>ERZ856578.50-NODE-50-length-189859-cov-5.794475_pt1 | contig 189859 bp, 150 predicted proteins | sample MGYA00514384_ERZ856578 | MGnify/ENA primary metagenome ERZ856578 (study PRJEB29103, sample SAMN06111958) | human gut metagenome | biome: human gut; feature: ankylosing spondylitis patient; material: healthy_person | host: Homo sapiens | place: China:Hangzhou... | reverse complement strand
CCGTCCACAAGCGACAGATACAGCTATGATGACATATAACGCATCACCGACTATTCCTGATGAACCGGATGATCCTGATACACCATCATCGGACGGCAGTCTTTTGGTGGAAAAACTGGACTATAACACAAAGGAAACTATACCAGATGCGGTATTTCATATTAGAGGTGTATCAGGAAGCTGCAGTCATATCAATATCACAGTCAAAGCATCCCGAGGTGCTACAGCGCCGATTTTGGGAAATGGCGGTAAAGTAGAGCTTTCTGATGGCGTAGTACGCATGACTGGTATTCCTGCGGTTACTTATGAAGTAACTGAAGTTTCTTCACCACCTCATTACAGTGTGGCAGTCGGTCAAAACGACCAAAGCGTAGAAGTCGTGGATGATGCAGAAGTCCATCCCAAGGTGACTTTCGAGAATCAGCCTTATGGCTCTTTGACTATTCGTAAGATTGATGCTGATACACAGGAGGAACTGGCAGGTTTTTATTTCAAAGTAGTTAACCATACTACAGGCTTTGAACAGACCGTTGTGACAGGCAGCAATGGGGAAGTCACCATTGAGGATCTTCCGGAAGGCAGTTATGAAGTAACGGAGATTGCTGCCAGATTTGATTATATCTTAAACGATACGCCACAGATCGGAGAAGTCGATTGGGGCGAAGAAACCGTTGTTGTCATGGAAAACCATGCAAAACCGTCTGTTGAGATCACAAAGATCGATGCGGAAACGTCAGAGCCTATTTCTGGTGTGTACTTTGAGATCACACATAAAAACACGCAGCAGACCTATACCGGTGTGACTGATGAGGATGGTAAAATCACGCTGGAGGGTGTGGACGAAGGCTGGTTTGCCATCAAGGAAGTGACACCGGCAGATGGCTATATTGCTTCTGATGAGATTTATGAGGTATATGCCGAAAGCGGTCATCCGGGAGAAATCACAATCAAGAATACAAAGAAATCTGGTATTTTGATCCGTAAAGTGGATGTAGATGGTAACGGTATCGAAGGTGTTTCATTCAATATCTTCCGATTTGGCGAGGATACACCATTACCGAATTCACCTGTTACAACGGGAGATGACGGTACTGCACGCTTAGATGGCTTGGAACCTGGGCATTATCAGGTACAGGAGGTACAGGCGAAGCCTGGGTATTTGTTAAACAGCAAAAAGTATGATTTGGTAGTGGAAGAAGGTGTGGAAAAGACAACCATTGTAGAAGTTGTGAATCATAGACAGCCAGACCTTACGATCCGAAAAGTAGATAAGAAAGACCCGGATAAAGGATTAGCCGGAGCGGTATTTGAAGTCAAAGAAGTAGACGGTCAGGCACTTCCGGGAAGTCCATATACCACAGGACCAGATGGCAGCTTTACCATTGAGGATATTGACATTGAAAACGGCGTATCCAAAAAACTGGTAATCACAGAAATCCAGCCGCCAGCCGGATATGAGCTTTCTTCTCCAAATGTGCAGTATGCAACCATGGAGCCGGATCAGGATGTAACATTGACATTTATCAATGATGAGTCACCTGACCTTACCATTTTGAAGGTGGACAAACAGACAGGTGAACCATTGGCAGGTGCTATGTTTACCGTAGAAAAACTGGAAGAACCAGACAAAGGCTTTGTCACAGGAAGCCCTTTTACCACAGATGCGGAAGGTAAAATTGTTTTGCCGAATATGGCACCAGGCAGCTATCGTATTGTGGAAACAAAGGCGCCACAAAACTATGTCATTGACACAGAAGAACGTATCATCAACTTGGTAGAGGGCGAAGACTTTACTGCGAAGTTTGAGGATACCAAGAAACCAAATCTTACCGTACATAAAGTGGATTCTATAACAAAAGATTTGAAGTATATCGTGCGGTCAACGGCTCCTTAGACGGTGAAACTGTGATGGCAGGCAGTTTTACATCCGATGCTTCCGGTATTTTTAAGCTGGAGAATGCAGAGCCAGGCTGGTATCGCATCGTTGAAAAACAAGCACCATCTGGTTATGAGCGCAAAACAGAGTCCATTGATGTATTTTTGAAAGCAGGAGAAGACAAAGAAATCACTTTTGAAAATGCACCGATGTCAGCGATCATCATCAAAAAAGTAGACGCAGAGACTGGAGAAGCACTGGAAGGCATCAAGTTTGAAGTGCGTTATTTAAGTGGTGCTACAGGAACAGAAGGTACTGTGATCGGTACTTATACCACATCCAAGAATGGTACCATTACCATTGCTGGATTGAAAAAAGGTGTATATTCCATTGCAGAAGTATCCAGTGATAGTGACCATATCTTAGACGAAACGATTCAGACAGTCACACTGGCAGATGATAATTCTGTTGTGACAGTAGAGTTTACCAATGCACCTTTGGGTGGGCTTTTGATCAAGAAAATGGATGCTGTCACAAAAGAGTCATTAAGTGATGTTACGTTTAAAGTGACAGATATTAAAGGTGCTGTTGTAGGTGAGTCCAATGGCGAATATCGTACAGACGAAACAGGTACCATTTACATCCCTCAGCTGGTAGGTGGTTTTATTGTCCAGGAGATCAAGACGAAGGGCGGATATATCTTGGATAATACCGCAAAAACCATTTATATCGAAAAGTGCAGAGTATATTCCATGGAATTCTTTAACCAGCCGGAGAATAGCTTTGTGATCCAGAAACTTGACGGTGAAACAAAAGCACCTCTTGCAGATGCTACTATTAAAGTAACAACAGTAGATGATCAGTTCATTGGGCAGTATACCACAGATGAAAGCGGTATAATATCGGAGTGTGGCTCTCGCAGACAAGTAACCGGGGAGGAAGTGCAATCAATTACTTCAAGAAAACAGATCTAAAAAAATTGGCAGATATGGGATATGATCATATACGATTGCCTGTTGATGAAAAAGAAGTTTTTGATACAGATTTGAACTTTAATCCGGAAACCCGGCAACTTATTCACGATGCTATTGCATGGTGCAAGGAATATAATATGCGTATTATATTGGACATGCATATTACCCGCTCGCACTATTTCAATGATGATAAGAATTCTATTATATTATGGAAAGAACAGGCGGAACAGGACAAACTGGTTAATATTTGGGACAAACTGTCACAGGAATTCGGACATTATCCGATTGGTTTGTTAGCGTACGAACTTCTGAATGAAGCCAACGCACCGAATGCTGATGTGTGGAATAATTTGTCGGCGCGAATTATTGCCAAGATACGTGAACGCGAACCGGATCGTTATTTAATAGTAGGAGGCATCAGTCACAATTCGGCCAGTGCATTGTCTACATTAACTCTTCCTGAAAACGATAAGAAGTTAATCCTTGCTTTTCATTTTTATTCACCGCACCTGCTTACTCATTATCAGGCCAGTTGGATGGATGGTTTGAAAGATTTGGTTATTCCTTTACACTATCCGGGGCAACTTGTTGTTAAAAAGGATGTGGATGCTATTAAAAATGAGAAACATAAGAGTGTGGTGAATTATTATAATGGTTTTTATAATAAATCTATTTTGAAGCAACAGATGCAAGTTGCCATAAATCGTGCAACTGAATTAGGGTTGAAGCTGTATTGTTCTGAATATGGTTGTATCAGCAATACGAATAAAGAAGTTAAACAAAGGTGGATACACGATGTGGCAGAAATTTTTCGGGAGAATGACATTGCATTTTCTATTTGGGGGTGGAAAGCTAATTTTGGTATATTGGATAATAGTGGGAATATCCGGGATCAACGGGTGATTGATGAAACGACCCGTGGACGAGGTACTAAATTTAATTTATTCCCTTCTACAGGGCATGTCATCGAAAAAAATGATACAGCGTGGATTTGGTCCGCAGAAATAGAAGCACGCACCGGATGTTATTCATGGACTCCTTGTGCTTATTCTACCGGGAAGTCTATTAATGAAAGTATTTATCAATATGATACGAGTGAAGCTAATGGAGCATTACAGTTTGCCGTAGGTTTGGATGGTACAGTGTCAGGTAACACGACTTTGATTATTCCGGATGGTGGTAGTGCGACTTCACTTGTTAATGTAAAATATCCGGAGGAGATTAGAGTCTCTCCTGTTATATTTTCCAAGTTTGTTTCGATAAAAGGGGGGCAGAATAATATTAAGATGTATACTTTATCTGGTATAAAAATTTTGGAAAAAGAAACTTGTTCCGATATTGATATCAACACCTCTCATTTAGCCAAAGGATTTTATGTTCTGGTTGTTGACGATAAATACAGCTATAAGTTAAGTAAAGTTGCAGAATAAGCAAACAAAAATAAGATATGAGAAAAGAAATTTGGGCACTGTTGTTCATTGCGATTTTGATGGGTTGTGCTGGGAAAGATGAAATGGATGCAGTTATTGAGAAAGGACTGTCTGTTTCTGTAGAACAATCTAAATTAATGGCAAAATCCATATGGGAACAAAAGACTTTATTGCCGAGAACACTTGATAAAGAAGGAAAACTTATCACATCAGACTCGAAGTGGTGGACCAGTGGCTTTTTTCCAGGAGTACTCTGGTATCTGTATGAGGCAACGGGTGATACTCTTTTGAAAGAGTATGCTTGTGATTATACTTCCCGGGTGGAAAAGGAGAAATATAATAAGGGAAATCATGATGTAGGGTTTATGCTGTATTGTAGTTTTGGTAATGGATATCGTCTGACTGGTAATGAAAAATACAAACAGGTGTTATTAAAAGGTGCGGAATCTTTGTCTACCCGTTATAAAGATCATATCGGAGTCATTCGTTCGTGGGATTTTAATAGGGCAGTGTGGCAGTATCCGGTCATTATCGATAATATGATGAATCTGGAATTGCTTGAGTGGGCTTCAAAAAATTCAGATAATTCGCGTTTTGCCGCAATAGCCCGTTCTCATGCGGATGTGACTTTGAAAAATCATTTTCGGGCAGATTATAGTTGCTGGCATGTGGTATCTTATGATACTATCACCGGACAACCGGAAAAGAAACATACCCGGCAAGGTTATTCTCACGAATCTTCCTGGTCGAGGGGAGAAGCCTGGGCTTTATATGGTTATGTTATGATGTATAGAGAAACGCAACAAAAGCATTATTTGGTGCATGCGAAGAAAGTTGCAAATTACATTTTAACTCATCCGCGTATGCCCGAAGATGGTATTCCATATTGGGATTATGATGCTCCTGATATACCGGATACTTATCGTGATGCTTCTGCTGGAGCTATAATGGCTTCTGCTTTCATTGAGTTAAGCACGATGATTCAGGGTGAACTGTCCCGGAAATGTCTTATGATGGCTGAGACACAATTGAAAACACTTACCTCTCCCGAATACCTGGCGGAGCCGGGTACGAACGGAAACTTTATCTTAAAACACTCGGTTGGGAGTTTGATGGAGCACTCTGAAGTCGATGTTCCTCTCACTTATGCTGATTATTATTATGTTGAGGCCTTGTTGCGCTACCAGAAAGTAAAGTCCGAATAGATTTATAAAACTGAGATAAATGAATTTACGTATGAAATCTATATTTTATTCTTTTTTATTTGCTTGTTTTTTCGGAGTTAAGTGTGTATTTGCCCAACAGCCTTCGCCTATGATAGGTTTTGACCTCTCAGAACTTACAGAGACGAGGGATGGTATAAAAAAAGGAGAAAGTTCACTTATTAAGTCCTACAATGATTTGATAAAAGAAGCAGATGCCTGTCTTACATTGAAACCGGAGACAGTGACGGATGGTATGCTTCCCCCTTCGGGAGATAAACACGATTTTTATGCGATTGGAAAATATGCATGGCCTAATCCGAAAAGTGCCGACGGTATGCCCTATATTCGAAAGGACTGTAGTATTAATCCGGAAGCGAACGGTCCGAAATTTGATCTTGCCAGGTATAATAATACGGTTGATAGAATTAAGTTACTGAGTCTTGCCTGGTTTTACTCTCAGGATGAAAGATATGCGAAGAAGGCAACTCAGTTGCTGCGGGTGTGGTTTATTGATGAAGATACCCGGATGAATCCACATTTTGAATGTGCGTCTGCCCTTCCCGGGGTTTATAAAGGAATGGCGATCGGTATTATTTTTGGCGTGACATTGGTTGAAATGACAGATTGTGTGAAGTTACTTTCATTGTCTGAAAGTTGGACCGGTAAAGATGATACAGCTTTGAAACAATGGTTCTCTGACTATGTACAGTGGTTGCGTACCAGTAAATTTGGAATACAGGAAAAGAAAGCGCAAAATAACCATGGCACTTGGTACTCTGCACAAATAGCCACTTATTCTCTGTATACGGGTGAGCTGGAATATGTAAAAGAAATGGTTGAATTTGGAAAACAGCAGATACGGGAACAGATTGCGCTTAATGGTAGTCTGCCACATGAAATGAAACGTGATTGGGCTTTTTCTTATTCGGTATACGGTTTGAGAGCTTTTACTGTATTGGCAGAATGCGGAGAACGTATTGGTGAAGATCTTTGGAATTATAAAACGCCTGATGGATACAATCTGCAATCTGCTTATTTGTTTTTGGCTCCTTATCTTTCCGGACAGAAAGAGTGGGAGTGGGGGAGTGTACGTGAAAATGAACAAACGGAACGGATCGCTTTGCCAATGATGAAAAGGGCGGCAAAGAAATATGACTCAACTATTCTGATGCAAGCCGTCAGGCATTTGCAGACTTTGTATGGAAAAAGTTTGAAGTATGATTGGATATAAAAAATATCTTGAAACGGGTATCCGCATTAAAAGGTTTATGTTTGTATGTATATGCCTTTTGTGGGGGATGATAATAACAGCCCATTGCCAATCAGTTTTGGTAGAGGCCGAACTTTTTAAGAATAAAGGGGGCTGGTCGGTAGATACTCAGTTTATCGATCAGATGGGCTCACCTTATTTGTTGGCTCATGGTTTGGGGGAGGCGGTAAAGGATGCTGTAACTGAGGTGTTTTTTCAACAAACAGGCATTTACTATGTTTGGGTACGGACAAAAGATTGGGCACCCTATCCGAAAGGACCTGGTAAATTCAGGATAGCAATTGATGGAGAAGAGTTGGAACAAACACTTGGAGCGTCAGGAGACGCTGAATGGAAATGGTATCAATGTGGAACTGTGTGTATAAATAAACAACTAACGGAAATTCGTTTGAAAGATTTGACAGGTTTTGACGGAAGGTGTGATGCTCTGTTTTTCTCAAAATCCAAAGATACTAAATTGCCCGATGATCTGGAAAGTTTACGACTTTTCAGACAGGAAATGCTTCGGTTACCGGCTCCGTATAATGAGGGTGAATATGATTTTATTGTCGTTGGAGGGGGAGTTGCCGGGATATGTGCTGCTATACAGGCTGCGAGATTAGGACTAAAGGTGGCATTAATTAATAACCGTCCCGTATTAGGTGGCAACAGCAGCTCGGAGATAAGAGTTCCTACAGATGGAGATCTCTTTAAAAACCGATATTCAAAGATTGGTGCTATTATGAGAGAGATAGATAATGGCTTTGCCGGGGTAGGCAATAAAGATGCTTCTACGTATAGAGATGACTGGAGGTGGAAGATTGTTAAAAATGAAAAGAATATTTCCTTATTTGAAAATATGCATGTATATGCGGCCGATATGGATGGGGCTGTAATAAGCGGAGTAAAGGCTATAAATACAAATACATTGGAGATACATCATTTTAGAGGTCAATTGTTTGCAGATTGTACAGGAGATGCCTCTTTAGGTTTATTAGCCGGTGCTGATCATCTTTACGGCCGTGAAAGCAGAGCGCAGACAGGTGAACCGGAGGCTCCGGAACAACCGGATGGACTGACTATGGGAACCTCCAATCAGTGGTATGCTACGTTAACAGATGAGGCTTCTGAATTTCCGATAGAAGAATGGATGTTGAAATTTACTTCAGATTATCATTTTGAACTGACAAAGTCGGTCTGGAACTGGGAAACCGGATTCGGGAATTTTCATACGGTAGAAGATGCCGAACGGATAAGGGATCATAATTTCAGAGCTATTTATGGTAATTGGGCATACCTCAAAACTTATATGAAAGATAAATATGGGAAGTACAAACTGGCGTATTTATCTTATAATGCAGGTAAACGCGAATCATACCGTTTAATTGGGGATGTTTTATTGACAGGTATAGATGTTAAGAATAAAGTGGATTATCCGGATGCGATTGTTACTGCTACCTGGGGAATTGATTTACATTATCCGGACAAACGAAATTCGAAGTATTTTCCCGGAGAAGAATTTATAGCATATGCAGTCCATCCGGATAAGCGGAAGGATGTGTATACTTTCCCTTATCGTTGTTTGTATTCACGTAATATAGAAAACTTGTTTATGGCGGGACGTAACATTAGTGTCACTCATATTGCATTGGGTACAGTACGTGTACAACGTACTACCGGAATGATGGGGGAAGTAATAGGATTGGCAGCCTTTTTGTGTTCAAAGAATCATTGTTCTCCCCGTCAGTTATATACAAATCATCTGAAAGAATTGCTTGATAGTGTATTATGATTGAGTCTTGCAGATAAGGTGTTTAATTTCAAAAGGTGTTAGAATGAAAAATAAAATTATACTACTGAACTTATATTTATTATTTTCTGCTGTTAGCTTTTCACTTTTTGCCCAACAGTCGGTGAAAGTCCTTGCTATCGGAAATAGTTTTTCAGCGGATGCTGTTGAGGAATTCCTGGATGGTTTGAGTACGGAAGGAGGTACGGAAATAACTGTTGCAAATGCTTTTATCGGTGGTTGTTCTTTAGAAAAACATTGGGAAAATATAGAAAAAGATCTGCCAATGTATTCTTATCGAAAAATAGCAGGAAGTAAAAAGACTATTTCTAAGAGAACATTATTGCAATGTATTCAGGATGAAAAGTGGGATTATATTACTTTTCAACAGGTAAGCACTCTATCGGGAGTGTTATCCAGCTATTTTCCATATCTGACATATCTTGTAGATTACGTTAAACAACATGCTACTAATCCGCAGGTCAGATTTGCCATGCATCAAACCTGGGCATATCCTCAAAGTTCGTCAAAACCGGCTTTTGATACTTATAATAGAAAACAGATAGATATGTATGAGGCTATTGTCAAATCTGTATGGTCAGCTGCGGATTCTGTTGGGATTGACATGATAATTCCTTCGGGAACGGCTATTCAGAATGCACGTACAAGTGTTTTGGGAGATACTTTTAATAGGGATGGTTCTCATTTGAATAAGATTGGAAAATATACAGCGGCTTGTACCTGGTATGAAGCTCTTACTGGTGCCTCTCCGGTTGGAAATCGTTTTATACCGGGTTATTTTAATACCTGTCAGATAACTATTGCTCAAAATGCAGCACATCTGGCATTACAAAATCCTAAACAAATATCTCCTATGTTAACTTTTAAATGTCCGGATGCACCTAATAAACATTTAAAGCGAAGTGAACTTCTGTTATTTCAGTCCGGTTTTGAAGATAATGTAACCATAATACCTGCCGGACAATATAACCATCATATCGTAGGGAAGGAAAATATGTTGATAAAAAGCGATTGGGAAAGAGATATTGAATCAATCATGGATCGGGTTTCCGTCACTTATACGAAAGGTGATTCCACTCAACGTCTGGCGAGTATAGTATCTGACCCGGTTAACTCACATAACAGGGTTTTGCAATTTCTTATAAAAGAACCCTGGATGACCGATACGACGGAGAAAGCAAGAATACAATGTGATTTTTATGGGATTAAAAAAGGATTGAGGGAGTTTACGCAATCAATGAGAGTTTATTTGCATGAGGATCTGAGAGAACTTTGCAATTATCCGGATGTTATCAATTGGTTTACAATTGTTGAATTATGGAATAATGTTGCCTGGAGGCCAACGGTTCCTTATGGCGGGCGTGTTACTTTGGGAATAACTAAACCTGTTGTGGGTAAAGGGGAACTTTATTTTAAAGTGGATGCACAGGATATTGATCGTAGATTACCTGCTGATAAGCGATTTAAAACCATTTGGTTAGAGAAGAATACTGAAGTAAAAGTACCTGTTGGCGAATGGTTTACTTTGGAGTATTATTGTAAAGAAGGAGATAGAGAGAATGGACGTTTTTACATGACTATTGAAACAAAAGGGGGAGATAAACAAATCGTTTTTGATATCACAAATTATACACATAATAGTCAGGATCCATCACCTGACGGAATTACAGATTTTAATCCATTAAAACTTTATACTTCAAAAGAGATCGCCAATTATATGAAGTCGAAGAATAAATCTTTACTAATATATTGGGATGACTTGAAACTATGGGGAAGATAATTGTTCAGATACTATTGGAAGGAGATGAACATCGCCTTAGACTTGATTAAAAGAATGTGCCAATTAGTCAACGGATTTATAGTATGGCTAATTGGCATACCTCTTTTAATGTACAGTTTTAATGAAACACCAGTTTGATTGTTTTTGAATACTTCGAACTTTGTACCTGCATAAAATAAACTCCTTTTGTATTTAATTCTATATGGAATTTATTATTAATGGGGTGATTGATTACTGATAGGATATTTCCTGATATAGAATATATGTGTACTTTTTCTACAGGATCAGGAGAGGTGATTTCTATTTCTCCACTATTTCTATCATAAATATAGTTGAATGCCGGATGTGTTTCTTGTTGGAGTGAGGTCATTTGTAAGATATCATAAAGTCCGGCAATGGCATCAAGTTTTCCCATACCATACTTTGCATTAATAGTATTGCCTGTATTTGAATCATGATATGCAGTTTTTTCGATAATCTTTTTTACTTCTTTTAAAGTCAGTTCCGGACATGCTTCCAGCCATAGAGCGAGTGTACCTGTAACTACGGGAGTAGCCATAGAAGTTCCGTTTGCTATCCCCCATGAGTATTTTCTATTAGAAAAAGAATCTGTTACTTCTAAAGTTTTATCGGAAGGCCCTACGCTGTAAGATGCAGCGTATGAGTTGAAGGAGGATATCACGGTTGCGCCGGGAGCTACGATATCCGGTTTGATGCGTTCGTCATAAGTCGGACCTTTTCCTGAAAGAGGATAGAGGATTTCTCTTTCCCAATCCGATTGGTGAAGTGTACCTGAGATGTCTTTATAAGTCTTTTTAGAAACATATGCTCCTACAGATATAGCTTCATGTCCTGTAGCTGTACATGCTATAGTATAATCTGTGGAACCATTGGCATAGTCATTTCTACCGGCAGATGTAAAACTTCCGTAATCACTGCTAATCATATATTTACCTCCGTCTGATGAGAATGATATTTCCCAAACTTCACTTTCCGGTTTGGTGTATATAAGGTTGATGTTAAAGTAAGGATTTTGATTAATGGGATTTAAAGAAGCAGAAATATTTAATTTGGAATTGTCGGACTTATTTAAACCAAAATTTTGAAAACTTTTACTCCATTGTTCGCCAGATGTGAAAGTTTCAGAAAATCGGTATGTATTTGTTAGTGTATCTTTTAAAGATATGGTTAGATGGCAAATGTGATCTGCCGTACCTTGTATGAAAAGGTTGTCTCTGCCATAAGAGGGGGGGATAAGTAGGCTTTTTACATTGCGCATTGTCGAATTGAATTTACCTGTAAGGGTAGATTTGCGATGTCCTTCATTTCCGGCAGCAATAGCTAATATTTTCCCTTTTCTATCTTTCATAAGGTGATCTGCCAATATAGAGAAGTTATCAGTGCCGTCTTTAAATCCCAAGATTGTTCCCATACTTAAATTGATGGCAAGGGGGCGATTGGCTTTGTCGGAATACTGTAATAGAAAATCAATTCCATCCAATATTCCTTGTTCCGTTTTGTTAACAGAGACAAGAACTATTTCTGCTTTTGGTGCTACACCTCTATATATATTGTTATAACTTCCGGCTGCTATTCCTGCTACATGTGTACCATGTGTATCGCCAGACATATCGTGTTTTACAGTTGCAATCTGTTCTGGAGTAGAATAAATAACTCCATAGCCATACGGAGAGTTAGAGGTGGTAAACAGATTATTCTGATCCCATACACAAGTAATGCGATTTTTTCCGTCAGCATCTTTAAAATTAGGATGTGTGAAATCAAATCCGCTATCTATTATTCCTATAATAGTTCCTTCCCCTTGATAAGAGTGTGAAAGTCCGTTTCCGACAAATGCCGGGTCTATATTTGTATATATTCTCACAGAATCCATCATCATTCTGACTTCTGTGCTCGCATCGATATTCATTACTGTACTGTCCCGAGCGAAAGTTCTGAGCTGTTCCATTGGGATAATAGCCGTATAGATTCCACCAGCTCCGGTATTAAGTCGCACTCCGTATTTTTCATTTAGGACATTCGTGTCTGTTTGGGGGATAAGGCGGACATACGCAAATAGAAATTCATTATTGTTAACTCCACGTGTCGTTTTCGATTCATATTGTTGAAGTTGACTAACTGTTATAGCCGATAGTTTAGGTGAATAGTCAGTACATATTGTTTGGGAAAAGCAATGTACTGAAAATAAAAAAGAGAAAATAATTCCGGTGATTATAAATTTCATGAAGGTAGAAGATTTTAATAGAATACAGGATGAGGCTGAAATCAAAAAAAAATATTTTGAGACAGCCTCATCCTCATTCTGTAAAGTTAATTATTTAATAACCACTTTGGACGTATATTGTTGACCGTTAATATTAACGGTTACAATATAAATACCACTGTCAGTTATATTGAGAGAGTTATTTTGTAGAAATGTTTGGCTATTGATTATTTTCCCGTTTAAATTGATTACATTCATTTGACAAGGTACGTTTTCGGAACATTCCACAACGATAGATTTGTCTACTACATATATATTACAATCAGTTTTTTCATTTGCATTCTGAATTCCAGTAACTGGACTTGATTGCCATACAAGAATGGGAAATCCTCCGTTTATATTTCTTGTGTCGGCAGTCCATGCTATTGGATTTTGTCCTCCATTAAGTAAGGTAATAAAAGAAGCTGCTTTCATCTCTTCAACACTTTTTTCAGATATACCATTCGTTATCTCCTCTCCAATATTTGTCAGCTCTTTTGAATAATAGCAATTTTTGATAACGAAAGGATCCATGTCTGTTGCTCCGACAATAGCATTTACGAAAAGTGGTCCGTCAGATATCATTCCAATGTTGTAGCTATTTGTTATTGTTCCGGCATACATAAGTCCGACAAGACCTCCCACGAAAAGACCTGAAGCATTGATCATACCGCAGTTATAGCAGTTGTCTATAGTAAAGTTCTTATCAACATATCCTACGATACCTCCAACGTCACTTACTCCTTTCACCATCCCGGTATTATAACAATTAGTTATTTTACCATATTCTCCGACTCCGATTAGTCCACCGGTACCAAAACTCCCCCCGATTCCTGTCACTAATCCTTCATTGTAACAATTTTCAATGATACCTCCTTTCATGTTTCCTACCAGTGATCCAGTGCCATCACCTCCTTCGATAATAGAGTTCTCTCCGATTCCTAAATTTTTTATTGCAGCTCCTGTAGAGATACAGGCAAACAATCCGGTACCACCAACTGATTGTTCATCAATGAAAAAGACATGAATATTATCTATCTTTTTATTGTTACCGTCAAATACTCCTAAAAAGTATTTCGAATCATCGACGATTCCCAGTTCTGGCTTTGACGAGTCGGTATACTCATCAAATACACCAATAGGAGTGAATTTATGATCAGCAGTTGCTCCCATATCCAAATCGTTGTTTAACTTGAAGAACTTATTTTTGTAAGTTTCTCCATTGCGTACTTGTTCGGACAGGTAAGCTAAATGTTGTCCATTCTCAATTAAATAAGGATTTGTACTTGTTCCATCACCTTTGGTCCATGTCATTGCAGTTCCATCCCATACGGATTGTGCATTGATGGTAAATCCCAACATTGTAAATAATAATAATACGTAACACTTTTTCATAAGTTGTAATTGTTTTTGTTAAACATTAATCTATAGTTCTCTGATAATTGTCTGTTTAACGGGCAGGAATAGTAAATTTTTCCTCAAAAGCAGCCCCTGATAATATTCCCCATTGCCCATCTTGTTCAACAAGGAACGTTAATTGCATTATGACGGTGTTGGTGGTTTTGTCCAAAAATCCTGTTCCTACCACATATACTATTCCATAGGCTTCAAGTCGAAAAGCCTTTTGTTGCTCGATGGTAACATTTCCGTCATTATCCATATCCACACGAATATCTCCGTTTGCTACATAGCAATCTTTTATGATATAGAAAGGGGCTTCTTCGGCTTTTAGTATTGTAACCTCTTTCTCTGTATTTAAAAATCCTGAAGTGTAGATACCTTTTTCTTCAAATTGTATCCAGGTAGGTTTACGGTTTAAAGACAGGGTCAATGCTGTTTTACCGAAAGTAGAAAAGGGGGCTGTTTCAGTAGCTCTCAGTTTTATCTGGGCTTTAGCTTTAGTCAAATAGTCTAATTGCGAAAGATTTATATTTAATATTATATTACTAATATTTTCTCCATCTTTAAATTCTATTATGTTGTTCTCTAAAGATATAAACTCTCTTCCGGGGACCTCTGTACCATCTGGATTTTGTTGAAACAACAATTCGGCAATAACTGTCATTTTTCCTTGCTTATTTTCGCGATAAACAGGGATAATCAGATTGTTTTCATCTTTTTCTATTTCTTTGTTTAGTTTTTCAGTACGAAAAGATACATAACAATTTGTGTCCGATTCATAAATTAATTTTTCATTATCAGAGTTACAGCCTGTTAGTAAAAAACAACTTAATAATGTGCTGGTTATATATGTTTTGAAATTCATCTTAATCTTTTTTTTGAGGTTGGTAGTCAAACAATGGTTTATAATGGATTTTGATCTGCTATAGGATCCATGTTGATATTGCCGTCGAACTCCGTTTGTGGGATGGTTAATATAAAACCTTTATAGTCTGGCAAACGAGTATCGTCGTTTAGCTTAACTACGTGATTAGAACCTTCATACCCACGATAATATCCGGTTTTTAAACGGAGTATATCGAACAGACGACCTGTTTCTCCCCATAACTCGATACGCCGTTGTAATAATATCTCATCCAAAAGAGTTTTGATTTCCGGAGTTGTACCGGTACCGTATACATCCAGCGTCAATGAATTGTCATCAATAACTTTATCGAGCCGATTGCGTACATAACTCTTTTCACGTATTGTACCGAATGTTTCCATAATACTCCTTGCTTCTTTATATTTTTTTAAATGACATAGAGCTTCTGCTTCTGTAAGAAGTAACTCTTCTGCACGCATATAAATATTATCTCCTAAATAGGAAGAATAATCACTAAAACGGAATTTCATTGTACAATAGCTTTTTTGTGCCCCTTGAGTACTCTCTAATGCAGGAGCGATACTTCCTTTCCACCAATTTACCCGGCGAAGATCCTGTAATCCCATTTGTTTGTATAACCATGCACTTATGCATTTGCGATCATATGATCCGTGCATGCCGGCCATAGCATCCATATGGCAAAAAAATGAAGCGTATGCACCGATCTGGTCACTTTTCTGAATTTCGGCTCCCCAAAGTACCGATGACATGTTGATATCGTTGAATCCTCCCACTAATTCGGAAGCATTGGCTGTTTTTAAATCAGGTTTTTTTAGTGCGAGTACGGCAGCATCTACTGCATCCTGCCATCGTTCTTGCACGAGTGCTATTCTTGATTTGATTCCGTTGGCTATATAATAGTCAATGTGTGATTTATGCTTTTGTGTTATACCTCCGTCTTCTGCTTGTTTTAATAATTCTATTCCGTATTCTATGTCATTATTGATTTGCATGTATACATTTTCTACGGTACCTCTTGGTTTTCCCGGAGTAGAAGATGTAGTAGGGGTCGTGTATACTGGAACTCCCAAAGATTGTTCGTGCCCTTTATAGGTTTGTTGATACAGTTGGATTAAATGAAAATAACACATAGCACGCAAAGCATATGCTTGCCCAAATAAATTTGCTTTGTCTGCAGGAAGTCCATATAAATCATTCTCATGTGCAATTATATAATTTAAATTTGAGATCAAAGTATAGTAAAAGTTCCATTCAGAATAGGGGCGGTATAAGGTACTTGAATAGAAATTTCTTTCTTGTAGATTGTAGTCCATTGAAAACCAACCTTTTACTGACGAAGATACAATCATATCATCACCCATAACCCCGGATACCAACATGGTTGACATATATCCGAAGGCGTGTGTAGAGTTGTCTCCAGCCCAGCCGGATGAGTACATCATGCGGTACACACCGTTCATCGCTACCATTCCTCCTTCTACGTCTTTGAAGATGACGTTACCCGATATCTGGTCGGTGGGATTGGTATTTAAGTTATCACTACATGAGCAAAAGGTAGATAAGAAGATAATAGTTAGCAGTGTATAATATTTTATTTTCATATCGTCTCTGATTTATTAGAATTTTATATCAATACCTATAGAATATGTCCGTGAAGGGGTATAAGTGTATCCCACAGTGCCAGTAAAGTTATATTGGGGATCCATTCCTTTGAGGTGACTGAATAATGCTAAATTATTTGCTGTGGCATATACTCTGATATTGTCCATTTTGATTTTTGTTAGCCAGTCTTTTGGAAATGTATAGCCCAAAGTAATATTTTTGATAGCAAAGTAAGAGGCATTTATCAGATCTTTATCTGTTACACGTAATTGTTGATCCCACATAATTTTAGGGATATCGGTTATGTCGCCCGGTTGCTGCCATCTGCGGAGAGCATTTTTATGCCATACGTATCCTTTGTAACCTACATTCATCATACTTCCGTATACTCCATCCAACATTTCTCCACCTATAGAATAGGTAGTCAGTATTGAAAAATCGATTCCTTTGTAACTAAAATCATTCGTTATGCTTCCATATAAATCGGGGATGCGGTTACCAACAATTTCTCTACTATTGGCTGTTAGGGTTACATCGTCTGTTTTGTACTTAGATACTATGTTACTATTTTTGTCGTGATCGACCCAATAGAGTTGATTCCCGGTTAGTGGATCTACTCCTGCTGAAATTGGTAAATAAAATGAGTTGACAGTTTCACCTTCTTTGAAGATATTTGATCCTGAAATAATCTCCGGTTTGTCGGCTAATTTTAGAATTTTATTACGAATATGGCTTCCCATGGCTATTAATGTCCATTTCAAATCAGAATTTTTAAGAATATCAACAGTTGCAGTGACGTCAAGACCCATATTTCTCATGCTTCCTATATTGGCCGGATATGCATCGAAACCGCTGGAGGTAGCTTTAGGCATATTTAGAAGTAGGTCTTTTGTATGTTTATTGAAAAACTCGGCTGTCAAAGATAATCTATTAAACAAACGAGCTTCAATTCCGATATTCAAATTCTCGTTTTTCTCCCATTTGAGATCCTTATTTTCTAATGAATTAATTCCTGCACCGTTTAAACTGCCATTAGATAGTCCCATATTATATAAACTTTGGTAAGCATAATAACTACCGATATTGTCATTCCCTTGTGAACCAAAACTGGCTTTCAAGGTTAAATTGTTTACCCAGTCATATTTTTTCATGAAACTTTCTTCTGATATTCTCCATGAAGTTCCTAATGACCAGAATTTTCCCCATCGGCTGTCTTTATGAAATCGAGAGGAACCGTCGGTTCGAAAACTGGCTGAGAAGTAATATTTTTGGGCAAAATTATAGTTTACGCGGCTTAGAAACGATTCGATAGCATATTTATCAGTTTGTGAACTTGCTCCACTAAGAGTTGCAGCAGCAGACAGTTCATACAATCCACCAAACGGGAATCCTGTTTTTTGTGCTCCCAGAAACTGCTGTTTTAATTCATAATATTCATGTCCTATCATAACATCTAATGAATGGGAACGGATGTTGCGTTGATAAGTCAATAATTGATTAAATGTATAACTTAGTTGGCGTTGTACAGCCTTTGTTAAACTACCTGCAGTTGTTGCTGCATTACCAGTATAAGGATTGCTGTAACTCATTTCATGAGTATTGAAATAATCTAATCCCAGGTTGGCCATCAGTGAGAAACCTTTAAATATTCCATATTCATCATCGTTTGTAGATAATTGGATATAGGTTCTGGCACTCAAATTATCCCGGGTATTATTTTCTTTATCTTCATGTAATAAAGCTATTGCATTTGAATTGGCAAGGGCTATTCGGTTCTTTCCGTAATCGTATATTTTATTTCCGTTAGCATCTGTTTTAAGCGAACCATCTGTGTTATGTTCATACACGGGATAGATTGGAGCCATAATCTGACTGGTATACCATAGATTGGATATGACAGAGCCAGAAGCACTATTGTAATTGGTACTGGTTTGAGCAAATGAGGCATTAAAACCTGTTTTGAACCATTTTTTTGCTTGGGTATCAATGTTAACACGCCCTGTATAACGTTCAAATTCAGTTGTCTGTAAGAGTCCTACTTCATCAAGATATCCCATTGATATCATATATTGGGTTTTCTTGTTCCCTCCGGTCACTGATAATTGATACTCTTGACGGAGTGGGTTATGATTACTCAGCTCATCTTTCCAATCTTCATGATATTTTAGTTGGGCTGTCGGATTAATTTTACCAGTAATAGGGTTAATCAACTCTTGTAACGGCATGTTGAAAGGATTATATTCTTCATTATACCCTAACACTCCTTTGGCCATTCCTTTCATTACTTCGATGGCCTGTGTTCCCGCTAATAACGGATCAATTCCTTCTGTATAAATCAGTTCATTTTTATATGCTTCGAAAGCAAGTTCCAAGTATTCCGCTTCGTTTACTGTTTCATATTTGGGTATAGCTCTTGAAGAAATACCCCAATTAGCTTTTAGATTGATAGATATCTGATTATCATCTCTTTCTCCGCGTTTAGTTGTAATCATTACAACACCATTTGCACCTCTCGAACCATATAATGCTCCAGCAGATGCATCTTTTAGAACAGTTACTGATTCTATATCATTCGGATTAATTGTGTTCAATGCTCCGTCAAACGGTACTCCGTCTACTACATATAGTGGAGTGTTGGAAGCTGAGATAGAGCCAAAACCACGAATAACCATAGAAGCACCTGAACCCGGCTGTCCGCTTCCTGAAGTACTTTGTACACCGGCTACAGTACCTTCTAATGCTTTAGAAACATCAGCTACAACTCTTTTTTCGATACGATCTTGTTTGACTACTTCTGCTGAACCTGTGAATGAACTTTTTTTAGCTGTTCCATAGGCTACTACTACTATTTCCTCTAATTGTTTAGTGTTCTCCTTCATCACAATTTGCAGGTTTTTCTTTTTGTTTACAGGAATCTCTTCCGTATCATAGCCTATATAGGAGATTATCAGTATTCCATTTTCCGGTACATTGCTTAATGAAAATTGTCCGTTATAATCGGTAATTGTACCTATTCCGGTGTTTTTTACTTGAATACTTGCTCCGATGACTGGGTCTCCATTATTATCCTTAATGGTACCTGTTATTTTTTCTTTTGGGGATTGAATCAGTTGCTTACTGTTTGTTTCCCAGTTGACTGAAATTGTGTTGTTGATTCGTTGAAAATTTAATCCGGTTTGAACGGAAAGCATGTTTAGTACTTCCTGTAGAGGCATGTCTTTCACGTTTAGTGTAACGGATGATGCTTTACTGAGAATAGCTGGATCATAGAAAAAATTGAGGTTTGTTTCTTTATTGATTCTTTTTAAAACTTTCTCTACTGATTCATTTTTTACATTAATGGTTACGGTGTTTTTCTTCACTTCCTGGGCTATACTTACAATTGATGTTCCCCATAGAAATAAAATCAGTAACATGGTACAAATAACAAATTTGTGTTTTTCTCTTGTCATAAATTAATATTTAGTTAGATTGATTGGAGTGTTATCTTAATGTATTTATTGCTTTCGTTATTGATATAACAGTATATAATCTTTTTCTTTTTTATATTTCACGCCTGTCGCATGTCCTATTGATTTTAATACTGCTTGTAGGTTAATGTTATCGTGTTCACCACTTAAATGATAATTAAACTGTTGATTGGGGGCAAACTTTATCCGACAATTATAGATACGTTCCAAATCCTTAATTACATCATATAAGGGGGTCTTGTTATAGTGTAATGTGTTTTGAAGCCATGCCATTGCATGTTGGTAACTCTCTTTTCTTTTTGTGTATTCATTAGATTGCCGATTTATCTGCAGTTGTTCATTGGCTACCAATTTCATCATTGCTTCTGGTAATTCCACCTGTACCTTTCCGCTTTTTACGCTGACTAATGATGTTTCGTTATTTTCATATGATTTGACATCAAAACATGTACCTAGAACCTTTACATCAAATCCTGCTGTTTTTATGATAAAAGGTTTTTTTTCATCTCTGTTGACCTGAAAAAAGGCTTCACCGGTTAGTTCGATTTTTCGTTCTTTTTCAGTGAATCGCTCAGGATATCTGAGGGTTGTACATGCATTTAGATTTACTTTGGAACCATCGGGCAGTGTCCATTCCTTCTTTTCACCAAATGAAGTTGAAATTTCTGTATACAACGGTTTCTCTATCTGGGTAAATCGGTAACTATTTACTCCTAACCCAATCATTATGATTAGAGTGATGCAGGCGGCTACCCACATAATTTTTTTGTAGGAGGAACGTTTGTTTATTTTTTTTAGAAGAGTTGCAGCTTCACGCCGGTATTGTTCATGTTCTATATCACTGTGAAAAGGTGGCTGCTCCATGTTCTCTTCCCATAGCTCATCTGCAACTTCTTCGATAATATTTTGCATTTCAGGATTTTGCATATTTTTTAATAGTTCAGTAACTTCTGATTTGCAATATATACCATCTAAATAATGACGCACTTTTTGCTTTATAGCTTTTTCTTTTTTCATAAAGTTATGAATATAATATTTCTGCTTGTATATAGTTAATACACAAGAGAAGAAATAATCTAGGGTGTCTTTAACGTTTATTAATACGAAAAGCTAATAGGAAGTATTAATAAGAGTAATAAAAGATCGGCGTACGGACCATTGTTTTTAGTGAAATAGGTTCGTATGATTTTAAGAGAAGTTGAAATATGCTCTTGCACAGTATTTACAGATATTCCCAATGTTTCGGCAATTTCTTTATGAGACATTTCCCTGTTTCTACTCATGTTGAATATTTCCCGTTGCCGGGGAGTCAACTTTTGCATTGCCTGATTTATCAATTCCATGAAGTCTTTAGAATGAATAGTTTCTTCAGTACTGTCATTGGCATCTATTGCCTGGGCGAAGATATTATTTTTTAGTTGCTGTTCATTTTCCAGATCACGTAACGTGTTCAGAATACGATTTCGCATGATAGTATAGAGATAGGTAGAAAAAGATGCATCGGGATTTATAAATTTGCGACTTTGCCAGACTACTGTAAACGTATCTTGAAATATGTCTTCTGCGAATACCTGCGATTTGAGAAACTTCATAGCAAAGTAGATAAGCCTGTTTCTATAAACTGAATATAGCTCACAGAATGCACTTTCATCATCATTAATAAGTCGTAATACGAGTTCGTGTTCTTGCACGGATGGGGTATTGAGATACATATAATAAAGTTTACTACTTTGCAGATTTTGTTCAATCTGAAATGCAAACCTATGTCTTTTTTTTGTAATACACAAATTGTCGATTATTAAAAAAGGTAAAATAATAGTTTCGAAAATAGTTGTTTTAAGCAATAAAAATACACCTTTTTCGATAAAATATTCTCGATAAGATAGCAGAATAAACGAATATTGGTAATATTGTAATTTTTTTGTAATAAAAGATCGTAGCTTATGAAAGGAGAATATTATACATCTTATTTTTAGATTGTTATTGTTTCTATATTTTGATATACTCTTTGACTATGGTATGAGTGAGGATCTGATATTGCTTGAATTTAATATTGTCTGTAAATGATGATTGATTGAGGCTGCTCTTTACGAAGTAATGAATGACCATATGGTTACTTTTAAAAAGAAGAGAAGGCATTCATATGACAGATGGTTTAATTTTGTGAAAATGGAAATGATTGTAACTATTTGGTGTAATTTCAAGATGTTTTCAGAATTTGCTTCTTATCTTTGTATTTTAAATTTTTCATAATGTACGAAGGAATATTGAAAAAATATAGTTTGTTTTTATTGTTATTGTGCTACATGGCTCCCATTTTGTATGCACAGTCTGATGATTTTACAACATGGACTACAATGAAGGTTAGTCATAAATTTACTTCCCACTTTACAATGACGGGAAAAATGGAACTGCGTACAAAAGATTCGATGAAAACGATGGATCGTTGGGGAACTTCATTATCAGGATCTTATCAACTGTTCCCATTTTTGAAAGCAGAAGGTGGTTATGAATTGCATCATCGTGATAGGGGAATAGAAGGATGGAAATACCGACATCGTTATAATCTGGGAGTCACGGGAAGTGTGAAGTGGCAACGGATGAAGTTTTCACTCAGAGAGCGTTTTCAACAGACCTTTTCGGATGGAAATGCAGAAAATCGATTACGTTCCCGGTTAAAAGTAGGTTATGAGCCGAAGAAGGGGATTTTTTTGCCTTATTTCTCTGCTGAATTGTATCAGGCAATTGGGGGGGCGGCTTTTTTTGATGTGGCACGTATGCGATACAGACCAGGTGTGGAAATTGAAATTTCCGACAAGTGGTCATTGGATGTTTTTTATTGCTATCAATATGAACCAGATAAGAGTAAGCATATTGTAGGGATAGAATGCAGCTTTGCATTCTGAGAAGCTTCACCACAAGAGTAACACTGAGTTTCACAGAGTACTATTTATCAGTTTTAGATATTAAGAACAAAAGAACATATTATTTACATAACCCGCCTTTAAGCTCTTATCTCAGCTTTTTGTTCTTATGTCTAAAAAACTCTGTGAAACTCAGTGTTACTCTGTGGTGAGATGACTTTTCAATTGAGCTATAAAATATAAATCAGACTGATCCCCAGCTTTGTGGGGCCGAAATAGTTTTTATGTCCACTATTTAATTTAGAACCACAGTCGCGGCAATTATAGCGATCATAGCTGACACGTGCATATCCTACACCGATAGTGGCCTCCATACTCCATCTTTTTTTCAATATCCAGTGATAACCGTATGAAATGCCGGCTCCATAAAGATTACCCTGATAACGGTGATCTTTTAAACCCGGATAGAGTCCAAATGGTAATTTTATTCCTTTAGCGTTGAATTCGGCATAATGTGCATGTATACCGAAAAAAGAACCATTAAATGTCTCGCACATCCAATAACGTAGTTCCGGCTGCACAAGCCAGTGTTTGAACTGTTTGTTGCCATTGAATTCCCATGGATTGTAGTTACCCGATATATCGAGGGTGAGTTTGGAGTCTAGTGCTACTTCCACTCCCAGGTTAAGAGAAGTGGTAGCATCGTAAAGCAGATTACTCTTTATTCCTACTACCTGACTATATATATTGCAGGAAAGTAGGACGAATGCTAATAATAGGAAGGTCTTTTTCATCTGTTTCTGGTTTTATTCAATATTTAGTTACTGCACTCCAACTACCCGATAAGGTCAGATTATCGACTCCTAATAACGGGAGGTTAATAGGTACGGATACAACGATATTCCCTATTAATCCTTTTACGACTCCATTAAGTAGCGGACCAAGTACAGGTATACCTGTTAATATGCCATTTAGATTGGCTATATCTCCCAACCGGACCGATAGTGTCAATGAATGATTACCATCTGTCTGTGCCGTATATGATTTCAGACCCAGATCTACAAATGAATAATCAGCTTTATATCTGTAATTAGTTTCAACAATGGCTTGTATAGGATCTGTGATATCAATAAATGCTCCGTTTAATAATAAAGAGCTGTCTATGATCTGATCAACAACTAACCCAGAGATGAGCCCCTGTTTAATAACGTTTATACGACGTACATCAAATGTTCCGTTGAATCCTTTGATAAGTATATCCTTTTCGTCATATACACTACCTCCGGTGAAAGTATATCTGAAACGCTGGTCGCCGGTATAATAGTCTTTTATCTTCAGATTGAAATCCATTGTCTTAGGAAAATTCCGAATGGTAACAATGGCTGTATGTGCCTCATTTGTGGCCCATGGATTTAATAAGACCCCCAAACCTGCCAAGGCTCCTTGCTGGTTGGCATTTCCGGTCAGTGCCATTCCTATCTGATTGGTAAGTTGCTGCAATAATAATGCATGGAGAGCACTGGTGACAGGAACCAACAGGGCATTCTTTACAAGATTGACTGCTCCGTCCAAACCTCCTACAACTGCATATACTGCATTACCTACAACGCCTAAATCCAATGCCGTTTTCAATAATCCGGGAAGTGCCCCATTGACAGTGGTTTGAATAAGATCATCATATTTCATTTGAGTGATAATATTATTCTCCAGTTGGTTCAATGCAGTTTGGGCGTCCACAAAATTACGGTGTAAATTCAGCATGCTAATGATTCTTTGCAATAATACGGTGGGTTGCGGAGAAGCATCAGAAAAGTTGATTTTTGCCCAGTAATATTCAGAGGTATCGGTAAACTCTGCATTGGGCAGTACAATCCGGGCATCAGCCAGAGTCGTTTTATAATTAGTCAGTACTTCAGCATAACTGGTGCTACCTCCCGTTCCGGGGATGGGAAACATTGTTTTTTCTATATTCGCGAGAAACACAGCTGTATATTGTCCTTTTGGCAACGTGTCTTTGACAGCACTAAAAGGCCACGTTGGAACAGGGTTGACGGGCTGAAGCACTACTTTCTCTTTTATATATTCTCCTGTGGATTTATATATTACATAGCGGAGATGCCGGACTCTTCCATCAGGTCCGGTTACTGCCGCACGGGTAACGTCGTCTTGTCCGGGCGAAAAGCTTACAACAAAATAGCCTTCAGGAACATTTTCTTCTGTTTCAGTTGGTGTTAGTTGTATCTCTTCAGTATCTTTCTCACATCCTGCAAGCAGAAATAGAGAGAGTATACTTGTTGTTATGAATAGAGTTGTTCTCATCTCCGTTTTGTTTTAATAGTTATATAATTCCATCCCAGGCATTATCGTCCAGATTAATGGTTCCGGAAAGGATAAAAACCAGGCCGCTGTTGGTAAAATTACCAGTTATTTTTACCCAATGATTAGGAGAAAAGGTAATCCGGTTACCCGAAACTACATTGGGTTCATTGGTTATCTGCATCGTATAACGTTGAGGTATACCTCCATAAGTGACATCCAGATAGAAAAGTGTTTTTCTTGCATCCGGTATAGCCAGTATGTATTGGTTGAATTTCACTTTTCCGGCTATAGGTGTCCTACTACCGATAAGTTTGCTACTGGCGTCGCCGGCTGTTTGCCACAGAGTTGGTATACCATCGGTAGCACGACTTGCGGTTACCAATTGTTCGGCGGTTAATGAAATAGAAGTGACATAAGCCGGAATATTGGTTATATCCAGTGTAAAGCCACTGACAATGCGTTTTAATGTACCTTTGATACTGTTGACTTGCTCTGGTTTGAAGCTGGTTCCTATCAATTTCCCTTTCATATGTCCCTCACTTATGCAGGTGAAAAATTCCGGAACGACAGTAGGCAACATTGGCTGTAGGTGAAAGTTTGCGAGTGTCACGGGTGTTGTAACCGATCCGATACTAAAGCTCCGGGATGGGTTACTTTGATTCGTAAAATCAAAGTCATTTCGATTGTATCCTATGATTAGTATCTTATAGGTTATTGCCGGTGTGAGAGTAAACTTTGTCACTACATTCGGGAAAGTGGCTACGTCAATCTGTTTTGCTGAACCGTATACAGGAATGAAATTAGCATCGTCATTAGTCAGCCCTTCATTCGTCTTACGGAAAGGCAATATCAGGATACGGTTTACTGAGGAAGCAACATCTCCTGGTGCACGGGAGAATACCTTATAGTCTCTGATATTGAGCTCTATGGGTATTGTTTCCGTGGAAGCTACTCCGATAGCTTCGTCCTGAGAGCATGCACTCATCAGGACAGCTATCAGAGTGACTATAAGACCATAAATATGTTTTATACTATCCATTCCTTTAGGATTATTTTATTGTATGATCAGGTTATGGATAAGTTCCCAAGCGGGACTGATGGTTATGACAATGTTCTGGTCGGTCAATAAGTCGATAGGATCATCGTCATCTCCCGGGTCATCGGTACCACCGTTTACATTTCCTGCCTGTGCCTTCATTCCGAGAGAATAGAAATGATTTGCCAGAATGTTAAAGGTTGTTACACCACCAGTGTCTTTTACACTCCATGTTTTGATAGCGTTTCCATTGGCTTCGTATAATCCGAGTGTAAGCGTAACAGAACTGACCGGCATGAAATAAGAACCACTCAGCTGAGAGTTGGCAACCTTTACTACGCCTTGTGCAGAGAGGTTATTACCTGTGTATATTCCATTGGTAACCGTTTGTCCGGAGAGATTGAGATCAATAATATTATAAGCAGCCGGACTTGTGTTGACTCCCACACCATTTGTCAGATTCACTTGCTGGTTGGAATTGCTTGCGCTAAGACGAAGGAACGTTACTGTTTTTCCATCTAAGATTTGAGGTACATTTTTGAAGTATCCCAAAACGCCTGCTACTTTACGGGTCATTTCAATGCTCACACGACTACCTTTATCCAGTACTTGTGCAGTAGTAGTACCTGAAAAAATCTCCGATTCATTTCCACTTTGAGCAATTGTTGCCATCATGCTGGAGTAAGATTGCCCTGCAGAAGGAGATGTAACAGTAAACTGGTCCGCGGCATCGCGTCCAACGGCCAAAAATTTGTAATCACCTGCAGGTAGTTTATCACCCTCGGCCACTACGTAGCGTTTGAATGTAGTACCATCTGACCATCCGCTAATATCGTATGTTTTAGCGTATACATAGTCGGAACCATTATTAGAGAAAGCATAAACCGAGACACGGGTGACGTGCTGGGTGGCTTCCTGACTGTAGACATTCCCACGGCTCATACCGTTGTTCAGCTTATTTACAGTTGAGATGTCGAAGACTACACTTCCTTCGGGGATGCTATTGTCAACAACCGGTGAAGGGTCATCACTCTCGGAGCATGCGAACAGAAAAGCGCTCGCCATTGCAAGAAACATTAATTTTTTCATGATGTAAAGTTTAATTAAAATGAATAGATAGAAAAACAGATTATTTAATATCAAGATGATGGATCATATTCCATTCACCATTGATGAATGTCCATATTTCCCAGGCATTGCCTGGTGCATCATAGTCTACGGCAACAGCTGATATCTCATTACGACGTATCGTTATGTCCATTGGCGGGACAGTCAGAACTGGTGTAGCCGCACGACTATTTGTAAAAAAGTTCAAGTCTAATTTTGTAGAGTTTCCCTGAGGGGTGGGGGCTACAAAAGTTTCGTTGATTGCTTGGGCTCCTGTTGTTTTCTGTATGTTCGCATTCCCTTGATAATTGAGAAGTGCATCTGTTGATTGATATACAGGAGAAAGTTTCAGGCTCATTTGAGCAACTTCGGTGGGGAAATTACGACAGAATATAACTAATTTACCCTTTGCTCTTTCCAATTCCAGGGTTTGTTCCTGATTTTGTGACAGGATTGTGAGTCGGGCATATCCGGTATATATATCGGTGTGTTCCAATCCGTTTTGATGGAGGATTCCTAAAGGAATCTCTTTTGTTATATTTCCCCAGACAGATAGTTCGTATTTTCCTTCGGACAAATCGTTGAAGGAAAGAGAGAAGTCCGGGGTGTTTCCTACTGGTACTATTATATCAGACTGACGTACTATCTGACCGGTAGTTGTGTTGGTCAGAATATAACAGATTGTTCCGGAGAAATGAGTGAAAGGCTGTGCGGAGTCTTCGGGGGACAGTTCGCTGAATTGTGCTATATTGAAATAGTTAGTATCTTTAATGACTAACTTTACAACTAACTGAGGTGGGCACTCCGGTAGGGTATCCTTGATGCATGAACTGGCAATAAAAACCAGTAAAACTACCATGCAGAAACTATGTGCTCCTCTACTCATAACGTCACATTTTTTTATATTACTAAATATTATAAAACAGAATTGCCAAAACATTTGGTTCCCGGGTATGGTAACCTTATGACAGCCCTGGAGTGATTCTCAGGCGTTGTCATGAGAGAACATAAAGCGTTGAGATTTGTTTTCGAAAACAGGATTATTTTTATGGTTAAAAAATGATAAGGATAAAAAGCTTCATAAAATAGTGGATAATTGCTGTTTAAGATGGTTTTTTTCTCTATAAACGATATGGTAATATATTGATCGGTTTTGAGTGTATTTTACCACAGAGTAACACGGAGTTCCACAGAGTTTAAATCTTTATTGAAACGCAGATTTTCGCAAAGGGAAACAAATGTATGATAAATAACTACAGTCTTTTAATCTGTGTTTATGCGATCATCCGCGTTTCATCAGATAAATAGTACTCTGTGAAACTCTGTGTTACTCTGTGGTGAGTTTTACTCATTTCCGTATTAGTAACGAAGATTATGCCCCTATCTTTTCGGTAGTGGAAGTAGCCCTAAACGGCATCAATCCCTTTGCCCGGTATTGTACTTTGTCTTTCTCAGAAAGGAACGTTCTTTTCCCCGGTGCACAGTCTTGTTTTACATGTACATCTAAAACAATGTTACACACCGAGGCTTCATACGTTACTCTACGAGATAGAGCTTTATCGATACCGAAGAAAGAGATAGATAGTAATGGTAGACAACATTTAGCGTAAAACGATATGGATATGAACAAAACTGATTCTTAACTGATTTCAACTTCTGATTCGCATTATTATTTGAATCATTAATGAATCTTGTTTGGGTGTACTCTTCTATTTGGGGAAACACTTTTAATCCCTATAATAGTATTTTTTCGGGATTATCATTTATATTTGTAACGCTTCATCGTTGGTGCGATGAGGATCTAGTCAAAATAATACCACATGAAAAATCAAGTATCCTTATATCGGAGGGGGTTATTCTTTCTCTTTTCAGGAATGGTTGTATTGCCGGCTTTGGCACAAACGCAGCAGGAAGTTCCACTCATTAAGTCTACCCGTACTTCTACATATAAAGCTGTTCTTAAAGATACGGCATGGACTGCTGGTCCCATTGTTGCTCAGATTCACTTTGTGAGGTATGATAATCAGGGACGGAAAGTGGTAGAAAACCTGTTGAATCCGGATGGAAGTGCTAAAAATAAACTTCTTTATATATATGATAATGATGGGAAGATAAAAGAGGAGATAACAGCTTCCGTAAAGCAGGGTGGGGTAACGAGAGTTTATCAGTATGATTATGATGGGGAGGGCCGCTTAAACCGGAAAGTAACATTGGATGCCGATCGGAATGTAGTTGGTGAGACTGTTATTTTGCGTAATGAAAATGATAAAATAGTGAAGCGGATCTCCGAAGGTATATCAACAAGAATGAATGATGGAAAGAAAACGAAAAACCGTTGTGTGACGGAAATTGTTTATGATGAAGATGGACGAATAAAAGAAGTAATGGAAGATGATTCCGCTTTTCCAAAGGTGGGTAAGAAAAGCCGTCCATTTGATAAAAGAGATACGGTTGCTTTGAAACGTTTCTCTGAAGGAAGTTCGATGCAACCCAAAGTTCCGAAGAATAGAAAGGTAGATTTTGATTATGATGCATATGGTAACTGGATAAAACGTACGGAATATGACGGAGTAAATCCGGAATTTATTATTGTGCGTACGATTGACTATGCCGGACAAGATACGGATTGGGAGAAGATGTTGCTGAATGGTCAGGTGAAATCAGTATCTCAGACTTCCTATGTGGCTATACCCAAAGGACCTGGTAGTATTGATAAAGGTAAAAAACAGGGTACTTTTTTCCGTTGTGAATTTAATAATGAGGGTAGAAAAATATTAGACCAATCTTACTCAGACATAGGTGTGGCAGGTGAAATTACAGAGTACAATTATGATGAAGAAGGCAATATTCTTGAAGAAATAAGAAAATCAGCAACAGGGAAATTATTGAATACAGTTCGGTGGGCATATGATTCGAAGGGACATTTGAAGAGCAAATCATTGCAGGATATCAATGGTGAGGTATTGCGTAAGGGTGTATTCCGTTATGATATAGAAGGAAATTGTATTAGTGAAATGTGGTTCAGCAAAGAGGGGACTAAGTTTAGTGAGTTTCGTTATAAATATGATTCTGCCGGTCAGCTGATTGCCAAAGATGTCCTTTTTCATCAGGAAGCGGGGGAAGAATATGAGCCGTTGAAGTATGAGTGGAACAGCCGTGGACGTATTGCAGAGGAATGGAGAGGATTACCTCAGAATGTTCAACACTATACTTATAAATATAGTGTCCGCGGCGAAGTGATTTCAGGAACTGAACCTGTCCAAGGACAGGCAGATGTAGAATATGTCTATAAGTTTTATAATGATGAGCATGGTAACTGGAAAAAGCGGGTGAAATTTTTTAATGATGTTCCAGTACTTTATGAAGAACGTGAGTATGTATACTATAAATAATAAGGATAAATAATATGAAGAAGATTATCAACCCATGGAAGGGGCTGGAAGGGTATAATTGTTTTGGCTGTGCTCCAAATAATGAAGCAGGTGTCAAAATGGAGTTTTATGAAGATGGTGATGAAGTAGTGAGTATTTGGAAGCCTCGTCCGGAATACCAGGGCTGGATTGATACGCTGCATGGAGGAATTCAATCCGTATTACTGGATGAAATATGTGCCTGGGTCATTCTTCGGAAGTTACAAACGACGGGAGTAACTTCGAAGATGGAGACACGTTATCGCAAGTCAATCAGTACAAAAGATTCACATGTGGTACTGCGGGCGTCTATTCGTGAAGTAAAGCGCAATATTGTATTGGTAGATGCAAAACTCTATAATGAGGCAGGCGAACTGTGTACGGAAGCACTTTGTACATATTTCACTTTCTCACAGGAGAAGTCGAGAGATGAAATGCATTTTCTGGCGTGTGAAGTAGAACCTGAAGAGATCCTTCCTTTAATTTGAAATTAAAATCGAACTTTTTGTGATAATTGTTTGGAGGTTTGAATGGAATGCTTTACTTTTGTCGCTGTAAAGAACAAAAATATGAAATATACTACACATCATCATCATCATTTTCCTAACGAATAACTCGGTGGGCGTGTATGATATTGTGTATATATAATATAAAAACGAGGCTTGCCGATGAGGTGAGCCTTTTTTTGTTTCAATCGTAAATCGTAAAATAACAAATAAAATTATGGGTTTATTAAGAATTGCAGTACAAGCTAAGGGGCGTTTGTTTGAAGAGACAATGGCTCTTTTAGAAGAATCAGACATTAAATTGAGCGCAACAAAACGTACATTGTTGGTGCAGTCATCCAATTTCCCAGTAGAGGTGTTGTTCCTCCGGGATGACGATATTCCTCAGTCGGTAGCTACGGGGGTGGCAGATTTGGGTATCGTAGGAGAGAATGAGTTTGCTGAAAAGGGAGAGGAAGCAGAAATTATTAAACGCCTCGGTTTCAGTAAATGCCGTTTGTCACTGGCTATGCCAAAGGATATAGATTATCCGGGTGTGGAGTGGTTTAATGGCAAGAAGATTGCCACTTCTTATCCGGTGATTCTGGAGAAGTATATGAAGGAGAAAGGGGTAAGTGCAGAAGTACATGTCATTACCGGTTCGGTGGAGGTAGCTCCGGGCATTGGGTTAGCAGATGCTATTTTTGATATTGTTAGCTCAGGCTCTACACTGGTGAGCAATCGCTTGAAAGAAGTGGAAGTAGTGATGAAATCAGAAGCACTGTTGATTGGTAACAAGAACATGTGTGATGAGAAGAAGGAGATTTTGAATGAGCTACTGTTTCGTATGAATGCTGTGAAAACAGCAGAGGATAAGAAATATGTGCTGATGAATGCTCCGAAGGATAAGTTGGAGGAGATTGTAGCTGTACTACCTGGAATGAAGAGTCCGACGGTGATGCCATTGGCTCAGGAGGGTTGGTGCTCCGTGCATACGGTGCTTGATGAAAAACGTTTCTGGGAGATTATCGGAAAACTGAAAGCATTGGGAGCTGAGGGGATATTGGTGTTGCCGATAGAGAAGATGATACTATGATGGGGTGGTGTACTTTTCTTTCGCCTTGATGCGAAAGAAAAGATACCAAAAGAAAGGATCAAGGCTGCATTTTTTCTCCTACTCACTTCCTTCGTTCCGCTAAAGGGGCTCGAACTCGCTTCGCTCAGACAATCGCCCCTTTTTGACGCTTCACTGCGGGCGTTCGCTTGACGGAGAAAAATGAGGCCGGAGGCCGTTCATCAACGGATACTGAGGTTTAGGAAGGAGAAGAGATATGTGATATTAAAAAGTAAGCATATTGTAATATAATTAATGTAATATAGCATACTTCCTTAGTCACAACAAGTATTGTATGCTATCATCCGAATGGGTTCCCCGGCCTTATTTCTGCAGCGTCAAACGGAACGGAGGTGAAAAGTGTAAGAAGGGGCGATTGTCTGAGCGAAGCGAGTTCGAGCCCCTTTAGCTTTTCATCGTAGTGCAGTAGCGGAGGAAATGCAGCCTTGATTTTTTCTTTTGGTATCTTTTCTTTTGTATCAAGGCAAAAGAAAAGTACATCCAAGACAACATAACATTAATAAACTAATAAATATGAAACAAATAAAATATCCTTCAAGAGAGCAGTGGACCGACATATTGAAACGTCCTGCACTCAACACGGAGAGCCTTTTTGATACGGTGCGCGGCATTATCAATCGTGTTCGTGCTGAAGGAGATGCAGCCGTGATAGAGTATGAAGCTACTTTTGATAAAGCAATTCTGACATCACTTGCTGTGACGGAGGCGGAGTTGGAAGAAGGCGTTGCTTTGGTCAGTGAAGAGTTGAAGGCAGCTATCTCTTTAGCTAAAAAGAATATTGAGACCTTTCATGCTTCACAACGTTTTGTGGGGCATAAAGTAGAGACAATGGAAGGGGTGATTTGCTGGCAGAAGGCGGTAGGCATAGAGAAAGTAGGTCTATATATTCCGGGAGGTACAGCACCGTTATTCTCTACTGTATTGATGCTGGCAGTTCCGGCCAAGATTGCCGGCTGTAAAGAGATTGTGCTTTGTACTCCACCTGATAAGAATGGAAAAATCCATCCGGCTATTCTTTTTGCAGCGCAAATGGCGGGAGTAAGTAAAATATTCAAAGCCGGCGGAGTACAAGCTATTGCAGCTATGGCTTATGGCACGGAAAGCGTACCTAAAGTCTATAAAATCTTTGGTCCGGGTAATCAGTATGTCACAGCAGCCAAACAGTTGGTTAGCTTGCGTGATGTTGCCATTGATATGCCGGCAGGTCCTTCGGAAGTAGAGGTCTTGGCAGATGATTCTGCTAATCCGGTATTTGTGGCTGCCGATCTGCTTTCACAGGCAGAGCATGGAGTAGATAGCCAGGCAGTACTGATCACGACTTCTGAAAAGTTACAGGGGGATGTGATGAAAGAAGTGGAACGACAGTTAGCGGAACTGCCACGTCGTGAAATTGCGGAAAAATCTCTTGCCAACAGTAAACTTATTCTGGTGAAAGATATGGATGAAGCATTAGAATTGACTAACGAATATGCTCCTGAACATCTGATTATAGAGACGGAAAATTATAGGGAGATAGCAGAACGTGTAATCAATGCCGGTTCTGTGTTTTTGGGATCATTTTCGCCTGAGAGTGCCGGAGATTATGCCTCAGGAACCAACCATACGCTGCCGACCAACGGTTATGCAAAAGCATACAGTGGTGTAAGCCTGGATAGTTTTATCCGTAAGATTACGTTTCAGGAAATCCGTCCGGAAGGTATGAAGGCTATTGGACCGGCTATTGAAATAATGGCAGCCAATGAACAACTGGATGCTCATAAGAATGCTGTATCTGTCCGCCTGAGAGATATCAATTGTAAATCGTAAAAATAAATATCCGCATGAAAACATTACAAGAATTAACCCGTCCGAATATCTGGAAGTTGAAGCCATATTCTTCAGCAAGGGATGAATATAAAGGGGCCGCTGCCTCTGTGTTTCTGGATGCTAATGAGAATCCATATAATTTGCCCCATAATCGTTATCCGGATCCATTGCAGTATGAATTGAAAAAAGATTTGGGGAAACTTAAAAAAGCAGCTCCGGAGAATATCTTTCTGGGAAATGGTAGTGATGAGGCTATTGATCTTGTATTTCGTGCTTTTTGTGAGCCGGGTAAAGACAATGTAGTAGCTATTGACCCTACCTACGGCATGTATCAGGTATGTGCCGAGGTGAATAATGTAGAATACCGTAAGGTATTGTTGGACGAACATTTTCAGTTTTCGGCCGATAAGTTGTTGGCAGCCACAGATGACCGGACAAAGCTGATTTTTCTTTGTTCGCCCAATAATCCGACTGGCAATGACCTGCTGCGTTCGGAGATAGAAAAGGTGTTGAATAACTTTGAAGGACTTGTAATACTGGATGAGGCATATAGTGATTTTTCGGAGGCCCCCTCTTTTCTTGCCAGTTTGAAAGAATATCCCAATTTGGTAATACTTCAAACGTTCTCTAAGGCATGGGGATGTGCTGCTATTCGCCTGGGTATGGCTTTTGCTTCTGAAGAAATTATTTCTATTCTTAATAAAATCAAGTATCCGTACAACGTCAATCAACTGACACAACAACAAGCTATACAGATGTTACATAAACATTATGAGATAGATCGTTGGGTGAAGGCTTTGAAGGAAGAACGAAAAGAGTTGGAAAATGCTTTTGCGGAATTGCCTTGTGTGCTGGAAGTGTTCCCTTCGGATGCAAATTTCTTTCTGGCCCGTGTGACGGATGCTGTGAAGATTTACAATTATCTGGTAGGAGAGGGTATTATTGTTCGCAATCGCCATAATATATCACTGTGTTGCAATTGCCTTCGTGTGACGGTAGGTACACGTGCTGAAAACGGAAAGCTAGTAGAGGCGTTAAAGAAATACAAATAATTATTCAATGTGCCCATATGTCAATGTGCCAATTGGCTGCACTATAGAAATAGGCCACATGGTAATTGGCACATTATTATATTATCATTTCCATGAAGAAAAAAATATTATTTATTGATCGTGATGGTACGCTTGTTATTGAACCTCCTGTAGATTATCAGCTTGATTCATTGGAGAAACTGGAGTTTTATCCTAAAGTGTTCCGCAATCTTGGCTTTGTTCGTAGCAAGCTCGATTTTGAATTTGTTATGGTCACCAATCAGGATGGTTTGGGGACCGATTCTTTCCCGGAAGCTACCTTTTGGCCGGCTCACAATCTTATGTTGAAAACTCTGGAGGGTGAAGGCATTACTTTTGATGATATCCTGATAGACCGTAGCTTTCCCGAAGAGAATGCCCCGACTCGTAAACCGCGTACCGGAATGTTGACTAAATACATTGATAATCCGGATTACGACCTGACAGGAAGTTTTGTGATTGGTGATCGCCCTACCGATGTCGAACTGGCCAGGAATTTGGGATGTCGTGCTATTTATCTGCAAGATTCTACAGAGTTACTGAAAGAGAAGGGGTTGGAAGATGTCTGTGCACTGGCTACTACTGACTGGGATAAAATAGCCGAGTTTCTTTTTGCCGGAGAACGTAAAGCAGAGGTAAGGCGTACTACAAAGGAAACGGATATCTTTGTTTCTCTGAATCTGGACGGTAATGGTACTTGTGATATCTCTACAGGACTTGGCTTCTTTGATCATATGTTGGAGCAGATAGGTAAGCATTCCGGTATGGACCTCACGGTTAAGGTGAAAGGGGATCTTGAAGTAGATGAACACCATACTATCGAAGATACGGCTATTGCTTTGGGCGAATGTATTTATCAGGCATTAGGAAGCAAGCGGGGAATTGAACGTTATGGTTATGCTCTTCCTATGGATGATTGCCTTTGTCAGGTATGCCTTGACTTTGGTGGACGTCCCTGGCTGGTATGGGATGCAGAGTTTAAACGCGAAAAAATAGGAGAGATGCCTACTGAAATGTTTCTCCACTTTTTTAAATCTCTGAGTGATGCTGCAAAGATGAATCTAAACATCAAAGCCGAAGGGCAAAATGAACATCATAAAATTGAAGGAATATTCAAAGCATTGGCTCGTGCGCTGAAAATGGCTTTGAAGCGGGATATTTATCATTTTGAACTTCCCTCAAGTAAAGGGGTATTGTAGTAGTGATAAGTGATTAGTGAGTAGTGATTAGTGGGCTGCGCTATTACGCCGCATCGTACTAATCACTACTCACTAATCACTTATCACTCTTTTTCAATTTCCTTCAGCCATGCTGCTGCCGAAGCATCACTTGGCATGCGCCAGTCGCCACGTGGACTGATAGAGATACTTCCTACTTTAGGACCGTCGGGCAAACAGGAACGTTTGAACTGCTGGTTGAAGAAGCGGCGGAAGAAGATGAGTAACCATTTCTTGATCGTCTCTTCATCATATACTTCTTTGAATGCCAATGAAGCCAGCATGAATATCTTTGACGGACGAAAGCCGAAACGCATGAAATAATAGAGGAAGAAGTCGTGCAATTCGTACGGACCTACCAGATCCTCTGTCTTTTGTTTGATATCTCCATTTTCATCTGCCGGAATTAATTCGGGGCTAATAGGTGTATCTACAATATCGAGTAGAGTAATACATGATGTTTCGTCTACTTCGTTTTCTGCTACCCACTTTACCAGATATTTCACCAGGGTTTTAGGAATACTTCCGTTTACACCGTACATCGACATGTGATCGCCGTTGTATGTAGCCCACCCTAAAGCCAGTTCTGATAAATCGCCTGTTCCGATTACCATTCCTCCTGTCTGATTGGCTATATCCATCAATATCTGTGTGCGTTCGCGTGCCTGAGCATTTTCGTAAGTTACGTCGTGTACATTGATGTCATGGTTAATGTCCTTGAAGTGTTGAATACATGCTTCTTTAATACTGATTTCCCGTGAGGTAATGCCGAGTGAGTTCATAAGAGAGATGGCATTGTGATAAGTGCGGTTGGTTGTACCGAAACCCGGCATAGTGACACCAATAATATTTTTGCGGGATAAACCTAATTTATCGAAGGTTTTGACGCAGACAAGTAAGGCAAGTGTAGAATCCAACCCTCCTGAGATACCAATTACGGCAGTTTTAGCTCCGGTATGCACAAGGCGTTGTGCAAGTCCAGCTACCTGTATTGAAAAAACTTCTTCACAACGTTCATTCAATGCTGCTCCTTGTGGGACAAATGGATGCCTCTTAAATGTACGTGTCAGATTTAGTTCTTTGCTGTTTACAAACTCCGTAGCAATACGCACAGGCTTTTTATCTGCCGGAATATTTCCTTTACTTGCTGCGAATGTTGTATTAATACGCCGTTCGGCGCGCAGATATTCTACATCTATTTCGCTAATAATCAATTGTTCTTCAAAACTGAAGCGATCATTGTGTGCCAATTGGTTACCATTTTCATAGATAAGTCCGTTTCCGGCAAAAACTACATCGGTAGTAGACTCTCCGAATCCGCAGGAAGAGAATACATATCCCGAAATACAGCGTGCAGATTGTTGGCTGATAAGCGAACGGAGGTAACTGTTTTTACCTATCCCTTCATTGTCGGCAGAAAGATTAAATATGATTTCGGCCCCTTGTAGCGCAAGTGTTGAGCTTGGAGGTATGGTAGACCATAAGTCTTCGCATATTTCAATCCCGAAAATAGTGTCTGATGTTTCGAATAACAGATTTGTACCCATTGGGATGATTTGTCCGCAAAGTCGTACACTGGTTTCTGCTATTTGCAGAGCAGAGGTGAACCAACGTTGTTCGTAAAACTCTTTATAGTTGGGCAGATAGGTTTTGGGGACTACCCCCAGTACTTTACCTTTCTGGATAACTACGGCTGCATTGATAACAGTAGAATTTACGATTACCGGCATTCCTAAAATAGAGATGATATCCAGTTGGCGGGTATTATTTAATATCTGCATTAGCGCCATTTCTGCTTCTTCCAGCAAAAGCTGTTGGCCGAAAAGATCGCCACAGGTATAAGCAGTGATACACATTTCGGGGAAAGTGATAATCTGTACTCCTTTGCCATCTGCAACTGCTATCAGGCTTTCGAGTTGTTTGGCATTGAAATTACAGTCCGCTATTTTAACGCGCGGTACTGCTGCTGCTACTTTTACAAATCCGTAGTTCATAATTGATAAATATTAAAATGTGGTATATTAACACATTATTATTTGCGTTGCAAAATTAGGAAATTGTTTTGATATATTCGTTTGATAGTATCTAAAAGGATATTCTAATTAATCTAATGCTTGCAGACTACGCTTTGCCTGCAAGGAGGCAAGGCGTAGTCTATATACTTCTTCCGGTAAATAACCAGAGTACATTTAAACTGGTATATTCTGACTACCTACTACTAAAATCTGATTACTTACAAAAAATGTAGCTATTTTTATAAAATTTATTGGCTAATTATTTGCAGAAATAAAAGAAACTCCTATCTTTGCTTCAAATTTAAAGTTGTAATTATTACAATTTTGTATAAGCAGAGCCTATGAAGCCATATAACCGATTATTAGAGTACAACATAAAACCTTCCATGCAGCGTATTGCCATTATGGAGTATCTGATGGAACATCGTACACATCCGTCGGCTGATGAAATATATACAGCTTTATCTCCCTCAATGCCAACGCTTTCAAAGACAACAGTGTATAATACGCTGAAACTATTTGCAGAGCAGGGAGCAGCCCTGATGCTTACTATTGATGAACGTAATGCCAATTTTGATGCGGATACTTCACCGCATGCGCATTTTATTTGTAAGAGATGCGGAAATATATATGATTTGGAACTTCCTCTTGAAATAAAAGAGGTTATAGGACTTCAAATGGATGGGCACGAGATAACTGAAATGCATTATTACTATAAAGGAATTTGTAAGAATTGCTTGAAAAATATACGTATTGACTAATTAATTAAAATTAAAGACAAAATGAAGAAATTTAGATGTACTGTATGCGGTTACGTTTACGAAGGTGACGCAGCTCCTGAGAAATGTCCATTGTGTAAAGCACCTGCCAGCAAATTTGTAGAAGTTGTTGAAACTGAAGGTGGTGCACTTACTTTTGTTGACGAACACGTAATTGGTGTTGCCAAAGGTTGCGATGACGAAATGATTAAGGATCTGAACAATCACTTCATGGGCGAGTGTACAGAGGTTGGTATGTACCTGGCTATGAGCCGTCAGGCTGATCGTGAGGGTTATCCTGAAGTAGCAGAGGCTTTCAAACGTTACGCTTGGGAAGAAGCAGAACACGCTTCTAAATTTGCTGAGCTGCTGGGTGACTGTGTATGGGATACTAAGACTAACCTGGAGAAGAGAATGAACGCCGAAGCTGGTGCTTGCGAAGATAAAAAACGTATTGCTACCCGTGCTAAAGCATTGAATCTGGATGCTATTCATGATACTGTTCATGAAATGTGTAAAGATGAAGCACGTCACGGTAAAGGTTTTGAAGGACTTTACAACCGTTATTTCGGAAAGAAATAATAAATATATAGTTCACAAATGAAGAAAAGGCTTGTGTCTGTTTAACAGATGCAGGCCTTTTTTATTAAACTTTCTTAGAAAAAGATTGGAATCACTAAGATACGGTTATATTTGCGCATAAACTTTTAAAAACCACAGATTATGAGGAAAGTACAACTGCTATTATTGTGCCTGTTTATCTCAGTAGCTACATTTGCTGCTGATAAAGTGATCCGGTTGCCTAAACCGAATTTGAATCGTAATAGTGAAGTGATGGAAGCATTTGCTAACCGCCATTCTACGCGTGAATATGCTGCAAAAGCATTAACTCTTACTGATTTATCAGACTTACTCTGGGCTGCTAATGGTATAAATCGTCCGGAAGAAGGGAAACGTACAGCCCCTTCGGCTATGAACAAACAAGATGTAGATGTTTATGTAGTACTGCCCGAAGGTACTTATTTGTATGATGCAAAAGCGCATCAGCTGAACCTGGTGGCTGAAGGAGATCATCGGGGAGCAGTGGCAGGAGGACAGGCTTTTGTAAAGTCGGCACCCGTTTCTTTATTGTTGGTTAGTGACTTGTCTCGTTTAGGTGACGCCAAGAATACCCATACTCAGTTGATGGGGGCTGTGGATGCAGGCATCGTTTCGCAGAATATTTCAATCTTTTGTTCTGCTGCCAAATTAGCTACTGTGCCACGGGCCTCAATGGACACAGCTAAATTGAAAAGTGTATTGAAACTGACCGATACTCAGTTACCATTGATGAACCATCCGGTGGGATATCATAAATAGTGATAAGTAATTAGTGATAAGTGATTAGTGCCATGCGGCTTATAGCGCAACTAACTAATCACTTATCACTAATCATTTATCACTGCTTCAACAAGAATTCGTCTATTGCTTTTTGGTAGGTGGCTTTATCTGCCGCACCACGGAAAAGCTGTGGTTCTCCATTCATTGGGATGAATACAAAGAGGGGAATGCTTGTTGCATTAAATAAAGCTGCCAATTCCTTTTCTTTATCCACATTAACCTTATAAATTACGATCTTGCCGTCGTATTCCTTTGCCAGTGACTTCATGATAGGGGCTGTCATTCGGCAAGGCCCACACCAGTCAGCGTATAAATCAATGATGGCAGGTTTATTACCTTTGTATTTCCATTCTTTGGTGTTCTCGTAATCAAATACATCCTTGATGAACATATCTTTATTCATTACGATTACTTCACCGCTTTTTACCTCTTTACCTTGTTGATCTGCATTTATCTTGCTTCCATCATTGAAAGCATAAACAATTACGCTGACCATGACAAAAGCTACCATAGCTAATACCTTCTTCATTCTTATTTTTTATGTGAATACTGTTCGATAACTCCTGTTAATTCACTGGCATGTATCATTCCGGAGTGACGCCACACAGCTTCTCCATTACTGAATAGTATGAATGTAGGTACGGCCTGTATACGGAATCTTGCTGCCAGTTGTTCATGTTGGTCCACATCAATCTTAGCGATGCGGGCTTTATCTCCTATCTTAGCTTTTACTTCTTCAAGAATTGGCTTCATAGCCTTGCAAGGACCACACCATTCTGCAAAAAAATCTACTAAAACCGGGACCGGTGACTGTATTAATTCATCAAATTTTTCCATAATTTTCCTTTCTTAAAATAAATTGCCAGCCTCTTCGGGCTGCGAATATAATTACTATTTTAGATATATAACGCCGAAAAGCTGATTTTGTTCATAAAATAGTAACTGTAAAGACATCCGCTTGTAATGTGAAATACGGACTTTTGCATATCGAAAAACTGAAATGTTATGCATTTACGCACGTATTATCCTACAGTTGTTCTTTCAGATATTCATCTGGGAACTCAGCACTCCAAAACAGAGGAGGTGACCCGCTTCCTTAAATCAATCAATTGTGACCGTCTGATATTGAATGGAGATATTATCGACGGGTGGCATCTGAAAAAAAGCGGTTTAAGTAAATGGAAGGCTAAGCATACAGACTTTTTCAAAGTTATCATGAAGATGATGGAGAATTTCGGTACACAGGTTATTTATGTCCGTGGTAATCACGATGATTTTCTTGATAATCTGGCACCACTGAACTTTTCTAATATACAGATTGTTAAGGACTGCATCTACGAAAGTCACGGTAGACGTTATTATGTGACGCATGGTGACGTTTTTGATAGAATAACTACCCAAATGAAGTGGTTGGCTAAACTGGGCGATACCGGATATACATTTTTACTTTGGCTTAACAAAGTGTATAATGCCCGGCGAATGAAACAGGGAAAAACTTATTATTCACTATCCCAGTCTATCAAAAATAAAGTGAAATCAGCCGTTTCTTATATTTCTGATTTTGAAAAAGAACTGGTAATACTGGCAAAGGCCAGAAAGTGTGACGGAGTAATCTGTGGGCATATTCATCATCCTGCCAATACTTGTTATGATGGAATTCATTATCTGAATTCCGGTGACTGGGTAGAGTCACTTTCTGCATTGACAGAAGATGAGGAAGGAAATTGGAGTGTACGTTACTTTGATAATGTGCTGATGTCAGAAAAAGAGCAGGAAAAGGGGGAAACCAAACAAATAACAATAGCTTCATGAGATTTTTATTTATTGTTCAGGGAGAAGGGAGAGGACACCTTACACAAGCGTTGACTCTCGAAGATATGTTACGGCGCAATGGGCACGAGGTAGTAGAAGTGCTTGTGGGTAAAAGCTCGTCGCGTACTTTACCGGGCTTTTTCAATCGGAATATAAAGGCTCCGGTGAAGCGTTTTCTCAGCCCTAATTTCTTGCCTTCGCCTGATAATAAACGTGCTAATTTGAAAAAAAGCTTTGCTTACAATCTTATACACCTACCGGAATATGTCCGTAGTATGTGTTATATAAACCAACGGATCAGGAAAACAGGGGCGGAAGTAGTAATCAACTTCTACGAACTTTTAACCGGACTTACCTATATGTTCTTCCGCCCTTCTGTTCCGTATGTTTGTATTGGGCATCAGTATTTGTTTTTGCACCGGGAATTTGAATTTCCGGAGAAAGATGCAGTTCAACTGTTTATGCTTCGCCTCTTTACACGAATGACAAGCTTGAAAGCAAAGAAGCGTTTGGCTCTTTCTTTTCGCAAGATGTCCGAAGACAGAGAAAACAATCTTGTTGTAGTTCCTCCTTTGCTCCGACAGGAGGTTACTGCCATTCGTCCCGAAGCGGGTAATTATATTCATGGTTATATGGTCAATGCCGGTTTCTCTGATAGTGTGAAAGCTTTTCATTCTGTTCATCCGGAAGTACCCTTACATTTTTTCTGGGACAAGGTGGATACAGCGGAGGTGACTCGGATGGATGAGACGTTGAGCTTTCATCAACTCGATGATGTGAAATTTCTTAATTATATGGCAGGATGCCGTGCTTATGCCAGTACCGCAGGCTTTGAGTCTATTTGCGAGGCCATGTATTTGGGTAAACCCGTATTGATGGTGCCAGCCCATATTGAACAAGATTGCAACGCTTATGATGCAGTTCGTGCGGGTGCCGGTATTGTGAGTGACTCGTTTGCACTTGAACTCTTGCTTCGCTTTGCCGGCAAGTATTGTCCCAGCCGTGAGTTTATTTACTGGGCGCGTAGTAGTGAACGTCATATTATCTGTGAACTCGAAAATCTGATTGATCATCAGTCAGTTGTAAATATACCAACATTTACTAATTATTTACCGATATGAAACTGAATAAAACAGATTATGTGCTTGAGCGCACATCCGATGGCGGTTATTACGCCTGGCTTGCCGTGAATATTCAATGTAATGCGTATGGAGATTCTCCTGAAGAAGCAGTAAATAATTTGCAGCAATCAATGGAAGATTTACTTGATGAGATGTATTTGGTAGAAGAATTTATTTGACGATTCATTACCCGTTACTCCTTAAAAAAGTATACCTTTGGGGCATTACATTATACAAAATACGGGTTAGCGGCATTATGAATACATTTCCTTCCGGAATTAAATTTAAATATCCATGGCGGAATTATCAGGCGAGAGTTCTTGCCGAACTTGAAAACTTTCTGGATGACAACGCTTTGCATGTAGTAGCACCTCCCGGCTCAGGAAAAACAGTACTCGGACTTGAGGTGATGTTGCGAATCAATAAGCCTACTTTAATCTTAGCACCCACTATTGCAGTACGCAATCAGTGGATCGATCGTTTCTGTGAACTTTTTCTGCAGACAGAGATTACGCCGGAGTGGATATCATATGATATTAAATCTCCTTCATTTCTTACCGTTTCAACCTATCAGGGGGTGCATGCAGCCTGTAATGATTTTAAAGATAATTGTCGTTCGGACGGTTGTATGAAGGAGATTGTCCGACTACTTCGTGAACAGGGAGTACAGACCGTTGTTGTGGATGAAGCCCATCATCTGAAAAATGAATGGTGGACTACATTGATTAGTCTGAAAGAAGAATTGAAGCCGACTCTTGTGGGACTGACCGCTACTCCACCTTATGATGTATCTGCCAATGAATGGCAACGTTATATTGAGTTGAATGGTCCGATTGATACAGAGATTACTGTTCCGGAACTGATTATCGAAGGAGACTTATGCCCTCATCAGGATTGTGTCTGTTTTTCGCGTCCTTCTGCCGAAGAGTATAAAGTGATCAATAAATATCGCAATCAGGTATATGCGCTTTTTCAGGAGATAAAGCAGGATGAAGAACTGATTCGTGCCATGACTTCTCTGTCTGTATGGACTGAGCCGAATAAGAATCTCGACTGGATTTACAGTAATATGCCTTACTACTCTTCTTTACTTATATTTCTGAATACTGCCGGGCTTTCTGTTTCGTCCGAACATCTTGACGTTTTGGGAGACAAACATCCTGATTTTCCAGTCTTTGACTATCAATGGGCACAAGTATTACTTGAGTTTTATCTGCTGAAAGAAAGAGGTAGGTTCACCGGATTTGAGAAACACCAGGAAAAACTTGAACACCGCTTACTACGTCATGGGGTAATGGAACATAGGCAGATAACTTTTTTGCAAAACAAAGAGATCACCTCATTGTTGGGCACCAGTATTGAAAAGCTGAATAGTATTTATCAGATTGTGAATTTTGAATATCGTCAGTTGGGACAAGGATTACGATTGGTAGTACTCACTGATTTTATTCGTAAAGAGTTTCTTGTCAATGCCGGGGAGAATACCCTTGAACTAAATAAGTTGGGAGTAATACCCATTTTTGAGAAACTTCGCAGAACGAACTCTGAACACATGAAAATAGGAGTGCTGACAGGGAGTATTATTATTCTGCCTGTTTCTGCCTGCGAGTTGTTTGAGGCTTGTGCAGAGAGCAGGGGAGTGACGAAACTTACTTATAATCCATTACCTTACGATACCGGATACATACAAGTGGCGCTGACTGAAGGGCTGAAAAACGATGTTGTGAAAATAGTGACGGATGTGTTTCAGAAAGGTGGTATAGAGATATTGATAGGTACTAAGTCGCTGTTAGGGGAAGGATGGGATGCACCGGTTCTGAATTCATTGGTATTGGCCAGCTTTGTCGGTTCTTTTGTGTTGTCCAATCAGATGCGTGGCCGTGCTATTCGCGTGGAGAAGGGAAACAGGGAGAAAGCGAGTAATATCTGGCATTTGGTTTGTGTAGATCCCACAGCTTCAGATGGGGGAAATGATGTAGAAATGTTGAAAAGGCGTTTTCGCAGTTTTGTGGGAATATCTTATCTCGAAACAGGAGGTATCGAAAATGGAATTAGCCGGTTGGGATTGCCTGCTGACTTTTCCGATGTAGAAGCCATAGATGCAGCCAATGACAGGGCTTTTCTACGTGCTTCTCAGCGTGAAAAATTGAAAGACCAGTGGGAGCGGGCATTGGGCAATGGTGTCAGTCTGGTAGAGGAAATAAAGATACCGCGTGACACAGAATGCAGGCATACACATGAATTGCAGCATTTGTACCTGAACCGTACTATATCTTATTTATTGAGCAGTCTTGCTTCCGGTTTATTGATGTTTGGCCAGGAAGTCTTGTATGGTTTGTTCAAAATACGTTTTCGGCGGGTAGAAGAGTTACAATTTGTGTTGGTGATTATAGGACTTGCCGGATTGTTTCTTTTCGGACGTGAAATGTGGAAGGCTTTCTGGTTGTACATCCGTTATCGGGATATATCAAAAGATATTCATAAGATAGGGCAGGCATTAGCTTTGGCACTTGCCAGGGCAGGCGTGATAAAATCAGAGAAAGTGACTGTCGTTTCGGAACTTGATGATGATGGTGCCGTGCTTTGCCATTTGGAAGGAGGTACACGTTATGAAAAATCGATGTTTATTAATGCACTTTCAGAGCTTGTTTCTGTTGTGAATAGTCCCCGTTATCTTATCATTCGTAAAAGTCATTCTTTGTTTCACACGGCTCAGGTAGATTATCACTCTGTGCCCGAATTGATAGGACGTAAAAAAGAGTGGGCTGCTTATTTGAGTATTCAATGGAAGAGATTGGTTGGAAATAACGAGTTGGTGTATACTCGTATACAAGATGGAAGGAAGATTTTATTGCAGGCTCGTATGAAATCTTTAGCAGCACAATTCGCTGATAAGTCGGAGACGGTGAGTAAATGGCGGTAGTAATAATGGTTCAATATACTAATATGCCAATAAGCTGTGCAGTGTAATAGCGCAGCCCATTGGCACATTGACATATTGGCACATTATATAATTATTCTTTAATATCCAGCTCTTTGATTATATGTGAAGCTCCCGCATACTTTTCAATAATGAAGAGAGTATAGCGAATATCTACACAAGCGGCACGCTGGGAAGAAGGCCGGAAGGCGATATCTCCTGTCAATCCTTCATAGTTACGGTCAAAGCCGGTGCCTATCAGTTGACCTTTGCCATTGAATACCGGACTACCGGAATTTCCTCCTGTATTGTCAGTATCTACAATGAAGCAAACAGGCATCTCTCCGTTCTTCATAGCATAGCGTCCATAATCTTTTGTTTCGTATAGTTGCTTCAACTTAGCAGGTACAACGAATTCCCAGTTATTAGGGTCTTCTTTTTCCATAGCACCTTTCAGCGTTGTATAATATTTGTATACAGCGCCGTCCGCCGGTTCATATGAGGCTACTTTACCATATGTCAGTCTCAGTGTAGAGTTGGCATCCGGATAAATAGGAATACCTGCTTCCTGACGCATATCCATCATTCCTTTCACCCATACTTTGTGGGCAGCATCATAGTTTGTATTAGCATCATGCATTGCCAATGCTGTCTGCATCAATCCGTCGGTGATAGAATGTTTGAGCAGAATCATCCAGTCTTTGTCTATTTTGTTCAGGCTGGGTTTTTGAAGGAACTTCTCAAAATTTTCTTTATTCCCAAAGATAGAATACTTAAAGCAGGCATCTACAAATGCATCACTATCTCCTTTGAAACGGCTGTCTATCACTTTGAATATGTTGATTCGCTGTTCTTGGGGTATATAGCCCATATAAGTTTTCAGCATTTGTTTGCCTACCAGTTTCTCTACTTCGGGGAAAGGTACAGAAGCGAAATACTTTTCACCTGCGATTTTCAGTTCTTCAGTTGCCTTTTGAATTTCTTCTTTATTTTTCTTCTGTAATGCCGTTGACAGTGTTTTAGTTGACGGTATCTTCATAAAGTCCAGAGCTGTCACCAACGCTTCGTTGATAGCTTGCTGGTGATACATAGCGTCACGACGATGAGCAACGATGGAACGTATCTCGTCAAATGCTTTCTGATATGAATCATCTCCTTTTTCACGTCCGCGAGCCAATAGTTGCTCTTGTTGTGCACGTTTTGTATCCAGTACTTTGAGACGGATTAATCCCTCGTTCATGCCAATAGCATTCTTCCAGTAATTGGCGGATGAAGCATATTTACTGGCATAGTGAATGCGCACGGCAGGATCTTTCAACATTTGTTCCATTAATACTTCCTGACGGTCACCGCGTACATGCTGACGCATGAAGTTGGTGGTCTGCATACGTTCTTCTACTTCGTCGGAAATCATATAACGCCAGTTGCGTCCGGGAAATCCCATTACAAAAGTAAAGTCTCCTTCCTGTATTCCTGCAAGGCTGATTGTGAGATGTTTCTTCACTTTCAATGGAACATTGTCTTTGGAGTATTCAGAGGGTTTACCGTCTTTATCAGCGTAGATACGGAATAAAGAAAAATCACCGGTATGGCGAGGCCACATCCAGTTGTCTGTATCAGCACCAAACTTACCGATGGAAGAAGGAGGGGCACCTACCATGCGGATATCACTGTACACCGTTTTAACAAAAAGATAATAACGGTTGCCTCCGTAGAAGGCTTTCAGTTCCAGTTTGGTTGCCGGGGTTACTTCGATATTTTCTGCTTTGGCAAAACGATCGGCTACTTTCTCCAGGTATTTGGGAGACAGGTAATTGGTGCCTTCGGGATCTTTATCTATCTTCAATTGTTCGTTGACGTATGGTGTGACGTCCAGTATACGGTCAATAAAAGTGATCTTCAGTCCTTCGCAAGGAAGTTCTTCATCCCGGTTCATTGCCCAGAAACCATCTGTCAGGTAGTCGTGTTCCACACTACTGTGTTGCTGGATAGCACCATATCCACAGTGGTGGTTAGTCAGTACTAATCCTTCTGCCGAGATCACCTCTCCGGTACAGCCACCACCAAAGTGGACAACTGCATCTTTAAGGGCAATTCCATTAGGAGTATATACTTCTTCAATCGGAATTTCCAGTCCGAGTTCTCTCATAACAGCAGCGTTCTGAGCCTGTAAGTCGGTCAGCATCCACATACCTTCGTCGGCATGTGCTGTAAGGGCCACAAGAGAGAGGGCAGCTATTAATAATTGTTTTTTCATTTATATATAATAATGTGCTAATTTGCCAATATGCCAATGTGCCAATTGGTTGCGCTGTTATGCTGAAGAGCAATTGGCACATTGGCATATTGGCAAATAGAATAACTATTCTACAATTGTCATTTCATCAATTAAGTGTCCGCATCCGCCAAGTTTATCGAGGATGAAGAGAACATAACGGATATCCAGGTTGATACAGCGTTGCAGGTCATTATCGAAATTGATATCCCCACTCAATGATTCCCAGTTGCCGTCAAAAGCACAACCGATCAATTCACCGTTCTCGTTCAGCACAGGGCTTCCGGAATTACCACCGGTGATGTCATTGGTTGAAAGGAAGCAGACAGGCATATCACCATTAGGCATTGCATAACGTCCGAAGTCTTTCTTTTCGATCAGCTCTTTTAGTTTTGCAGGCACATTGAACTCACGGTCTTCCGGATTTTCTTTTTCCAGAATACCGTCTGTTGTAGTATAGTACTTATAGAACACACCGTCTCTTGGGCTGTAAGGTTTCACATTACCGTAAGTCAGACGTAGCGTGAAGTTGGCATCCGGATAAGAAGGAACGGGGAGTTTCATTTCGCCCAGGCCACGGATATAGATTTTATGCAGTGAGTCCAGCTTTTCATCTTCAGCCTGAAGTGCTGATCTGAGTTCTATCAGTTTTTCATATTTTCCACGTGAATATTGAGTAGCCAGATCTTTTTGGATGGCTTTTACAGTTGGCTTTTTGATAAATTTATCAAAGTTAGCCTGGTTAGCCATAATAGAGGAGTCGTACATTGCATCAACGAACTTGTTATAATCTCCTTTATATTCTTTTTCAATCGTATTGTAGAAGTTGGGGCGCTGTTCTGCCGGAATCATTTCAGCATAAAGCGGGAACAAAGCTTTGGCTACTTTACGATCTACTTCGTGGTCATAATCTTTGTCATGAATATCAGCAAAGACTTTTTTCAGAATTTCGATATTGGCGTTAATGGCAGAATCATTCTTTTCTTCCAGTGCTTTTTCCAGTTTTTCCATGATCTGATAAGGACTTCCGAATTCAATGGCAGCGAAGAAAGCTTCTGTCAGACAAGTAGCTTGGTAGGTGAGAGGAGCGGTAATGGCTATCGCATCATCAATTTCTTTCACTACATTCATGTAGGCTGCATTGTTTTTTTCTTTGGCAAATTGTGCAAAACGTGCTTCTTGTTCTGCTTTTGTACCCAGCACATCATTATCAATAATGGCTTTATTCATTCCAATCGAATTTTTCCAGTAATTGGATGAACCTGCATATTTGTTGGCATACTGGATGCGGGTCTTATCACTGGCGTTCATGACTTCCTTCAATATGTTCAAACGAGCTGTACGTATACGAATACGTGGTTCGTTGGTAGAGTTCATACGCTCTTTTACTTCCGAAACAGTAAGATAACGGCTGGTGCTTCCGGGGAATCCCATAATCATGGCATAATCACCTTCTTTCAGTCCTTTCAAAGAGATCGAAAGATGCTTTTTGGTTTTCAAAGGTACGTTATCTGCACTGTATTCAGCAGGTTCGCCATTGGCATCTGCATAGATACGGAACATAGAGAAATCGCCGGTATGGCGAGGCCACATCCAATTATCCGTTTCACCACCAAACTTACCTACTGATGAGGGGGGAGCAGCCACCATACGTACATCCGGGTATACTTTCTTATAAAACATGTAGAATTTGTTACCTGCATAGAACGGCAAAGCTTGTGGAACAATACCTGGCTTTTCATTCAGATCACTCTTTGCATAGAGGTCTTTTGCAAGTTTATTAAGAAACTCCGGAGTAAAAGATTCAGCTTCTGTGATCTCTTTAGACTCTATCTTCTGGTTTACAAGATCTGTGATATCTTCAATTCGTTCGATAAATGTGAATTTTAATCCCGGGGTTGGTAATTCTTTATCTCTTGAAGTAGCCCAGAAACCGTCTGTCAGATAATCATGCTCTACCGAACTATGTTGTTGGATAGATGAATATCCGCAATGATGGTTAGTCAGGATAAGTCCTTCCGGTGAGATAATTTCTCCGGTGCATCCACCACCAAAGATACCTACTGCATCTTTCAGGGATACTCCATTCGGGTTATAGAGATCAGTTGCTTCCAGCTTTAATCCCTGTTTTTTCATCATGTCGATGGAGTTTTGCTGCTGCATCAGTTGTAACAGCCACATTCCTTCGTCCGCTTTAACGGAACAAACGATTAGCGCCATTAGCGCCAGTACATAAAGTTTTAGTTTATTCATCTTTTTGATTTATGATTTATAAATTATGATTTATTATTTACGAATGATGTTCAAAGAGTTTTTTTCTTCTCCCATCTCAATTCTCCCTTCTCCCTTTTATAACTCTCCCTTTTTTATGGCTTCCATTATATTTGCCGGAGCACGTTTATTCATCAACTCTTTTTTCATGAAATCCATATAGGGTGCTACATGCTGGAAAAATTGATAATAACCTTTGCAAAGGTAGTTCAGTCCGGGTTCTCCACTTGCTGTTCTTATAAAACGGTTCTTCGGACATTCTCCGTTACAGGCAAATAAGAACTCACACTCTTTACATTGAGTTGGAAGAGAACTCTGCTTCATTTGTCCAAAGGCATTCTGCTTTTCGCTATACATCATCTCTACCAGAGTCTTGTTGTAAATATTCCCCAGTTTATATTCCGGGAATACAAAGTGGTCGCAAGAGTATACATCTCCATTGAATTCCATTACTCCGGCATGGCCGCAAGTCTTGGCCATAGAGCAAACGCCGGGTTGTTCACCAATCCAATTAGCGAGTGTTGAATCAAATAATTGTATATAGTAGTTTCCTACATCTTCTTTTACCCATTCGTCAAATAGGGTACATAGAAAGTTACCCCATTGTTCCGGGGTAATGGAAAAGTCTGCAAGTTCACCACCTTCCTGTTCGGCAAGTGAAGCTAAATGACGTCCGTCAGTGTGCTTGAAAATACGTTCTACGATAGGAGCAAACTGTATATAATGACAATCGAGTTCTTTGAAGAAACGGTAAAATTCCAGTGGATAGTCTGCATTATAGTCATTTACTACCGCCATGGCATTCCACTCCACTTTGTGCTTTTTGAGCAGGTTGATGCCCTGCATTACTTTTATAAAAGAAGGTTTTCCCTGCTTGTTTTTGCGATATTCATCATGGAATTCCTGTGGACCATCGATAGACACGCCTACCAGCCAGTTGTTTTCACGGAAGAATTCACACCATTCGTCCGTCAGCATAGTACCATTGGTCTGTATGCAGTTATCTATTGTACGTCCCCGGGCATATTTTTTCTGTAGTTCCATCGCCCTTTTATAAAAAGATAAAGGGCGCATTAATGTTTCTCCGCCATGCCATGTGAAAAGCACCTGTGGCATTGTCTGAGAGTTAATATATTCTTCAATGAACTTTTCCAGAAGTTCTTCACTCATTACATGTTTGGGATTCTCTTTATATAATTTAGCCTTTTCCAGATAGTAACAATAATCACATGCGAGATTACACACTGCTCCAACGGGTTTTAGCATCACGTAGAGCGGTTTGGCAAAGGGTGCGTAAGTTGACATTCTATTATATTATGAATTATAAATTATGAATCAGAATCGTTAATGTTGACTATTTGTCAAGTCATAGCTTGCAAATTTAGGTAAACTAAATGAAAATACATACCCAAAACTGGTGTTTATAAGGATTATTAAAGAAAAGAGTCTTACAAGTTTTAAATATTGATAAAATGTTTCATTCAAATCTGAATCCGTTGTACCTTTGCAGCATGAAAACCTACAAACAGATGCGTGTGAGTAAATTTTTGCCTTTATTGCTTTTGCTTCTCGTCTTTACTTCCTGTGGTCGCAAGTATAAGATAGAAGGTTCGTCATCGGTAAGCAGCCTTGATGGAAGAATGTTGTTTATAAAAACATTGCAGGAAGGGAAATGGATAAAACTTGATTCGGCAGAGGTTATTCATGGATTGTTTTCAATGAAAGGTGCTGTGGATTCTGTGGTGATGGCTACTCTCTATATGGATGATGAGGCTATTATGCCTTTAGTGATTGAAAAAGGCGATATTAAAATAACAATTACCAATACAGAACTGGCAGCCAAGGGTACCCCTCTTAATGATGCTCTTTATGAGTTTATCGATAAGAAAAATGCCATGGATGTGAAGATTGAGGAGTTAGAACATAAGGAAGCTCGTATGGTAATGGAAGGTGCTGACCTTGCTGACATTCATGAGCAGTTGACGAAGGAGGGTGAAGCGCTGATCAATGAGATGAATCAGTATGTTAAGACGTTTATTTCTGATAATTATGAAACAGTGTTGGGTCCCAGTGTCTTTTTAATGTTGTGTAGTAATCTTCCTTATCCCGTAATGACTCCGCAAATAGAGGATATAATGAAAGATGCTCCTTATTCTTTTAAAATGAATAAAATGGTGAAGGAGTTCGTATCTAAGGCAAAAGAAAACATGCAACTTATCCAGGAACACCAACGCTTGGAACAAAACGCTGCTGTAAGTAACTGATCTAAGAGTTTTTTGTGTATTTTTGCACAAAACTCAATATAGACATGTTACGACGTACTACTTATCATTTTTTGTCTTTGCTCATTCTATCCTTATGGGTAATTTCTTGCCAGACGACTCCCGATTCAGTCGTTCAAACACTATCTTTGGTTGAAAAATGCATGGAGGTAGCTCCGGATAGTGCTCTTAATCTTCTAAAACGTATACCTAATCCCGAAGCTTTACATGGTAAAGCCCAGGCAGACTATAGCTTGTTGATGACACAAGCTATGGACAAAAACTACATTAAACCGGAATCGGATTCTTTAATTGCAATTGCAGTAGGATATTATGGCTCTCATGATGAGAATTGGATAGCTAAAGGAAAGGCGTTCTTTTATTATGGTAGAGTAATGAAAGAACTGAATCGCCCGGAAGATGCTATGAGGTATTATTTGAAGGCCAGAAGTATATTCGAAGGGAGTAAGGAGTACAGAATGTCGGGACTTATCTCGGAGGAAATAGGAACATTGAACTGGAACCAGGATCTTGCAGACGAATCTCTTTTGAATTATCAGGATGCATTAAGGAATTATACTATTATTAATGACGCTTTAGGTATGAGCTACTCATTAAGAAATATTGGTCGTTATTATTTATCTGTATATAATAATTCAGATAGTGCGTATGTTTATTATCAACGTGCATTATCTGTAGCCCATACTTACAATTGTAATTCGGAATTGTCTATATTGCAGGAATTAGGTGTGTTTTATCGGTTGAAAAAAGATTATAAGAAGACTGAGTACTATTTATTACAAGCTCTTAATTTAGATAAAGACACATCCTTGTTTTCAGAGATATACTTATCATTAGGTTATACTTATTTATTGATGGATAATAACGAAGAAGCTGATAAATATTTAAAGAAAGCAACTGAAGTTTCTAATGTCTATACGCAAGTGGATGCTTATCGACTACTTTTTGAACTTGAGAAACTACGTAAGAATCCTTGGGTGGCTATTGAATATAAAGAGAAAGCAGATTCTTTAAATAGAGAAATTCAAAAAGCAGAGATAAGAGAAACGGTAGCGAGTTTACAGAAGAAATATGAGAATGAGAAGTTACAAAACGAAAATCTTCAGTTGAAGATAAAGAATCAAACGATTGTTTGGCTTTGTTTCTTATTGGCCCTTTTGGTTTTTCTTGGTGCTTATTATTTTTATTACAGACAACGTCAGAATAAGAAACGAATACAGGAGATTGAAAAACAGATTGTTGAAAACAAAGAAGAGATAGCACTCTATCAGGAAGAGTTGGTAAATTACCAGGAATTGCAAAGTGAATCAGAAGACTATCGTACTAAGATTGGAGAATTGAATGGAAAAGTTTTGCTTCTGCAAGGACAGAATAAAACGCTAACAGAACGTTTGAATACATTGGGTGGTGATATTGATAATTCGTGTTCGCCTATTGATGCAAGGTATATATCTACATTCCGTATGTTACTTTCGTTAAAGTCTGGTGCTGTGAAAGGAGAACTCTCTCGTCCGGATTGGGAATGTTTGTTTGACTTATTTAATTATTTGTATTCGGATATGCTTATTCGTCTGCAGGAAGAATATCCTACATTGACTAAACATGATCTTGAAATTTGTTGTTTATTGAAGTTTGGTTTTACTAATGATGCGTTAAAACGTGTCTTTTTCACTACATCTGACTCTATAACTAAAGCCAAAGGTCGATTGAAAAAACGCTTAAATATATCAGCTCAGGAGGATTTAGACCATTTTATACGAAAATACTAAGAAAATAAATTTCCAATTGTCCGGGTCGATAATTTTTTATTTTCTGTAATAGTTTGATATATAGTTGTTTATCTCTTCTTGTACTTACTCAAATTGTCCGGGTCGTTTTTTTGCTTTTCTCATCAGTACATCGTACATTTGGAGAAACAAAAAACAGTATATTTATGAAATCACGTTTGTTTATGTCATTATTGGTAGCATTGTTTATGATGAGCAATGTTTTTGCAGGTACTCCTCTTGAAGATGGGTTAGTATTAAAAGGAGAATTCTCTCAGATTGGAACTCGTTCGTTAGATCCTGCTATTCCTATTGAAGCAACTTTCGAAGGAAATGTTTTGATTGTTGAATTTACCGCTCCTGTAGGTGATGTGAATATAGTAATAAAGGATGCCACTCAAAATGTGTACACCTCTTCTATAGAGGTAACTGCTTGCGGGCAATCACTTGCTATTCCTGTAGAAGATTACAATGCTGGTACTTATACAATAGAATTTAGAAACTCAAAGGATGGTTATGTTTATGGCAATTTTACATTAATGTAATCCATAAATATAATATGAGGAAAATTCTATTTTCTGCTTGTTGCAACACATATACACAGCAAAAGACCTGTGAAGGTTTGATAAAGCTGTTGAAAGATGGACGTTATCAAGTGGATATGGCAGGCGATGTTGCCAAGGAGATGTGGCTTTCTTATAATCTTGCCTTTGCTTTTAATAGAAGAGGTTATGAGAAAATACAGACATTACGCCCTGCCATTCCAATTGTTTATTCGATCTTGGCAGATGATTATGAAGATGAGTTTATAGAAGATGCCACGCAGTATGAACATTTACTGCTCATCGCACCGGAAAAAACTTATTCCTGTGATAGTTGTGTTACAGCTCTTCCTTTTCCGTGGGACGGAGAAGTGGATAGGTATCTTAAATATCCGTATTCCAAGCCTGCTGTTCTTGTTGGAGTGGGTAATGGGCGTTCGGCATTAAGAACATTTATTGTTTTGAACACACTGACTCAATATAAGATTAATATCATTTATTCGGGAGAACAGGAACTTTATGATATAGGATATGCATCTCATGTAACTGTACGTGAAGAATTTGAGTTAGATACATTGATACAAAATGCCAGTCTTGTAATAGGTCATAAATATGTGGCTCTGCAAGGAGCTTTACATAAAAAGCCTGTTATCGTTATTGGTGATTATGGATCGGGTGGTTTGTTGACTTCTGCCAATGTAGTGGAACAATATCATAACCACTTCTTGGGCAATATAGGTGGAGAATTGGATGAATACTTTTCTCTGGACCAATTGCAAAAGGAAATAACAGCAGCTTCTAAACTTTCTGTACGTGAGTTGGAGGCCATTGCAGAAAAATTGAAAAAAGAAATGTCAGAGAATAATAGAAAAGTATGGAACATTGTTTCATCTTATTCGATAATACGAAATTCCTAAATCTTACATGTTTTCTAAATTGTAGTAATTAGATTTGATTTGTATAGATTAATACACGATTGGTTGGGGTGTGGGGTACGTGAGTATCCCACACTTGTTTTAATATATAAAAAGAGTCTGAATCTATTATATATGTCTGTAATACAATGCGTTAAAAAGTACGTACTTTATGCGTATAAAGTATGCATTTTAACGATGTATTAAATAGGTAATTAACACATACTTAAATACGTACTTTTGTAATATAAAGAATCTATTCCCGATATATTGAAAAAATGATATGTCTGTTTCCGCCTAATTTGTATGTTTTTGATGTTTGGTATAATTACATACCTATTGGGCGAGGATAGATATATATGTATCCATTGTCTTCTCCTATCTTTGCGTCAACAGTTATTTACTTATGAAAGACGCAATGATTAAAATACTACCTGTCTTTATCACGATATTTTCTTTTCTCTTCAGTTCGTGTAAAGAAACAAACCAACGTTTAGAATACGCTTTGGCTTTTGCCGGTGATAACCGTTCGGAGTTAGAGAAAGTCTTAACCTATTATAAAGATGATTCTCTTAAATTGAAAGCCTGTTGTTTCCTTATCGAAAATATGCCTCGATACTTTAGTTATACCGGACACGTACTGGATAGTATTAAAGCTATTAAAGCCAGTGTGGATAAAGAGGGTAAATTACCGGACGAAAAGGTGGATCCTTTGAAAGGCTTCACCTATAACCATCTCCCTAAAATATATGATGCACATGTTATCACTGCTGATTATCTGATAGAGAATATAGAATTGGCTTTTGAAGAATGGGAGAAACGCCCTTGGAACAAATATGTTTCGTTTGATGAATTTTGTGAGTTGATTCTTCCCTATCGAATAGACAATGAGCCATTAGAGAACTGGAGAAGTATCTATCGTGAAAAGTTTTCTTTTCTGCTCGATTCGGTATACACAGGTTCTGATGTTATAAAAGCCTCCAATGTGATTGGGCAACACCTGAGAGACGAAAAATTCATATTCAATCGTAATTTGAATCTTCCTCACCTGGGAGCACAATTCTTATTGAAACATCGGGTAGGTAAGTGCATAGACTCCTGTGATTTTCTGGTATATGTATTACGTTCCTTAGGGATTCCTGTTGCAGTAGATGAACTTCCCTTTTCTCCGGATCATCTGGCAAGCCATACCTGGAATGTTGTTTTAGATACTACACATCTCTATGTCCCGTTTTGGTTTACAGAGAAAGATGCTGTCAGAGGTGATCGGTATGATGATGGTAGGAAAAGGGGGAAAGTACTTCGGGCCTGTTTTGGTATGCAGCCCGAACCCTATGAAGGAATGATACATAATCCTAAGGTACCCTCTTATTTTAAAGATCTTTTTAGATTGGATGTCAGTAAGGAGTACTTCCAGACTCAGTATGAAGTTCCTTCGGAAGACGAATCGGAAGAATATATGTATCTTGGTATTTTCAGTCCCCGCAGATGGGTTGCTGTAGATATGGCAAAAGTAGTCGACGGTAAAGCTGTATTCCATAACATAGAATCTGATATCGCCTACCAACCTCTTTATTTTGATGGGAAGAGATATCGGCAGACCGGACATCCTTTCACTTTGAAGGGAGATTCGTCAATCACCTTTGTTCCGGATAAGAATCAAAGTGAACGTATGATAGTGACACGTAAATGTCCTCTCTATCCTCGTATAGCCAATCATATGACGAAAGTGGTAGGGGCCAAAATTTACAGTTCCTTATCTAAGGATTTTCAACACAAACTACTATTATATCACATCGTCGATACACCGAAAGTGAATATAAACACGGTGCACTTCGATATTCCAAGAAAGTGCCGTTATATTCGTTACGTTGCTCCCGACGATCTCTTTGTCGAGATTGCCGATCTCAACTTTTATTACAAAGATCAGCCTCTCAAAACCATTGACATTTATGAAAGTGATTATGAGGGTCAGCCTCCTGCTGATGAATTACCGTTGTGCATGGATCATGACCCTCTGACACTATTTCTCTCGCGAAAAAAGGGAAGCTATATTACGATGGACTTCGGTAAAGAAGTACTTATAGACCGCATGGTATATATCCCCCGTAATGATGACAATTTTATCCGGATAGGAGATGTCTATGAACTACGCTATCAAGCTGGAAATGAAGGGTGGGTTTATGTTGATAAACAAAAGGCTGTGAAAGACACTCTTATTTTTGATAAAGTACCCAAAGGGGCTTTGTTTCACCTTCGGGATTTAACCCGGGGAAAAGAAGAGAAGGTGTTTTATATAGAGAATGGGAAGCAGGTGTTTCCTTAAAGAAATATAAGAATTTGATTAAATGAGAGTGAATCATAAATGAAAAAGAAAGGAGGTGATATTATTTAGAGTATATTGTTTTAAAGTGTTTTTGTGGAAAAAGTATTAAAATTAAAAAAAGGAAAAATGAATAAGAAAAAGTATTTATTAGTGTTTGCGTTTGCCGTGGCATTAGCAGCGGGAAACATGTATGTGATAAAAAATAATGGTTGTAAGGTTTTACTTTCTTTAGCTGATTTAGATAGTTCAGCTAATGACCCTAAGGAAATTGATTATTTTGTACCTAATAAAAACAACAATCCCGAACCATGCACTATATATATAGAACTGGATGCTGGTGTTGCAGTACCAGAAGGTGCAATCCATATTGGTGGAAAAAAATACGAGATACGTGGAATGGAAAATTTTTGTGAAAAGCCTGAAAAAGGAGAGGACCCTACGGGATGTGATCCTTATAATTGTCATCAAAGAATTCCTACTATAAAATAAATTGGTTATGAATAGCCTATAAAAAGGCTATTCATAATGGTATAATATAAAAGAAAGATGAAAAATATAAAAAAAATAATCAATACAGTTGTTGCTGTTATTATCTTATCTGCTTGTCACCTTAGCAGTGTAAACAATAGTCAAAGTGGAGATTTACCTGCCGTTATGGATTTCACAATTGATGTGGATAAAGTTTCTGAGCAGATAGATATTTCTTCATTGATAGAAAATAATGTAAAGATTGTAAAACTAGAGACGACTGATGAATGCCTGCTCTCTGACATTCGGCAAGTGGATTATGCAAATGGCTTGATTTATATAGCAGATAGAGTTTCTCAGGCAATCCTCATCTTTGATGAATCAGGTAAATATGTCGGGAGAATAGGACAGCGAGGTGAAGGTCCGGGAGAATACAGTAGATTAGGACGTTTCCAAGTGGTAGATTCTCATATATATATAATGGATGATGATGTAAGACAATTGTACGATTATGATTTGAAAACTCGAATCGGCATAAGATTGGATATTGATGACAATATTAATTTTTCAGATTTTTATATTATGAATGAGTATGTGTATCTTTTATCTAATAATAGATATTCCTCTATAGGTAACTTTAATTTATTCCAACATAATATGAAAACAGATGATATTATTGCTTGTTTACCATTTGACGAAGAACTTTCAAAGAAACATTCAACTTGGGGGCTTCAACAATGTTTGAGTCGGTATGATGATGAACTTCTTGTTTTATTTGCTAATAATGACACTATTTATAGTGTAACATCAGAATCTGCGGCTCCACGATATGTGTACCATTTTTCAAAACGTTCTATGCCAGCTGAACTTAGGAAAAAGGATGGAATGGAAATTATGATGACTGCTATGGATAAACGATATATTCTAGGTCTTGATGAGATCGTAAATTTGAAAGATCATTTCATTGTAAAATATGGTGATGTAATTGTCCGTTCTGTTTTGTATGATAAACGAACTGATAAGTATAAAGTTGGAAATTGGTTGACTCTCGGAGATTTAGGTAATTTCTACATGTATCATTATTACTTTACAGATAATGATGAAATGATAGTGATGGAACCTGCTGCTAGCTTTTTGTCATCTTGGGAGTCTACCTACAGCAAATCCTCTTTTGTCCGTCCGCAAGATAAAGAACGTTTTCAAGAAATTTATAACAGTACCAAAGAGGATGATAACCCTATTGTTGTACTTGCTAAAGTAAAGAAATGAAATGGGAATTGGAGTGTTGTCCACGAAAATGAGGGATTATATATTATTATTAGTAGTAATAGTTAGTAATTTGTGTTGGTTTTATAAATATAATACTGATAAAAAAGTGATTGGCGCTTTGATGAAATCGGTTGAGGTCAGTTTCCTTCAAAATACAGAACTTCGTATGCATAAAGAAAATAGATTGTATGAACTTGAATATAATGGAGATTTTTTATCAGATAGTCTTTTCTTGACAGATGTAAATGGCTTAAAGGTGAGATTGAGAGATATTATAAATGAAAACAAACTTATTTTAAGATATTCAGAGCTAAACTGCCAAACTTGTATAGACGAGCAGATTAAAAACCTGAATATATATGCAGATTCAATAGGCGCTGATCGTATATTGTTGTTTACAAATTATGAAACAGATGTGTATATGCGACGTTTTAAGAAGTTGAATAAGATAAAATTTGCTATTTATAATATGAAAGCAGATGCTAACAAATTATTGAAAGACATAGGTCTACCATATATGTTTGTACTTTCACCAAATAAAAAAATGAGGGTACAATATATGTATATTCCTCAGAAGGAAATTCCTATATTAACATCTTCTTATCTAAATATGGTGAAGGGTAAATTCTTTTGAATTAAATCATAGTTGTTTGGCTAATGAGAAGTAGAATGAAATACAAGTTTATATTAGCAGTAAACAGGTGCTTTGCATTATTGTTATTGGCATGTGGTTGCTTTACTATTTGGTTATTATTAGAAATATTTTGTATTACTTCTTTTCATGTTCCTACGGGTTCTATGGAACCGACTTTGATTTCGGGAGATGTTGTTTGGGTGAATAAGCTTGTGTATGGTGCCCGAATATTTAATCTTTGGGATGCTGCAGATGGGAAAGAATTTGCTATAAAGCGTCTGCCAGGTTTTAGACAGATAGAACGTAATGATGTAGTGGTCTTTAATTACCCTTATCCTATAAAGAAAGATAAGCACATCCGATTCGATCTTCTTTCATATTATGTAAAGCGGTGTGTTGCATTGCCAGGGGATACATTCATTATAAAAAAAGGACAATATGAAGTTCGGGGTTGTAATATACCCTTAGGTAATGTGAAGTCTCAGAAAACTTTGTTGGGGAGATTAGAGTATGAAGAAAGTAATCATGAGGGCGTCGGGATTGCCATTCGAGCCTATCCTAATGATTCATTGTTTGAATGGACTATTAAAACGTTTGGACCTTTCTATATTCCAAATGCGGGCGCACTCATTCCTATGAATTATATGAATATGATACTATATAAACAAGTTATAGAATGGGAGCAGAAAAAGAAACTAGAATTTTGTCATGGGAAAATCTTTTTGGATGGTAGAAAGATTACAAAGTATCGTTTTCTGAAAAGTTATTATTTTGTAGTTGGTGATAAAACGGAAAGTTCTTGCGATTCGCGTTATTGGGGATTACTACCTGAAGAATTTATTGTAGGTAAAGCAAGTTGGATAGGAATGTCCAAAGATATGGATACAGGTAAGGTTAGATGGGATAGAGTAGGAGCAAAAATACAATAAGAAGATTTTAGAAAAAAGTTATGTATTTATTAAGTGAAAAAATAGATCGCTTTGGAGTAGAATGGTGTATCGTAGTAGAGTGGACTGGAAGTATTATAAATGAATGTAGATATTTTTATGATATCAGACTTAATCTGTGGAGAGCTAAAGAAATGATGATCAAGCGAAATAATTACGAACTTATACTAATTCGGTTGTTATTGACTATTATAGCAGCTTTGCTTTTATGTATTAGTATCTTGTCTTTTCCAGAAATACTACCTGGAGAGATGGCAGGGCAATGGTATTGGTTATCAAAAGTAAGTGTATTATTTATGGTAATTATATTTCCCATTTTACTTTTTTCATCGAAAAGCATAAAGATAGGAGATGAACTAGATACAATTATTGTATGGACACTTATTCTTTTGGCTGGTATTGAATCTGTATGGGGAATGTGGCAAATATATGGATTATTGTCATCCAACCATTTATTATTTTCGTTAACTGGAACTTTTTTCAATCCTGGACCTTACTCTGGATATTTGGCAATGATCTTTCCTGTTTGTCTGAATGAATGGTTGGCGCTAAAGGATAAAGCTGTAAACTTGAATAATATAGAAAAGGTGATGCATTATTTATCAGGAGGGATTCTATTGTTGATAATTTGTATTCTTCCTGCTGGCATGAGTCGTTCGGCTTGGTTAGCTGCAATTATTTCTGGGTTATGGATATATGGAATACACTACTCATGGAAAGTCCAGATTCAAACAGTATGGCAGATGTATCGTAAGAAGGTTATTGCAATTATTGTACTATTGTTTATTTGTTTGATAGTTGGAGGAATTGCAGCCTTTAATTTGAAGAAGAACTCGGCAGACGGCAGGTTGTTCATGTGGAAAATTGCCAGTAAGGCGATTGTTGATAAACCTTTAACTGGTTATGGTACATATGGTTTTCCATCTGCTTTTGGTAAAACTCAAGAAAACTATTTTGCACAAGGAGATTATTCACCTCAAGAGGAATTGGTAGCTGGTAGTCCGGTCTACGCTTTTAATGAATATTTACAAGTAGCAATAGAGTGGGGGATTCCGGTTACATTTTGTATTTTATCGTTCATTTTGTTTTGTTTTTATAGAGGAAAAAAAAGTGGGCGAATAAGTCTCTGCGGTGGATTGGTTGCACTTTTAGTATTTTCTTTTTCTTCTTATCCAATGCAGCTACCTGCTTTTATTATTTCATTGGTACTTTTTTTATCAGTATGTTTGATTGGAAACTCTCGAGTGGGTTGGGAGATTTTTGCTCTCATAGTTGGTGTTGTTGGTTTTTGGGGATGGAAGGAGAATATCTATGAATCTTGTAAAAGATGGGCCGATTGTAGTCTATTATATCGGGTTGGTGCTTATAGTGCTGTGAAAAAAGATTATATGGAACTTTATCCCGTATTGAGAAATCGTGCTACTTTTCTTTTTGAATACGGTCACTGTTTACATAAATTGAATGAATATGAGGCTTCTAATGAAATACTGCAAGAAGCATCTGATTATAGTTGTGATCCTATGATATTTAATATTATGGGAAAAAACAATCAACTGTTGAAGCGTTATGAATTGGCGGAAGAATACTATCTCCGCTCCTCTTATAGGCTTCCAGGAAGGATTTATCCTTATTATTTATTAGCAAAACTTTATGCAGAACAAGGGTATTATCAGCCGGAGAAACTAAAGATGATGGCTAATACTGTACTCACAAAAGAGCCGAAGGTATATTCTAAAGCTATTGAGGAAATGCGGTCGGAGATGAAAGTATTATTGGATACACTCAATTATTGATTAATGTTATAAAAGTAATACAAGATTGTATGCCTAAAAGGAGTGTTTTGGGGACTTTATCTGTTTTGAGAACTAAGAATAAATTTTTTAAGAAATTATAGTTGTAGAGAACAAATACAATTGAACTTATAAAATATGATTATGAATATGAAAAAATACGTGTTTTTTTCGATTATTTTCTTGTAGGCTGTGAAAAAAAATCAAAATATAGTAATGAAAGTAATCTGACAGTTCTGCAAATAGACTGGGATAATATCGTGGATAGGTTTGACTATTCGTCAATGGTGGAGGATCGCATTTTAATGATACCTTTAGAAATCCGGGACGATTGCATAATAGGAGAGGTGGTAAAGTTATTTTATCAGAATAGCCAGATTTGTATTACTGATAAAATCAGTAAAAGTATTCTATCTTTTTCAGATCAGCAACTTCTTATTTGAGATAGCTCTGTTACATTTTCGGAATTAATTGTCACTGCTGTCTTGTTTTTTTTGTACACATGTCTCGTTTTCGTAATTGGAATGCAATTGCTATCTTCTGAGATAATATTAAAAGTATTTCCTTTATTTCTTTTCCACCTTTGCGTATCGGAAAATGATGGATGTTTGTTAATCTTAAAATCAGGAATAAATGAAATGTATACAATTCTTTTTCATTACAATATTCTTAATGTCTTCTTTCTCTTGTAAAGATACATTGGATAGACAAGTCTCTTTTAGTTTAGAACAGGCCAATGATAATTGTGTAGAATTGGAGCGGGTACTAAAACATTATGCAAATGAACCGGAGAAATTGCGGGCCGCAAAGTTTCTGATAGCAAATTTACCTTTTCGTTGTTCATCTGTCGGTTCGGAACTTGATAGTGTAAAGTCGGCTCTTCGTTCTGTGATACCTCAGAAAGGGATAATGGATGAAGCGCTTAAAAAAAGGTGGAAACGCTCAAACTATAAAATAAAGAATGTGAGTGATGTATCCGTTGTTTCATCAGATTTGTTGATTGAAAATATAGATTTAGCTTTTGAAGCTTGGAGAAGACGGAAGTGGAGTAAATATTATTCGTTTGAAGGTTTTTGTGATTATGTATTGCCATATCGTATAAACAATGAACCACTTGAAAATTGGCGTAAACTATAATTTGTACTGCTTGTATGGTTAGTAACACAAATTAATTCTTTTGAGTTAAATTGTTTTTAATATAATGAAACTGATTATTTTTTATAATAAATTGAGATGAGAAAAATATTATATATCCTTGTGTGTGCTATGTTCTCTTTCTCTTCGTGTAAGAGAAATGTGAATATTCGTGAGATTGCAGTAAGCGATTCTTTATTCCAGGTAATTGCAATAGATCCGGATGCCATCAATCGAAAGGAACCGTTTAAAATATCTACAATTGTGGAGAAAATAGAATATGTGCCTTTGCAAACAGCAGACACTGTTTTGATGGGGAAAATGAATAAATTGATAGTGTGGAATGATCAATTTTATATTTGGGATCAATTGACTGAAGCTATTTTTTGTTTTAACTCAAAAGGGCAGTTTCTTCATAAGATCCATAAGCAAGGGAAAGGCCCCGATGAGTATCCTCGTATTTATGATTTTACAATGGATATGACAACAGGGGATATCTACATTTATTCAGATATGTCTAAAACAATATATGCTTATACAGAAAAAGGGGAATTTATTAGGAAAATGGAGTCGCCATTCATTCTTTCTTCTTTTGGGATACAAGGTAATTATACTTATTATTATCTTGGTCGTACTCCTAATGCTGATTTTTATAGTGAAACATTTCCAGAACAATGTCGATATGTAGTAATGGAGAACGATGAATTTAAACATGAACAATTGAAATATATATTTGATGATAAATATCTTCAAATTCCGTCATCAAGAAATGTCTTTTCGTTTTATAAAGATACTATGTTGTTAGTTGAATATTTGAAACCTGAAATATATTCTATTGATAGTATAGGACGTTTAAGACCTAAATATCGAATAGAATTTCTGACAAATACCTACTCTCCATCTTTCAATGAGGAGATTGATTTGGAACGAATGGAATCTGAAAAGAAGAATGGAAATTTGACAACCTTGTTTAATGCTTTTTTTGAGACGGACGATTATCTGTTTTTTAATTATGCCAGAGGAATTATTGGATCTGCATATGTTAATAAAAAGGATCGTACGATTCATAATATGGGCTATTTTTTGATGGATGATTTTAATCAAAATTCACTACCGTCGGTCATTGATTTTGTAGACGAAAATTATATGTATAAATCTGTAGAACCGGCTTCTTTGATAAGAAGACAGTTGAAAGGTAACTTTTCTCCGTATTTGGATGGAATGGTAGAAAATATGCGAGAGTTTGATAATCCGGTTATAATAAAAATAAAATTAAAATGAACCTTGGAATTTTTAAACATATCTCTGTATGCTTTATTATCGTTTTGGTCATTAGTTGTAAAACTGATAATACGAATAAAGTAGAACCTGACTATGGAAAATTTACTGTTATGAATATTTTTCAGTCAGAAGGTTTCTCTTTTCCATTTTATTATCCATTGACAGATATAAATGGGACAAAATGCAGGTTGGATAGTATTTTGAAAAAATCAAAGCTAATTTTTCGATTTAGTGAATTAAATTGTGAATTATGTATTAGGTCTGAAATTGATTTAATGAATAAATTGAACCTTTCCAATCATGTAATAGGGTTTGCGAGTTATAGCAATATTCGTATGCTTAAGCTTGCTCAGAAGAAATATAATATCCAATTTCCTATCTATTTTCTTTCATTAGGATCTAATGGAGCATTGCCGGAAGATAAAGAAAGCCTTGGACGCCCTTATTTGTTTTTGATGAATACAGACTTTCGCGCTAAATATCTGTTTTTTCCTTCCATACAACATCCGATAGTCTCTGAGGAATATTGTAAAGAGATACTTTATTTACTAGACCATAATAATAGCAATGAAGATTTCTTTGATGAGAAAATGATTGATTTGGGAACGATCAGCAAAGGAAAAACCTATAAAGCTAAGTTCAAGTATACAAATAAAACTCCCGATCTTCTGATAATTGAGAATATTAATACTTCTTGTGGATGTACGGTTCCTCGATGGGATAAGAAGCCCTTGAAAGAAGAAGAATCATCTGAATTAGTAATATCCTTTACTCCTGAAACTTTAGGATATAACTCAAAGTTTATAATGGTCTCTTTTAACAAATATAAGCACCCTGTTCGATTGATAATTAAAGCGAACGTGGAATAATAATAGTGGATAGTAAAAAATAATTCAGCCAATAATAAATAAGTTGATGAATAGAATCTGTAGAAAAGTAGGATATACATTGCTGTGGGGACTTATACTATTCCAATTCTATCTATTTATTAGAATATATTGGTTGGTCTCTTGTGTTATTCCGACATATTCTATGTCTCCTACTTTGTCCATAGGAGATTATATTTGTGTCTCATTACAAATACCTGGTCGTAGGGTGTTTATGACAGATTCTCTACATGAAGATCGCCTTATTGTTCATCGGAAAAAAGGAATGCGCTCTATAAAAACGAATGATGTCGTTGTATTTAACTTTCCATATTCAGAAAGTAAGAGGCGCATGAAACTTAGTATGAAAACCTTCTATTGCAAACGATGTGTCGCAATACCGGGGAGTACACATCGTTGGCAGTGGAAGAATAAAGAACACAGTATATATCTTCCCCAAAAAGGAGATATCATGGCAATTGATTCTATTAATTATAAACAGTATCATAAATGTATAGAGTATGAAACAGGACAAAATTTAAAATTAGAGTGTGGGAGTGTGTATTTGAATGATTCAATAGTAAATGAATATTGTTTTCTGCACGATTATTACTTTATGCAAGGAGATCATACCTCTGATTCATATGATTCTCGTTTTTGGGGATTATTGCCTGATGATTTTATTTTGGGAGTTGGACAATTTATTTGGTTCTCAAAAGATGTAAAAACTAATAAGATACGTTGGGATAGGATTTTCAAGAAATTGTAATTGAAGAGAAAAATACAATTGATTTTATAAAATAAAGTAAGAAGATAATATGGCACTATATTGTATGTGCCCATTCTTGCCCAATGTGTATTTTTCAATCATATAGCACATACAGATACGTATTTGGCAAGGATCAGTATATACATATTCATTACCTTCTGCTATTTTTGTAGTAAAATTGATTTTCTGATTGATAAGTAGGATACGGAAATCTTGATGATAATCCTATTTTAGCCATATATAAATTGAAATATTAATATGAATGAAATTCAAGAAATACACATGATTTGTATCATAAATTGTTTATTTAGAGAAAATCACTTGAAAATATTTTTGAAATAAAATAATATAACTATATTTATCGGGTAACAACGATAAAACTACATTGACACAATGAAAAAACACTACCCTATCTATGCCTTTTGTATGGCATTGATCACCTTGGCTGCTTGTTCCGGTGATAAGAAAACAGAGAAAAACACTGCTGAAAAAGGAGTGGAGATGGTATTACCTGACATGAAAAATGAGGTGTCGGTGATGACGTTAAAGAAGCAGGATTTTCATCACGAATTGGTAAGTAATGGAAAGGTGACGGCGAAGGAACAGGCTAACCTGCGTTTTGAAAGCAGTGAGGTCATTGCCCATATCTATGTGAAGAATGGAGATCGGGTGCGGAAAGGGCAGAAGCTGGCCGAACTCGATAAGTTTAAACTGGCTAACAGATTGGCACAATCTGCTGATGCACTTGAAAGGGCACGACTGGAATTACAGGATGTATTGATAGGACAGGGGTATGCCACGGAAGATTTCAGTAAAGTGCCGGAAGAAGTGATGAAACTGGCAAAGGTAAAGAGTGGATATGATCAGAGTAAAGCACAGTACGAACTGGTAAGAAGAGAAGAGGAACATGCTACGTTGACAGCCCCCTTTGACGGGGTAGTGGCGAATCTTTTTGCGAAACCTTATAATATGGCTAATACTTCGGAGATATTTTGTACAATCATAGATACACAAGGGATGGAGGCAGACTTTACTGTGCTCGAAAGTGAATTACCGTTACTCAAAAACGGTGATAGGGTAGTGGTAACTCCTTATGCCGATGCTACCTCTGTGTATGAAGGGAGTGTTTCGGAAATTAATCCCCTGGTAGATGATAAAGGAATGGTGAGAGTACGGGCACGGGTGAACGGAAAAGGAAAACTGTTTAGCGGAATGAATGTACGGATAAGTGTACAGCGTTCTTTGGGGCAATTATTAGTGATCCCCAAGAGTGCTGTGGTACTGCGTTCAGGAAAACAGGTTGTCTTTACATTGGATAAAGGAAAAGCGCAGTGGAACTATGTGCAGACCGGATTTGAGAATATAGACAGTTGCGTGGTTGCTAATAAAGCCGATGCCGGAGTTACGGATGGCCTCACAGAAGGCGATGTCGTGATTGTTTCGGGTAATGTGAACCTGGCACATGAGGCTCCGGTGCAGTTGTTGGACGATTAGGTGATTGACAATTGGATTGAACTTTGCTTATCACAGGAAGAGTAACTCCAATCGTAAATAGTAAATTGTCTAATCGTAAATTAAAATGATATGATAAAATTCTTAATACAACGTCCCATTGCGGTATTGATGGCTTTTACAGCTTTCTTTATTGTGGGTTTGGTGACCTATTTTACATTGCCGGTTTCACTATTGCCGGACATCGCTATACCGGAGATTACTGTGCAGATTTCTGCTGCCAATACTTCGGCCCGTGAACTGGAAAATACCGTAGTGAAGCCGATTCGTCAACAGTTGATCCAGGTGTCTAACCTGAAAGATATGGCAAGCGAAACCCGTGACGGAGCAGGAATTATTCGGTTGGGCTTTGATTTTGGAACAAATACCGATCTGGCATTTATTGAGGTGAATGAGAAGATAGATGCTGCCATGAATTATCTGCCTAAAAACACAGAACGTCCTAAGGTGATAAAGGCAAGCGCTACGGACATCCCTGTTTTTTATCTGAATCTGACTTTAAAGAACGATAGTGCTTATGCACCAACGGATCAACAGGCGTTTCTGAATCTGTGTGAATTTTCCGAATCAGTAATAAAACGCCGTATCGAACAGTTGCCCGAGGTGGCTATGGTAGATGTTACAGGATTGCTGGACCGTCAACTCCAGATAGTGCCTGATATGGATAAAATGGTGCAGATGGGACTCTCTGTCTCGGATATAGAGTCGGCGTTGGCTCGCAACAACGTAGAGCCGGGAAGCATGACTGTGCGCGATGGTTATTATGAATATAACATTAAGTTTTCTACATTGTTGCGTACAGCAGAAGATGTGGAGAATATCTATCTCCGCCGAGAGGGCCGGATTATACAGTTGAAAGAGTTTTGCCGGATTGCTGTGACGCCTATCAAAGAGCGAGGTGTTTCTATGTCCAATGGTAAACGTGCCGTGACGTTGGCTATCATTAAGCAAGCCGATGAGAATATGGATAACATGAAAGCAGCACTGACCAGGACCATGAACTACTTCAAAAGGGTATATCCGGATATCGACTTCAGCATTACCCGTAACCAGACCGAATTGCTGGATTATACGATCTCCAATCTGCAACAGAATCTTTCGTTGGGATTTGTCTTTATCTGCATCGTAGCAGTACTGTTTTTAGGAGATATAAAGTCGCCTTTTATCATCGGATTGAGTATGGTGGTCTCCATCGTTATCAGTTTCCTATTTTTCTATCTTTTCAAAATGTCGCTGAATATCATCTCTCTTTCCGGATTGATTCTGGCATTGGGTATGATGATTGATAGCTCGATTATTGTGACGGAGAATATTTCTCAGTATCGTGAAAGAGGATATACACTTCGCCGGGCGTGTATAGTAGGAACCAGTGAGGTAGTGACTCCGATGCTTAGTTCTTCGCTCACTACTATTGCCGTGTTTGTCCCTTTGATATTCATGAGCGGAATTGCGGGGGCTATCTTCTATGATCAGGCTTTCTCTGTGACAGTGGGATTGATGGTTTCTTATTTTACAGGTATCATGTTACTGCCCGTATTATATATGCTGGTATATCGTACTGGGCTGGTGACTCGGAAATGGAAATGGTTCTCTATCAAAGTGAATAATCTGATAAAGGAACATACCCTTGACCGGTTTTATGATAAAGGAGTTGATTGGGTGTTCGCTCATAAAACGTTTAGCGTTTTATTCTGCATTGTTTCTCTTCCTCTCTGTGTGTTCTTCTTTTATTTTATTGATAAGGAGCGTATGCCGGAGATTGATCAAAATGAACTTATCGCCCGTATTGAGTGGAATGAGAATATCCATCTGGATGAGAATCAACGGAGGGTAGATGAACTGTTTCGTGAATTGAAAGGAGAAGTGCTGGAACAGACAGCTTCTGTAGGGCAACAGGATTTTATCCTGAATCGTGAGCAGGAACTTTCTTCGTCAGAAACCGAACTTTATTTCAAGACAGAGTCTTCGGATAGGATTATGCCATTGCAACAACGTATTTTCCGGAGAGTGAAACAGCTGTATCCTTTGGCAGTGATCTCATTCTCACCTCCGGAAACGGTGTTTGAGAAGTTGTTTGTAACGGGTGAAGCCGATGTTGTGGCCGAGCTGTATGCCCGTAACAGAGATAGGGCACCCGAAGCTGATACATTGCGAAGCATAGAACAGAGATTACAGCAACAGACCGGTCTTTCTCCCACAGGCATAGCATTTGAGAATCAACTGAACCTCAGCATTGAAAGAGAGAAGTTACTGTTATACAATATCTCTTATGATGAACTTTACCGGGTATTGAAAACTGCTTTTAAGGAAAATAATGTATCGATGCTACATTCTTACCAGCAGTATCTGCCTATTAATATTGCCAGTGACGAAAAAACAGTGAATACGGTATTGCAGGAAACGTTGGTACAGACACAGGATAATAATAGCGATGGTACCCGAAACTATGTTCCACTTCGGGAATTGGTAAAAGTGACTTCTTCAGAAGATTTAAAGAGTATTACAGCCGGCCGGAATGGTGAATATATTCCTTTCAGCTTTTATGATGTGAAAAATGCAGATGCCCTGATGACGGATGTGAAGACAGTGGTCCGTGAAACAGGGGAGTGGGAACTGGGTTTTTCGGGTAGTTTCTTTTCCAATAAAAAGATGTTGGAAGAGTTGGTTGTTATTCTGTTTATCTCTATTCTGCTGATGTACTTCATCCTTGCTGCACAGTTTGAGAGTTTCGTACAGCCTTTGATTGTACTGTTAGAGATACCGATCGATGTGGCTTTTGCCCTGTTGTTGTTATGGATATGCGGTCATACGCTGAATCTGATGTCTGCCATCGGTCTGATAGTAACTTGTGGTATTATCATCAATGACTCTATCTTGAAACTGGATGCCATCAATGAATTACGCAAAGAAGGAGTGCCTTTGATGGAGGCCATTCACGAAGCCGGCCGGCGAAGGTTGCGCCCCATCATAATGACCTCATTGACTACTATCTTTGCCATGGTGCCTTTGCTTTTTTCTTTCGATATGGGCTCCGAATTGCAGAAACCGCTCTCTATTGCTATGATAGGGGCTATGTTTATCGGTACACTGGTGAGTCTGTTTATTATTCCGTTGATCTATTGGTTTATTTATAAAGAAAAGAAGATATGAAAAGATATATGATATACTTCTGTTTCTGTCTGTTCTGTTGCGGGCAGATGCAGGCACAGGAACGGATCAAATTGGATTTGCAGCGTACTATAATTCTGGCAAATGATAGTTCACTGGAAGCTTTTCGTACGCAGAACATGTATTTGTCCGGTTATTGGGAATACCGCACCTATAAGGCTAACCGCCTGCCAAGCCTAACTTTGGATATGACTCCTGCGGAGTATTACCGTGATATCACCAAACGGTATGATTCGGAGCAGAATCTGGATGTATACCGTAGCCAGCAGTCTTTTTCAGCTTCGGGAGGTTTGTCTGTGAGACAGAACTTTGACCTTACCGGTGGTACTTTCTACTTAGAGTCTAAATTGGGCTATATGCGTAACTTCGGCGATAACCGTTCTACTCAGTTTACCAGTGTTCCGGTGCGGTTGGGATATTCACAAAGCCTTGTCGGATATAACCCGTTCAAGTGGGAACGGCGTATTGAGCCTTTGAAATATGAGAAGGTGAAGAAAGAGTTTATCTATAACGTGGAGGCTGTATCGGAGAAGGCTACGGGTTATTTCTTCAGTCTGGCAATGGCGCAGGCGGAATATGATTTGGCGAAAGAGAATGTTGCTTCTTCTGATACCCTTTATCGCATAGGCATGCAGCGGTTGAAGATCGCTTCTATCTCCAAAGCCGACCTGTTGACTTTGAAGTTGGATCTGGTAAATGCCCGTAATACCTTACAGAATAAGGCAAGTGCGTTGAAACGTGCCATGTTCTCATTGGCTTCCTTTCTGAACATCGATAAGAATACGGTGATTGAACTGGAGCTTCCGGCCCGTCCACGGGAGATGACCATATCGGTAGACGATGCATTGGCATCTGTACGTAGTAACAATCCTCAATTGCTTGGGTTGAAACAGAATATTCTGGAGGCAGAGAGAAATGTGGACCGGACGAAGAAAGAATCCCGTTTTAATGCGAGTGTGAATGCGAGTATCGGTTTCAATCAGGCTTCCGATAATTTCGGAGATGTGTATCATAACCCCATGCAGCAGGATTTAGTGTCAGTCAGTCTTTCTATTCCGTTGGTGGACTGGGGGGTACGGAAAGGTAAGTACAATATGGCTCGTAACAGTCTGAATGTAACAAAAATCTCTGCCCGTCAGAGTGAGATAAGTATTGAAGAAGAGTTGATAATGACCGTTGGTGATTTTAATATTCAGCAGAATCTGATCGCGAGTGCTGAAGAAGCGTTGGACTTGTCTATCATGGCTTACAATGAAACCCGTCAACGATTTATTATAGGTAAGGCGGATATCAATAGTCTGACGTTATCGTTGAGCCGTCAGCAGTCCGCACAACAGAATTACATCTCTGCTTTGCAGAACTACTGGTTGAATTACTATAAGATACGTAAATTGACTTTACATGATTTTGCAAGCGGTTTCTCACTGTCCGATAAGTTTGACTTTGCAGGAGGAAAATTGGTGAGGTAATGAATTGTTTTACTAAAACGCTGATTAACGCAAATTTCCGCAAAGAGATAGATGAACGAGAAAGAAATACAGTCTTTTTTATCTGTGCAAATTCGCGTTAATCTGCGTTTCAAGAAAATATAATATAATGAATCAAAATACCAAACGAGGAGCTTCTGCTTTTACACTGATTGTTGCCTTTATCTGTGTAGCATTGGTTGGCGTGGCACTAATTCCATTGTTGCCTGTCAAACTGAATCCTTCGCGTACGTTGCCCGGTTTTTCGGTAGGTTTCAGTATGCCGGGTACTTCTGCTCGTGTGGTAGAGATGGAGGCTACCAGCAAACTGGAGGCGATGCTGGCACGTATCAAAGGGGTAAAAAGAATCAATTCTACTTCGGGCAATGGCTGGGGAAGCATTGCTATCGAACTGGATAAGCATGCCAATATGGATGCTGTCCGTTTTGAGGCATCTACTATTATCCGGCAAACCTGGCCGGAACTGCCCGACGGAGTAACCTATCCTCATATTCAGATGAGGCTTTCGGAGTCAAAAGCTTCCCGACCTTTTATTTCATTTACTTTGAATGCACCGTCTACTCCTATCCTGATCCAGCAGTATGCAGAGGAACACATCAAGACGAAGTTGGCACAGATTCCCGGTATTTATAAGATTGATATCAGTGGGGCTACTCCGATGGAGTGGCGCCTGGAGTATGATAGCGAGCAATTGAAGCATTTGGGCATCAGTCTGGGCGATATTCAGCAAGCGGTGAGCAATTATTATAAGAAAGAGTTTTTGGGGACGTATGACAGAGAGACGGCTTCCGGAGGAAAAGAATGGATACGATTGGCACTGACCCCTCAGCATAAAGGAGATCAGTTTAACCCTTCCGAAATTCAGGTGAAGGTTGCGGATGGAAGAGTGATTCGTTTGGATGAACTGGTGAAGGTAACCCGGATGGAACAGGAACCTCAAAGTTATTACCGCATCAACGGATTAAACTCCATCTACCTCTCTATAACAGCCGAAGAAAGTGCCAATCAGCTGAAGCTTAGCAAACTGGTAAATGCGGAAATGGAAGAGATACAAAAAGTACTTCCGGCAGGTTATGAGATTCATACCAGTTATGACGCTACGGAATTTATTCATGAAGAGATGAATAAGATTTACTTGCGTACCGGTCTGACTGTATTGATTTTGCTGGTTTTTGTATTACTTATCACATTGAATCCGCGTTATCTGTTTCTGATAGTAGTCAGCCTGAGTATTAATATAGCAGTAGCGGTGATTTTTTATTATCTCTTCGGGTTGGAAATGCAGCTCTACTCATTGGCAGGTATCACGGTTTCGCTCAATCTGGTTATAGACAATACCATTGTGATGACGGATCATATTCTGCATCGGCGCAATCTGAAAGCATTTATGTCTGTACTGGCTGCTACTCTGACTACGATGGGAGCATTGGTCATTATCTTCTTTCTGGACGAAAAGATACGATTGAATTTACAGGATTTTGCTGCGGTAGTGATCATCAATCTTGCCGTATCTTTGTTTGTAGCCCTATTCTTTGTCCCGTCTATGATAGAGAAGATAGGGTTGAAAAAACGAAAGCGCCGTTCTTTGGTTCCCGTGAGTTCGCGGGACGGAGAAGCGCCTGTACAAAGAAGAATGGGTTTCTTTCGTCGGTGTTTATGTGGTTTGCGTCATTTAGCCCATCGCTTCCCGGTTTATTTTACACGGTTTTATGCCTGGCTGATACAGATTTTATGCCGTTGGCGTGTGGTAGTTTGTGCTCTGCTGGTATTGTTGTTCGGACTTCCTGTTTTTCTTCTTCCTGAAAAGATAGATGGAGAAGGGTGGGAAGCAGAGGCTTACAACAAAACTTTGGGAAGTACAACTTATAAAGAGAAAGTGAAACCCATAGTGAATAAGGTACTTGGGGGCAGTCTTCGTCTTTTTATCGAGAAGGTGTACGAAGGGAGTTATTTCACACGTAACGAAGAAGTGGTGCTGAATGCCAATGCAACTCTGCCTAATGGGAGTACCCTGGAACAAATGAATGTACTGATGAAGAAGATGGAGGCCTATCTGAGCCAGTTTACAGAGATTAAGCAGTTTCAGACTTCTATTTCCAGTGCCCGTCGTGCCAGCATTAGTATCAACTTTAAAAAAGAACATCAGCATAGTGGTTTCCCATATACGTTGAAATCTAATATAATCAGTAAGGCACTGCAATTAGGTGGCGGTAGCTGGAGTGTTTATGGGTTGGAAGACAATGGGTTCAGCAATGATGTTCGTGAAAACGCAGGCTCTTTTCGGGTTAAGATGTACGGATACAATTATGATGAACTTTATTATTGGGCCGAGCAATTGAAAGAACTCTTTCTGACGCACCGGCGTATCAAGGAGGTTATTATCAATTCAGAGTTCTCCTGGTGGAAAGATGATTATCAGGAGTTCTATTTTGATCTGAACAAAGAACGTATGGCGCAGGAAGACATCTCTGCGGGTGCACTGTTTGCATCTATTCGTCCGATATTCGGTAAGAATATGGATGTAGGTTCGGTATTGACGGAGCATGGAGTGGAAAGAATCAAGTTGTCTTCCCGTCAGTCTGACGAATACGACGTTTGGGCCATGCAATATTTCCCTTATGGCTCCGGTGGGAAGCAATATAAACTTTCTGAACTGGCCACGGTGGAGAAAGGGCAGATGCCCCAACAGGTAGCAAAAGAGAATCAGCAATACCGATTGTGCCTGCAATATGAGTACATTGGTTCATACGAACAAGGGAACCGGATTCTGAAAAAGGATTTGGAAGAGTTTAATAAGAAGTTACCTATGGGGTACACTGTTTCTGCAGAAGGAGGCAACTGGTCATGGGGAGAGAAAGATTACAGACAGTACAGTTTATTGCTGATCGTCATCTCTATCATCTTCTTTACTACCAGCATCCTGTTCAACTCACTGAAGCAGCCGTTGGCCATTATCTTTGTGATTCCTGTTTCTTATATCGGTGTGTTTCTAACTTTCTATTGGTTCAGGCTTAATTTTGATCAGGGAGGCTTTGCTTCCTTTGTTCTGTTGTGTGGTATCACGGTGAATGCCAGTATTTATATTCTCAATGAGTATAACTCCATTCGTCGGCGTCTGCCCCGTATCTCTCCGCTGCGTGCTTACACCAAAGCCTGGAATGCCAAGATTATTCCTATCTTTCTGACGGTCGTTTCTACTATTTTGGGTTTTATCCCTTTCATGGTAGGGGCAGAAAAAGAAGGTTTCTGGTTTCCGCTGGCTGCGGGTACGATTGGTGGGTTGATAATGTCGGTGATAGGGGTGTTTGTTTTTTTACCGATATTTACGTTGAAAAGGAAGACAATATTACGTAACTAATCTTTGATTCTATGAAACAATCGTTTATGATAGGAATTATATTCGACAGAGATGAATATTTGTAGCTATTTCAGAAATCTAAAGAGGGTATAAACAGGAGGTGCGCAGGCTGAAAATATCATACATTTTTGTGCGAATGTAATGTTTTGACTATCAATGTTATAGCTATCCCTCTTTTTTCTCTACGAGGAACGGGTCGAAACTCTACGGAGATCGGGTCGTTTCTCGTAGAGCATCGGGTCGATCTCCGTAGAGAAACGAGGTGAAGGTTTATAAAATAGACACTAAGTGCAGGGTATAAATAAAAATATCAGGTTTTATTGTAATGAAAAAAGCAATTAATTTAAAGCGAAAAACAAAGAAGTGTTTTACTGTTATGCGAAAGTGTACACTCTTGTGGTGCAATACTGTACATTCTTGTCGTACAAAAGTGTACAATGTAGTATGACAAGAATGTACACTTTTATAATTGCTGATTATCAAATAGATACCTCATGCGGGAAGCATTGTTTAGCGATCTTGATCTTCATTCTTTACCATACCTTTATGCTTTTCCGGTAAAGCACTTTCTACGGCAGCATAGGCTTCTGCCATTGTCTCTTTAATGTTTTCTATTCCTTTACCTTTGGGCGGGATAGGATCATGAATTGTCAGGATCATGCGGTGAGGGTGAATCCATTTACCCGTACGGGGAAGAATTTCAAATGAGCCGTCTATGGTAACGGGAACCACTGCCAGTTGCAAATCGTCTGCCAACTGAAAAGCTCCTTTCTTGAAGTATCCCATATGCCCCGTGAATGAACGTGCCCCTTCGGGGAATACTACCAGTGATACACCGTCTTTTAATGAGTTTTTTGCTTGCTGGATGGTTTCAAGTACCTTTTTCGGTCCCGAACGGTCTACAAAAATATGCCCTGCGCTTTCGCACGCTTTACCTACGAAAGGAATCTTTCGCAGGCTCTTTTTCATCATCCACTTGAAGTTACGTCCCAGAAAACCATAGATGAGGAATATATCAAAAGATCCTTGATGGTTAGGCACAAATATATAAGACGTACGTTTATGTATCTTTTCACGTCCGTGTACTTTTACCGGAATCAGCAGGAACAGGCAGATGAGCTGTGACCATATCTTACCGGGATAATATCCCCAGAAATGTGCTCCACCCAGCAGAGAACCTACTGTTGTAATTATGGCTGTGAGAATGGTCAGCACTAATAGTATAGGTAATGCAATGCAAATCTGATAAATATAATACAGTATTTTCATAAGCGTTGGATTTTCGGAGGACAAAGATACAGAATCTCTTTCTATTGTAGCGTCTTAAAATGAATAAAAAAACGGGTAATATCCGTAATGCTGGCAATAATACATACTATGATTGAATTTTATGTTTGGAATGTATGCTGATAATTAACTTTAAGAGGGAGGGTAGAATAAGAGCATCGCTTTAGTGAATGAAGTTATTCACTCCGATCGTATTGAAAAGTTATTTTCCGTATAGTGGACACTTCACTGGCACAAGAGATCCTGAAAGATAAAAAGATATTGATCTGTAATGAGATTAATTCCCATTTTATTTGTTACTTTGGCGGTACTTATACAGTAAGTGCAGAAGCGGACGAAGGCCCGACAGTCATTTTTACTTGTCCGTTGTCTGCACCGGGTAATTGATTTATAATGTAGATATTTTGAATGATACGTATATTGCATACAGCCGACTGGCATTTGGGACAGACCTTTTTCGGTTACGACAGAGTGGAGGAGCATGTACATTTTCTCCAGTGGTTGGCTCGTGAGTTAAAAGAAAACAAGATTGATGTATTATTGGTTGCGGGAGATGTCTTTGATGTTTCCAATCCTTCCGCGGCATCCCAACGTCTGTTTTATCATTTTATACGGCAGGTGACGGAAGAGAATCCGAAGTTGCAGTTGGTAGTTGTGGCAGGCAATCATGATTCTGCTGCACGTCTTGAAGCACCCGTACCTTTGTTGCAGGAGATGCGTACGGAGATCAGAGGTATTGTCCGGAAACATGAAGGAGAGATTGACTATGATCATTTGATTGTAGAGTTAAAGAATAGTGAAGGAGAAGTAGAAGCCCTCTGTCTGGCGGTTCCTTTTTTGCGGCAGGGGGATTATCCGGTTGTTGCAACAGATGGTAATCCGTATGCCGAAGGTGTGAAAGAACTTTATGTCCGGTTACAGGAACGGGCGCTTCAACGGCGTAAGGACGGACAGGCTCTTGTGGCAGTGGGACATTTGCAAGCCACAGGTTCAGAAATTGCCGAACGTGATTTCAGTGAACGAACCATTATCGGAGGGTTAGAGTGCGTCTCTCCGGATACTTTTACAGAGCAGATTGCTTATACGGCCTTAGGACATATACACAAGTCTCAGCGCGTGTCGGGCAGGGAGAATGTACGCTATGCCGGTAGTCCTTTGCCGATGTCTTTTGCAGAGAGGGAGTATCATCATGGAGTAGTGATAGTGACTCTTGCAGAAGGGTGGGCGGTAGAGATTGAGAAGCGGGAATATGTTCCGCTGGTAGGTCTTTTGAGTGTACCGCGAGGAAAGGCTGCTACTCCCGAAGAGGTTTTAGAGGAGCTTGCACATTTGCCGTTGGCTTCGGAAGAGGCAGAGGGAGAACAAACAGAGAGAAGTTTACATTTTCCTTATTTAGAAATAAAAGTCCTTTTGACAGAGCCGGAACCAATGCTTCGTCAACAAATAGAAGAGGCTATTGCCGATAAGGCTGTTCGCCTGGCACGTATCGTATCTGTTTATCGGCAGGCAGAAGAGAACACCCTTGAAGAAGAGGTGTTAGCTGCCGGACTTCAGGAAATGAATCCGTTACAGATCGTGAAAGCGACTTTTGAAAATACATATCAATCTGAGATGCCGGAAGAACTGGAACGTTTGTTTCAGCAGGCGATGAGGGAGGCGGAATGAAAATACTAACAATACGACTTAAGAATCTGGCTTCTATCGAAGGGACTTTCGAGGTGGACTTCACTGTTGAACCTCTTCGGTCAGCTGGTATATTTGCAATTTCCGGTCCTACGGGAGCCGGGAAATCTACGATATTAGATGCTTTGTGTTTAGCTCTTTATGATAAGACACCCCGTTTCGCTGCTTCGGGAGAGAGCCTTTTTCTTTCGGATGTAGGAGAGAATCAGGTGAATCAGTCTGATGTAAAAAACATTCTTCGCCGTGGGACGGGAGAAGGATTTGCGGAGGTTGATTTCCTGGGGGCGACAGGACGGCGTTACCGTTCCCGTTGGTCTGTCCGGCGGGCACGCAGTAAGGCTACGGGTTCTTTACAACCTCAGACGCTTCAGGTTACCGATCTGGATAAGGAAGAGGATTTGCAGGGTACAAAGACTGAGCTTCTGGCGCAACTGGTTTCTCTGGTCGGGCTTACCTACGAGCAGTTTACCCGCACGGTGTTGCTTGCCCAAAATGATTTTGCCACTTTTCTGAAATCCCGTGAATCCGCCAAAGCCGAATTGTTGGAGAAACTCACGGGTACTGAGATTTATTCCCGCATATCACGAGAGATATACACTCGTAGTAAAGCGGCTGATGAAGCAATGAATCTTCTCAAAAACAGTATCAGCCTTATTGAGCTTCTCCCGGAAGATGAATTACAAAATCTGCAAAAGGAGAAAGAACGATTGATTCAACTTCGCACAACAGGAACGAAGCGGCTTGCTGAGTTGAATGCACAATTCAATATTGTCCGTTCTCTTGTGGTGAAACAAGAGCAGCTCACTAAAAAGCAGCAGGAAGAATCTGTGGAAACAGAAAAACTAAAGAAACTCCACGAAGATCTGCTTGCACAGACTGGATATCTTGCCCATTTTCGGGAACAATGGGAAGCCCTGCAACCCGAATTACTGAAAGCACGTGAACTGGATGTTCGCCTGCAAAGTTTGCACACTGATTACAAGCAATCTCAACAAACTTTGCAACTCACACAGAAACAGGTTGCTGATCTTGAGAAAAGGCATCACGTCAGTAGAGAGGCACTGAGCGCTTCTTGTAGTGCCATCAATCGCCTTTTGAAGAGTGAGGATGCATTCAATCCGTCTCTGTCCACAGATCTGGATCGGATAGAACATATTCTCGTCCGCGAAGAGCAACAATTAGCCCTTCTTCAAAAGGAAAATGACGACCGTGTTTCCCGGCTTAATGCTTTTGGTATCCAGTCTGTAGGTGAGGAACAGAATAAACTTTTGCAAGAACAATCCCGCTTGCAACATGCTTTACAAGCCAGTATATTGCTGAATCAGTTGCGTGAAAAACAGAAAGTAATATCTTCAGAGCTTGATACTTTAACTCAGCAATTGGTTGCTAAACAGGAGCAAACTGCCTCTTTGCAACGACTTTATGAGAATGCCCGTATGGCTATGGGGAAAGATATAGTGGCTTTGCGTCATGATCTGCGAGAGGGTGAAGCTTGTCCTGTTTGTGGCAGCCTTTCACACCCTTACGGGCAAGACAGAGAAATGGCAGACACGCTTTACCACTCCATAGAAAAAGAATACCGTATAGCTGTCGATGCCCATAAACTGCTCAATGACCGTTGTATAGCCCTTCAGCGCGATGTTCGTAATATTATTGCCCAAGAGAAAACTCAGGAAGAGGTACTTGCTGCTTATTCTGAAACAGAACGTACTCCGGAACATTTTGATACTTGTCTGAAAACATTGCGACAACGCTTACAGGAACTGGAGGATAGAATAAATCAGTATCAGCAACTATATGCAGAATGGCAGCAAAAGGATGAAGGATTGAAGAAGTTGCGCCACCATTGTGAATCGCTCCGTGAGGGAATCACCCGGTCCCGGTTATTGATGCAGCAAGCTGCTGCTATAGCCGAACAATTGGCTATGGTACAACAAACGGAAACGACACAACGCACCCATTTTAAAACAGTCAGTGAGCAGTTGCAGCAGTTACAGCAACAGCGTGCCACCCTTCTGAAAGGAAAACCGGCGGATGAAGCAGAGGCCGTGGTACGCCGTAAAGAGAAGGAGCTGAATGATGCGTTGGAATCGGCCCGTAAATCGGTGGAGCAGGTGCAAACCAATCTCTCAGGTATACAGGGAGAGCTAAAACAACTGTCCCGGAATATTCTTGAACTGAGTGAGCAGCAAAAACAGATTGAGAATCCTGAAACATTGTCCGAAGCAATTGCTGCGTGCCAGTCTGCCAATCAGGAAACAGAGCGTCGGCTATCGACAGTAGAAGCCTGTTTGTTACAGCAAGAGCAAAACAAGAAAAAACTGAAAGAGATAGAAGCAGAATGGAAAGAAAAACAGGCCGTTGCCGAGCAATGGGGGAAACTGAATAAACTGATTGGTAGTGCTGACGGAACAAAGTTTAAAGTAATTGCCCAGAGCTATACTCTCAACCTCTTGTTGCTTCATGCCAACAAACACTTATCTTATTTATCAAAGAGATATAAGCTCCAGCAAGTATCCGGAACACTGGCTTTACAAGTTATCGACTGCGATATGTGTGATGAAGTACGTACTGTTTATTCTCTTTCCGGAGGTGAATCCTTTCTCATTTCTCTGGCATTGGCACTGGGGCTTTCATCCCTGTCGAGCAACAATCTGAAAGTGGAATCTCTTTTTATTGACGAAGGTTTCGGATCACTGGATGCCGATAGTTTACGCACTGCTATGGAAGCATTGGAACAGTTGCAGATGCAGGGGCGAAAGATTGGAGTCATTTCGCATGTGCAGGAGATGAGCGAACGCATCTCCGTGCAGATACAACTACATAAATCGGTGAACGGGAAGAGTGAAATAGTGATTAGTTCAGTGTAATAACCGTTATTTCGGGCCATGCGCCGAAACGGAAAGGTAATCCGACAAATCCCAACCCTACGTTTACGTACAGGTTTCGCCCTTCTTCAGAATACATTCCGCTCCATTCCGGATAGACAAAAGAGGAAGGGGAGTGGTGTCCCAATGCCATTTGCATGGCATGTGTATGTCCTGCCAGCATCAGGTCTATTGGGGATTGAGGCAATACTTCCCGCCGCCAGTGTGTAGGGTTATGACTCAACAATAGCTGAAACATACCTTCGGTTCCCTGCATTGCTTTAGTCAGATCACCATGTTGTGAGAAGGGCGGTTCGCCTTCGTTTTCTACTCCAATCAGGGCGATACTGTCATTGCCCTGATGCAGGATAACATGCTCATTGTTCAGCAATTTCCAACCCATTTCCGCCTCACGTTTTTTCAGATCGGCAAGATTCTCAACTTGCGCGCGTTGACTTTCCCATTTGTAGTACGGACCATAGTCGTGGTTTCCCAAGACAGAGTAGACACCATCTTTTGCATGTAGTCTGGATAGGATTTGCTGAAATCCGTCTAACTCTTTCGCCTGATTATTCACCAGGTCTCCGGTGAAAACAATCAAGTCCGGATGCTGGGCATTGACGAGATCAACCATACGTTGCAGTGCCCGTGCATTTCCTTCCCAGCTACCTATATGTATATCTGATAGTTGAACGATACGATATCCTTTGAAAGCTGGCGGCAGTTTAGAGGAGTAATAGGCAACCTCTTTCACTTCAAACTGAGTTTTACCAATCAGAGAACCGTACAGAATAACTCCTGCATTGATTACGGCGAGCACTAATCCGGCATATACAAACGGGGTTTTAGGCCAGTGCAACAGGTAATTGAATGGAAGCCCGATAACAGAACACAACATAAAGGTCAATTTGGGTAATGCGAACAGGAACAATACAACGGCAAACCAGCCGATCCCCCGCATGTGCTGACTTACGAAGTCTTCGGGAGTAAAGAATGTGAGACAGATAAGTCCTGCTAACAGGAAGAAGGAGGGAGCCCAATAAAGCACTTTTAAGACCGGATGAACCATCTGTCGCGCGATAAACATCTGGTAGATATAGATGTCTGGTAAAATAACTATTAGTGTTAGAAAAATAAAAATTCGTTGTAACATATGTATGATTATTGTTTTTGATACGAAAGTCTCCTCCGTTTTAATAAACAGAGAAGACTTTACTTTGTTAGAGAAAATAGAGAGTATGGTTTAAGTTAATTATTATCTTTCAATTCTTTTAACTCTCCGAGATTTTTCTTTATCTCGCGGAGTCGGTTCAGATTCTTACGATATATCCAAAGTGGGATGATGATACACACGGTCCATATAATGAAAAAGAAGATGATCATTCCGGTACCATGTTGCCACACCTCCCGATAAAAGAAAAAGAATACGGCCATAAATAAAATGAAACCTATTCCTATCATCCGTTCACGGATCACCCATCGGTGAATGCGGTTGAAGCGGGATATAACGGTCACAAGTGGTAATTCGTCAATCGAGGTGTTACTCAGATAGCGGGAACTAAACAAGTCCCATCCCAAAGCTGGCACCAATGCTATCAGGATAATCTGATAATAGATATCTGGGAATACCCCATCGTATATAAATGTAAACAGGAGTAATGCGATAATTGTCAGCGAAATAATACGTAGCCTTTTGTTAAGTCGACTCATTTCGTTGATGTTTTTCGTAGCATGATTAATGAGCTGGGATATTTCTTCATCTTTGACTAGTTTCTTATCTTTCAGATGTTCATCCAGTGCGTTCCATGATTTTTTAAGTTCATCCAGTTCCATATCTTATTCCTCCTTCTTCATTTTCTTAAGTTTGTCTTTAATTCGGCTTAGTTTGGTTGCAACATTTGTTACGGTGAGCCCAGTGATTTCGGCCATTTCTTCATAGCTTTTTTCTTCGAGATAAAGCAGTATGATAGACTTGTCGAGTTGCCCCAGTTGGTTTATCATCCGGTACAATTGCCTTAGCATTTCCTGGAGTGGGTCATTATCTTCGGTCATCCAGTCGGCTTCACGGCTCAGCGTTACAAACTCCGGTACATTTTTTTCTTTGCGGATAAAGCTGATACAAGTATTTAGTGCAATGCGGTATATCCAAGTTGATATTTTGCATTCCCTCCGAAATTTTGGATAAGCTCTCCAAAGATTGAGCACCACATCCTGATAGAGGTCATTGAGTGTAGCATTGGGGGTAGTATAAAGGTAACACACCTTATATATGACCCGCTCATACTCTCGGATGACCGATAGGAATTCCTGTTCTACACTTTCGTTGACTTGCGTGGCTTTTGAATCCATTGGCTTTTTTCTCGATTGCTTTTTAGATTGTTAGTCGTTGGGGGATAAGAAAAATCACAGTGAGATATGCAAAGATAGGAAGTATTTTTATGAATGTTAGAATATATGCCTTTTATATTTTGATGACAAACTTAGTATTTTAACAGTGACTTAAAATGCATATTAACAGTGCGTTAAATACGTACTTTTGTGGTGTAAAAGTACGTACTTTCTTATGGCTTGATTATCAGCCTTATTCAACTAATCCTGTAAATTTGCTGCCAGGAACTTTCGCATTTCTTCTACTGATTTTCCCCGGCGGGTTGCGTAATTCAGTAACTGGTCTTCTCCGATTTTGCCAACAGAGAAGTATTCGGAAGCAGGATGTGCAAACATCAAACCACAGACAGAGGCATGCGGATACATGGCCCCGTTTTCTGTAAGTGATATACCGATTTGCCTCATATCTAAAAGCTCGTTGAGCAGAAAGTTTATTGACTGATCGGGGAGGGAAGGGTAACCTACAGCCGGGCGAATGCCTTGATACTTTTCTACGAGCAATTCGGGGATGGTCAGATTCTCTTCTTTGGCATATCCCCAGGCTTCTTTGCGCACATATTCGTGCATCTTTTCTGTTGCAGCTTCTGCAAGGCGGTCGGAGAGGGTTTGTACAAGGAGGTGTTTATATGGATCTTTTTCATAAAGCCCTTCCATATCTGCATCGATTGTGGAGGCAAAAGCACCCACAGTGTCGGTTATGCCAGATGACAAGGGGCGGACAAAGTCACTCAGGCAAAGGAATGGACCTCCTTCGCGTTTTTTAGCTTGCTGGCGAAGCAGGGGAAAAGTAATGCCGTCCAGTATCAGGTTGTCATCCTGTGAATTTGCCTGGCAGAGCTTAAAGATTGTTTTTACTTCAAAATCTTCGTCCAGTAAGTTCAGCATCCGATTGGCTTCTTTGAAGAGTTGCATAGCTTCCGATGCCTTGGGGCGTTCTTCTTCCGGAAATGATGTTAGCCAGGAAGCACGGCAAACGTCGCACCCATGTATATCGGCTATCGCAGCAAAACGGGGTTGAAAGCCCCATGCATGAAAGAAGTAGATCCAATTGATATAGGGACTGACTTCGTGAATTTTATATGATACTATTGTTGACAAGTTTTTAATAATAAATGGTCGGTGAATAGTGATTAGTGAGTAGTGATAAGTGATTAGTACCATGCGGACCACAGCGCAGCTACTAATCACTAACCGTTTATCACTAATTTCTAAATCTTAATTCCTGTCCACGATAATTTTCGTCTACCGTTCCATCGGAATATAACAAATGTCCGTTGGCAAAAGTTTTTTCAACCTTCCAGCGGAAAGTATGTCCCTCTAACGGACTCCATTGGCATTTGCTAAGAATACACTCTTTATTTACAGTCCATTCGCTATTGGGGCGAACGAGTACCAAGTCGGCCTGATTGCCTGTCCGTATGTAGCCACGATTATGTATCTCGTATATTTCGGCAGGGGCATGGCACATTTTTTCTACTACCTTTTCAAGGGTAAATATGCCTTCATCTACCAGTTCTAACATACTTACAAGGGAGAATTGTATCATAGGCATGCCGGATGCTGCTTTTAAGGCACTTCCTTCTTTATCGGAGATCAGATGAGGAGCGTGGTCAGTGGCAATTGAATCAATAAGTCCGGAGTTTACAGCATCGCGCAGCGCATTTCGCTCTTTCTTTTTGATAGCAGGATTACACTTGATACGTGTGCCCAGTTCCTGATAGTCACTGGAAGCAAATAGCAGATGGGCAACGCATGCTTCGGCCGTTATTCGTTTCTCTGATAATGGAATGTTCTCGAACAGTTGCAACTCTTTAGAAGTAGAGATGTGCAGTATATGCAGACGGGCATCGGCTATACGCGCCAGTCGAACAGCAAGCTCGGAAGATTGATAACAGGCTTCCGACGAACGGATATTGGGATGATACTTTAACGGTACATCGCCATCTGCTCCGTATTTTTCCAGATATTTGACTGTATTGTCTTTGATGATAGATTGATCTTCACAGTGGGTGGCAATCAGCAGATCGGTTCCGTTGAATATATTCAGCAGGCTGGCCATCTTGTCCACCAGCATATTGCCGGTACTCGAACCCATGAATAACTTGACACCGCATACACGGTGCTTGTCTAGTTGTTCGAGCAGAGGATAGTTGTTGTTGGTAGCGCCAAAATAACAAGAGTAGTTTACAGAACACTTTTCAGCCAGATAGTCGAGTTTGGCGTTCAGGGCGTCCAATGTTGTTGTTTGCGGACTGGTATTAGGCATATCCATGATAGATGTTACTCCGCCGGCTGCTGCTGCCCGGCTTTCGGTGATGATATCTGCTTTGTGAGTTAATCCCGGATCACGGAAATGAACATGACCGTCGATAACTCCGGGCAGTAGATAGCATCCTGTTGCATCGATTGTTTCGTCACAAGGAACGGCAGACTCCTGATTTTCAACCAATATTTCCGCTATTTTTTCTCCTTCTATAATCACCGAACCGGGTACTTGAAGCCCTTCGTTTACAATGATTGCATTCTTTATAAGTGTTCTTTTCATCTGAAATCTACAATTTTAAATTACCCATAAGACTTTGTCGTTCACGGTTTGTTGTTTCCCACTTTTTGGGGATACTTATGAAACCAACTGTTTAGTTTCAGCTTGATTACTCCAAATACAGCTTCGCCAAAAATACTACCGTTCATTTTGGAGGTACCTAACTCCCGGTTGATAAAGATGACGGGTACTTCGATTATTTTGAATCCGCATTTATAAGCCGTGAACTTCATTTCTATCTGAAAGGCATATCCTTTAAAGCGGATATTGTCCAGGTCTATGGTTTGGAGTACACAGCGTCGGTAACATTTGAACCCGGCAGTGGTATCGTGTACCGGTATTCCGGTTATGAACCGGACATATTTGGATGCGAAGTATGACATAAGGACACGTCCCATAGGCCAGTTTACTACATTTACTCCACTGACATAACGCGAACCGATTGCCACATCGCCTCCTTCTTCTGCACAGGCTTTATACAAGCGGGGCAGATCTTGCGGATTGTGACTAAAGTCGGCATCCATCTCGAAGATATATTCATAATGGTGGGCAAGCGCCCATTTGAAACCTGCAATATAAGCAGTTCCCAATCCGAGTTTACCTTTGCGCTCCAACATGAACAGACGTTCGGGGAACTCCTCTTGCAGTTTTTTCACGATGGCGGCTGTTCCATCCGGTGAACCGTCTTCGATGACGAGAATATGGAACTCCTTTTCCAGCCCGAAAACAGCACGGATAATATTCTCTATATTTTCCCGCTCGTTGTAGGTTGGTATGATAACAATGCTGTCCGATGGTGTGTGCATAATCGTATCTGTATTTGCAGACAAATGTAACGCTTTTCCGTTACTTACCGAAAATAGTGTATCAAAACTAAGGATAATTTAGTACTTTTGCGAGGATTTTCACCACAGAGAGCACAATTATCTTACAAGGGTTCTATTTTTTCTTAAAACTCAGTGGGACTCTTTGGCTCCTTTGGCGAGTTAAAAACAGGAACAATGACTATCACCGAACTGCAACAACAATACGCCTTTCATCCCAACGTGACTGTTATGTGTCAATTGCTGAAAGACGTTTCTGTAAATCACATTTTTTGTGGAGGATTGTGCGCTTCTTCTGCTTCGCTTTTTTCATCAGCGTTGGTACAGAAAAGCCCGTCTCCTTTTGTGTTTATTTTGGGCGATCTGGAGGAAGCCGGTTATTTTTATCATGACCTGACACAGGTGTTGGGAGGAGAGCAGGTGCTTTTTTTCCCTTCTTCTTTTCGCCGTGCCATCAAGTATGGTCAGAAGGATGCAGCCAATGAGATATTACGTACCGAGGTGCTCAGCCGTTTGCAGAAAGGAGAAAAGGGTTTGTGCATTGTTACCTATCCCGATGCATTGGCGGAGAAAGTCGTTTCGCAGGAAGAACTGGACGATAAGACTCTTAAGCTGAACGTAGGTGAACATGTTGATTCCGGTTTTATTACGGAGGTATTGCATAGCTACGGTTTCGAATACGTAGATTATGTTTATGAACCGGGACAATATGCTGTACGCGGTAGTATCATTGATGTTTTTTCTTTTGCATCGGAGTATCCTTATCGTATCGATTTCTTTGGAGACGAAGTAGAGAGTATCCGTACATTTGAGGTTGATACACAGCTGTCGCGCGAGAAGAAAAATAGTATTGTTATCGTTCCGGATCTGGCGCTGGCAGGGGCAATGTCTTCTTCATTCCTTGATTTTATCCCGAAAGATACGATATTGGCCATGCGTGATTTCCTTTGGTTGCGTGAACGTATTCAGACCGTTCATGATGAGGCATTGACTCCGCAGGCACTTGCAGTACAGGAAGCCGAAGATAATGGGGGGATTAAGCTTGAAGGGGCATTAATTGATGGTGCCAAATTTACCGTTCGCGCTCTTGATTTCCGAAGGATGGAGTTTGGCAACAAGCCTACCGGAACACCGGATGCTACGATTGAGTTTGAGACAACGGCACAACCTATTTTTCATAAGAATTTCGATCTGGTAGCTGCTTCTTTCAGAGAATATCGTGAGAAGGGCTATTCACTTTATATCTGTAGTGACAGCAGGAAACAGACTGAACGTATACGGGCTATTTTTGAAGACAGAGGTGACGAGATACCTTTTATTGCAGTAGAGCGTACTCTGCATGAAGGTTTTGCCGATGATGCCTTGCGTCTGTGTATCTTTACAGATCATCAGTTGTTCGACCGTTTTCATAAATACAACCTTAAAAGTGATAAAGCCCGTTCGGGAAAAGTAGCTCTTTCGCTCAAAGAGCTTAACCAGTTTACCCCTGGTGACTATGTGGTGCATACCGATCACGGCGTGGGGCGTTTTTCAGGATTGGTACGTATCCCTAACGGTGATACCACCCAGGAAGTCATGAAATTGGTGTATCAGAACGAGGATGTGGTTTTTGTGTCTATCCATTCGTTGCACAAAGTATCGAAGTACAAAGGTAAAGAGGGAGAAGCTCCCCGCCTGAATAAATTAGGTACGGGTGCCTGGGAGAAGCTAAAGGAACGTACTAAAACTAAGATTAAAGATATTGCCCGCGATTTGATTCTGCTTTATTCAAAGCGCCGTGAAGAAAAGGGATTTGCCTATAGTCCCGATAGCTTTCTGCAACGTGAGTTGGAGGCTTCTTTTATTTATGAAGATACGCCCGACCAGAGTAAGGCTACTGCCGAGGTGAAGGCAGATATGGAACGTGACCGCCCGATGGATCGCCTTGTTTGTGGGGATGTGGGGTTTGGAAAGACAGAAGTGGCTATCCGTGCTGCCTTTAAGGCAGTGGCCGATAATAAACAGGTGGCAGTACTGGTACCTACTACCGTGTTGGCTTATCAGCACTTTCAAACCTTTCGCGAACGACTGAAAGGACTCCCCTGTAAAGTGGAGTACCTGAGCCGTGCCCGTACTGCTGCACAAACCAAGGCGGTACTTAAAGGACTTAAAGAAGGAGAAGTGGGTATCCTTATCGGTACGCACCGTATCCTGGGTAAGGATGTGCATTTCAAAGATTTGGGCCTGCTGGTCATTGACGAAGAGCAGAAATTTGGTGTATCGGTAAAGGAGAAACTACGCCAACTGAAAGTGAACGTAGATACGCTGACTATGACGGCAACGCCTATCCCGCGCACGCTCCAGTTTTCGCTGATGGGAGCACGTGATCTGAGTGTGATATCTACCCCGCCGCCCAACCGTTATCCCATACAAACGGAACTGCATACTTTTAATGAAGAGATCATAACCGATGCTATTAATTTCGAAATGAGCCGCAACGGGCAGGTATTCTTTGTAAACAACCGTATAGCGAATCTGCCGGAGCTGAAAGCTATGATACAACGGCATATTCCGGATTGCCGCATCGCTATCGGACACGGGCAAATGGAGCCCGCCGATCTGGAGCAGATTATCCTCGACTTTGTAAATTATGACTATGATGTGTTGCTTGCCACTACGATTATCGAGAGTGGAATTGACATCCCTAATGCCAATACCATCATCATAAACCAGGCGCAGAATTTTGGTTTGAGTGATCTTCACCAGATGCGCGGGCGCGTGGGACGTAGCAACAAGAAGGCCTTTTGTTACCTGCTTGCTCCTCCGCTTTCGTCACTTACTCCTGAAGGGAGGAGACGATTGCAGGCTATCGAAAATTTCTCCGATCTGGGGAGTGGCATCCACATTGCCATGCAGGACCTTGATATCCGTGGTGCAGGAAATATGCTGGGGGCGGAACAAAGTGGTTTCATTGCCGACTTAGGATATGAGACGTATCAGAAAATCCTTTCAGAGGCCGTGTATGAGTTGAAGACAGACGAGTTTGCCGAGTTGTATGCCAACGAGATAAAAGGTGAAGGAGCTGTCAGTGGCGAGCAGTTTGTAGATGAATGCCAGGTAGAGAGTGACCTGGAGTTGTTGTTGCCTGCCAACTATGTCACAGGAAGTAGTGAACGCATGTTGCTGTATCGCGAGTTGGACGGATTGACTCTGGACAAAGATGTGGAGGCTTTTCGTTCGCGGCTTGAAGACCGTTTTGGCCCTGTGCCTTCCGAGACGGAGGAACTGCTCCGTATCGTTCCGCTTCGTCGCCTTGCAGCCCGTCTGGGAGCAGAAAAGGTATTCCTTAAAGCAGGGCGTATGACGTTGTTTTTCGTATCCAATCCGGACAGCCCGTTCTATCAGAGCCAGGCTTTTGGTAAGGTGATAGATTATATGATGAAGTACACCCGCCGTTGCGATTTACGCGAACAGAACGGACGCCGTTCGATGGTAATAAAAGATATCCCGAATGTAGAGACTGCCGTGAGTATATTGCAGGAAATGGTGGCTTTACCGGTGAAACAGGAAGAATAAACCTACCCGTGTCTGTGTGCCTTGTAGAGCCTGTTTGGAGAGTACGCCTTACCTGTTTGTAGGCAAGGCGTACTCTCCATGCAGGCAAGGCGTGTACTGCAAGCGGCATAGTATGATACTGTATTTTATCTCTTTCCGTACAGTTTGTCTATCAGGTCCTGGCGTCCGATGCGCCGCAATTCGTTGATGATATTCCGGCGTTCTTCCGGTTTGTACCAGAAGAAGAACTGGCGTTGTGCCAGTTTCTCTCGTTGTGTTTTGGCGCTGAATATCGGTTCCAGTGTATAGGGGTGGAATCCGGTATACCATGCTTCTGTTGCAACGGTCATCGGGGTAGGGGTGAAGTCCTGTACCTGCTCCAGATGAAAGTCCAGTCGTTTGGTGATGATGGCCAATTCAGCCATGTCCTCTTCCTTGCAGCCCGGATGGCTGGAGATGAAGTAAGGAATGAGTTGCTGTCGCAGGTTTTTCTCGGTGTTGATGCGGTCGAATATCTTTTTAAACTCTCCGAACTGGCTGAACGAGGGCTTGCGCATAATATTGAGAACGCGGTCGCTGGTATGTTCCGGTGCAACTTTCAGTCGTCCGCTAACATGCTTCTCTATCAGTTCGCGGGTATATTCATTGGTACTGCGATTTACTGCAGGGTCTTTACTTTGATGCAGTAGCAGGTCATAGCGTACCCCGCTGCCGATAAATGATTTCTTGATACCCGGCAGTGCATCTACTGCATGATAGATATCAAGCAGGGGACGGTGGTCTGTATTCAGATTCGGACATATCTTGGGATGGATACATGACGGGCGTTTACATTTCCGGCAGACTGTTTCGTCTTTTCCTCCCATCTTATACATATTGGCCGAAGGACCTCCCAGATCACTAAGATAGCCTTTGAAGTCCGGTAGCTGCATCACCTCTTTTACTTCTTTGAGAATGGAATCCTTGCTGCGGCTTACGATGAATTTGCCCTGGTGTGCCGAAATAGTACAAAAGGCACAACCTCCGAAACATCCCCGGTGGATGTTTACCGAGAACTTAATCATATCATAGGCGGGGATACGCTTTCCTTTATACTTGGGATGCGGCAGGCGGGTATAGGGTAGATTGAACGAGTGGTCCAGTTCTTCCTGCGTCATGGGTGGATAGGGCGGATTGACTACTACAACCTGCTTTCCCACTACTTGCAGGATACGCGCAGCAGCATATTTATTCGACTCTTCTTCGATGTGGCGGAAGTTAGCGGCCTGCTTTTTCTTGTCTTTCAGGCATTCTTCGTGTGAGTAAAGTTCAATGTCATCTTCCGTACGGGTTACATCTTCCGTATTGTTTCGTAAATAGGCTGTTTGCAGTAGGTCGGTCGGCATCTCATGGGTGGTTTGCAGTCGTTTGCAAAGGTCGGCAATAGGCTTCTCTCCCATGCCATAGATGAGCAGGTCGGCACCACTGTCACACAGGATACTTTTCTGTATTTTATCCTGCCAATAGTCATAATGACTCAACCGGCGCAAGCTTGCTTCGATGCCACCCAGTACAACGGGAACATCCGGGTATAGCTTTTTCAGTATCTGGCTGTATACAATCGAAGGGTATTCGGGACGCATATCCGGGCGTCCGTCCGGAGTATAGGCATCTTCACTGCGAAGGCGTTTATTGGCAGTATATTTGTTTACCATGGAATCCATACATCCTGCCGAAATGCCAAAGAACAGACGGGGGCGTCCCAGCTTCTTAAAGTCGCGTAGATCATCGCGCCAGTTAGGTTGGGGGATAATGGCTACCCGCAATCCCTGTGCTTCGAGAATGCGGCCAATCACAGCCGGCCCGAAGGAGGGGTGGTCTACATAGGCATCTCCACTGAATAGGATGACATCGAGTTCATTCCATCCGCGCAGTTCTACTTCTTTCTTGGTAGTGGGCAGCCAGTCGGTAAGTCGGTATTCTTTCATGCTGCAAAGATACGGATAATTTATAACTGCACATTTATTTTATGTGAAAGGATTCCATAAATCGGGTGACGGCAGGGTAGTTCGTTCTTACTCCACGTTGTAGGGCGGCCATCAGAATATATATCTTACGATTTTTTAGAAACATGTGATAAAGAAGAGTCTCGGTTGTATTACCACTTTGTACCGTAATAGCTATTCCTTGTAAATTGTCTCTTTGGATTTCTTCTTTCTTTATTAACTTCCCGTTAGAAGTACTTACCATCGAGTGAACGAAATGCTGCAATAATAAATTCATAGTTTCGGCTGACATCGTTTCCGGAATGGTTTCTGAAAGAAGTGCCTCTGATAATTTATAATAACTCACTGAGTCTTCATATTGATACATCTTGATGGTTTTTTCCTCTTCTCCAATCCAGATAGTTACCTCTTCTTCTTTTTGGGGAGTTGAGGCATATGCTTCTATTGCATATATTATTTCGGGTTCCGGATTATCTATTTTATATACTTCGGGTGGATAAGGAAAAAGGATATTACAACTTAAACTATCAAGACTGATTTTCTGTATCTCTTTGATATAGTTGTCGATATAAAAACTCTGAATAAACTTTAGGCATTCGTAGTTGAATTCCTGTTTTTTTTTACAGTGTATCTCTGACGTATATACTTTGTTCTTGCTATATCCAATAAAGAAAAGAATGTATTCTCCATTGATATTTTTCAAAGTATATTGTGTAATAGGAACTCCCCCTTTGGAAAAGATATTCTTGTCCATGAGTTCCAGATTGCTTCCATACAGTTTCTGGGTGATAAGTTGCATCTCCTTCTTTTCTGCATATCCAGAATCAGATGGGTTTGTTGTTTCCCAGATACTGATGAGGTAAGATTTATTGGGATGTTCTCCTTCCTCTACTATATTTTCAAAACGATAGTTCTTTTCCTCACCGTCTAATTTAGTAGTGGCTGTGGGTTGTTGGTAAAAAGAGGCACTAATCCCTAATTTCTCTATCTGAATAGTATGCCACTCTCTATCATCCTGCGCTTTTATGGTAACGGATGTAATGAAGGAGAACAAAGTTAATAGACAAGTCAGTGATTTCGTGTGTTTCATAAATAGATCGTTAAGATTGAATTAATGCATTGATAAAGCAGAAAATGAACCAACCGCATACGGCAACTTTCAGTACAGTGCCCATTAAGAATCCCACAAAAGCTCCGAATCCGGCTTTGAGGGCGTGATGTGTCTCTTTTCCTCCTAATAACTCTCCTATAAATGCTCCGGCAAACGGACCGATGATAACACCCCAGGGAGGAAACAGGAAAAGTCCTGTGAAAGTACCGATAATACAACCCCAGTTACCCCAACTGGTGCCACCAAACCGTTTCACCCCGAACATCGGGATAAAATAATCGAGTGCCTGAATAACTATAACGAGGAGTAGCCACAATAAAAGTTGAGTTATTGTGAATTGTACTTTGTCGGTGAAGTGAAGTAATACCAAAGCCATATAGGCGATGGGCGGACCCGGAAGCATCGGGACGATGCACCCTATCAGTCCTGCCAACAGGCAGATGCTTCCTATGATAATGAGGAGAATATCCATCCAGTTAACCGATTCGTTTGATAATAGAGATGAACTCTTCGTTTGTCATGCCGAAGCTTTGTTCGCGGTAGTTTACGAAATCTTCCAGATAGTCACTGGCTATGGCATCCATAATGTTTTTTCCGTCGAGACCAAGTTCGTCGAGCATGAAACGTATGAGACCCTGATAGGCACGAATGGTTTTCATTCGTTGGTCGGCAGCCGGCACAGCCATCATCTGGCACTGGTGCTCGTTGCGGGCAATAAGATAAACGGTAGCATAAAACTTATCTATGCTACCATATATACTGTTGATTTTCCGGGTGGCTGATCCCGGTAATTCCTTTAATTTCTGTTGTACTTCACTCATGTTTAATGCGGTTTGGGATATGTTTCACCACAGAGGACACAGAGGGCACAGAGACTATATTACTTTAAATATATTTTAAAACTCTGTGCTCTCTGTGTCCTCTGTGGTGAAAGCTTATGTTTGTACGATAAACTGCAAAGTCATTTGTTCGCTACCGTAGATTTCGCGAAAACCGATGCCTTGTTCCGATAAGTACTCTTTTAAGTCCTGAAATGCGTCGGCATTATCCATAATAATCTTCACTGTTTCGCCGGGTTGGGCGCTACATATGGCTTTTATAGCCGGGATTAACGGACTATAAGCAGTCGTTCCACGAGTGTCGGTGGTAATCATGACTCTTCCTCTTCTGCTTCCTGGGAGTTAAGCCAGGTAAGATATAGTTTGATAAGCTGTTGCAGGCCGAATGCCTTCATATTATTGTGATAAATCACGTCTATGCAGAGGTCGAGCAGGTCCTTACTGTCTTCTTCCTGGCTGGCGATAAGCGAACGGACGTTCAGTTTAAGTTTATCAAGAACAGCTTCGTCTACAATACCATTACTGTCAATCAGGTGACGGAAGAGGGCATATTTTTCAATGGTTTTCAGGTTTTCTTCGGAAACTTCCATGCTGCGTGTGCCGCTGGGATTTGCTTGTATGATATACATAATGTTTTTGTTTTAGAGGTTAATGATAGCGACAAAGATAGAACTTTTCGTGAGAGATTGAACAAATAGGGGGGAAATTAATTAAAAAAGTGATTAGTGAATAGTGATTAATGATAAGTGATAAGTGATTAGTGCCATGCGGCATGATGGCGCAGCCCACTAATCACTAATCGCTAATCACTAATCACTAAAAAAGTTAAGTATTGCTGCCATAACCATTGCCCGGTCTTTGTCCGATTCAATGCTTTCGAAAGGGAAGCCCATAACAAATGTACGGTAATTTCCTTTGTAGGCAATACCTGCACTTTGGTTATCCGGACTATATGTGAATACGGAAAAGGCAGGTGCTACGGGGACTATACAATCCGGTGCAGTCACCGCATACCTGTTTTCATTGGGTAGGCGGGGAATGGAAATAGTACGTCCCAGTCCGTTGATCTGTCCGGACAGGCTGTTGCGTAGTGAACTTTGATAGCCATATTTCAGCACTTTTTGTGTGAACTCCCGGTTACCTTGCGAAGTATTCATATCACTTCCAGGATAAGAGCCGCTGACGAGAATGTTACCTCCCGATTGGCAGTAAGCCGTAATGATTCGTTGCATAGGGGAGGAGAATGTTTTGTAATATGCCCGGTTGACGGGATCTTCTTTTTCCAGGCCCAGGATATAGTCCATAATGGGATATTCTTCCAATTGTACCCGTCCGTTTTCTACAGCCTCATCACTACATGATACAAAACTATAGTGTCCTGCTGCCTGAATTGCTTTACCATGAATAAATGGGTAGTCAAATGTGTTTCCAATGATTTTCATTCCTTCCAGCTCGTTGCCACTATGCCCCAGGCTGCCTTTCCCTTCCTTACCGGCTTGTTTCCGGTCGAATCCGATTTGTGCCCCACTCAGGGAGATGTTGTATAAATAGGGTACGCCAGGATCTTCTTCCAGATCAAACCCTGCGCTGGTAGGTGTGTTGATGATGGCCGGACCGCTCAGACGGTCGAAACCATTGATGATAAGTATTTTCCCTTTTTCATCTTTTGCTTTATAGGCCGATAATATCTCTGAGGGGAAACTTTCGCCACCACGGTTGACTGCTGTGACTTTGAATGAATACACAAGGCCCGGCTCTATTTTTAGGGTATAGGAAGAGTGGCTCACCAGTACACCATTGTCGAAGCCGCCGTAGCCGATGCGGGTATATACTATATATTCACGTGGAGTGGCAGTTGGTTCCAGCGGATCGTTTTCTCCTTGCCAGGAGAGTTCGAGGGTGTTTTTTTTCTTTCCGAACTGAAGGGCGAAGTTGCTTACAGGAAGCGGTTGTACAACATAGTCCTTTCCGTGTTGGCTGCTCACAAAGCGGAGTACACCTTTGTAAATAGCACGCCCTACGGTGAACTTGAAGTTAGGGTCGTGCCCCAGTTGCATATCCGCAAAATTCTGGTGTGATAGTAGTTCTACGATCGTAGAGGGTACAGACGGCAAGCGTGTTTCGCTATAATTGCGATTCCACATGCTACGCCGGGTCCAGGGGATATTGTAGGTAGTGCGGATGTCCCGTTGCAACTGTGTCAATAAGATATCTGCCAGATCACGCGAGGCATAGCGGTCCATGCCTGTGTTCAGCAAGCCGTTATTGAAATCGGTGGTATATATGCCTAATGAGCCGATTATTTCGTCTGTTTTACTATATCCGGCATCACTGTGCAGGGCCAAGGTCATTTCCAACGGTACTCCCAATCCCTTTTCTTTGGGGTTGAACACTGAACCGCCGGACAGATAATTGAGTGTATTGGAGCGTGCATTGATATCATCGGCATAATCATTTTCTCCTTTTCGTCCACCATATATTTCATACGGCATACCTGCCCATTGAGCAGAATAACGTGCTCCTTCCAGATAGCGCGGAAGTCCGCTGACGGTTCCGCCTCGTGAGATATTTCCCATACCTCCTCCAAAACGTACTGCATCCGCACACACGACGCCATTCTCTTTGCTCTCATTGCTGAGTACCACCATGCCATAATCATTATTGCCTTTGTCGAACTCAAAAGTCCCCAGATATACCCAGGTACCTCCGCCTATCTGCTGGTTCACATTAAATTCGGTAGCTCCTCCTTTATGAAACACAATGTATTTGGCATCACTTACGCTGTTAGGTAGCGTCTGATAGGATACATATACTGCATAGTTACCCGTTTGTGGGATGGTCGGAATCCATTCTGCAAAGGCTTTGTTCTTTTTCTTTTCTGTACGGGCATAGCGTGCAGTACCGTCCAAAAAAGGATTCTCTCCATCTTTATAGATACGTTTTTTAGATGCAAATCCTTTTCCACCTACTGTTTCCCAACGGGCCTTGCGACTTTTCATTTCCAGATAGATAGAACCGTTTTTCGTGTCGTTATCAACAATTACTTCGTTCTTCTGTGTATCCCGTTCGCGTGGAGTGAAAACGTTGGCACCTGCGTTTTCCAACATCGGGATAACATAGGGCAGGATAAACGATTGTGTAAAAAGGTCTTCTGTTGTACAAAACAGCCGGGGACGTTGCCAGCTCCATTCTCCATTTTCATTCTTGAAATACTGTCCATGGCTCTGCCAGAGAGCAATGTGTCGGTTTTGCAGTCCACGGGATATTTCGTATGGGCGCGATGTATTTGTCACCCAGGGCGCTCCCTTATAGTCAGTATTCAATGAAAGCCGGGTTTTGTCCTTTTTCTTTTTGCGGTAGGCATTGGGGATAAGGTCTTCTATGGGTCTGCCATCGGCGTATATCGTAACATCGAAAAAACGTACCGGACCAGGGAGAATATTTTCTACCTGATTATAAATAGACTCAACAGTTTCGGGTAGAAAGGGCTGATAAGCAAAACTTTCTGAAGCCTGTATTGTGAGTTGCTTTCGGTCAAAGTCAATTTCTACACTTTGTAGTGTGGGTTGTTTTATTTTTGCAGAGGCAGAGGTGTAGCTGTTGAAGTATTCATTCAGCCGATCTTCTACTGTTTTTTCGATAGCTTGCGCAAAGAGTAAATTGGTTCCTACAATAAGTGATAGCAGGAATAGGTATAGCTTTCTCATAAACTTCAATTATTACGGTTTATCACAGAGGAGAACACGGAGTATTATTCGGAGTATTATTTATCTGATTGAAACGTAGATTAACGCAGATTTTCGCAAAATACAAATGTAAAAGGACGAATATCGGTACTTTAATCTGCGTTCATTCGCGTTAATCTGCGTTTTATTCGGATAATAAAGCTCTGTGTTCTCAACGTCCTCTGTGGTGAAATTTTAGTCTGCAAAAGTAGAGTAATTTTCGTTATTCTGTATATAAATTGCGCAGTTTCTCTATATCTGCTTCAAGGTTGTTTATCAGATAACTTTCTATTCCTCCGAATTCTTTGTCTATCACACGGAAAGCCGTTTCCAGATACTCTTTTCTCACGGTAGTCAGCGGCTTCAGTTCCGGATGGTCTTTTGTGATAAAATCATATTTGGCCTGGATATGCTGAGCTGACAGCATATAGTCTTCTATTATTGTATCGCGTTCCACTCCCAGAGCCGAAAGCAGCAATGCAGCTGCAATGCCTGTCCGGTCTTTTCCGGCAGAACAGTGGAAGAGGAGCGGGGTATTGGCTTTCTCTGTCAGGATGCGGAAAAATTCTTTGTATGTATCCTGCATATGGCGAACGATGAATGCGTACACTTCTTCCATAACAGCACTCAGATTGTTTTTGTCAAAATGTGCAATATCACTCATATTGCCGGCTTCGATGGGCAATGGGATATGCTTGGACACAGTCTGTGGCAAATGATCGGCAGCTGCCCTCTTTTCGGCTTCACCTCTGAAATCGACCACGGTTCGTAGCGGTAATAGAGTCAGATAATCCAGGTCTGTGGATGTCAGTTTGTTCATGTCGTCTGAACGCAGAAAAGTTTTCCATTTCACATGTTTGCCATAAATGGTGCGATAACCTCCAAGATCGCGCATGTTATAAGCTCCTGCCATTGGTAGGAGCCGGTAATGAGTATCTTCTTTCTTCATATTAATTTGTCTTTTATTTGTAAACAAAAAAAGAGTGAAGAATTCTCTGTTCCTCACTCTTCTTTATGATTATTTACTAATTGTTATAATGGAATATACTCTACGAATGCTTCCATTGCTTCATAAGACGCAAGGCCAAGATTATCATAGAGTGCGGCTGTACCACGGTTACGGTCTTCGCTACGTTGCCAGAACAGACGTTCGTCATTGCCTAAGAACGGAGCGCTTTCCATTTGCGACTGGTGTTTCAGGATGGAATTACGTTTAGCACGCAACTCTTCCGGACTGATAGGTACTGCCATTTCGATGTTTTCAATTTCCCATTCAGCCCATGCACCACGATACATCCAGATACGGCAGTCTTTCAGCCATTTGGCTCCCTCTTCTTTTTCCAAATCTATAGCAGCAAATACAGCATCCGTACAAACGCGGTGGGTTCCGTGCGGATCGGCAAGGTCACCGGCTACGAATATCTGATGAGGCTTCACTTCGCGGAGCAGGTTACGTACAATTTCTACATCTGCCTCACTGATAGGATTCTTCTGGATTTTGCCTGTTTCATAGAATGGCAGATCCAGGAAGTGAACGCGGTCCAACGGAATGTTATTGTATGTACAAGCCGTACGGGCTTCGCCACGGCGAATCAGACCTTTGATAGTCAGGATATCGCGTGAATCCATATCTCCGTCTTTCTTCTCTTTGAGGAATTTGCGGATCTCTGAATATTTTTCGTTGATTACCAGGTCCTCGCTGTTATTGAAAATCTGGTTGAAACCATTAATGAAGTGCAGGAAGCGGATTACTTCTTCGTCGCCTACAGCGATGTTACCCGATGTTTGATAAGCTACATGTACTTCATGTTTTTGCTCTACCAGACGGCGGATAGTGCCACCCATAGAGATCACATCGTCATCCGGGTGCGGAGAGAATACAACAACACGTTTTGGGAACGGTTTTGCACGTTCGGGGCGATACGTATCATCCGCATTCGGTTTACCGCCGGGCCAACCGGTGATCGTGTGCTGCAAGTCGTTGAATATCTTGATGTTTACATTATATGCCGAGCCGAAGAGAGCTAAAAGTTCGCTCAATCCGTTTTCGTTGTAATCCTTATTGGTCAGTTTCAGGATGGGCTTACCGGTCAATTGGCATAACCAAACGATGGCACTACGGATCAGTTTATCGTTCCATTCGCAAGAAGTCACCAACCAGGGACGTTGAATACGTGTCAGGTTGCTGGCAGCTGAAAGGTCGATAGCTACGTGAGCGTTGTTGTGTGTCTGCAAATAAGATGCAGGGATTGTATCTGTGATCGGTCCTTCCACACATTCTTTAATCATCTTGGCTTTGTCCTCTCCCCATGCCAGAAGATATACTTTCTTGGCACCCAGGATAGTAGATACACCCATTGTGATAGAACTGATAGGAGTGTTCTCCATTGTTCCGAATATCTTGGTAGCTTCATTGCGTGAGCTGTTATCCAGCAAGATCAGGCGAGTAGTAGAATTCAGGCGTGAACCCGGCTCATTGAAAGCAATATTACCTACGCGACCGATACCCAGAAGAGCAATGTCAATACCTCCGAAACTTTCGATACGTTGCTCATACAGGCGACAATATTCCAGAATCGTATCTTTAGCAATGGTTCCGTCCGGGGTGAATACATTCTGCTTATCAATGTCCACATGGTCGAGGAACATCTCTTTCAAGGCATTGAAGTTACTGTTGATTGCATCCAGAGCTAATGGATAGTATTCATACATATTGAACACGATCACATTGCGGAAGCTCAGGCCTTCTTCTTTGTGCATGCGAATTAGCTCGGAATACACATTGCGTGGTGAATTACCACCCGGCAATGCCAGAACACAGAAACGTCCTGCTTTCTGTTTGTCGCGTATTACTTGTGCTATTTCGCGAGCGATGTAGTTGGCACCTTCTTCTACAGATTCATAAATATCAGTAGGGATTTTTTCAAGTCGGGTTAATACCGACCGTTCAAATGCATTCTCCGGTCTGTAGTATCTGGGGGAGACCCTGTTGAGAGTGATTTGAGAACTTAAGTTTGTTTTCATAAATTCTTTAATTAAGTTATGTTAGATTCAAGTCGTGCGACTGTTTTTTCTGAACGACAAAGATACAAAAGAAGTTTATTATAAAAACTACCTTATTGTAGGTATTGTTACTATAGGGAGGCGATTTTAACGTTTGTTTATTTAAGTTACATCACTAAAATGTACATATAAACTCAAATCCGGAAAGTGTCTGCGTCTTTCCATACCGGAAACTTATCACGGAATTGTTGTAGCGATTTGAGGTTGAGTGAAACGGTGGCGATAGCTTCTTTGCCGTCCGGGACTGATGTTAGTATTTCACCTTTAGCGGAATAGACGATACTACCTCCATTATATAGATGATTATTACCATCTGTTCCAGTGCGGTTTACCCCGCATACATAACACATATTCTCTAAAGCACGGGCACGAAGCAGTGTGTCCCATACTAATCGGCGGGCTTGCGGCCAACTGGCTACATATATTAATAAGTCATATTCATTGTTTACATTCCGGCTCCATACCGGGAAACGCAGATCGTAGCATACCAGCAGGCAGATGTTCCATTCGCGGTAGAAGATAATGAGTTTACTGTCTCCGGAGGAAAAATGTTCAGCTTCTTGCCCCATACGGAAGAGGTGGCGTTTGTCGTAGTAATACTCTTCTCCTTCGGGGGTGATAAAGAAAGCGCGGTTATAATACGAACCTTGTTCGCTGCAAATGAAGCTTCCGGTAATAGCGAACTGAAATTCTCCGGCCCACTTTTTGAGTGTTTGTATGGTTTCTCCGGAGATTGGTTCTGCCAACTTCCGGCTGTTCATACTAAACCCGGTCGAGAACATTTCCGGTAAAACAACAATCTCCGTTGTTCCGTGAAGCGTTTGTAGCTTATCACGGAGCAAACGGAGATTTTCTTGTTTATTCTCCCAGACAATATTAGTCTGGACGATTGAAATACGTAATTCTTGCATTACATTTATTACTAATCATTAATCACTACTCATCAATATCTCCGATACTAAAGTTTTCGGGATGTTTGCCTTTAAAGTCTTTGAAGTAGAGCTTTATTTCGCGCATATCTTTTTCAATGTCTCCTGTAGGCATGATAGCTTTGGTGGATGAAATGGTCTTAGTAGTATAATCTATTCCTACGAGCACGATAGGGACTTGTGCTTTCAGTGCGATATAGTAGAATCCTTTCTTCCAGTTTGGATTTCGTTTACGTGTGCCTTCGGGTGTGATGGCAAGATGAAATTTCTTACTTTCGGCAAATTTGTGTGCCATCTGATCTACTAATGATGTTTTACGACTACGGTCTACCGGAATACCTCCCACTGCTTTGAAAATGAGGCCTAAGGGGAAGAAGAACCAGTCTTTTTTCATCATGAAGCTTGTTTTACGCCCCCAGGCGCCATAGAAAAGTTTACCTATGAAGAGGTCTAAATTTGTAGTATGGGGAGCGGCGCAAACTACGCATTTGTCGTAGTTTGGCACCGTTACATTCATTTTCCAACCCAACAAGCGAAAGTAAATAAAGCTGTAAATTGCTTTTTTCATTCTTAGTTTAATTTCGCGATGGCATCAATAATTTCGTTTACTTTAGCGTTGAAGTCACTACGGAATTTCTTGTAGAATCCTTTTACATTGCCCGGCTCTGTATGGCTGATGCGGCTGATGAACTCATCCTGCATCTTAAGGATTTCGGCCATAAGTTGGTCTGCTTTGGCCTTATCAGTACCAGGAACAAACATGCTATTGATCAAACACTCTGAGAATAATTCTCCTGAAATATAATTTACGGTTTTCTTGAGTTCTCTTCTACTTGCCATAATCTATCTTCTTTTAATGTGAATATTGAATATATCAGCGGTAAAGATAAATACTTTCTTCGGCTTAGGCAAATAAATAATACAATACTGTATGGATATGAATCTATTTACGATTAGACGATTTACGATGTACGATTGAAGTTACTCTTTTAAAAGCCGGTTTCAGCCCTGTCAGAGACAGGGTAATTCCAATCGTACATCGCCTAATCGTAAATAGATTAAGTTTTGAGCTTAATAGCTTCTGTCGTTACCATCTATTTATTTCTTCGGTGCTGATAAAGTTCTATCTCGTAGAGTAACGTAGGAAGCCTCGGTGTGTAATATTGTTTTAGATGTACATGTAAAGCAGTACGACATGTGCATGTGGTGCAGTACGACATGTACATGTGGTACAGTGAAACATGTACATGTAAAACAAGGCTGCTCACGGGGAAAAGGAACGTTCCTTTCTGAGAAAGACAAAGTACAACACCGGGCAACGGTGTGCTTTCCGCATGGGGAGGTACATCAGACGATGGTTGATTGAAATGTGGATAGACGCGAATTCTCGCAAAGAAAAGAGAGGATTCACCACAGAATGCAGAGGATTTTATTCTTTTTATGCCAAGTCGATAATTTCTCTGTGTCCTCCGTGTCCTCTGTGGTGAACTGATTCAGGTTTGGTCAAAAGTAGAATCCCAGATTCACATAGAACCCTGCCTTCTTACTTTGATTAGAGTATCCCAATGAAGCTTCAAGGGGGCCGAACATACTGTCTATTCCGTAACTTAAACTGAATCCGTAGATACATTTATCTTCCAAGATGTCGAAGAAGTTATTATTGGTTAGTGCTACATTACCTGTCAGGCTGATGTAGTGTTTGGTCCATAAGCGTTGACGTAGTTTTAAACCGCCTACTACTACGGAGTTTTTCATTATTTCGATATTATCAATTCCGGCAAAAGGCATTTGTTGTGAAATGAACCGTCCGAAGTAGTTACCACCCAATGCGTTGGTATACGGGTAGGGGATATCTCTACCTATAAGCACTCTTCCATATATAGCGGGAAGTAAGGCAAAACGATTGGTTAATTGGAAAGCTTCCACCCATGAAGCGTTGAGTGCTGAAAATGGGGCATGTCCTTTATACTTTGCCATGTTATCTGTATAAAGTGAATATCCGGCTTTAAAATCTGCACCTTGGTTGGGGAAATATCCTTTATTGAATGTATTATAATGCACCTGCGCAAAGTAACTGAAGAAATGTTCCGGTTTTATTTTCAGATTATACTCCGGGCTGGTATACAAAAAATCTTTGTATTTGAAATATTCGAATCGTGCTCCGACAGCAAAACGCAGGTTCTTATACCATACGTCCGAGAAGCTGAATTCTCCCGAATGGTACTTATAAGTGGTATTATAAGCACGGTCACCATGATTGTAGATATTGATATCATTATATTCGAAGAGGTAGCCGAAATTGAAGTTCCTCATCTGCATCGGTTCCAGGGTATAATCTACGCGGGCAGCATATCGCTTCCCCAAACGTCCGGTTACAGATACTTTAGACGGAATATGTGTCTTTAAGTTTAGGGTCGCATTCAGCAGCATAGAAGCAATTTCTTCAGAGTCGAAACGAATGCCCAGGTTGATTTTCCGTTCATACTTTTCTTCTAACAAAAAGTCTAACTTGTCTCCCTCCGGTGTACTGGTAAGTTTATAGCTGACATTGGAATATGCCTGACTTCCCCGTAATACGGAAAGTGCTTTTTCCAATTGAGCTACACTGATTTCGCTATCTTCTTTCAATTTACATTTCCGCATCATCCATTTTTTATCTACATCTTCAATACCGGAAAAATTGATCTCTTTTACAAAGAACTTTCTGGAAGAAGATAAGGAAGTATAAGGCCCATGAGGAGTTGGTTTATAATCTGCCGGGATACCTATTTTCTTTTTTAGCTTCAACAGTTCGCTCCATTTCTCCTGTGCTGCTTCTTCCCCTCGGTTGGTGAGCGTATCCAGTGCATTGGGAGTAAAGCTGGCAGCAGAATATCCTTTTACATTTACTTTTATATAAACATCTGTAGCTGCTACGTTTTGTTCATAATTTTTTTGTGTAGTAAGATCGATAATCTGCAACAAAATATCAGGAGCCGTATTCAGCTCATTAGCTGTTCTCAGCTTATCCTGTACATCTACTCCGATGATAACTTCGGCTCCCATTGCTTTGGCTACATTCACCGGATAGTTGTTTTTCATGCCACCGTCTACTAATACCATACTGTCTATTCGCACAGGGGTAAACACACCGGGAATAGCCATACTTGCACGCATCGCTGTGGCAAGTACGCCATTATGGAATACTATTTCGTCACCATTCACAACGTTTTCCGAAACACAGGCGAAAGGGATGGGCATTTTATTAAAATCAATTGAGTCATGATACCCCACAGTGAGGTCAGAGAACAGGTTAGCGAGGTTTTGCCCTTTGATAACTCCTCCCGATGCCTGTTCTTTGAAACCCTTTCCGGTCAGAGGGAGAGAGAGTACATACGTTTCCGACTTTTCCCGTTCGGACATGGTCTGTTGGCTTCGTTTGATCCGGTCACTGAGAAGGAAGGTCCAGTCTTGCTTTTTCACCATGCTGTCAAGTTGCTCCGGTGTGTAGCCGATAGAATATAAACCTCCGATAATAGAGCCCATACTGGTACCTACGATATAATCGATGGGAATACCTGCTTCTTCGATCACTTTTAATGCTCCAATGTGTGCGACACCTTTTGCACCGCCACCGCTGAGCACTACGCCTACTTTTTTACGTTGCTGTGCCGAAGTAGGTAAAGCCCAAAAAAAGCAGGCCAGGAGAACTAATGTTAAAGATAAATGTTTTTTCATTAAGATGGTTTTGTTACGTGTAACATATAAAATACAAATGTAAGTGATAAATTGTTTTGCTTTAGGCAGATTTCTCTACTTTTGTGGTCCAAAAGTCGGAATTGTGGATAAATTCTACAGTTTACAGTAAAATTCCACAGATGTCCAATTAGTGTATATACAGTATAAACAGCTTGTTTATAGTAGATAAATGAAGTTTTTGCAGTTTTGGTACGAAACTTGTACGACAAGAGACTAAGAACAAACATAAGTTAAATTAACTAATTCAACCGATTATGAGATTATTTCTCTCAAAGAAAGAATTAAAATTAAAGAAAAGGAGAACCATTGCTACTGTTGTTTGCATTGTTCTGATATTGGGTATTTACTGGTTATTAACGCGTCCGCATAAGGCTGAACCGGAAATACCTACAGTGATAGTGGAGGCTGCAGTAAAAGATGATGTAGAAATTTATGGTGAGTATGTAGGCCGTATTCGTGCCCAGCAATTTGTTGAAGTGCGTGCCCGTGTAGAAGGTTATCTGGAACAGATGCTTTTCGCAGAGGGTACCTATGTGAATAAAAACCAGGTACTTTTTGTTATTAACCAGGAGCAATACCGGGCAAAAGCAGATAAAGCACGTGCACAGCTGAAAAAAGATGAGGCACAGGCACTGAAAGCTCAACGTGACTTTGAACGTATCAAACCGCTTTATGCTCAGAATGCTGCCAGCCAGTTGGATCTTGATAATGCTGAAGCTGCTTATGAAAGTGCAGTAGCTACGGTTGCCATGAGTGAAGCCGATCTGGCACAAGCAGAGATGGAATTGGGATATACATTAGTTCGCTCTCCGCTTTCGGGACATATCAGCGAACGAAACGTCGACCTTGGGACATTGGTTGGACCGGGTGCGAAGTCTTTGCTGGCTACCATCGTAAAGAGTGATACGGTGCTGGTCGATTTTAATATGACTGCACTGGATTATCTGAAAAGTAAAGAACGGAATATTAATATCGGGCAGCAGGATTCCAGTCGTTCCTGGCAACCCAACATTTCTATTACACTGGCCGATAATACGGTCTATCCATACAAAGGTTACGTGGATTTTGCCGAACCACAAGTGGATCCTCAGACGGGGACGTTCTCTGTCCGGGCCGAGATGCCCAACCCGAAGCAGGTGTTGTTACCCGGACAGTTCACAAAAGTGAAATTATTGCTCGATGTCAGAGAAGGTGCTGTTGTGGTGCCTCTCAAGGCTGTAACAATCGAGAAAGGTGGTGCTTATATTTACGTGATGCGTAAAGACTCAACAGTAGAGAAACGTTTCATTGAATTAGGACCTGAATTTGGTAATAAAGTAGTTGTGGAACGCGGACTTGCACAGGGAGAAATGATTGTTGTTGAAGGATTCCACAAACTCAATCCGGGAATGAAAGTCCGGGTAGTAGAAGCCGATAAGGCTGAAGAGGTGGATAACGCTATAAAGGAGTAAATAATGAAAGTCAGTTTTTTTATAGATCGTCCGGTTTTCTCGGCGGTCATATCCATTGTAATTATAATAATCGGAGTCATAGGGTTGACTATGCTTCCGGTGGATCAGTATCCGCAGATAACTCCGCCGGTGGTTAAAATCAGTGCATCCTATCCGGGAGCCAGTGCACTTACCGTTTCGCAGGCGGTGGCTACTCCGATTGAACAAGAGATTAACGGTACTCCCGGTATGCTTTACATGGAGTCTAACAGTTCCAACTCCGGAGGTTTTTCGGCTACAGTCACTTTTGATGTATCTGCCGATCCTGATTTGGCTGCCGTTGAGATTCAGAACCGTGTGAAACTTGCCGAATCCCGCTTGCCTGCCGAAGTAATTCAAAATGGTATTTCCGTAGAGAAGCAGGCACCAAGTCAGTTGATGACACTCTGTCTGACTTCTTCGGATCCGAAGTTTGACGAAATCTATTTGAGTAACTTTGCCACGATCAACGTGCTCGACGTGCTTCGTCGTATTCCGGGTGTGGGACGTGTATCGAATATTGGTAGCCGGTATTATGCTATGCAGATATGGGCAGAACCCGATAAACTGGCAAACTTCGGTTTGACCGTGCAGGACTTGCAGAATGCTCTGAAGGATCAGAACCGTGAGTCGGCTGCCGGTGTACTTGGCCAGCAACCGGTAAAAGGGCTCGATGTTACTATTCCTATTACTACACAGGGACGTCTTTCCACCGTAAGTCAGTTTGAAGATATTGTGGTGCGTGCCAATGCAAACGGATCTATTATCCGTTTGAAAGATGTGGCACGTGTGTCACTTGAGGCTTCTTCTTATAATACGGAGAGTGGTATCAACGGAGAGAATGCTGCCGTACTTGGTATTTATATGCTTCCTGGTGCTAACGCTATCGAAGTGGCCGACAACGTGAAACAGGCCATGGAAGAAATCAGTAAAAACTTTCCTGAGGGGTTGAGCTACGAAATCCCGTTTGATATGACTACCTATATTTCGGAGTCGATTCATGAAGTGTACAAAACATTGTTTGAAGCACTTGTACTGGTGGTATTAGTGGTATTTCTCTCTTTGCAGAGCTGGCGTGCCACACTGATTCCAATTGTGGCTGTACCTATCTCGCTGATTGGTACGTTTGGATTTATGTTGATCTTTGGCTTCTCACTGAATATCCTTACATTGTTAGGGTTGATTCTTGCCATTGGTATCGTGGTAGATGATGCTATTGTGGTGGTGGAGAGCGTAGAACATATCATGGAGACAGAAAAGTTGAGTGCCTACGAGGCCACTAAGAAGGCAATGGAGGGACTGACGAGTGCTCTGATTGCGACCTCGCTGGTGCTCTGCGCCGTATTTGTTCCTGTTAGTTTCCTTAGTGGCATTACCGGGCAGCTTTACCGTCAGTTTACCATTACCATTGCTGTGTCTGTACTGATATCTACAGTAGTGGCTCTGACGCTGAGTCCTGTCATGTGTTCTTTGATTCTGAAACCGGACAATGGCAAAAAGAAGAACATCGTATTTCGTAAAATTAATGAGTGGCTGAATATTGGAAATAATAAATATGTAGCAGTTATCACTCGTGTCATTAAGCATCCGCGTCGTGTATTAAGTGCTTTCGGCATGGTATTGATAGCGATTCTTTTATTACATCGTATCATTCCTACCAGTTTCCTTCCGGTAGAAGACCAGGGGTATTTTAAGATAGAGCTTGAACTGCCCGAAGGTTCTACACTGGAACGTACACGTAAAGTGACTGAGCGCGCTATCTCTTTCCTTGATAAGAATCCGTACATTGCATATGTACAGAATGTGACTGGAAGTAGCCCTCGTGTAGGTAGTAACCAGGCACGTAGTGAGTTGACTGTTATCCTGAAACCGTGGGAGGAACGTAAAGAAACCACTATAAACAAAATTATGGCCGAGGTACAAGAACACCTCAAAGAGTATCCCGAGAGTAAAGTGTATCTCTCTACACCGCCGGTTATCCCGGGTTTAGGTAGTTCGGGAGGTTTTGAGATGCAGCTGGAAGCCCGTGGAGAGGCAACTTTTGATAATCTGGTTCAGGCGGCGGATACATTGATGTACTATGCTTCAAAAAGTAAAGAACTTGCCGGCTTGTCTTCTTCGTTACAGTCAGAGATACCACAATTGTATTTCGATGTAGACCGTGATAAGGTGAAGATGTTAGGTGTTCCGCTGGCGGACGTGTTTTCTACCATGAAGGCCTATACAGGTTCTGTATATGTAAATGACTTCAACATGTTCAACCGTATATATAAGGTGTATATTCAGGCAGAGGCTCCTTATCGTGAGCATAAAGATAATATCAACCTCTTCTTTGTTAAAGCATCCAATGGTGCTATGGTACCGCTTACCTCTTTGGGGAATGCTTCATACACTACAGGACCCGGTAGTATCAAACGTTTCAATATGTTTACTACGGCAGTGATACGCGGAGAAGCTGCACAGGGATATAGTTCCGGACAAGCCATGGAGATTATGGAGCAGATAGCCCGTGATCATTTGCCTGATAATATCGGGCTGGAATGGAGTGGACTTTCCTATCAGGAGAAGAAGGCCGGTGGACAGACAGGGTTGGTGATGGCGTTGGTATTCCTCTTTGTGTTCCTGTTTCTGGCTGCACAATATGAAAGCTGGACCTTGCCGGTTGCCGTACTGTTATCCTTGCCGATTGCTGCGTTAGGTGCTTACCTGGGGGTATGGATCTGCGGATTGGAAAATGATGTATATTTTCAGATAGGATTGGTAATGTTGGTAGGGTTGGCAGCTAAGAATGCTATCCTTATTGTGGAGTTTGCCAAAGTACAGGTAGACGATGGCGAAGATATTGTTACAGCGGCTATCAATGCTGCCCGTCTGCGTTTTCGTCCTATTTTGATGACGTCTCTGGCTTTTGTGCTTGGTATGCTCCCGATGGTATTGGCAAGCGGACCGGGTTCTGCCAGTCGGCAGGCTATTGGTACGGGTGTATTCTTCGGAATGATTTTTGCTATTGTTCTGGGCATTATTCTTGTACCGTTCTTCTTTGTTATGGTGTATAAGTTGGTAGTTAGAAGTAAGTAGTTGGCAGTTGGAATCTATGCAGCGTGGGAGTATCTGCAAAGATTCCAACTACCAAATTCTAACTACCAAATTCTAAATTCTAACTACTAACTACTAAATTCTAACTACGATATGAAGAGAAATTTTTTATATATTATTTTATTACTGGCTGTAGTCTCTTTTTCCTCTTGTAAGATTGGAAAAAGTTACACCCGCCCTGACCTTCACTTGCCTGACAGCCTTGCTCGCAATCAAGATACACTTAGTTTTGGTGATATGGACTGGTGGGAGATTTATACCGATTCTACACTTCGCGGGTTGATATCAAAATCGCTGGAGTACAATAAAGATCTTTTAATTGCTGCTGCCCGCGTAAAAGAGATGGCTGCACAAAAAAGAATCTCAACTGCTGCCCTTCTTCCCGACATAAAAGGAACGGTGACCGGTGAACGTGAGTTTGAGAATCATGGTGGCGATGCTTTCAAACGCAGTGATACCTTTGAGGCTCAGGTACTTTTTTCGTGGGAGCTTGACCTTTGGGGAAACCTGCGTTGGGCACGTTCGGCAAGTATTGCCGACTATTTACAATCCATAGAGGCACAACGTGCTTTGCGTATGACTATTGTAGCCGAAGTGGCACAGGCTTACTATGAACTTGTAGCTCTTGATACGGAGCTTGAGATTGTCCGGCAGACTCTGAAAGCCCGTGAAGAAGGGATGCGTCTGGCACGTATTCGTTTTGAAGGTGGGTTGACATCCGAGACTTCCTATCGCCAGTCTCAGGTGGAGCTTGCCCGTACGGCAACACTTGTGCCCGATCTCGAACGTAAGATCAGTCTCAAAGAGAATGATATTGCCTTTCTTGCCGGAGAGTATCCTAATAAAATAGCTCGTAGTGGCTTGTTGCAGGAATTCAATTTTCCGAATGCGTTGCCTGTTGGCTTACCCTCTGCCTTGCTCGAACGTCGTCCGGATATTCGTCAGGCAGAGCAGAAACTGATTGCTGCCAACGCCAAAGTGGGGGTAGCGTATACGAATATGTTTCCGCGTATCTCTCTTACAGGTAGGGCCGGAGCCGAAAGTACAGTCCTTTCTGATCTGCTGAAATCTCCTTATGGTATTATGGAAGGTGCTTTGCTAACTCCCATTCTGGGCTGGGGAAAGAATCGCGCAGCGTTGAAAGCTAAGAAGGCTGCCTATGAAGCGGAAGTACACAACTATGAGAAAACGGTGTTGACGGCATTTAAAGAGACACAAAATGCAATTGTTAACTTCAACAAGATAAAAGAGGTATATGATCTTCGTGCTCATTTGGAACGTTCTTCCAAGAGTTATGTAGACTTGGCACAACTTCAATATATTAACGGAGTTATCAATTATCTGGATGTACTCGATGCGCAACGTGGCTATTTTGATGCTCAGATAGGCTTGAGCAATGCTATTCGTGATGAGTTAATCGCAGTAGTACAAGTGTATAAAGCTCTTGGCGGAGGTTGGCAAATAAGGGAAGAAGGTAAATAAATTAAGAGGCTGTTTCAGTTTTATTCAAACCCGTACAGATATGAAACTCACCACAGAGTAATACAGAGTACTATTTATCTGATGAAACGCAGATTAACACAGATAGATTAAAAGACTGTATTTCTTTATCATCTATTTGTTTCCCTTTGCGAAAATCAGCGTTCATCTGCGTTTCAATAAAGATCTAAACTCTGTGTTACTCTGTGGTGAAATATATCCAAACCCATACAGATTTGAATATACTTGTTTAGCTACCATCGCTGGTCGAACCTCCCCGTGCGGGAAGCACTTTTACCGTTTCTCCCTCCTTTGTATCAATCGTGAATCGGCTGCCGCCTATAACTTCTTCGTCTTTCCCATTACGTACGATCCGGACTTCTTTCCCTTTCCAGGGATTATCTATCACACAGGTACGTCCTTTCTCGCTTTTAATCTCCACCATTTCCACTGTTCCGTTTTTCAGGCTACTACTCACGAGGAAAGCACCGTATGCCCGCAGATCTTTGAAAGAAGCGTCCTGTGTCATTATCCAATTAGGGAAAATACGGATCACTCCTTCGTAGCTCTGCATCAGCATTTCGTTGATAGTCAAAGGCACAGCAGCAAGTGTCTCTATGCCTCCACCTCCTTGGGTTATCCACAGGTTAGGATGAACACTGAAGCTGATACGTCTTTTAAGATGTTGCAGTAGCTTTTCTGCGTCATAGCCTACACGTACTGCACCCGGATAACAGGTTTCTATTCCATTGTTGCTTGTGTTTCCCCAGTCGTCGGGATTCCATTGCCTATCTGTCCAATGATTGACGTCTTCCAACAGGATAGCATTGAATACAGAGTCGGTTACCGGACCGGCTACTCCTCCTGGCAGGATAAGCCCATGAATAGAAACCCGGTTTAATCCCGACGGACGAACTACCGAATTTTGTGGTCCGCGTTCCATGCTTTTCAGGCTCATTCTTCCTTCGGCATTCTTTCCTACAGGATAGTCGCTCAGTCTGGTCAGTATTTCATTCCATTTTTCTCGTCGTTTTTCATCCGTTTGGAGGAAGATGCTCATGTCCGTTACTCCTTTGAAAAGCATCTTCACTAACCCCAGCGAGAGAGTTGAGTTGAAATCGCCCAGCCTGTTTCGCCATACGCCTTTATTGCGTTTGTTGGGCATCACTTCGTTGAAGTGATCCATTTTTATCACATAACGTCCGTTCTCCATTACCAGATAATCTTCCCAAAAGTCTGCGCAGGCTATAATATAAGGATATACTTTCTTTGCATACGCTTCGTCGTAGGTACTGTAGTGCCTCATCAGCATATTGCCTACACTGAATACTGCATTTATTTTTTGTCCCAGGAACTTATACCCGTTGTCAATCGTGTTTTCGCGGGTAGCATATTTTTGCATCATTTCGTCCGGAGTAAGAGGCCACATAGAGGTACAGAGTCCTTTCGGACCGATACCAACCGGATAATAAATGCCTTTGCAGTTCAATAGCTCGCGGGCGTGCTGGCGTCCCATGTCCATATAATCCAGCAATGGCTGGTCAAAATTCTTTGTGAGGTCGATGTGATTGGAAGAAAATGCTGCCCAATAGGGAGCCTGATAATTATAATTCAGGTGATAGTCACCTCCCCATGCAGCCTCATCGCGTGTAACAAATGTGCCCCAAATGCCGGGAGCAAACTTATCGCCACGTGAAGAGCAAGCCAGCAGATACTGGGACATGTAATAGTAACGCTCCAATTCTTCGTCACCGATGGCGACAGAGGATTCATTCCAGAAGTTATTCCACCATTGTTGATGTTCTTTTTTTAGGTCTTTCAATAAAGCGGGAGTCAACTTTCTGGCTTCACTGAGTGCCCGGTCTTTCCATTGGGGGGTGTCGTGATTGGTGTATGCTGTGACGGTAATCCATCTTTTTTCTCCGGGTTGCAACAATACCCTGTCAGAATGGGGGAGGGGACTTCCGGGAGTGTTCATAGCCAGTATTACGTGTGTAGGCCAGCGTAGCAACGGAGTGTTCTCAAATGAACGGCTCACCCAGTGTATATCTTCTTTGCCTTGTGCAGTGACGGAGGTGTTGCCCTGGGCCGCCCATAGGTTGAGATTGATTTCAATGGGTTCGTTGGCTGTCAGTTCTATGACGACGTGATTGTGTGTTGCTACTACCCATGCCGATAATTCAACCTGTAAATCTTCTTTGGTGAAGCGGCCTTTGATTTCGGCGCTTCCCGGTAGTTGCTCTGCATAGTAGCCGGCTCCTTGCAGGCTTTTGGAAGAGATACTCAGCCCTCCCGGCAGAGCAATGCCACCCGGATAAACAGGATATGCACGCCAGAAATCGTTCTTGCCGATATAAAAGCACAGACTATCCGGTGCTCCGCCCATAGTGATACCTATATCTCCGTTTCCTGCCAAGGGAGCATCGGGTGTTTTGATTGTAGGTACTTCCTGCGGGATGGAAGTAAATACAGCTTTGTAGCGGTTCATAGGCGGCTCTTGTTCTGAACGGGCGGAGTTGCTGCACGAAGCCAGACAGAGAACCCCTAACAGAATACCTTTACTAAAGTGATCATACATGTTTTTCATGGTTTCTTTTCCTGATTAAAAATGCATAAATGATGTGTGCAAATGTAGTTCAAATCTTTTGTCTCACTTTGCAGTATTATCTCAATGGCTTATACTAATACCTCAAAAAAAGCCATTTTATTGCCTTTTCCATTTTTCGTAGTTGATAGACGGAAGTCTCTCTAACCGAAAGGTATGCTAACATTATTTACGTATGCTCTTTCATATTTCAGAAAAAAACACGAAATTTGCATCGCTTTTGATTTTTTAGTATCGAACTTACTAACACCTTTAAATAAAAATAAAGAAAATGACTAAAAGTGCATTGCAAATCGCAAGGGCTGCGTATCAGCCCAAACTTCCGAAAGCGCTGAAAGGAGCTGTTAAAGCCGTAGAAGGCGCTGCTACTCAATCGGTAGCCGATCAGGAAGCTATCAAGAAATTATTCCCCAATACGTACGGTATGCCATTGATTAAGTTTGAAGCCGGAGAAGCTGTTAAACTGCCTGCTATGAATGTAGGTGTTATCCTTTCCGGTGGACAGGCTCCGGGCGGACACAATGTAATTTCCGGTCTGTTTGACGGTATCAAAGCTCTCAATGCTGATAGCAAATTGTATGGTTTCATTTTGGGCCCTGGCGGTCTGGTTGACCATAATTATATGGAGCTCACTTCTGATATCATCGATGAGTATCGTAACACAGGAGGTTTTGATATTATCGGTTCCGGCCGTACGAAACTGGAAAAGGAAGAGCAGTTTGACAAAGGTCTTGAAATTCTGAAAGAACTGGGCATCAAAGCACTTGTCATTATTGGTGGTGATGATTCTAACACAAACGCTTGTGTGCTGGCCGAATATTATGCAGCAAAGAACACTGGTGTACAGGTAATCGGTTGTCCGAAGACTATCGACGGTGACCTGAAGAACGAAATGATTGAAACTTCTTTCGGTTTTGATACAGCTTGTAAGGTTTACTCAGAAGTGATTGGAAACATCCAACGCGACTGTAACTCTGCCCGCAAATATTGGCACTTTATCAAACTGATGGGGCGTTCGGCTTCTCACATTGCACTGGAATGTGCTTTGCAGGTTCAGCCTAACGTATGTATCATTTCTGAAGAAGTAGAAACGAAAGATATGTCTTTGGACGATGTAGTAACCTACATTGCACAGGTGGTTGCCGACCGTGCTGCACAGGGCAATAACTTCGGTACTGTTCTTATCCCCGAAGGTCTTGTTGAGTTCATTCCGGCTATGAAACGCCTGATTGCTGAGCTGAACGACTTCCTGGCTTCTAATGCAGAAGAGTTCTCTCAGATTAAGAAATCTCATCAACGTGATTATATTATCCGTAAACTTTCTCCGGAAAATTCTGCTATTTATGCAAGCCTTCCCGAGGGCGTTGCCCGTCAGCTTACTCTGGACCGTGACCCGCACGGAAACGTACAGGTATCGCTGATTGAGACAGAGAAACTGTTGTCGGAAATGGTTGCTACCAAATTGGCTACCTGGAAGGCAGAAGGCAAATATGTAGGAAAGTTTGCTGCACAGCACCACTTCTTCGGTTATGAAGGCCGTTGCGCTGCTCCGTCAAACTACGATGCTGACTACTGCTACTCACTGGGCTATACAGCTTCTATGCTGATTGCCAATGGTAAGACTGGTTATATGTCATCTGTACGCAACACTACTGCTCCCGCCGAAGAATGGATTGCAGGTGGTGTGCCTATCACAATGATGATGAATATGGAACGTCGTCATGGCGAAATGAAACCGGTTATCCAGAAAGCTCTCGTGAAACTGGATGGTGCTCCTTTCAAAACATTTGCCGCTATGCGCGACCAGTGGGCTATGACTACGGATTATGTATATCCGGGTCCTATCCAGTACTTTGGTCCTACTGAAGTCTGTGATCAGCCTACCAAGACTTTGCAGCTTGAACAAGCTAAATAAGAAGTTAGAAACTGATAGTTAGTAGTTGGAATTTATACAGCAGTATTAACATGCTGTATAGATTCTGGCTGCTAAATTCTAAGTTAGTAACACGATACTGGTATGCTACATAGATTTCAGTTATTAGATTTTAGCTACTAAATTATAAGTTAGTAGTAAATACTAATACTCTGCATAGGTCCTAACTACTGACTACTGACTTCTAACTACTGATATGACTACTTCCCGCAAACCTATACCTCGCAAAACCTCTACTGCTGCTGCGCGTCGTACCCCTATGGATGCTGTCGCTTCGTGTAGTACCCGTCGTCGTACTCCCTCAAAAACAAAAAAAACAGTCCATACTGCCATGCCCTCCTGGCTGCGCAATGTACTTGCTATCTTTATTATTGCTATCTTTTCCGGGGCATTTTATTATTTCTTTATACGTCCTTATGCTTACCGTTGGAAACCTTGTTACGGTCTGAAAGCGTATGGTATTTGTGTGCCTTGTTGTTATGATGTACATGGCATTGATGTCTCCCATTATCAGGGTGATATAGATTGGCTTGAACTGATGCAGAGCCGTCTGACAGATTATCCTATTGAGTTTGTTTTTATGAAAGCTACCGAAGGCGGAGATCATGGTGATGATACTTTTGCCCGTAATTTTTCGGAAGCGGGAAAGCATGGATTTATTCGCGGAGCTTATCATTTCTTCTCTCCGAAGACTGATCCGCTAAAACAGGCCGATTTCTTTATTCGTACCGTGAAACTTGCTCCGGGCGATCTTCCTCCAGTGCTGGATGTGGAGGTGACCGGGAAAAAGACAAAGAAGGAATTACAGCAAAATATAAAGCGCTGGCTCGACAGGGTGGAGGCGCACTATGGTGTGAAACCGATCCTTTATACTTCTTACAAATTTAAAACTCGCTATCTGGATGATTCAATTTTCAATACATATCCTTACTGGATTGCTCACTATTATGTGGATTCTGTGAAGTATGAAGGTAAATGGCACTTTTGGCAGCATTCTGATGTTGGCACTGTGCCTGGGATTGATGAAGATGTGGACTTGAATGTATTTAACGGTTCGCTGGAAGAACTGAAGAAGATGACGATAAAATAATGTGCCAATGTGCTGATATGCCAATGTGCCAATTTATAATGTGTTAATATGCAATTAAATAATGTGCCAATTAGCTTTGTGCAAATACTGCGCAGCTAATTGGCACATTAGCACATTATTAATCTGACAGCTGCCCAACGGTTCTTTTCTTTATGATGAACAAAGCTCAGTCCGTTTCGTTCTGCCTCTTCGCGGATTACGGGGATGTCATCTACATAAAATCCACTCATATATAGTTCCGAACCCGGATGCATGCAGGCGATATATTGCTTCATATCATTCAACAGAATATTGCGGTTGATGTTGGCAATGACTATATCGAACGGCCCTTTACCCGCCAATGCAGCAGCATCGCCCTGTTCTACGGTGATGTCCGTTACCTGGTTTAGTTCAATGTTTTCAATGGAGTTGCGTACGCACCATTCGTCGATGTCAATAGCAGTGCAGGGAGCAGCGCCACGCATGCGGGCAAGGATAGCAAGTATGGAAGTTCCGCACCCCATATCGAGCAATGATTTACCTTGCAGTTCGCTATCCAGTAATTCGCCAATAATAAGGCTGGTGGTTTCATGATGTCCTGTGCCGAATGCCATTTGCGGGTTGATTACAATATCGTATTCCGCCTTGGGCACATCTGTATGGAAGGTACTGTGAATCACGCAACGGTCTCCGATTACTATTGGCTGGAAGAAGTTCTTTTCCCATTCCTCGTTCCAGTTCTTATCCTCTGCCTCTACATAGCTGTAAGTGATTTGCGTATCGGGCAAAGGAAAATCAGCAAGCGCGTTTTTTATTGTTTCTTCATTGCAAAGGCTTTGCTGGATATATGCTGATAATCCTCCTTCGCGCTCTACAAAACTTTCAAATCCTGCCTCACCCAGGACAGCGGCCAGTACATCGTTGACTGTTTCGGTACAAGGGTTGGTGTTAAAAGTGAATTCAAAGTACTTCATGTGTATTCTGTTTTTATTTGCAAAGGTAATTAAAATACCAATTGCCTGGTATAATATCCGAAAAAGCCCGGGCAATTGCACTAAAATTCCCTTATATCCATATAAAAATGGATTTATTTAGATCAGACGATTTACGATGTACGATTGGGATTACTTTGTCTCTAACAGCACTGAAACAGGCTTTTAAAAGAGTAACTTCAATCGTATATCGTCTAATCGTAAATAAATTCATGTCCATACATTATTGGATCATAACTTTTTGGCGAACAGTGTCTGTAACTACGATGTAGATTCCGCTTTCCGGCAGGGTAACTGTACCTGTTCCGCTGGCGATGAGTGTTCCGTCAATGGTATATACCTGCAACAATGTTTCTGCGTTGTCGGTAGTAATGATACGTCCCTTGATTTGCAGAACGGACACGGTTGTTTTCTCAATACCTGTCACCTCGTGTTTAGAATAGATGTAGAGGGTGACAATACCGTTTTCGTCTTTCTTGTTCAGCAATCCGTCGTTGTTGTAGCTATATGTCACTTCTGATCTCTTCTCTGTATCCTGATACTGTGTATAGGCAACGATTCTCTTCTGGTCATCGTAGGTGTATACGCTTCTTTCCATCTCTCTGTCACCTACCTGGAATGTTACGGTGATGTTGTTGCCTTCTTGCTCGAATCCGTACTTTTGTTGCGGTATCCAGCTATCGTTTTCCCAGTAGTAGGAGGATATGAGAGAAATCTTCGGACTTTCCATCACCTCTTCTATCTCGATAGGATCGTTGTAACGTTCGGGGTCGGGCAGTGTGAGCTGGATGCTGATTGTAGCCACTTCCTCTTTGTTTCCATAAACTACAACTCCATTCTCGTAGGATTGGTTTATGGTTTCTTTGATTTGATCCTTCAGGAGATGAGAACGGAAGTGGCTTGGTACTGTACTGAATTCACCGTTGCTGTTTACAAAGTAATCTGTTATTTCGGCATATTCCGTCTCTTTGGTTCCAAACTGGTATTTGTATATTGACTTATTTCCCTGCCAGTTATTGCTATCATCGCGGTAGAGGTAGGAACTCAGGATAGTTCTGCCGAATGAATCATATTCCTCACGGTCTTCTTCATTCAGTTGCCATGCATCATCCGTCGGGTATTTTCTGTAGAAAGTAGAACGTATGTTTTTGTTTTGGGCATTATATTCGTATTCAGATTTTATGTTGTACAACAATGTGCCGTTCTCATGCTTGCATGTTCCTGTACTTGCAATAAGGTTTCCCTTATCGTCAAACGTTCCTTCTTCTTCGTTGATTACAAAGACATACTCACCGTCAATACGTTCTTCATCAATTTCTTTTGAGTAACCCTTTGTGGCTACCCCTTGTGCATTACGTTCTATCTTTCCATACTCAGTTTCTACCCATTCACCGTCTTCCCAGTCAGAAGAAGAATAGGTGAGTAACGGACCTTCAAAGTCTTCCTCTTCGCTGTCGGGATCGTAGGCTTCGGTTCCCCAGTATGTATACTCTTCTTTGTATGAGTATTCAAATTTTCCGTTCGTATACTCCTCGACCACTGTAGAGGTGAGGCGGTTGTATGCATCATATACATTGGTTTCTTTTTCTCCATGGATGATGCTACCATCGGGATTGTATGCGTAACGTTCTTCGGACAAGCTGCGTTTTGCTTCATTGTGGAGGATGGTCAGGGTTTCGGTCATCCACCAGTCGTTTTTATTTGAGTCCCATTGATAGGAGGTTCTTGTATTTTTCAAGCCTTCTTTTATCGTTTCATACTTTGTTCCACTGCCATGTTCACCCCATGATCCGTTCCAGAATAACGTGAATACCTGGTCTCCTTCATTATCATATCTGAATTCTCTCCAGTCTCTTAGGATACCTCGTTCGTCGTATAATTTGTAGAGGGTTTCGCGCTTTTCTGCATCGTAACCTTTTTCATAGTCGGCCACCAATGTTTGCTCGGGTCCTCCTATTCTGTAGTATTTGTAGATGGTGTTTCCACCTTCATAGCTGATGGTAACTTTGGATATTTCTCTGCCATCATCTAATATAGTACGTCCAGTACAGCGTTGTTGGTCGTCATACGTGTATATTCTTTTATAGACATTATCCAGTCGCCATTCATTGTTGTACCAATGGTAGAGTTTTTCTTCGTCACGTTTGCCGTCGGGCGAATAGGTGTATGTGCGTCTCTCCGATCCTTCGATGACAGCTTCATCCAGAAGGTTGACGCTTGCCCTTTCGATGGTTTCGCGCATGTTTTCCAGTTTATGGCGTGCGATGCTGGTATTCACCTGTGTTTCCACCATTTTTTGATACTCTTTTTGCTTTTCTGTTTCTGCTTGTCGGGTTTGCTTTGTTTTGATAGATGTTTTGTTCTCTATTCCATATTTTTTATTTAGAATAGAATGAATTTGTTGTGCCGATATTGTCACGGAAAACAGTGACAAACCCATTAATAGTAGTCCTTTTTTCATAATCTGTCTTTTAGAAGTTTATTTATGAAGAACAAAAGTATATATATTTTTTGAAATTGAAAGCGAAATGAGTTTTTAATTTAAACGGTTGTTCTGCCTCGTAAAGATTACTATGGTAAAAGGAGGATAAACAGGGTGTTCGTAGCCCACGCCTTGCCTGCTTGGAGACTACGCCTTGCCTGCTTGGAGCCCACGCCTTGCCTACATGCAGGCTACGCTCCGGTTACATGCCACCTTCATGGTTAACTTTTCTTCTCTCGGAAACAATTCCCTGCATCCTTCTGTTTTTTATTCATTGAGGTAAAGTATTAAAGGTTTTTATCAGCTTCTTAATCTTTTATAAATAGGGATTTCCCTATTATTGTTTGGGGAAAATCTTCCGAAAAGCAACAATACCTTGCTTATCTTTGTAATGTGAATGAAAGGATTAAAAAATAAACCCATAAACCACAGAGATATGAAAAAGATTGTTTTTTTATTGTTGATTGCCTTGTGTCTCCCTATAGGTTTGATGGCACAGAGCTATGACGATGACCTCTACTTCATACCTTCCAAAGAGAAGGAAGAGCCGGCACCAGAGAAGAAGGAACCGGTGAGGAGACAGGCCACGACGAATATTTATACGTCTCCGGGGACAACTGTTGTTGTTCAGGACCGCAAAGGAAATACCCGAGATGTGGACGAGTATAACCGCCGCTACGATGCACGTGAAAACGACTTCGAGATGGAGGATGACACCTTATATATTAAAGAGAAATCACGCCCGGATCTGGATGGCGAATGGGTGAACGGTGAGTTCAACGGTTCGCAGGACGATTACGAATATGCAGAACGCATCATCCGTTTCCGTAATCCGCGTTTTGCTGTAAGTATCAGTAGCCCGTTCTATTGGGACATTGTTTACGGAAGCAATTCATGGGACTGGAACGTATATACTGACGGCTTGTATGCCTATGCGTTCCCTACGTTCAGCAATCCGATGTGGTGGGATTGGCGCTATAATTCCTACGGTCCCGGTTGGGGTTGGGGATGGTCACGTCCCTATTACGGTTGGGGCGGATATTATGGCGGCTGGTACGGTGGTTGGTATGGTGGCGGCTATTGGGGTGGTCACTGGGGACATCACCATCATTATCCTGGGTATTATCCGGGTTGGGGTGGCGGAGGTCACTACTGGAGCAATAACAGTTATACCAATCGTCGGTCTTATGGAAACAGCGACCGGTATTCATCGGGTACTTCCCGTCGTACATATACCTCAGGAGATGCCTCCCGTCGCCCAAGTGCAGGTGGAACGAGCACTTCCCGTCGTACCAATGCTTCGTCTTCAAGCAGGGTTGTAGGAACACGTACCTCCGCCAGCAGTCGTCCGGGAGTAAGTACGGACAGGGGAGAAGCAAGCTCTTCACGTCGTTCTACCTACACACGTCCGAGCAGTACGCGCAGTACTTATAATAGTAGCTCGCGGACTGAGGTAAGCCGTCCTTCCAGCAGCTCTTCCTCCAGACCGAGCAGTAGTAGCAGTAGCCGTCCGAGTTCTACTTACAACAGAGGTAGCTCAACGCAGCCTTCCAGCCGTAGCAGCTATTCAAGCGGAAGTTCACGTTCGTCGTCTACTCCTTCTTCCAGCAGAAGTTATTCTCCCAGTAGCAGCAGTAGTTCGCGCTCCAGTGCAGGTTCATATAGTGGTGGTAGTTCCTCCCGTTCCAGTGGTGGTGGCGGTGGTTCCAGCCGTAGCAGTAGTAGCCGGAGATAACCGTAGTATTAACTTAAAAGGTAAGGATTATGAAAAAGATAATGATTATAGCGGCTGCCGCCCTGCTTGCAGGCAGTGCAAAGGCACAGACAATATACGATGCTGCTAAGTTTACTGGTAAGGACTTAAATGGAACCGCCCGTTTTGTCGGTATGGGTGGCGCAATGAGTGCTTTAGGAGGAGATATATCCACTATCGGAACAAATCCGGCTGGTATCGGAATCTACCGCAGTAACGATGTGATGACTACTTTCAGTTTCTCAGCCTATGGGATGGAGAGTACATACAAGGGACTTGACAATGTTTATAATTCAAAATGGGATAAGAACCGTGGAGGATTTGATAATATAGGTTTTGTGTTTTCTTCAAAGATAGGTAATCAGACGCCTCTGCGGTATGTGAATTTCGGATTCAACTATCACAAATCGAAGTCGTTCTATAAGAATATGGGCATGGAGGGATTGCTGAATACAGCACCTGGTGATGGAATTGTAACCCAAACCTATCAGATGGCTAATCAGGCGAATGGAGTGAAAGACAGTAAATATCTTGAAGGCCGTGAAGCTTTTCGTGACAAGGATTTGGGTTGGCTTTCCGTATTGGGCTGGCAAGGCCATCTGCTCAATGAAGACGGCAAAGACCAATGGGGTGGAAACCTTTACAGGCCGATGACTACCGATATCCCTTATGCTAAGTTTCACTCCGAGGAAAGAGGCGGAATTGATCAATATGATTTCAACGTATCGTTCAACGTCAATGACCGTTTCTATTTCGGAATGACAATAGGAGCTTATGATGTAGACTATAAGAAGTACTCCTCTTATGACGAGAACTATGGCGAGACAGGATATTTGCTGGAAAGCTGGAACAAGATTGGCGGTAGTGGATTTGACTTTAAGCTGGGAGCCATTGTACGTCCCATCGAATCCTCTCCTCTGCGTTTCGGTGTGTCTGTGCACTCTCCTACATTCTATAAACTTACGCTGACCACAAGTTCCCGTATGGTTTCCGATGTCTTTTTGGGTGATAAACTGACTCGGACCACCATTGATACCTATGACTTGGTGGGTGATATGAACCGTGAGTATAGTTTCCGTACACCGTGGACTTATAATTTCAGTCTCGGATATACAGTGGGCAGTAGCCTGGCTATCGGTGCGGAGTATGAATATGAAAATTATTCAACGATGCGCTTCAACTACCCCGAAGGTGATGCAATGACTTGGGAAAATGACCAGACCAGTATGCTGAAAGGAGTTAGTACGGTTCGCGTAGGGGCAGAGTATAAGGTGATTCCGCAATTTGCTTTCCGTTTGGGATACAATTACAGCACTTCTGCCTTTAAGGAGGATGCTTTCAAGAACTTGCCTATAAACTCAATAAGTACAGATACCGATTTTGCCAATGCCCAGGCGCTTAGCAATTATACCATCGGTATCGGTTATCGTGGCAGTCTGCTTTATGCAGATCTCGCATATAAATACAGTACTTATAAAGAGAAGTTCTATGCTTTTGAAGATATATATCTTAACAAGACGGACGTTACCAATACTCGCAGCCAGGTACTCTTTACCATCGGTATGCGTTTCTAAAAAAGAAGAGTTTCAATTGCAATTATAACTTTTGTGTGTGAAAAAGATCCCCGGAGAAATGCAGTACTCCGGGGATTCTTGTTTTATATAGCGTATACTTCTATGTTGCAACGCTTTATGTTGCCATTTAGGAAAGATAATATTACGGGTCCTAAAGTACGTATTTAACAATACCTTAAAATGCATTTTAACGCTCCCTTAAAATGCATAGTTCAGATGTAAACTATGCATTCTTTGTCAGGCATAGTACGTATGATCCTCAGGAATGTTAATATGATTAATCAATACTCCACTTTATCTTCCTTCTTCGCCCACTCTTCAAAAGCTTTGATAGCTTCATTGTGGAGCAGTACCTCCGAAGGCAATTTCCGGTCTGCGGGCTTCAATTCCAGTTCGTCATAAATAAATGAGTCGTCGAACCCTATATTCTTCGCATCCGTTTTGTTATTGCCATAATACATTTTATCCAGTCGTGCCCAATAGATCGCTCCCAGACACATCGGGCAGGGTTCACACGAAGTATATATTTCGTAACCGCTTAGGTTGAATGTACCAAGTTGGGCAGCAGCAGCACGGATAGCGCTGACTTCCGCATGGGCTGTAGGGTCGCAAGAGGCAGTTACGCGGTTTACTCCGGTAGCAATAATCTCTCCGTCTTTGGCAATAACAGCACCAAACGGGCCACCACCATTAGCGACATTTTCTTTTGAAAGCTCAATGGCTTTCCGCATTAATTCTTCCTTAGTCATTTCTTTTAAGATTTAGTTTTAAGGCAAAGGTAATCATTCAGACAATTCCCGGCAACCAAGTTCTTCTTTTATTTGTTGTTATATCATATTTTATTTAAAAACAATCAGCGTATGAAATTTGATATAGCAATCATTGGCGGAGGTCCCGCCGGATATACCGCTGCCGAGCGTGCAGGGGCCAACGGTCTGAGAACCGTACTGTTTGAGAAAAAAGCAATGGGAGGGGTATGCCTTAACGAAGGATGTATCCCAACCAAAACATTATTGTACTCCGCCAAAGTGCTGGATAATATAAAAGGAGCATCCAAGTATGGTGTTTCCGTCTCCGGGCTTCCCGCGTTTGATATGGAAAAGATTATCAGCCGCAAAGACAAGACAGTGAAGAAGCTGACGGGAGGAGTGACAATGACGGTAACTTCCTACGGTGTAACGATTGTGGAGCATGAAGCCCTCATAGTGGGGGAGAAGGATGGGCGAATACACATTAGCAGTGAGGGCGAATCGTATGAGGTAACCTATCTGATGGTTTGTACGGGCTCTGATACGGTGATTCCTCCGATAAAGGGGCTTACGGATGTAGATTACTGGACTTCAAAAGAAGCCCTGGAGTCGACGCAGCTCCCCCGGTCACTCGTCATCATTGGTGGTGGCGTAATCGGTATGGAGTTCGCCTCTTTCTTCAACAGTATGGGAGTGCGGGTAGCAGTGGTCGAGATGATGCCCGAAATTCTGGGTGCGATGGATAAAGAAACCAGCGCCATGCTCCGGGCAGACTATACGAAACGGGGTGTTAATTTCTATCTGAATACAAAAGTGATTGAAGTGGGTAAGGCAGGAGTTACAGTAGAGAGAGATGGGAAAACAACCGTGCTTGAAGCAGATAAGATATTAGTCAGCGTGGGACGTAAAGCAAATATAGGCCAGGTGGGGCTTGATAAACTGAACATCGAGCTACACCGTAGTGGAGTGAAAGTAAATGAGCACATGCAAACCTCTCACCCGCATGTATATGCTTGTGGTGATATTACAGGCCATTCGATGCTGGCACATACTGCCATCCGTGAGAGTGAGGTGGCTATTAACCACATTTTGGGCGTAGAAGATAAGATGAACTACGACTACATTCCCGGAGTAGTTTATACCAATCCCGAACTTGCCGGGGTGGGGAAGACGGAAGAAGAACTGATTGCCGGAGGGGTGAGTTACCGGGTACAGAAGTTACCAATGGTCTACTCCGGGCGTTTTATTGCCGAGAATGAATTGGGAAATGGGCTTTGCAAACTGATTCTTGATGAGGATGAGCATATCATCGGCTGTCACTTGTTGGGGAATCCGGCTTCGGAACTAATTGTGGTGGCAGGTATTGCCATCGAGCACGGATATACGGTAGAAGAGTTTAAGAAGAGTGTATTTCCTCACCCCACGGTGGGAGAGATTTTCCATGAAACCCTTTTTGCCTGATGTTCTGCATAGACAACCGCTGTACGGATATCTATTTCAATCTGGCAGCAGAAGAATATCTGTTGAAGCAGAAGCGTGAGAACTATTTCATGCTCTGGCAGGCAACTCCTACGGTGGTTATCGGCAAACACCAGCGTGTGGAGGCAGAAGTGGATACGGACTACACGCAGCAGTACGGTGTGAGGATTGCCCGCCGTTTCTCCGGTGGAGGTGCAGTTTATCACGATGCGGGAAATGTCAACCTCACTTTCATAGAGACTGCTACTCAGCCCGACTTCAACTATTATCTGCAACAGACCATTGATTTTCTGGCAACAGTAGGGATCACTGCCAGTGCGGACAGTCGCTTAGGGGTGTATATCGACGGGCAGAAGATATCTGGTAGTGCGCAGTGTATCCACAAAAACAGAGTGATGTATCACTGCACACTCCTCTTTTCTACAAACATCGAGGCATTGAATGCCTCGCTCAATGGCAGGTCGGAGCCGGAAGTACTGGCTCCCGGTTCGCACACAGTGCGCGCTGTGCCGTCAGTAAAAAGTGAAGTGACCAATGTGTGCAGGCATTTGCAACAACCTCCGGATATGCGACGCTTTCTACGGCTCCTGTTTCATTACTTTCTGAGTGAGAATGGAGAGAATCCTATCTATCATTTTACCCGTAATGATATAGAAGCTATTGAACGGCTGAAGCGTGGGAAGTATGCTACGGAAGCGTGGATTTTGGGGAATTGACAGGGGACAATGGACAATTGACAGTGGACAATTGACAGTGGACAGTTATTGTGCGGGGTGATAACAACTATAAACTATTAACTCGGAACTTTCTAATCCGGAAGGTTGTTTAATCTATATAAGTCAATAATAATAAAAGAGTAAGTTATATGCCAAAGTTTGAAATAAAGATGCCCAAATTGGGTGAGAGTGTCACTGAAGGTACCATTATATCCTGGTCGGTACAAGTAGGCGACGTCGTTCAGGAAGACGATGTATTGTTTGAGGTTAACACTGCCAAAGTGAGTGCCGAAGTTCCGTCTCCCGTAGCCGGCAAGGTGGTAGAGATATTGTTTAAAGAAGGCGATACAGTGCCGGTAGGAACTGTGGTTGCCCTTGTAGATATGGGTGGAGAAGGCGAACAGGAAGAAACCGAAACAGAGCAACCAGCAAGCGGAATACCCACTTCTGACTCTCCGCAGGAGAAAGCTGTGAAAGCCGAAGAAGAGCGTTGGTACTCGCCCGTTGTGTTACAGCTGGCACGGGAAGCAAAAATTCAGAGGGAAGAACTGGATACCATTCCCGGTACAGGTTATGAGGGGCGGTTGAGTAAGAAAGATATCAAAGATTACATTGCCCGGAAGAAGAGTGGTAGTCCTGTTGCGCCTAAAGTTACTGTTCAGCAAGCAGCCGCTATATCCAAAGAGGCTCCGGTGAATACAGCTCCGGCTACTTCGCCTGTATCTGCTGCTACCACTGCTCCGGTTGCACCGGTTGTCTCGTCTGCTCCGGTAGTCGGTTCCACTTCGGATGTGGAAGTGAAGCCTATGGATTTTGTCCGTAAGATTATCGCCGATCATATGGTAATGTCGAAGAAAGTTTCTCCACACGTAACCAATGTAGTCGAAGTTGATGTGACCCGGCTGGTTCATTGGCGTGAGAAGAATAAAGATGCATTCTTCCGTCGGGAGGGTGTGAAGCTGACTTATATGCCTGTCATAACAGAGGCGGTGGCTAAAGCATTGGTTGCTTATCCGCAAGTGAATGTATCTGTTGACGGTTACAATATACTGTTTAAGAAGCACATCAATATCGGGGTTGCCGTATCGCTGAATGACGGTAATCTGATTGTACCTGTCATCCATGATGCCGACCGCCTGAACCTGAACGGACTGGCACTGAGCATAAACTCACTGGCACTTAAAGCCCGCAATAATAAGCTGACTCCTGACGAGATTAGTGGCGGAACATTTACAATCACCAACTACGGTACATTTAAGATGCTTTTTGGTACTCCGGTAATCAATCAGCCGGAGGTCGCTATCCTGGGTGTGGGGAGTATTGAGAAGAAGCCGGTTGTAAAAGAAACTCCCGAAGGAGATGTGATCGCTATCCGGCACAAAATGTACCTGTCTCTCTCTTATGACCACCGGGTAGTTGATGGCTCATTAGGGGGTAACTTCCTCCATTTTATAGCAGATTATTTAGAGCGTTTCACCTCAGAATAATGCCCCTGTGGTACTTCTGAGCAGCTTTTTGGGGATGCTGTTATGACATCCCGATGTCATCGGTCATGACATCCCGATGTTACCCGTCATGACATCCCGATGTCACCCGTCATGACATACTGATGTCACCGGGTATGACATCCCTGATGTCACCGGGCATGACATCCTTGATGTCACCGAGCATGACATCAGTGTGTCACAACACCCCCTCCCGAAGCCTCCCTCGAAGTATCCCCTAAATGTCAAATAAAAATACACATTGATACCCCCATTAATATACAATCATCGCCTGCCGCACCTCCCCGTGCGGGAAGCACAAAAAAAGATTTATGAAGAAATATGATATTAAGACTACTGACGAAGCCACGCTTCGTAAATGGTACTATCTGATGACTTTAGGACGTGCACTCGACGAGAAAACACCGTCTTATTTGTTGCAATCTTTAGGGTGGTCTTTCCACGCCCCTTATGCCGGGCATGATGGCATCCAGTTAGCCATTGGGCAGGTTTTCACCAAAGGAGAAGATTTTCTTTTCCCATACTACCGCGATATGCTTACCGCTCTTTCTGCCGGAATGAGCGTAGAGGAACTGATTCTAAACGGCATTTCCAAAGCTACCGACCCCGGTAGTGGCGGTCGTCACATGTCCAATCACTTCGCCAAACCGGAGTGGCACATTGAAAATGTCTCTTCTGCCACCGGTACACACGACTTGCATGCTGCAGGCGTAGCCCGGGCTATGGTTTACTACGGCCACCGGGGTGTTGCGATCACTTCGCATGGCGAATCGGCCTCCTCCGAGGGCTTTGTTTACGAAGCTGTCAATGGGGCCAGTCTTGAGCGCCTGCCTGTTATCTTTGTATGGCAGGACAATGGTTATGGTATCTCTGTCCCGAAAGATGAGCAGACTGCCAACCGTAAAGTTGCCGATAACTTCTCCGGCTTTAAGAATCTGAAAATCATTCATTGTAACGGCAAAGACGTGTTCGACTCTATGAATGCGATGACCGAAGCCCGTGAGTTTGCCATTGCCAATCGCACCCCGGTGATTGTACATGCCAATTGTGTCCGTATCGGTTCGCATTCCAATTCGGACAAGCATACCCTTTACCGCGATGAGAACGAACTTACCTATGTGAAAGATGCCGATCCGCTGATGAAATTCCGCCGCATGTTGCTCCGTTACAAACGACTCTCGGAAGAGGATTTGCAAAAGATAGAAGCCGAAGCGAAAAAAGAGCTTAGTGCTGCCAATCGCAAAGCACTTGCTGCTCCCGATCCCGATCCGAAGTCGATTTTTGACTTTGTACTGCCGGAACCTTATGAACCGAAGAAGTACCCGGATGGAACTCACAAGGAGGTAGAAGGAGAGAAGGCTTTTATGGTGACTGCTATTAATGAAACACTGAAATCTGAGTTCAGACGCAATCCCGATACCTTTATCTGGGGACAGGATGTGGCAAACAAAGAAAAAGGAGGCGTGTTTAATGTCACCAAAGGCATGCAACAGGAGTTTGGCGATGCCCGTGTATTCAGTGCACCGATTGCTGAAGATTATATCGTAGGTACAGCCAATGGTATGTGTCGCTTCGACCCGAAAATACATGTTGTGATAGAGGGTGCTGAGTTTGCCGATTATTTCTGGCCGGCTGTAGAACAGTACGTAGAGTGTACACACGAGTACTGGCGAAGCAACGGAAAATTTGTTCCCAATATCACCCTGAGATTAGCTTCGGGTGGTTATATCGGTGGCGGACTGTATCACTCCCAAAACATAGAAGGAGCTCTTACCACCCTTCCCGGAGCGCGGATCGTATGTCCTTCTTTTGCCGATGATGCGGCCGGACTGCTTCGTACAAGTATGCGTTCGAGGGGATTCACTTTATTTATTGAACCGAAAGCTCTGTACAATTCAGTAGAAGCCTCAGCCATTGTGCCCGAAGATTTTGAGGTACCTTTTGGTAAGGCCCGTATCCGTCGTGAAGGTTCTGATCTGAGTATTATCACTTATGGCAATACTACCCATTTTTGCCTTAACGTAGCCGAACGCCTGGCGAAAGAAAGCGGATGGGAAGTGGAAGTGATCGACCTTCGTTCACTGATCCCGTTGGACAAAGAGACTATCTTTGAATCGGTAAAGAAAACCAGCAAGGCATTGGTGGTACACGAAGATAAAGTCTTTTCAGGCTTTGGTGCCGAGGTAGCTGCTACTCTTGGGACGGAGATGTTCAGGCATCTTGATGCCCCTATCCGTCGTGTAGGTTCCACATTTACGCCGGTTGGGTTCCATCCGGTACTGGAACGTGCTATTTTGCCCGATGAAGAAAAGATATATGCAGCAGCAAAAGAGTTATTGGAATATTAAGAAAGATAGATTGATAAATAATCGTTCATCATTATATGATACTGTTATTGAAACGCAGAAACTCGCAGATTCACGCAAAGCATATCATCGCTCAAGTATAGCGCAGCCATTTAATCAGCGAAAATCTGCGATCATTTGCGTTTCAATAAAACGCTGTCACATAGTATGAACTAAATTTAAAGTACTACTTATATGAAAAAGATAGCATTGATTTACGCTGCCAATTCGGATAAGACGGCCTTGGTAGCAAAAAAGATACAAAAAGAGTTGGGTGATGCAGTTGAGGTAGTCTCTGTAGAGAACGCCTGGCAGAATGATTTTGAAGCATACGACTATTTGATTGTGGGAGCTTCTACTTGGTTTGACGGGGAACTTCCTACCTATTGGGATGAACTTCTGCCGGAGCTGAGAACACTTCAACTGAAGGGAAAGAAAGTAGCCATCTTTGGCCTGGGTGACCAGGCAAAGTATCCTGATAACTTTGTAGATGGTATGGGCATACTGGCAGATGTTTTTGAAGAAGACGGAGCCACCCTGGTTGGTTTTACTTCTACAGAGGGATATAAATTTAATAAGTCTCGTGCACTGCGTGGCAATCAATGGTGTGGCTTGGTTATTGATCTTGATAATCAGGCGGAACTGACGGACAAGCGGGTGAGGGAGTGGTGTAAGGAGATTATAAAGTAGTGATGAGTGATAAGTGATTAGCGATTAGTGGGCTGCGCTATGGCAACGATTGCGCAGCCCACTAATCACTTATCGCTAATCACTTATCGCTAATCACTTATCGCTAATCACTTATCGCTAATCACTTATCGCTAATCACTTACCACTAATCACTAATCACTCTCTCCCTACCAATACCAACAAATACCGAAAGCCATTGGCGATACATCCGGTCCCTTTCCTTTTTCAAAGAGCCCGTAGGTAGAATAGCGCAGATAGAAACCCAGGCTGCCATATCCAGCTTGTGCCAGCAGGTTGATGCCTACCGGGTGTACATACATACCTTTACCCAGTGTCTCTTTGTGTCCGTTTACTTTTGCCATTGATTTCACACCGTGGCGTATTTCCACTTCCGGTCCGGCAGCGAAGAATACGGGGCGACGTCCGTTGATTCTTGTCTGCCATTCGATAGAGATAGGAATACGAAAATGGAAGTAGCGCAGACGGCTTTTGTTATACATCGTTTCCTCATCTCCGTCAAAGACACCCGTGCTGCCTTCTACTTTCAGGAAAGCCTGATTGCCGTCCAGACGGAAAGAAGTATATCCCCAACCCAGCCCGAAGGTCATTCCCCAGTGACGATCACGGGTCAGAGCAATATGGCTGGAGAAAAGATTGGCACCGATTTCCCAGGATTTACCGGCATCCAGTGATGCTTTTCCGGTGGGGCCGAAACTATAGAAATCATTCGTGAGGCGGCTGAATCCCATATAAAAACCACTGGAATGTGGGTCGAAGCGATTGCGCTTTTTCGGTGCAAAGGGGAGCGCATCCAATATGCTTGGGCGGTCAGAGTCGATACGGGTGAGGTAGACGCCTTCAAAAAGCTTCTCTTCCTGCCTGGTGTCGTTACAGATATTCTCTTCATAGATTTTGATTTTCACGTTACCTTCTCCCTTCAGGATAATGATAGAGTCGCCGGAAGTGTTTACGGTCGTTTGTTTTCTGGTTTCGCTTTCTTGTGCTGCAATACCCATGAACGGGAAGAGCATCATACATGCTAAAATGATCTTTTTCATGTCTTTATCGTTTTTATTGTTTTAGTTTCTTCTTTGGAATAAGAGTGCTACAAGCTCGTCCGAATTCAGATTGCCTTCGATATAGATTAAGGTAGCGCTGTTTTTCTTCCCGATCTTGAACAGGAGGAAACGGTTCAGTTTCTCTTTGCCTTTTTTCACCTGAGTGAGTTGGTAATAGGCAGTCAGCAGTTTACCGTCTTCGATGATCTCTTGTATTTTTTTCATGGTTCCTTCTTTCTGGTCTTTCTCCAAACAATCCAGTATATAAGGCAATGCTTCTGTCACATCTTTGAAAACCAGACTTCTGTATAGGTCGATACGGTAGGAGTCCAGCATGTCTCGGGACAATTCTACCATCGTCACACCTTTTTGCTTGCCGTATTTCTGAAATACGGAAGCACTGTGCAGATCTTCCTGCGCCTTTATACTAGCTGGGAAGGCAGCTAATAGCAGGATGATAAGTGTTGTGCGAATGACTGTATTCATATAGATTCTTTTTATTTTTTTTGATAGTTTACTACTGTTTCTATTCACCAAAGAGGCTGTCGAGAAGTTCATCTTCGTCGAGGCTTACATTGCGGAAGGCTGCCATAGCTTGTTCGCGCACCAGATTTTCGTCCGTGTAGCACTTACCGTCGATGATGACGTAGCTGTCGGGCATGGCGTTGAGGTGACGGTGAATACCGGCAATGCCCAGTAGCAGAAGCAGTCCGGCGGCAATTCCGCTCAGGGTGTAGATGGCGTGGCGACGGAGTCTTCTTTGTTTTGTAGCGGGCTCTGTATCGGTGGTTTTAGCTTGCCTGTTTTCTTTTTCAAGGAAAGCAAACAGGGGGCTGTATTCTTTCAGGTGTTTCGGTACGATTCCCTGGGTGAAGAAGTGTCTGAGTTCGCGTTCTTCTTCGCAAGAGGTTTCACCTTCAAAGTATTTATTTAATAATTCTTCTATATTCATGCTTCGTTTCTCCTTTTCCTTTCTTGTATGGTTTGCAGGTAAATGTCTCTAACTTTCTTTCGTGCTCTGGACAAGTTGCTGCGGATAGCTTCAGGATTACATCCGGTGATTTCCGCAATCTCGTCTGTTTCGTATTCCTGCACGTCCTTCATTTGTATGATGGTACGTTGCAGACTGGGTAGTGAGTCGATGATTTCGCGCATCAGGCGGAATTCATCTTTCTCTTCGAGTAGTCGCTCCGGAGTGGCCGATTGGCTGGGGGCTTGCACCTGATCCAGTGAAAGGGCGTCCGGGCGTCGGGCCCGCCAGATATCCATACAGAGGTGGTGCGTCATGGTCATGGCCAAGGCTTCGATACTGCGGTATTCATCCAGTCTCTGGCGCATATTCCATAGCTTCAGCATGACTTCCTGCACTGCGTCTTCGGCATCGGAGGGATCTTCTGTCAATTTCCGCGCATAGTTTAATAACTTTTCGCGGAGGGGTAGCACGTCTATTTTAAATTGTTTGAGTTCCATTTACATCAATAAGACGGAGGGAGAGGAGAAACGTGACATCAAAGATAGAACTTTTTTAAGTAAACTGGAAAGATAGGTTGCTTTCTGTCTCTGTTACAGTCTTTTTTATTAAGTAATCGTTTAAAATTATAGGATACTCTTACTGAAACGCAGAAACTCACAGATTCACGCAAAGCATATCATCGCTTAAGTATAGCGTAGCCATTTAATCTGCGAAAATCTGCGATCATTTGTGTTTTAATAAAATGTTGTCATAGTATGAACTAAATTTGAAGTACCACTTCCTATTATCAAACTATCATTTGCTGATAAGCTGTTGAATAGGAGTCTTTAAGCAAGGATAAACAATGGTAGAGGTAACGATTGGGTAACCGTTTGGCAAATACTTAACTTTTATTGTTGGCAGATCCTATTCTGATATACTTGAAAACCATGTTATACCAATAAAGCGGGGGATCTCAGATAGTTATGAGATTCCCCGCTTTATTGTAAGAGAAAAACTCTTTACTCGTATTTTTTGCATTCTTCTATTAGCTCTTCACTACATTGTTCCGGAGCTAATGGTGAAAAAAGTTCTATTAAATTATCTTCAGGATCGCGCAAATGTACTGTGCGCATCCCCCAATCAGCCATATTGGTAGGTTCATTGACAAATACCACACCCTTTTCTTTCAACGCTGTATAAGTATCGTCAACATTGTCTACACTGAATGATACAAGTGATTTCTCTCGGAATCCAACAGGCAGCTCTTTATTCGCATTACCTACAGACGGTGCCATCCAATCGGATACAAAAAGGGCAAATCCTTCTATTCCGTCTGCTACCTTAAAACTGGCATATCCACTGTTCTCATCGCCCCAAGCCGGTTCCAATCCAAGTTGTTCAGAGTAGAACTTAAAACATTTAGCAAAATCCTTAACTAATAATCTTACATTACTAAATTTCATTGTTGTCGAATTTTTATAGTTATTCTTATACGTGTGTTTCCAGGATTATTCATTAGCAATGACTTTTATATCTTCCCCAGTATCTTATCCATCACCCAATTGGTAAGTGTGGCACTTTCGCCGTCGCATGTACAGATTGATTTTCCTAACAGATGGTCTACCACTGCCTGAATAAGCGGTTGTTGTACATGTTCGGGGTTTTCGATATGTATCTCTTCCCGTCCTCGTTCCGTATGTAGTGCAATGGGATCAAATGAAAAGACGGAGAAACAGATCATACCTTTGTCACCGATAATTTCGATACGGTCTTCCTTGGCAGACTCATGTGCAACGAAGCACCAGGAACCACTCCCTACCAGTCCGTTGTCAAACTGGAAGCAGGCACTCAATGTGTCTTCTGCCGGATACAATCCGCCACGGTTACTTTTATAACCACTGGCTTCGAGAATGCAACCAAACATCTCCTGCAATAAGTCTATCTGGTGAGGGGCGAGATCATAGAAATAACCACCTCCAGCGATGTCTGCCTGCACCCGCCAGGGTAGGTTGTTGCGGTTATAGTCCAGATCACGGGGAGGCTGGGCGAAGCGGATTTGTATATTGATTACATTGCCGATAGCACCTTCTTCCACAAGTTGTTTTACCTTGATGAAGTAGGGCAGGTAGCGACGGTAGTAAGCCACGAAACAAGGAACGCCCGTTTCGCGTGAGATACGGTTGATGCGGGTACACTCTTCGTAAGTGACGGCCATTGGTTTCTCTATATAGGCGGGCTTGCCGGCTTTCATTGACATGATGGCGTATGTGGCGTGAGAGGAAGGGGGAGTGGCAATGTAGATGGCGTTTACCTCCGGATCATCAATAAGCTCCTGAGCATCGTCATACCATTTCCTGATACCTCTTTCCTCTGCATAAGCTTTTGCTTTGGAGCCGTCACGACTCATTACGGCCACCACCTCAGAGCCTTCCACCTTTTGGAACGCAGGGCCGCTTTTCTTCTTTGTCACTTCACCGCAACCGATGAAGCCCCATTTAATAATCTTTTCACTCATACCTATCTGTTTTTTTACGATCACAAAGATAAGGATATTTTTCTGTCAAGAGCATATTTATTGATTCTTAACTTAAAAGCATTCCTTTTGAGAGAAAACGCTGTTTGCATCATAGCACAGTGGTATTTCTATCGTAACATACTGGGATATGAACCATAACATACCGGGAAACAAACCGTAACATATTGGGAAACTTTTGGCGAGTACCGGGGAAATAGCATGAAGTATCCAGCTCGCAGGCTTTCTATGACGTATGTGCATAAAAAAAGGAGAGCGCGTAGTGCCCCTCCTTTATGTGTAGTTTAACTGAGTCTCCTTTATGAATTCATTGACCAATATACGACATTGAAATGTCAAAGTCTGGCTTTTCACCTTTTATTCTCTTGCAAATCACTTCCTACTCTTTGCCATAGTATTTTCGGTAGATTTTTTTGTATTCTTTTCCTTCACGGAATTTTATAAGCCAGGAGTTAAGGCTGTCCAGTAATACAGGTGATTGCTTGCTGACACCCCATGAATAAAATTGTGTAAAGCTGATATCCGTACTGATGTCAAGTTGTGGCAGCGAATCTGCCGCTGCCCGGGCGATGCTTTCGTCACACACGACATAATCGATATCTCCGTGAGCTACCATTGCTATCAGCTGTTCCGAACCGTATTTTTCTACTTCGTTGGTGTAAATCGTATCTCCTATCTCATTTCCCAGATTACGAATGCGGAGGATGGATGGCGAACCTTTTACTACATGGAGTGTCCGCCCTGCCAGATCGAGCTGATTTTTGATAAAGAGTGAATCGTACTCGGATACAGGTTTACGTTGAACTAACACCTGTTTGCTTAGAATGATGGGGGAAGTGAGAAGTAAAGAGTCCTTGAGTTCGCTGGTCACCAGGATGCCGTAGGCGATAACGTCATACTTTCCTGTTTCTAATCCTTGCAACCGTTGCTCGAAACTCATCACTGGAGATACCTGTGCCTGGATTCCCTTATCCCGAGCGAAGGCTTCTATCAGTTCGTAGTGAAAGCCCGTCACCGTATCGCCGTCCACATAGAAGCTGATAGAATTGTATTCTGTTGCTGCGTGGAGAATGCCGCTTGCAATGATCTCGGCATAGTCTCGCGGATGTCCGTTCTCTTTCTCCTTCTTCTGTGGCCAGAGCCAAAGTACCAGAAAGCATATGACTCCCAGTAGTAGGTATTTTAGATATTTCCGTTTTATTGGTTTCATAGGTTCATGAGGTCATTAATCGTAGAAGTTCCAGGAAACTCCAAACTTTAGCAATCGTGGATTGATCGGATAGTGGGGAGCATAAAACGAGTTCGGCCGATTTATAAGTCCGTCGTTCACGTGATACATCATGACGAAGAAACGTGTCCGTTTCAGGTGTAGATTGGCATATACATTGACAATAGGATAAGCACCTATCTCTACCTGATCTTTGGACGATTGAAGGTGAAATTGTCCGGTAGCAGGCATATAGGCCGGGGCATAATATTTAGTGAAGTAGCGTACATCGGCACCCAGTTGCACACTCAATACTTTCTTTGCGAGTTTAAAGTCGAGGTAAAGATTGTGGTACAACGAGAGAGTAGGGAGCGGAAGCACTGTACTGTTACTTGATTTCTGCCAGGTCACTTCATTGTCCAGATGGAGAATGCCGAGGCGAAAATCTTGTGCCAGAGTAGCCGAAACTACCTGTATGTTGCCTCCAAATTGTTCGGGCACTGCCTGCTGGTTGAAGTAAGTATAATTCTTGATATTCTCTACGCCTGCTTTCAGGTGCGTTTTCCAACGGTCGATGTTTAGTTCTCCTTCTATGCGGGTACGAAATTCCTTGTCCATGTTATCATTGTCCCAATAGAAGTGTTTGGAGTGATAATGGCGCATGTAGAACGAGGGCAGTGTGTTGCTGACAGACGCGCGTGCTATCAGGCTCACTGTATCCTTGCCCAGACGGAAGTTCAGATCGATATCTCCTTTTACGTTGAATTGTCCGATGGCTTTTCCCAATAAGCCTACTTCACCTATGGCGTGGTAGTGGAGTACTTTCCCTTGTCGCTTAGCCAGCTCGCCACCTACAAAAAACTCATTTTCTGTATAGTGATCTCTATTGACAGAGTCTGCATTCATCAGTTCATATTTACTGAGTTTATGCGATATGAAGGCAGTGACCCCGGCTTTGGCATATTTGTTAAAACCTTCGAGCAGGGAGATTCCAAATGTATTCTTTATGCCGATATAGGAGGTGGAATCATCCACCACATAAGGTTGTCCCGGTTTGATGTACGTATTTTGGTAATAATCTTTCAGTTGGTCGTTGGACGTAAATTTGCGCTTCGTCCATTCCACCTGCATCGTGTGGATAAAACTGGTGACGGGCACAAACTCTTGTTGGGGAGGCAACGTATCATTTTCCTGTTGAGGGAGGTCGCGATGGAATCCCAGTTTGTAGCGTTGCGTCAGGAATACATAGCTGTCAGTATTACGGGAAGTGGCTGTATTCATCACCGTCGGCATGTTGGTAGATTCATACACTCTTCCACCTTCTGCTGCACCCTCGGGATCTTTGATATAATCGTCGTTCGTGATACCTCCGTTCTCGTTGTTCTTCAGGTAGTTGTAGCTATACAGCAAAGTCCCTTCATATTTCTCTCCCATATAACTGATAAAGGGAGCTGCGTTGAAGTATGAAGTACTTGAATGGTTGTAATATCCGCGTCCATACAGATAGTCGATGTTGAAGCCGAAAGCAAGCCGCTTGTTGACATTCACCGAAAAATAAGATTTGAAACGCTCTTCTCCGTTTATTTTGTTACCTGCTTTGTTATAGGTCAGATTCGTATATGGAACATTGCTATTGGTAAAATTAAACTCATCAGGCCGCACGAAGAAGAAAGAATATGGCTGCATGAAGATAGTTGGTTCTACTGCCTGCCGATCAAAGAAGATACGAGACATACGTGGAGCACCCATGTTGCCTAAGTAATTATAGTGTCCGGTCATACCTTCTGTCAGATTAGCATTCTGGTAGTTAAGTCGGGCTGTATCGGCAGGAATACGGGTTACGTTTCCCAGATTTTCGCTGACACGCCACATGTAAAGTTTGGGTGGAAGTCCCTGGATTTCTACATTTGCGCTATCCAGACTTTGGGGGCGCATGGCAGGGTCTATCTGGTTGCCATATTGGTCTACGATATTGCCAAATTCATCCTGTCGGTCTCCGTACGGATTGTTTGGGTTGACTTGCGCTTGGATAGCCAACTGACCTACGATAAAGAGTAGTATATATGTAAGTAGGATTCGTTTCATAATTGGGCGCAAATATACGACAAAAAAGTTGAAGCTTACAGAGTTGAAACCTTAATTAATTGAAAGTTGAAAATTGAAAATTGAAAGTTAGCTGCGCTGCCATGCTGCATAGTAACTTTCAATTTTCAATTTTCAATTTTCAACTTTCAATTAAATTAAGCCTCCCTGATCAGTTCCATCCCTTTCTTGATGGCTTCTTCATTCATCGGTATCAGGTGATGATGGCGTTCGGGGAGAGTTTTCTTTAATCCTTTGATAACATTTTCCAGCGTTACAATAGGACGTAGTTTCAGTAAGCCACCCAGTACGATCATGTTGAATGCTTTGGCATTCTTCATTTCATTGGCTGCATCCATAGCATCAATGCGGTATACTTTGATGTCTTTGCGGGTAGGTGGGTTGATAATTCCGTATCCGTCGTAGATAAGAATTCCGCCCGGCTTGATACGGTTCTCAAACTTCTCGAGCGAAGGCTGGTTTAATATGATAGCTGTGTCATACTGACTTAGAATCGGAGAGGAGATTCTGTCATCACTTACGATCACCGTTACGTTGGCAGTTCCACCGCGTTGCTCCGGTCCGTAAGCTGGCATCCAGGTTACTTCTTTGCCTTCCATCAGTCCGGAATAAGCTAAAATTTTTCCCATAGACAGTACTCCCTGTCCACCGAATCCTGCTATAATTATTTCTTCTTTCATTGTTTTTTCAGTTTTTAGCATTATTCTTTATTTTTCAAGTCACCGAGCGGATAGAATGGGAACATATGTTCTTCCATCCATTTGTTAGACTTTTCGGGAGTCATTTTCCAGCCGGAACTACAAGTAGAAACAATTTCTACCAGGTTGGAGCCTTTGCCAGCCATAGAGTTTTCAAATGCTTTGCGGATCGCTTTCTTTGCTTTACGGATTGCAGGAACCGATTGTACGGATTGACGGGTAACGTATGCCGTACCTTCCAGTTGCGCAGCAATTTCAGTAATTTTCAGAGGATATCCGTGTAAGTCTACATCACGTCCGTAAGGGCAAGTGGCGGTTTTCATACCCACAAGGGTTGTTGGAGCCATCTGTCCACCGGTCATACCATATATGGCATTGTTGATGAAGATGATAGTGATATTCTCACCGCGATTGAGTGCATGGATTGTTTCGGCTGTACCGATACAGGCAAGGTCACCATCGCCCTGGTAAGTGAATACCAGACGGTCCGGCCATAAGCGTTTGATGGCTGTTGCCAATGCAGGGGCACGTCCGTGGGCTGCTTCCTGCCAGTCGATATCGAGATAGTTGTAAATGAAAACGGCACAACCTACGGGAGAGATACCAACGGTTTTATCTTCCATTCCCATCTCTTCAATGACCTCGGCTATGAGCTTGTGTACCACACCGTGACTGCAACCCGGGCAGTAATGCATGGCGTTATCATTCATCAGAGTCGGTTTTTTATAAACCAGATTCTCGGGCTTGATTATTTCTTCTTTAGTCATAACTTAATTTTTTTTTGGTTGATGAGGTTTAAGTTGACAATTTGACAAGTGGATTTACCATCCTGCATCTTGTCTTTTTGTTAACTTTCTCCTTATCTGTTGGTGAATCGTATGAAAAACTCCATCAGTTTGACAAAGATTGCCGCACCGCATACGTATATGAATATCTTGAAATCGTCTGCTACAAAGTAAACGATAATAGCTGCTAAAGCGAGTATGATGAAAAGTATATTCAATACGTTTCTTATTTTATCGGGATTCATCTTTATTTTATTTACGATTAGACGATTTTCGATTTACGATTGGGGGGCTTTGATTTACTTCTTTAACTTCCGTGATTTACTGCTTTACTTTCATGATTCATTTTCCCTAGATCGTAATTCGTAAATCGTCCAATCGTAAATTCTACTTTACATGATTTTTTCTTTCAGTGCACTTACAATCTCGTCCGGATCGGGCACAATACCACCAAGACGGCCAAAGTGTTCTACTTTTATTTTTCCGTTTACTGCCAGGCGTACGTCTTCGATCATTTGTCCGGCATTCAACTCAGTAACAAGCATACCTTTCACCTTATCGGCATACGCCGCAATAGCTTTTGTGGGGAACGGCCACAGAGTGATAGGACGAAGCATACCTACTTTGATACCCTCTTCACGTGCCAGCTCCATTGCTTTCTGTCCGATACGTGCCATAGAGCCAAATGCTACAATCAGGTATTCCGCATCTTCACAGTCTATTTCTTCAAAGCGCACTTCGTTTTCTTCGATTACGCGGTATTTTGCCTGGAAGCGGATGTTGTTCTTTTCCATTTCTTCGGGGCGGAGTTCGAGCGAAGTGATAATATTGGGTTTACGGTCTTTTGTTTTACCGGTAGTGGCCCATGGGCACTGTTCGATTACTTCTGCATCCGTGCGACGGGGTTTCATCGGTGGCAATACTACTTTCTCCATCATTTGTCCGATAACACCATCGGCAAGGATGATGGCAGGGTTACGGTATTTGAAGGCCAGTTCGAAAGCGAGCCCAACGAAGTCGGCCATTTCCTGTACAGAAGCTGGGGCAAGTGCAATCAGTTTATAGTCGCCATGTCCACCACCTTTCACTGTTTGGAAATAGTCTGCCTGGCTTGGCTGGATGGTTCCCAGACCAGGACCACCGCGCATTACGTTTACGATCAGACAGGGGAGTTCGGCTCCTGCCAAATAAGAGATGCCTTCCTGTTTCAGGCTGACACCAGGGCTTGAAGAGGAGGTCAACACCATTTTCCCACTTCCGGCACCGCCATATACCATATTGATAGCTGCTACTTCACTCTCTGCCTGGAGCACTACCATACCGGTGGTTTCCCACGGTTTCAAGTCGGCCAGCGTTTCCAATACCTCCGATTGCGGAGTAATAGGATAACCGAAGTATCCGTCGGCACCACAGCGAATGGCTGCATGGGCGATGGCTTCGTTACCTTTCATTAATACTACTTCTTCTGTCATAATAATAATTTGCTAATCTACTTTAACTTTATACACAGAGATACATCCGTCCGGACAAACCGTTGCACACGAGCTGCATCCGTTGCAGGTATCTTCCAATACTTGGCGGGCATAATTGTACCCCTTTACATTCACCTCTTTGGTGAGTGATATTACATCGAGCGGACAAGCCACTACACACAGGTTGCAGCCTTTGCAACGCTCCGTGTCGACCACGATTGCTCCTTTAATTTTTGCCATAATCTATCGATTTTATTACGTTTATTGATTATACATGTCTTTGTGATAGAACTCCAGAATATCCATTACCATCTTGTGGGCTTGCAAGGCAGGACTTTCGGGGTTAATCTCGATGGCGGATTGATAATTGTTGAGGGCTTGCTGCCAGTTGCCTTGCTTTCGGTAGGCATTGCCCCGCAAGTAGTAAACTTCGTCTTTGGGGGCGAAGTCCGTTTGAGTGAGAAGAGCATCAAGGGCTTCAATTGCTTTATTTATATCTCCCTGATTGATAAGCTCTTTTATGGTCTCCAATTGTTTCATATTTAAATGAGTTTCAGAGTTTGCACCACAAAGATAGTTTTTTATTTATATACACAGCTTATGTCGTGGGTTAAATTTATCCTTATTGTACTTTTTCTTATCAAAAATGAGGGTGTATAGGTGGGTTTTAACGACATTTTGTTATTTTATGTTTTTAAGCAGAAACTACCTGATTGTTAGCGTATAATGGATTTAATGTAGAAAAAGAAATGGAGGGATTGCATATGTAGATAATGCCGGAAGGAAGCAGTGTAATAATGAAAGTTAAGAAAGGAGCGGATAGGGTGGAAAGAATACGAAAGGCTGTACCAGAATGAATCCGGAACAGCCTTTTCTCAATCGTTTTGTTACTTCACGAGTTCACCGTTGATGTACAGATTTTTTAGAGTGACATCGTGAGCGCCTTTGATGTCGTTGCCTCCTTTGGCTACGTTGTTGAAGTGAGAATCTTCTACGCTGATATTGTATACATGCTGGTCGTCATCCAGTCCGATGATAAGTACTCCCAGACGGCTTTTTTGGCAGGTTACATTTTTCAGGTGTACATTGCGCACGGTAGGAGTGAAGCCACGGTTACACTGTTCCCGGTTCTCATATTGCAGATTGATGCGTAGTACGGCTTCCCGGCATTGTCCTACGGTGATGTTGCGTACAAATACATTTTCGATGATTCCACCCCGGCAGGTACTGGTTTTGATACGGATCACCCGGTCGAGATTCGGGCTGTCCATCTGGCAATTCTCAACAAACAGGTTACGATAGCCGCCGGATATTTCACTACCGATAACAACGCCACCATGTCCGTTTTTCATTTTGCAGTTGCGTACGATGATGTTTTCGCTGGGTATATTCCATTTGCGCCCGTCTGCATTGCGTCCCGATTTGATGGCGATGCAATCATCCCCGGTATCAAAAGTGCAGTTCTCTATCAGTACATTTTTGCAGGATTCAGGATCGCATCCATCTCCGTTGGGGCCACGGTTGAATATGTTGACACCACGTACAATCAGGCTTTCGCAGAACAGAGGGTGAATCACCCAAAAGGGAGAGTTCAGTAGTGTGACATCTTCTATCAGGACGGTACTGCATGCATAAAGATTGATTAACTGAGGACGCAGCCCGTCTTCCGGAGTCATGATGCGTTTGTAAACCGGGGTTGATGTTTCGCCGTACATCAGCAGGCGCTCACGTCCACCGTTGCGTTGTGCCACCATTCCCTCTTTCCAGCCATATTTGGGTGCGCCACACATGGGCCACCAGGTTTCGTTGGAGCCTTGTCCGTCAATGGTTCCTTTGCCGGTAATAGCAATATTGGTTTCGCCATAGGCGTAGATTAGTGGGCGGGCGTTGTAACAATCCAGCCCTTCCCAACGGGTGATTACTCCGGGGAAGTATAAGCTTTGGTTGGTAAGGAATTTTAGTATGGCACCTTCTTGCAGATGAAAGTTAACGTTGCTTTTCAGGGTAATGGGGCCTGTATAAAAGGTTCCTTGGGGAACAACAACTGTGCCACCACCAGCAAGGCTACATTTGAGAATAGCCTGATTGATGGCTTCGTGGCAGGGCTCGGTTTCATTGTCCGGCTTTGCACCAAAGTCAGTGATATTGTAGGTTTGTTTTGGAAAAGAGGTTTTCTTGATTTGTTTTTCAATCTTAGCACTTTCTTTGAAAGCTTTGTCAAAGTCAATCGGGTTGGCAAAAGCAATTGCTGTTACTAACAGTAGAGACAGGAAGCTAAATCGTTTCTTCATTTGTTTCTTGTTGTTTTTTTGATGGATATTGGATTTTAAGTACGCAAAAATACGAAGTAACGCGGTTATAGTACAATATATTTTGATTGAAAGGGTGTAATTTTTGATTGATATAAGGGGTAGGAGAGATAGAAGGGGGATAGTATTATAATAAAAAATAAAGAGAGACATACAGTAATGCGTCTCTCTTTATTTTTTATCTTTATTTATTTCACGGGAATCTTATCAATTCTTTTCTGATGTCTTCCTCCCTCGAATGGGGTGTTGAAGAACTCTGTCAGAATCATATCGGCCTCTTCAGTGCTGATGAAGCGTCCCGGCATCACAAGTATATTGGCATCGTTGTGTTGGCGGGCCAGGTGTGCTATTGCAGCCGTCCAGCAAAGTGCGGCACGGATGCCCTGATGTTTGTTTAGCGTCATACTGATACCATTTCCGCTTCCACAAATGGCAATACCCGGATAGCATTCGCCAGCTTCTACTGCCAGTGCTAACGGGTGCGCAAAATCAGGATAGTCACAACTTTCAGCAGAATAAGTACCAAAGTCTTTGTATTCCCAACCTTTTGCCTGCAACCAGCCCCGGACGAATTCTTTCAGTTCAAATCCGGCATGGTCACAGCATAATCCGATTTTTTTCATTATAGCATCTCTTTTACCTGGTTGTACACATTGGCGGCAGTGAAGCCCAGCTTCTCGTCCAGCACTGTGTAGGGAGCAGAGAAACCAAATGATTCAAGACCGAAAACTTTACCATTAGCACCTACAAGACCTTGCAGATTTACGGGCAGACCAGCGGTGAGGCCGAAAATCTTTGCACCTGCCGGGAGTACCGATTCCTGATATGCTTTATCCTGGCTGCGGAACAATCCTTCGGAAGGTGCCGATACGATACGTACCTTCACACCGTCCTTGCGAAGCAATTCGGCTCCGGCAATGAGGGTGGCTACTTCCGAACCGGAAGCTACCAAGGTTACGTCCGGATTCTCGTCAGAACCGGCAACGATGTAAGCTCCTTTGGCCACTTGTGCATAGTCGTTGCCTGTAGGTAAGCTGACGATGTTTTGGCGGGAAAGAATCAGAGCAGTCGGGGTGTAGATATTTTCCATAGCCAGTTTCCATGCAATAGTGGTCTCTTCGGCATCTGCCGGACGGAGTACAAGCATAGAATTGTGGCCTTTGTGATTTTTCAGTTTCTCCATCAGGCGGATTTGTGCTTCCTGCTCTACGGGTTCGTGAGTAGGGCCATCTTCGCCTACCCGGAATGCATCGTGTGACCAGATGAACTTCACGGGCTGTTCCATCAGGGCTGCCATACGGATGGCAGGTTTCATATAGTCGGAGAATACGAAGAAGGTGGCACATGCCGGAATAACGCCACCGTGAAGTGACATACCGATGCAGACACAAGCCATGCTCAATTCTGATACGCCGGCCTGGAAGAAAGCTCCGCTAAAGTCGCCACGTTTGAAAGCATGTGTCTTTTTGAGGAAACCGTCTGTCTTGTCTGAATTAGAAAGATCGGCAGATGCTACTACCATATTCTCTACTTGTGTAGCCAGTGCACCTAGTACGGTGGCCGAAGCGGCGCGGGTGGCCACATTGGGTTTCTGTTCGATAGCGTCCCAGTTTACTTTAGGAGCTTTTCCTGCAAAGAAGTTGGCCATTTTTGCTGCCAGTTCCGGGTTTGTTTTGGCCCATTCGGCTTTTGCTGCATATTTTTCGGCTACTATCTTTTTAAGGTCTTCGGTACGTTTGGCGTACAACTCGGCTACTTCCGGGAAGATAACAAACGGTTCGTCGGGATTTCCGCCCAGATTCTTGATTGTATTGATATAGGCATCACCACCTAATGGTGCACCGTGTGTAGCACAGTTAGCTTCATAACTGCTGCCATCGGCTTTACGTGCTCCTTTGCCCATCGTGGTTTTCCCAATGATGAGTGTAGGACGTTTGCTTTCTGCTTTTGCTTCTTTGAGGGCAGTACGGATAGCATCAGGATCATTTCCGTTGATTTCGATAACGTTCCAGTCCCATGCTTTGTATTTCATGGCCACGTTTTCTGCCGTCACTTCTTTGGTTTCGGTAGAAAGCTGAATATCGTTGGAGTCATAGAACATGATGAGATTGTCCAGTCCCAGGGTTCCGGCAATACGTCCGGCTCCTTGTGAAATCTCTTCCTGGATACCACCATCAGAGATGTAGGCATAGATAGTCTGGCTCATAACCTCACCGAAGCGGGCTTTAAGGAATTTAGCTGCGATGGCGGCTCCTACGGCAAAAGTATGTCCCTGTCCCAGCGGACCGGAAGTGTTTTCTACACCACGCATGATATCTACTTCGGGATGTCCCGGAGTAGGGCTTCCCCATTGGCGGAACTGTGCCAGCTCTGCCAGCGTATATTTACCGGTCAGTGCAAGTACAGAGTAGAGCATTGGTGACATATGACCCGGATCGAGAAAGAAACGGTCACGTCCTTCCCAGCGGGGATTCTGAGGATCATATACTAAGAACTCAGAGAAAAGTACGTTTATAAAATCCGCACCTCCCATAGCACCACCCGGATGTCCGGAGTTGGCTTTTTCAACCATAGATGCAGCAAGAATACGGATGTTGTCCGCTGCACGGTTCATAAGTTTGCTTTCGTTCATATTTATAATGATTAAGTTTTCATATTTTCCGCAAAGATAAGTCTTTAACGTTAATTATCGGGCATAAGAAGGGGGCTTTTTTTAATCTTTGTTTAAAGTCCGAAAGCGCTCTTCTTGTGCTGCGTACAATAACTATTTGTCCTTATCGTACTTATATCAACAAAAAGAGAGACACATCTGTTTAGGATATGTCCCTCTTTATAGAAGTTAGTTTTTGTTATTTATACGAGTTTTCTTGAACCGTCGCCGATTACAACATCATACACTTTGGGGCTTCTGCCAAATTTGGCTTTGAATGCCTCTTTTGCCTTTTCGATGAAGTTGTCGTACAATTCTTCTTTAACGAGGTTGATAGTACAACCACCAAAACCGCCACCCATAACGCGTGAACCGGTTACGCCACACTCTTTTGCCAAGTCGTTGAGGAAGTCGAGTTCTTCGCAGCTTACTTCGTAGAGCTTGCTCATGCCGTGGTGTGTTTCATACATTTTCTTACCTACTGTTTCGTAGTCGCCTACTTCCAGTGCATCGCAAACGTCTAGTACGCGTTGAATTTCTTCAATCACATATTCAGCACGCATGTAGTCTTCGTCGCTGATGTCAGCTTTGGCTTCTTTGAGCATATCCATTGTGCAGTCGCGAAGGAATTCTACGTGCGGATGTTTTTTCTGGATAGCAGCTACAGCAGCTTCACAACTCTGGCGGCGCTTATTATAGGCCGATGAAGCGAGTTCATGTTTTACTACCGAGTCTACCAGTACAAGGCGGTAACCTTCTGGTTTGAAGGGGAAGTACTGATACTCCAGTGAACGGCAATCCAGACGGATCAGGCTGCCTGCTTTTCCGAATACGGAGGCAAACTGGTCCATAATACCACAGTTTACACCGCAGTAGTTATGTTCTGTAGCCTGTCCCACTTTGGCCAGTTCAAATTTGTCTATTTTGTTGTCGCCAAACAGATCATTCAGTGCAAAAGCGTATGTACTTTCGAGTGCTGCCGATGAAGACATACCAGCTCCCAGAGGCACATCGCCAGAGAAAGCAGTATTGAATCCTTTCACATCAACACCGCGTTTAATCATTTCGCGGCATACGCCGAAAATATATCTTGCCCAACTTGCTTTCGGAGCATCTTCTTCGTTCAACCCGAATGATACATAATCTTTCAGGTCGATAGAATATGCGTTGACAGTATTGGTTCCGTTTGGTTTGATTTCTGCAATCATGCCTTTGTCTATGGCTCCCGGGAATACGAATCCACCATTGTAGTCGGTGTGTTCGCCAATAAGATTGATACGGCCCGGTGAGGCGTAAACTGATCCTGTAGTTCCGTCAAAGTGTTTAATAAAACGGCTTCTTACGTGTTCTATATCCATGATAATATCTTTTTAATTGGTTAATATAATAGTTTATTCAACCGGAATATTCTTGTTTACATTCTTGCAGCCGATCAATGCGTAGTACAGCATATAAGCTACACCGGCAAAGATTACCCAGAAGCTTGCCATATAGCTACTTGTTACGTCGGCTACACCACCTTGGATAAGCGGAAGGATACCACCACCGCAAACCATTACCATGAAGATACCCGATGCCATTGCAGTGTACTTACCTAGACCTTCTACAGCCAGATTGAAGATACCACCCCACATGATAGAAGTACAAAGACCGCAAAGGATAAAGAACATGATACCGATAGGTACATTAGCCATACCGAAGCTGATGTCTGATTTGAATACAGGCATATTGATTGTAGCTTCAACCGGAGCAAACATACCCACGAGCAGGAAGCCCAGTGCGAACAAACAAACAGTAGTTAACTGAGTTTTGCTGGAGAACTTAGCACCAAGTGCACCACCACAAAGACGGCCAATCATCATCAGGAACCAGTAAGTACCTACGATAGAACCCGCCATAGCTGTATCCATACCGATACCTTTTGCGCCGGCAGCTTCCGGAGAAGTAGTCAGGAACAAGTTTACGAAGTTAGGAATACCTACTTCAACGCCTACGTAGACGAAAATAGCAACAGTTCCGAGTACGAAGTGACGGAAAGACATTGGACTGTGAGTATCTTTCACCTTGTGGTCTGAAGCGTGCTCCATGTGCGGTTCCGGAAGTTTCATACTGCCCAATACAATGAATGCTATAGCGAAGATGCCCATTGCGATGAACAATGCAGGATTAGCGTCACTGATCTTGGTATCCTGGCTGATAGTACCAATCAGATAACCGCCCAGTACCGGAACGATAGTAGCTGCGATAGAGTTTAGAGAACCTCCGAACTGAATCAGCTGGTTACCTTTTTTGCCACCGCCGCCCAGTGTGTTCAACATCGGATTTACTACAGCGTTCAGCATACACATAGAGAAACCGGAAACGAAAGCACCACCCAGGTATACCCAGAAAGCGATTAATTCACCGGGAGCATAAGAAATTTGTCCGGAAAGGAACTGGATTCCTACACCGACAAATCCAACGGCAACGGCGATTAATGCTGTTTTCTTATAACCGATTCTTTTCAGCATAATACCAGCAGGAAGCCCCATAAAGGCATAAGCTATGAAGTTTGCTGCATTACCCAACTGGGTCATCCAGTTAGGAGCATTGAATTGTTCTTTTACGATGAGTCCGAGAGGGTTGGTAAATCCTGTTACGAACGAAATCATAGCGAAGAGGGCGAACATCATTGCAATAGGCAATAGATAGCTCTTTTTCTGTTGTGTCATGGTTTTAAAAAAGTTGTTAGTTTATAAAATTAGGTTATTTAGTTATTAATTGACAATAGACAATTGACAGTTGACGGTGATAGTTAACAGTGGGTTATGCTATATGATGCTGCATAATAACTGTCAATTGTCAACTGTCAATTGTCCACTTTATAAGTTTTCGACAGAAAATTTATAAATCGTTACCTGTTGGTACTCGTCTCCCGGAAGCAGTACGGCTGAAGGGAAATGAGGTTTGTTGGGTGTGTCGGGGAAGCATTGTGCTTCGAAGCAGATGGCACTGCGAGCCGGGAAAGTGGCACCGTGTGAACCTTTAAAACCGTTGAGCCAGTTACCCGTATAGAGCTGCACGCCGGCCTCGGTGGTATAAACTTCCATGACGCGTCCGCTTACGGGATCTGTGCAAGTAGCAGCCAGATCCAGCGAACCGGCTTCCTGTTTGTTGAGCACGTAGCAATGATCGTATCCTGCGCCGTAGACAAGTTGCTGAAAAGTGTCGTTAATGCGTTCGCCCACAGTGTGCGGGGTGCGGAAATCCATCGGAGTTCCTTCTACTTTGGCAATCTCTCCTGTGGGGATAGACACTTCGTCTATCGGAGTATAAAAATCAGCATTGATTGTGACGATGTTATTTTCTACTGTCGGGGTGGGGGTAGCGATACCTGCCAGATTGAAGAACCCATGATTGGTAAGATTTACAACAGTAGCTTTGTCGGTGGTAGCACGGTATTCGATGACCAGTGCATTTTCCTCTTCTTCGAGTCTATAAGTCATTTCTACTTCCAGATTTCCGGGGAATCCCTCTTCTCCGTCGGCCGATACGTAATTGAAGATGATCGTGCTTTCGTCTATCTGGTCGGCATCCCACACACGTGCATGAAAACCGGTAGGTCCTCCGTGCAGGGAGTTGGGGCCGTTGTTGATTGTCAGCGAGTGCTCTTCGGCGTAGAGGGTGAATTTCCCTTTGGCGATGCGGTTGCCATAACGACCGATGGTGGTGCTCAGGAATGGTTCGGGACTATTTATTACATGGTCTATGCTGTCGTGTCCGAGGATAACGTTGGCATATTTCCCGTTTTTGTCCGGGACCATGATGGAGAGAATGGCACAGCCGTAATTTGTTACGGCAACTTCCATCCCTTTTTTATTTCTGAGGATAAATAAGTCTGTTTGCTTATCGTCGATATCCTTTTGAAAATCCTTCCGGTTTAGTCCGGATAAATTTTCTTCTGTGGGGAATGTGTTATTCATGTCTGGCATATATAAAATTTCTTGCAAATAAAGCTAAATTCTTTCGTACTCCCAAATTATTCATGGTAAATCTATTCGAGGATTTAGGAAAGTTTAGCGTTTAGTTTCGCATGGGCTAAAACTTACTTTCGTGTCAATTCTATGAAATTTTGGTGATGAATTTAATATAAAACGCCCGGTTCTGTGTATTATTTGATATTTTTTGTATGTTTGTCCTCTGATTATCAAATCAAGAATTATAATCTAAGTTTATTAACAGAAAAACAAAATGTATCCGTTAAAATTTGAACCGATCCTGAAGCAGACACTTTGGGGAGGCGACAAAATCCTTCCGTTCAAGCACTTGAGTGATAACTTGACAGGAGTAGGAGAAAGCTGGGAGATTTCCGGCGTAGAAGACAATGAATCTGTGGTGGCTAATGGTCCCGATAAAGGATTCACGTTGATCGATATGGTGAGAAAATACCGTGAAGAACTGGTTGGTGAAGAAAACTATGCCCGTTTTGGCAATAAGTTTCCCTTGCTTATTAAATTCATCGACGCTAAACAAGATCTCTCTATTCAGGTACACCCCAACGACGAACTGGCAAAGAAACGCCACAATTCTATGGGAAAAACCGAGATGTGGTATGTTGTTGATGCCGATAAGGGGGCAAAACTCCGTTCGGGATTTTCAGAACAGATCACACCGAAAGAGTACAAAGAGCGTGTTTTCAACAATACCATAACCGATGTGCTGCAAGAGTATGAAATACATCCGGGTGACGTTTTCTTCCTTCCTGCAGGACGTATTCACAGCATCGGTGCAGGTGCATTTATTGCAGAGATTCAGCAGACTTCGGATATTACTTACCGCATTTACGATTTCAACCGCAAGGATGCCAAGGGTAATACGCGTGAACTGCATACCGACCTGGCACGCGAAGCTATCAACTATGAGGTGCTCGATGATTATCGCACCAAATATGACGCTGTGAAAGACGAACCGGTGGAGTTGGTGGCTTGTCCCTATTTCACCACTTCTCTGTATGACATGACCGAAAAGATCAGTTGCGACTATTCGGAGCTGGATTCTTTCGTGATTTTCATTTGCATCGAGGGTTCTTGCCGATTGGCAGACAACGAAGGCAACGAGCTGGCGTTTTGTGCCGGCGAAACAGTTTTGCTTCCTGCCACGACAGAGAATATAACGATTACTCCCGAAGAGGGAGGAAACGTGAAGATTCTCGAAACTTACGTTTAAAGTAAAAAAGTCTTTATTCTTACGAGGGGGGCTCTCGCGCGTAGGCGCGTAACTCCCCTTGTTTATAGTTTTAATTCTCTTATAAGGTGTAAATCGTGTATCATCAGGAAAATTTCCAGATGATAAGTCGGATGATAATTTTGCGATCATAGGAAGTTTCATCAGGAGAATTTCCTGATGATTTTTTGTATAAGGAGTGTTAATATCGTATTTTGTTCGGAGTGTTTTTTGAGACAAATACTTTGCATGGAGACTACGCCCGCACTACATGTAGCATAGGCGTTGCCTGCATGCAGCGCGGGCGTGGTCTCCAAAAGGTGCTTCCTTTCTTGTTTTTTTACAAAAAAACACCTCTACCCTAAAGTGGAGGTGAATGTGCAAAGCGAAATACTGTGTAGGAAATACTGCTTTGGTAATAAGTTTTTGTTTATCCCTTTCTGAAAAAACGGCGAATCTTTTTCATTATTTTCACTCCCATTACCACACCATCAAAGATGGCCATTCCTGTATTGAATGATCTCATTATTGCGTCTGTTTGAGAGGTGGCGGGAGCAAGAGGGGCAAAAATTCGTTGTGCCGTTCGGGTCATCGCTTTTTTCTGTCCGCGTATTTCTTCCAGTTTCTCTGTCTTGAGCCGGGCGATATATTCCAGTGTGATTTTCTGGGGGGTAGCTTGCTGATTGTTCATAACTTATTCTTTTGAATCATTAAGAAACAGGCCGGCAAGGAAGTTTACCATTGGAGAAATGATAAGTTTCTTGCGGAAGATAATAACTGTGGCAATGAGTATGATGTTGATTGCTGCAATAATGCCAAAGCTCACCATGAGTCCGCCAACGAGCGGTTCGAGGATATAGGCCAGGGCGAATAAGAGATAAAACAGGGCCACCATGCCGAGAATAATGAGTACTAAAACCATGATTAAGGTGGAAAGAAGTATGGTTAGCTTTTCCGTCAATTCCAGTTTGGTATATTCTTTCTGGAGCTCCAGATATTTCTTGAACTCGAAGAATAGCTGTTGAAAGTTTTCTATACTTTTGTCGTCTGCAAACATAGTGGCTCTGTTTTTGATTCTTTTAGTCAGTTACTTCTTTTAGTTCGGCTGCAATTTCGTCAACGAGGTTTTCCATCTCATTGCGATTCAGCTTGATACCTTTTTTACGAAGAATCTCTGCTATTTTGTGACGAGTGTCTTCTCCCTTTTCAGGAGCAAACAAAATACCAAGTGCTGCGCCTACTGCTGCACCACCTAAAAAAGCTGCTAATACATTAAGTCCTTTCATAATTTTACTGTTTTAAAGTGATAATACTACAAATATAACGCATTTATTGCATAGGATGTTCTATGGATGAGGATTTTTTTTAAGAGTTTTTATCTGAATCCTCTCATAACTCACAGGGGATGCTGGTGAGGCTGATGGCAAAGAAAACGGCCACTTCTCTTTCGGAAAAGCGGCCGCCTTTTTATATGGATATATCTTATTTCTTCTGTTGTTCTCCTCTTTGTGCCTGTTTTTTTCGCCTCCAGAAGTCTCCATTGGAGCGGCTGCCACGGTATACTTTATTCTCTTTTGCTTTCGCTTTGAGTTCTTCCGTTTTCACCTCCTGCGCCTTGGCGCCTTCGGTGGTGACAAACGGATGGTCTTTGACTACTGGGATTGTTTTCCCGATCAGCTTCTGAATATCTTTGAGGTAAGGTAATTCTTCCGATTCGCAGAAGGAGATCGCAATTCCATCATGTCCGGCACGTCCTGTGCGTCCAATGCGGTGTACATACGTCTCCGGCACATTGGGTAGTTCGTAGTTGATGACGTGTGACAACTGATCTACATCGATACCACGTGCAGCAATGTCCGTTGCAATCAATACGCGCAAAGTATGATTTTTGAAATCCGTCAGGGCACGCTGGCGTGCATTCTGCGATTTGTTGCCATGTATAGCCTCAGCGCGTATACCCGATTTGGTCAATATGCGTGCCAGTTTGTCGGCTCCATGTTTGGTACGTGTGAAAATCAACACCGATTCAATCGACTGGTCTTTCAGTAAGTGCAATAATAAGTCCTTCTTTTCCTTCTTCTCTACAAAGTAGACGTATTGCGAAATTGTGTCCACAGTAGAAGAAGCCGGTGTCACCTCTACCTTTTCCGGATGGGTCAGCATTGAGTTGGCCAGTGTCTCTATCTCCGGTGGCATAGTAGCCGAGAAGAAAAGCGTCTGGCGCTTCTGGGGAAGGAGTTTCAGTATCCGTCTGATATCATGGATAAAGCCCATGTCGAGCATGCGGTCGGCCTCATCCAGTACGAAGAAGTCCAGTGTTTTGAGCGATATATAACCTTGGGTTATCAAGTCCAGCAAGCGTCCCGGTGTGGCAACCAGTATCTGTACACCATTGCGCAATGCGTCCGTCTGAGGTTTCTGACCCACTCCGCCAAAGATAACAGTGTGCTTCAGTCCGGTGTATTTGCCATATGCCTCAAAACATTCACCAATTTGAATGGCCAACTCCCGGGTTGGGGTTAATATCAATGCTTTTATTCCTTTGCGGTGGTCGGTTTTATATAGTTTCTGCAAAATGGGGATAGAAAAAGCAGCTGTTTTTCCTGTTCCGGTCTGTGCACATCCTAATAAATCTTTTCCTTGAAGTAAAATGGGGATTGACTGTTCTTGTATGGGAGTGGGAGAGGAATAACCCTCTTCTTTCAGAGCCTTGAGTATGGGCTCTATCATGTTTAAATTTTCAAATGTCATGTAAAAAAGTTGAATGAGCCTCGCGGCTCGTTATGTTATATGGGGCAAAGATACGCGAACTTGTGGAGGTAAATACTTTTATATCGTCGGTTTAATCTTATTTAACTAAGAGAAAGGCCGAATGATAGCAGGTTAAAGCGTATTTTTGTTGCTTAATTCTATAGAGTAATAACAATATGAGAGGTAAGATTGTTTTTATAACCGGAGCAAGTAGTGGAATAGGCGAAGGTTGCGCCCGGAAGTTTGCTTCGCAAGGTTCAGATCTGATTCTTAATGCCCGTAATGTGGCAAAACTGGAAGAGTTAAAAAACGAATTGGAAGCGACTTATGGAGTTCGCGTATTCTTGTTGCCTTTTGATGTTCGTGACCGTAAAGCTGCAACTCAGGCACTGGCTTCTTTGCCCGAAACGTGGAAAGCGATTGATGTGCTGGTAAACAATGCCGGACTCGTTATCGGGGTTGATAAAGAGTTTGAAGGAAACCTGGACGAATGGGATATTGTGATAGATACAAATATAAAGTCGTTGTTGGCCATAACCCGTCTGGTAGTTCCCGGAATGGTGGAGCGCGGACGTGGACATATTATCAATATTGGCTCTATTGCCGGTGATGCCGCTTACCCCGGTGGAAGTGTGTATTGTGCTACCAAAGCCGCAGTCAAAGCCCTTTCGGACGGACTGCGCATCGATCTGGTGGATACGCCGTTGCGGGTAACCAACGTAAAGCCGGGGATGGTAGAGACAAACTTTAGTGTAGTGCGTTATCGGGGCGACAAGCAAGCTGCGGACAATTTTTATAAAGGAATCCGTCCGCTTACAGGTGATGATATTGCAGAAACAGTATATTTCGCAGCTTCGGCTCCGGAACATATTCAAATAGCAGAGATATTAGTGATGCCTACATATCAGGCCACAGGTACTATCTCATATAAAAAGAAAGCAGAATGATGAAGAAATGGTTGTATCTCTTATGTTTGCCTTTGTTGCTATCGATAGTGGCTTCCTGCTCGGATGATGAAGACAAGCTGACTGGTAAGTGGCAATTGAGGCGGTATGAGCTTCCCGACGGCACTGTGCAGAAGGAAGATAGTGTGTTTTATAATTTTCAGAAAGGTAGCTTTTCGGCCATCTGTTTGCTCGAAGATAAGACGTATCACACCTTTTTCGGACTTTATTCTTTGCAGGATGATAAAATTTATATTATTTTGCGCCCCGAAGAGAATATAGATCTTTGCAAGCAATATTTACAGTGGGATGAACTGGGCCGGACATTTCAAATTGAAGAGCTTTCTTCGTCCACTCTTCAGCTTAGGTATGAAGATATTGTATCCGTTTTCAGAAAGTATTGATGCAAATTTATTAACTAAAAGAATATAGATTATGAAAAAATTAGTAGTATTGGGAATGAGTGTATGCATGGTTCTGGCATTTGCTTCTTGTAAATCAAGCGAAAGTGCATATAAAAAAGCATACGAAAAGGCAAAACAGCAGGAACTTGCCGAACCGCAGGTAGAAGCTCCGGTGGAAGTAACTCCCGTTGTAGCAGCTCCGGTAGAGGTAAAGAAGGCTACAGATGCAGCCAATGGTGTGCGTCAGGAGAAGGTAACGGTTGTTTCGGGTAATGGCGACAACCTGAAAGATTATAGCGTAGTGTGTGGTAGCTTCGGTTTGAAAGCAAATGCCGAAGGTCTGAAAGACTTTTTGGATGCTGAGGGCTACAATGCAACTATTGCATTCAATGCAGAATCTGCTATGTATCGTGTGATTGTGAGCACTTTTGCCGATAGAACGGCCGCTGCACAGGCTCGTGATGCTTTCAAAGCTAAATACCCTAACCGTAAAGACTTCCAGGGTGCCTGGTTGCTTTACAGAGTATTTTAATATTTCTTTTTGGTAATATCGGAAGTGGGAAAGCACCCTTCCGGAATAAGGGCAGTAGCTGGGAAGTTGCTGCCTTTTTGTAATATAGGTTTGGTATTTCACTACAGAGGACGCAGAGGACACGGAGCTTTATTATCCGGATAAAACGCAGATTAAAGTACGGGTCTTCTTTTTTTCACATTTGTGTATTTGCGAAAATCTGCGTTCATCTGCATTTCATCAGAGAAAATAATACCTCTGTGCTCTCCGTGTTCTCTGTGGTGAAATCTTTTTTTTAGTAATATTAGCGCTATTGCTAAAAGAAGTTATAAATGATAGTGCGGAAACTTTGAGAGAAGATAAAGTTTTTACTTTTGTAGCTCATTATATCAATGGGTTATTACGCCTTGTTGGAAACAGGGCTATAATTATATAACAAGATGGAACAGAAATATTTGTTTGTTGCTGTTGACGCGGCCCTGAGAGCAGGCGAGAAGATACTTTCTATCTATAATGATCCGGCATCGGATTTTGAGATAGAGAGAAAAGCCGATAATTCCCCCTTAACCATTGCCGACCGTAAAGCGCATGAAACGATTGCTACGATTCTTCAGGAAACTCCTTTCCCGCTGTTGAGCGAAGAGGGTAAGCATATGGAGTATGCCATGCGAAAGAATTGGAGTACGCTTTGGATTGTCGATCCACTGGACGGAACGAAAGAATTCATAAAGCGTAATGGAGAATTTACTGTCAATATAGCACTGGTGCACGATGGCATTCCTGTGATGGGAGTCATTTATCTACCTGTGAAGCAGGAACTTTACTTTGCATCCGAATCACTAGGGGCATTCAAACTATCCGGAATCACGGCTTTGGGCGATTCTGCCTCTTTGGAAGAGTTGATTAACTTTTCTGTACGTTTGCCGATAGACGAACCACGCAAGCGTTTTGTTATTGTAGCTTCCCGCTCTCATTTAACCCCGGAAACAGAAACCTATATTGGTGAAATGAAGCAACAGTACGAAGAAGTAGAGTTGATATCGAGCGGAAGTTCCATAAAAATATGTTTGGTTGCCGAAGGGAAAGCAGATGTATATCCTCGTTTTGCTCCGACTATGGAGTGGGATACAGCTGCCGGACATGCTATCGCGCGTGCAGCAGGAATGGAAATTTATCAGGCTGGCGAAGCGTTGCCATTACAATACAACAAAGAAAACCTGTTGAATCCCTGGTTTATTGTAGAGAGAAAAAGAGTAAATCACTAATTGATTTGTACTGATTATGACATTTGAAATTGTATTTGTACTACTATCATTATTGGGAATGGTGATTGCTCTTATATTGGATAAGATGCGTCCGGGTATGGTGCTTTTTTCGGTTGTGGTACTGTTTCTTTGTGCGGGTATCCTTAGTCCGAAAGAGATGCTCGAAGGATTTAGTAATAAAGGAATGATCACCGTTGCCATGCTTTTTTTGGTAAGCGAAGGTGTTCGCCAGTCGGGGGCTTTGGGGCAGGTGATCAAGAAATTGCTTCCCGTAGGTAAAACTACTGTTTTTAAGGCACAATTTCGTATGCTTCCCACTATTGCTTTTATATCGGCTTTTCTGAATAACACTCCTGTAGTAGTAATATTTGCTCCTATTATCAAACGTTGGGCACAAGCTGTTCATCTTCCTGCTACCAAGTTTCTTATTCCTCTTTCTTATGTCACGATTTTGGGCGGTATTTGTACGTTGATTGGTACTTCTACCAATCTGGTGGTACACGGCATGATTCTTGAGGCAGGTTATGAAGGATTCACGATGTTTGAATTAGGGAAGGTGGGTATATTCATTGCCATTGCGGGGATTATCTACTTGTTCCTGTTTTCTAAAAAGCTCCTTCCCGATGCACGTCCCGATACGGCAGTGCCCGATGAAGAGGAAGAAAAAGGCGAGAGCCTCCATCGCGTGGAAGCAGTGTTGGGTGCCCGTTTCCCGGGTATCAACAAAACCCTGGTAGAGTTCAACTTCCAGCGTCATTATGGGGCAGAAGTGAAAGAGATAAAAACTCGCAACGGACAGCGTATCACAGAGAAACTCAATGAAGTTGTGCTTCGCGAAGGCGATACATTAGTGGTAATGGCCGACGATACTTTTATTCCTACCTGGGGAGAGTCTTCTGTCTTTGTGATGCTTGCCAACGGAAAAGATACTGAGCCGGTGCCGGGTAAGAAGAAACGTTGGTTTGCCTTGATTCTGCTCATTCTGATGATTCTGGGTGCTACGGTCGGTGAATTGCCGGTGACACAGGAGATGTTTCCTAATATCAAGCTGGATATGTTCTTTTTTGTTTCTGTGACTACCATCATCATGGCATGGACCAAAATATTTCCTGCCCGTAAATATACCAAATATATTTCGTGGGATATCCTGATTACTATTGCCTGTGCTTTTGCTATCAGTAAAGCAATGGTAAATTCGGGGGTAGCCGATGGAGTTGCAAGTTATATTATCGGTTTAAGCCATAACTACGGACCTCATGTTTTGTTGGCTATTTTGTTTATTATTACCAATCTGTTTACGGAACTTATCACAAACAATGCGGCAGCAGCTTTAGCCTTTCCGCTGGCATTGGCTATATCCCAACAATTAGGGGTAGATCCTACGCCCTTCTTTGTGGTGATTTGTATGGCTGCTTCGGCCAGTTTCTCTACTCCGATTGGTTATCAGACAAACCTGATCGTGCAAGGTATTGGCAATTATAAGTTCACCGATTTTGTTCGTATCGGTTTGCCATTGAATATTATCACTTTTCTCATTTCTGTATTTTTGATACCACTAATTTGGCCCTTTTAAGAGTTGAGAGTTGCGGAAGACGAAAAGATGGGAAAAAGAAAACTAACAGTAAGTATTGTAAAAACGACTAAAAATAATATGCATGAAACAAAATAAGGAACCGAAAGGAGAAGAACTTTCAATTCTCCACTCTCCACTTTCAACTAATCATATTTATCCTATCTTTGATCGTATGCTGGCGCGGGAAGATAAAGAACAGCTATTGAAGCAGCATAGCGTGATGATATGGTTCACCGGATTGAGCGGTTCCGGAAAAAGCACCATTGCCATTGCTTTGGAGCGTGAGTTACACAAACGCGGGTTGCTGTGTCGTATCCTCGATGGTGATAATATCCGCAGTGGTATTAATAATAATCTGGGCTTTTCGGAAGCCGACCGTGTAGAAAACATCCGTCGTATAGCCGAAGTCTCAAAGCTTTTTATAGATAGCGGTATTATTACTATTGCCGCTTTTATCAGTCCTAACAATGATATCCGCGAAATGGCTGCCAATATTATCGGACAGGACGATTTCCTCGAAATATATGTCAGCACTCCGCTTGCCGAATGCGAAAAGCGTGATGTGAAGGGCTTGTACGCCAAAGCCCGTAAAGGAGAAATTAAGAATTTTACCGGTATTTCGGCTCCGTTTGAAGCACCGCTACATCCGGCTCTTGAGTTGGATACTTCAAAACTTTCGCTTGAAGAATCTGTTAATCGTTTGCTGGAGTTGATATTGCCAAAAGTGAAAAGATAAAAATAAGAGATTTATAAAATAAGAATATAATGAAAGAAGAGTATAAATTGAGTCACTTGAAAGAACTCGAAGCTGAGTCCATTCACATTATCCGCGAAGTGGCTGCGGAATTTGAGAATCCTGTGATGCTTTATAGTATCGGAAAGGATTCTTCTGTTATGGTTCGCCTGGCAGAGAAAGCTTTCTATCCGGGTAAGGTGCCGTTTCCTTTGATGCACATTGACTCCAAATGGAAATTTAAAGAGATGATTCAGTTCCGTGACGAATATGCTAAGAAATATGGCTGGAATCTGATTGTGGAGAGCAACATGGAGGCTTTTCATGCAGGTGTAGGCCCCTTTACACATGGAAGTAAAGTACATACCGACCTGATGAAAACACAGGCGTTGTTGCGTGCGCTCGACAAATATAAATTTGATGCCGCCTTTGGTGGCGCCCGTCGCGATGAAGAAAAGTCACGTGCCAAAGAACGTATCTTCTCCTTCCGTGACAAATTTCACCAGTGGGATCCTAAGAATCAGCGTCCCGAGCTGTGGGATATCTATAATGCCCGTGTACACAAAGGAGAAAGTATTCGTGTTTTCCCGTTGAGTAACTGGACCGAATTGGACATCTGGCAGTACATCCGCCTGGAAAACATTCCCATTGTTCCGCTTTATTATGCAAAAGAGCGTCCTTGCGTTGAACTTGACGGTAATCTTATTATGGCCGATGATGACCGTCTGCCAGAAAAATACCGTGATGAGATTAAGATGCGTATGGTACGCTTCCGCACATTGGGGTGTTGGCCGTTGACTGGTGCAGTGGAGAGTGAGGCCGATACAATTGAGAAGATCGTGGAGGAGATGATGACTACCACAAAGAGCGAACGTACTACCCGTGTGATCGACTTCGACCAGGATGCAAGTATGGAACAGAAGAAGCGCGAAGGATACTTCTAATCAAAAAAAATTAAAAAACTAAGAATTGAAGATGGGAACTACTTTAGATATAAAAGCATTTCTGGATAAAGACGAACAGAAGGATTTGCTCCGTCTTTTGACGGCAGGCTCGGTGGACGATGGAAAATCAACTCTGATAGGCCGCTTGCTGTTTGATAGTAAGAAATTGTATGAAGACCAGCTGGATGCTCTCGAACGTGATAGCAAACGTATGGGAAATGCCGGCGAACATATAGACTATGCACTGTTGCTCGACGGTTTGAAGGCCGAACGCGAACAGGGTATCACAATTGACGTGGCCTATCGCTACTTCTCAACCAACAACCGTAAGTTTATCATTGCCGATACTCCGGGACACGAACAATACACCCGTAACATGATTACCGGTGGTTCTACTGCCAATTTAGCCATTATTCTGGTGGATGCACGGACGGGGGTTATCACTCAGACCCGCCGTCATACTTTCCTGGTGTCTCTGCTTGGCATTAAACATGTTGTGCTGGCTGTTAACAAGATGGACCTGGTAGACTTCTCCGAAGCGCGCTTCAATGAGATTGTGTCAGAATACAAAAAGTTTGTAGAGCCACTTGGTATCCCCGATGTAAATTGTATTCCGCTTTCTGCACTGGATGGTGACAATGTGGTGGATAAATCAGAGCGTACTCCCTGGTATAAGGGTATCTCCTTGCTCGACTTCCTCGAAACGGTGCACATCGATAACGACCATAACCTGACCGATTTTCGTTTCCCCGTACAATACGTGCTTCGTCCTAATCTCGATTTTCGTGGCTTCTGTGGAAAAGTGGCTTCGGGGGTTATCCGCAAAGGAGACGAAGTAATGGCGTTGCCTTCCGGCAAGACTTCCCGCGTGAAAAGTATTGTGACCTATGACGGAGAGTTGGATTATGCTTTTCCACCTCAGTCTGTCACACTGACACTGGAAGATGAAATAGATGTATCGAGAGGAGAGATGCTGGTGCATCCCAATAATTTGCCTGTCGTTGATCGTAACTTTGAGGCTATGCTGGTATGGATGGATGAGGAACCAATGGATGTGAACAAATCCTTCTTTATCAAGCAGACTACTAATATGAGCCGTACCCGCATTGATAGCATCAAGTACAAGGTGGACGTGAACACTATGGAGCAATTTGCCGTGCCTTTCCTTTCGTTGAATGAGATAGCCCGTGTGGTACTGACTACAGCGAAAGAGCTGTTCTTTGATCCTTATCAGAAGAACAAATCCTGTGGATCGTTCATCCTTATCGACCCGATCACCAATAACACCAGTGCCGTTGGTATGATTATAGACCGGGTGGAAGAGAAAGATATGCGCACTATGGATGATGTTCCGGTGCTGGATCTTCCGAAACTGGGTATTGATCCTAAGCATTATGAAGCGATAGAGAAGGCTGTGAAAGATCTGGAACGTCAGGGCATTGCAGTGAAAATCATTAAATAATGTACAATTGACTATTTACAATTTACAATTTGCTATGCAGATCGTGCAATTTGTAAATGGTAAATAGTCAATTGTAAATAGTCAATTGTAAATAGTCAATTGTAAATTGTAAATAACATGGGATTACTTGAATTCAATAAACTTCCGATAAACACCCTGGTAGGAGCTGACTGGAAAACATTTAAAGCGATAACCGCTGGTAGGGATATCGATGCTGCCTACAAAGGAAAGTATCGTTTGACCAAAGCAGTATGCCGTCTGCTCTCTACATTGGCTCCTTTGCAAAACAGCCGTTACGAAAAGCTTCTGGCCAATAAGCCGTTAGAGCACGATCCGGTGTTTATATTGGGGCATTGGCGTAGTGGGACAACGTTTGTACACAATGTCTTTTCCTGTGACAAACACTTTGGGTACAACACTACCTATCAGACTGTTTTTCCACATCTGATGATGTGGGGGCAACCTTTCTTTAAAAAGAATATGAGTTGGCTGATGCCCGATAAACGCCCGACCGATAATATGGAACTGGCTGTAGACCTGCCGCAGGAAGAGGAATTTGCACTGGCAAATATGATGCCTTATACATATTATAATTTCTGGTTTTTGCCCAAATACCAGCAAGAATATGCTGATAAGTATTTGTTGTTTGATGGTATCCCCGACGAAGAACTGAAAGTGTTTGAAGATACATTTAAAAAACTGATAAAGATTTCATTGTGGAATACGCAAGGTACTCAGTTCCTGAGTAAGAACCCTCCTCATACGGGGCGTGTGAAGGAGTTGGTGAAGATGTTTCCCAATGCAAAGTTCATTTATCTGATGCGTAACCCGTACACAGTATTTGAGTCTACACGTAGTTTCTTTACCAATACTATTCAGCCTTTGAAACTGGAAGATATCAGCAACGAGGAGATCGAAAAAAACATTCTCTCTATTTATGCCAAATTGTATCATAAGTACGAAGCCGATAAACAGTATATTCCTGAGGGAAATCTGATTGAAGTGAAGTTTGAGGATTTTGAAGCGGATGCTTTGGCGATGACCGAGAATATATATCAGAAACTCTCTATTCCAGGCTTCGAAGAAGCACGTGAAGCAATAGAAAAGTATGTAGGTGGAAAGAAAGGATATAAGAAAAATAAATATAAGTACGATGATCGTACTGTTCAGTTAGTGCAGGACAATTGGGACTTTGCGCTGAAGCAGTGGGATTATAGTCTTTAAAAAGAAAGGAGAAAGGATGACAAAGAGAACATATCGCCGTCTGATGACGACAGGCTTTATTGCTTTATGCTCGGCTGTTGTTATGGCGCAACATAAGGTAGAAATGCTCCCGTTTGGGGATATGGATCAATGGGTAAATCGCGAAATAAAAGAGTCTGCCATTATTGGTGGAAATACAAAAAATGTATATGCCGTCGGGCCTACCCAAACCATAGCTGGTTCAAAAGCTTATACGAATCTTGGTGGTTCTCCTTGGGCTACTTCCAATGTGATGGCGAAAGTAGCGGGAGTCACAAAGACAAATACATCTGTTTTTCCCGAAAAGCGGGGAAGTGGATATTGTGCACGTCTGGAAACTCGTATGGAAAGTGTGAAAGTGTTCGGACTCGTGGATATTACGGTACTTGCTGCCGGTTCTATGTTTCTGGGCACGGTACATGAACCTATTAAAGGTACCAAAAACCCCAACAAAATGCTTGGAATGGGGATTCCGTTCACAAAGCGCCCTATTGCTCTTCAGTTTGATTATAAAGTGAAGATGTCTGATCGCGAAAACCGTATTCGCGCTACAGGGTTTAGTAAAATAACCGATGTGCCGGGCAAAGATTTTCCTGCAGCGATTTTGCTTTTACAAAAGCGTTGGGAAGATGCTGAAGGTAATATTTTTGCAAAGCGTGTCGGTACGATGGTTGTTTATTATTATAATACCGGTGATTGGCATAATAATGCTACCTATGAGATTCACTATGGTGATATAACCGGAAGTCCTATATATAAACCTCATATGATGCGCTTACAGGTTGACGAACGTTATTCGCTCAATAGCAAGGGAGAGAGTGTACCGGTTCGTGAAGTGGCATGGGCCGATAAGGATGAAACGCCCACTCACATGATTCTTCAGTTTACTGCCAGTCATGGAGGAGCTTATATCGGTTCTCCGGGAAACACCTTGTGGGTGGATAATGTGAAACTGGTTTATTAGATAGTTGACCACTTATGAAAGAATAAGAGGGTCTCAAAACTAAAATTAGCTGTTGTTAAAACGCAGATTAACGCCAATTTACGCAAATATTAAATTATACCTGCGATAAATTGGCGTTAATCTGCGTTTTTAAGTTGTATAATTACACAAGTACGAGGAAGTTATCACTCGTATTCCCGTATTTCATTCTTATAGATTTTTACTTCTATCAGCTTTTTGGTATTGGTGTCAGAAACCCAGAGGCTTGATCCCGCTATCAATAGTTTTTCTGCCTTTTTAAATGTGTAACCGTTTACAGATTTGAAACCGTCTCCCCATTCTTTTTTCGTACGATCATAGATATAGATAGAACCATTACTGGCAGACACCATCATCTGATCGTTGTGCAAAGCGATACCGCAAGGGTTGAAGTTGGTATCGAGTGTCTTTTCTGCATCTATTAATATTTTTTGATCACCTTTTTCAATACGTGCAGTGTCTATTGCCTGAATTTTTTTGTTACCGTATTGCCCGTAATCTGCCAAATAAACAATACCGGTAGAATCCTGTACCATCTGATGGGGATTAAATCCGTTGTTTGTATCCATTCCTATTGCTGCACTTCGACAATAAAAAGGCACTTTCTGATATTTTTCCGGAGTTACGTCCTCTTCCCGGTAAACGGCAATCTCTCTTTTGGTGCGAACAATAATCTTTCCGTCCGGGGAAATCGCCATAGCCTGTGCCTGAAACAATCCGCTTACTCCATCACTCCAACTGCCAGTCCCAATGCGCGTAATGAAATTCAGGTTTTCGAGGGCAAAAACATCGATGCGAGTCTCTCTACTTAATACATACAGACGATTGGCCGGAGATACTCCGATGGCTTCTATCGGACTTTGAAATTTCTGATCAGTATTTCCATACTTCCATGACCGCAGTGATATTAGGTGTTGTTTCTTCTTTTTATCATACAGCTCTAGGCTGTAATGTCCGTTCTGTATGTTTGCTACAAACAGTGTATCTCCTTTTATATAGGTGGCTCCTGGAGTAAATTTACCCTCGTTCAGGGCAAAATCCACAGCCGATAATTGCTGTCCTGCTTCATAGGAGTAGTAATAATGACTGGTATATGGCTCTTCAGGTTTTTGTGGTATACCTCCTGGCATATCTTCTTCCGAGCAGGCCCCTGCAATCATCAGGGCCAGTAGCAGGTGGCTTGTATGAATTATCTTTTTTTTCATGATTATTTCCTTTTAGTTCAGTTCGTTTATTGGAATACCGGTTATGGTACGTTCAGTGCGGTCTATTACAAACAGTGTTTGTCGGGATAGCATTATTTTCTCCACATTACGGAAGGTATGTTCACCTATGGTTGTATAATCTTTTAGGATTGTTCCGGTTTCCTGATTCACTTCTGCCAGGGCTACCGGTTGATTCTTTCCGGTGGCAAATGATACGAACATTCGTTTGCCAACAAAAGCAATGTCGTAGGGAGAATGAGAAGCGGGGAGGTCTATTACCCGTTGCGCTTTCCATTCCGTTTGTTCGCGCATCACGTTACAGTCGAATACATAAATTTTCCGATTACCTTGGTGGGTGATATAGAGTAGTCCGTCAGCTCCCATTGCCTGTCCATAAGTTCCCATAGCTTCACCCATATTGATTGTGCGGCAATAGTTGGCTACTTTCTTGTAACTACCTGCTACAACATCATCTTCCATGAATACACACACGCGTTTCTTGTCCCGGATAAACACACATCCACGACGCACAAGTACATCAAAGGCATGTACTGTCTGAGTACTACCTTCACCCCAACTGCCTGTACCTATACACGTAATAAATTCCAGTGTAGCCTCGTCAAATACATCTGTACGGCTACCTTCATTTGTGACATATACTTTTCCATGTGCCACTGTAACCCCGTTAGGTTTCCCGGCAAAGGTCTTGGTTTCTGTATTCTCAGTCCACTCTTTTACACTTTTTACATGCGTTAGTTTTCCTTCTTTCTCTTCCAGGACCTCCAGACTGTATTTCCCTTTTGCATCATTGACAATATATATGCGTTTTTTGTAGACACACACATCTTTTGGAGTAAAAGTCTCTTTGGTAGCTCCCGGGATGTTTTCATAAGAAATAGAGCAGGAGAGGGGTGTTCCTTCTTCAATGTTTTCGTTGTCGTCTTTCAATGCCGGGGCCAGACCACCGTCTATGGCATCCAGTTCCGGATCTTCAATGATGTATTTAGAGCGTTGGTAGCGGGCAGTACCATACAGTTTTCCCTGTTTACGTGTATGCATAAATCTTCTTGAGTAGATGGGAAGTTTTTTATCAATACACAACTGGGTATACACTTTATTACAAAGGGTAATCCATCCCGTTCCGGTTTGTTCATAGGTCATATTTCCGTCGTGTCCATAGCCCAGGCAGTGTCCCAATTCATGAAAAATTGTGTGGGTTTGGTTCGTGTCGTCTGCATAGTGTTCAAGGTAGCACCATTCATTCAGTCCATAGGTTTCTCCTCCACCCAGACCGTTTACTCCACTCACATGCCCCACCAGGAAACCCGAATGATTGATTACCTGTTTGAGCAATTTGTCGATGTCTACCACTGCCAGATCATTGTTACTATGAAGTTTACCTCTGTATTTCTCCAATTCCTCGGCAAATTCCGGTGAGGAGAACATATAGGCAAAGTTCAGCATAATAGCTACCGTTTCTCTGGCATGGGCGGTGAGTAGGGGGAATTGCCAGCTACCTTGTTGGCTGTAGGCAGAAAAACGCACCCTGTATTTGCTTTTGGTAGAGAGTAGTTTTTGATAATAACTATCCTCACAATCTGTCTTCAACGAGAAATCTGATGCTGACAGATGTGGGTTAGCCATGATTTGTATCTCTTTTCCTGAACGGGTGATATAACGTTTGCTTTCGGTGAGCATTGGCAGTGCCCGGTGATATTCGGTGAAGGCAGGCACTACATCAAACTGTGCCAATTGAAACTCTTCATCATAGCCATTGATTTTTGCCCAGATTGTTACTCCATGTATGGGACGGGGCGAATAGAAGCGGATGAATAGTTCCTGCTTTTCGTTAATACTCACTTGCAGAGGCTGATTGACGTAAAAGAAACGTTGGCTGTTGTCAAAATACGTAGTTGAAGGTTCGTCGTCCTGCAACATAAGTTTGAATACGTCAGGTGTCAGATCATTCTCTGTAACCTTTATTAAGCCGTAAGGATTATCCGGCACTTTATCTGTAGGGAGCTCATTAGAGTTACTATCAGTACAAGCCTGTAAACTCCACATACCCAAAATGAACAAACCGATAAGTTTGAGGATTTTGTTATTAATCATATTAATTGTTTGTTTTTTAGGGGCGCAAAGATAATGTAAATAGCCATTGATTGCAAAAATAAGATGGAGTTTCCTTAAAATAGTTGGATATAAGAAAGGCTATCTCACAAAATTTAGTGGGATAGCCTTTTGGTATTAAAAACTTTAGTTTGTATCTGATTTCAGCGTTTATTCCAGAATCACTACACGGTTCAGGAAGTTCTTACCGAACATATTGGCAGTTCCACCGAAACCAACCAGTTCAAGCTGATCTTTGCTTACGCCTTCTTTAACAAGTGCGTCGTAAACAGCCTGAGCACGTGCTTCAGACAGTTTCTGATTCCACCTAGAGCTACCGGTTGCCTTGTCGGCATATCCGGCAATCTTGTATTTCTTATCCGGATTAGCCTTCAGGATCTTAGCTGCCAACTGGATGTTAACCATGCCATAGTCGTCAATCTTAGACTTGCCAATCTGGAAGAAAATAGCACGAGGACCGGCTACTTCTACTTCCTTCACAACTTCCTTAGTCACAGGTTTCACGTTAGCTAATGCATTCTTTGCATCTACTAAATCTGTCTGAGCCTGTGCCAGTTCGTCACGATATTTGTTCAATTCATCATTGATAGCGCTCTGGTCTACCTTAGAGTTGCAAGATACAAATTTCTTACCGCCGAATGTGTAAGTTACACCGGCAGTCAGAGAAACTGCACCGTCTGTATATGCACTACTGTATTTACCAAATATAGAAGGAGAAACTTCGCCTCTTGCTTCAATATTAATGTCGATGTATTTGCTTACGTTGAACTGTCCTGCCAAGCCAACTGAACCATTGACCAGCGCATTCATTTTGTTCATGTCGCCATACGTTTTTGAAAAAGTCAGTCCCGGACCTGCAAATACAGAAACATTGAACAGACGATCCGGATTGTAACCTGCAATAGCATTACTGAGGTTGTACATAGCGTCTGCACGCAGTGTGAAGTATTTCTTGTTCTTGTATTCGGCATAATCGCCTTTCACTCTGTTGTAGTCAGTATACAGTGTACTCCACATGCCGGCTACCTGAGCACGCACTCCCCATACGGGGTTGATTAGTTTTCCTACTGATACATGGATCAGCGGAGTTATGGCATGTCCAAAGCCATAATCAAAGTTGTTCGGATTTACACATCCTTGTGCTCCGGCACCCACACTGATAAAGATATTGTCCTTAGCCCTTTCGGTATAGAACTTCTCTTTGGTCTGCGCAGAAGCTGAGATGGCTGCTCCGGTCAACAGTAAAGATAATATTACTACTTTGCTTTTCATTGTTTTTAATTTTTAATATTTCAACTCTTTCTTATCTCTTTTTATTTCAACCGGAATTGAAAGGTCAATCCTCCTGTGAAATATTTCATCCTTTGCAATTCTATCTGTGCATGAAGATGATTAAAAAGCAGATAAGTGGCTCCTAACGCAAAATCTTTCGAATCATATTCGGCTATCAGTCGTAGCTGTGGATGGAAAGACGGATTATAGGTAATACCTGCTGCAATGCCGTTCAAATGATATTCTATTCTCCTGTTATAAAGATAGGAGAGATGAACACCAAGTGTTTCTTTACCTATCCGGATATGTTTGGTCGCAGCTATATAAAAGCGACTGTAATATCCGTTCCCCTTATCGGAAGCTATCACATCTCCTGATGAAGTAAAAGGATCTGAGGTCCCTAAAACTACTGCAGGCGTATACTTCCAGAATTGGCCTTCCTTCAAAGCACGCAATCGGACTGAGAAATACCGGTCCTGATTCGTAAACCCTGTATAACCATAAGGTTTTAGTCCCAATGCTTCGGCTTTGAAAAGCGTACAGGTATACGCTACTTCCAGCCAGGGCATTATAGTTACATTCAGGTAATAATTATACGTATGGTAGTACCATGTAGGAGGAGTTATCTCCTTATTTAAAAAATTGGCACCCAGCATTACTGTTTTATCTTTCTGCATCTCTGCCGAAGGAGCATGCAGCAATCCTGTGGTTCCATAGGTTAATTGAGCCGAAAGCATATAAGGTATACTTATAAGTAATAGTACAATATAGATTCGTTTTAAACTCATTTTATACATTATAACTGCTTTCGATTCAATTACTTAGTACTCACAAAATTAATCCAGGTCAACAATACCACCACCTGCATTCAGGTCGTCTCCATGACCGTGACCATGACTTGGAGTTTGTTTTGGAGCGATCTTGTAAGAAACAACAGAAGCTACAGTTACAGTCAATGTGACAGGAGTTCTGTCAGCCTTGATAACTGTAATGGAGTATGTAGTTTCTTTTTCACTTCTTGTGATAGTGAAACCTTCAATTTGTTGATTAGGTGAAATACTCATATCCTGAGAGAAAGCGACATCCTTATAGTTTGGCTGAGGCAGAATGTTCATGTTATCTGCTTTGATCATCTTCTGTAAAAGTTCAACTACATGTTTTTTGGTACTTTCTTTCACTCCTGTGAGTTTTGCATCTGCTTCCAACTGAGGTGTGTTACCAATATATCTGCTACCACCCTTATACTGGCCTTTTACAGTAATAATCTGATCGTAGTTGCCAGTGAAGCATGGATACGGTTTGAATTCTTCAGCTAAAGGAGCTTCTTCTTTACTCTTGTCAATCTTTGATGTGAAACCAAATTTGAATTTAGAGAAGTGGCGGATTTCAGCTTTGAACTGGCCGTTATCTTGTGGCATTGCATAGTTTACAACACCTTGCACTTTATCTTCTACCCATGTTTTGTTTGTTTCATTGTAATATAATACAGGCAATAGATAGTCAGCTTTTTCTGTTGTAGCAATTTCAGATCCAAATGTGATATTTAATGGGGTAGCAAAGACAACACCCTTTGGTGTACCTTCATAAGTACGTACAGCTGCTTCTGCTTTTTCTGTTGCAAGGTCACGAGATACGTTGATGTTCTGTGCTACTGTGCTACCTTCACCTTCGTTTTGAGTATAAATAACTACGGCACTTGTTGGTAATGAAACAATATCTTTAACCTGTTGAACTGTTCCGTCAGCATTTACGATGTCTGAAACCAAGTCTTTATTTAATTCGGTCGTCGTTGTAACAGTAGTAATTTTATCAGCTGTAACGGTTTCTCCTGTTGCTTCTTCCATTGCATCGAGAACATCGTTTATTGTTACTTTAACTTCAGTTCCGTCTTCTTTTACAACCGGTGTAGCCTCTTCTTGTGCGATAACATCTTTATCTTTAACCTCTGTTTTTCCATTTTCTACTGGATTCAAATTAGTGTTACCACCAATAGAACCATCTTCAGTTGTATCCTTATTGATTGGAATCAAAGTTATATTTACAGTGGATACTGATGTCTGGCCTGCTGATACGGGAACCATCAGGAAGCTACATGCAAACGGATAATAAGTAGATTTGCTTACTTTCACAGTTGCCAATACAGTAGGACCTACATATTCTGCAGGAATTTCTTGTTTGTAGTAACCGTTATTGATACTTGGTGTGAATGACTGACCATTAGTTAAGCTAATCTCAACAGTTGCTCCGTCTACTATCACATTATTTGCTCCCCAGATGTTGCCTTCAATGTAATATTTAGCTGTTGGTTCTGGTTCCGGTTCTTCTGCGATCTTCTGTAAAACAACGTTTGCTCTTGTTACGATAGTATTGACTCCTGTACCTTCTTTTAAAGGAGCTTCTGTAATAACAATCTGTGCGTAGGTTTTTGTATATCCTGCTACATTTACAAAAGCGATGTAGTTACCTGGAGTAACATTTTCAACAGTAAATGTACTTTCGCCAACATTATATTTCACTGTCTGGTCTTCGATAGTAACTTTGTCACCTGTTGCAAATTTAACCTTGTTACCATCTATGTCATATAAAGTTCCATTAATATTATATTGGTTAGTCATGTATTCCGGATCTGGTATGTCTATTGCTACCGGTTCGAGTGCTGCATCTACGACATAAGTTCCTGTTTCTCCGTTGGGCAATGCTTTTACATCAATAGATTTACTTAATGTAATGTAGTTATCCGCTTTGATAGTAATAGTCTGCACTCCGGTTGCTTCAAGTTGGAGTGAGTATTCACCATTTGCCGGAGTAAATGATTGACCATTTACAGTAAAAGCAGTCATTACGGCGCCAGTTGTAGCATCTGTTACGATACCTTTTACATAATATTTGGCTGGTGTTGTACTTGGTGTCGGTACATCAATTTCCTCTTTTTCGTAACAACTTGCGAACATACCGCAAATTGCTACTAACATTAACGCTAACTTAGCGTTAAGACTAAAAAAATTACTTTTCACTTTCATCTCAATAAAATTAAAATTAATAATTAGATAATTCTGATTTAATAAAATATGGGTTAAAACTATTATTCTGCATTATGTTTTCATAGGGCGTAGCTTTATATCCTTTATAATAATATCGCTCATTTCCTGCATTATAAGCTATACCAAAGTTATTAGAAGTAGTTATGCGTGGTATATACCCCTTGCGTTTATATTTATAAGGTGGAAGAGTTATCTGAAAACGGAAACCTCCATTAGCTTTAATTCCATCGGCTTTCATTGCATAAAAACCAATAGATGCATAACGGAAGTGACGGATACAGTCAATTCTGACTCCTTTTTCGCCTAATAAATATTGTTCTACTTTTAAAGATGTTTCTACGTTGTATTTAGGCCAGTAAAAACTTCCTCCTACAGACCAGGTTACACGTCTTTTGGTTCCGTAATGCAATGTAAATCCATCCCAATACCCAGTTCCTGTATATCCAACACGCCCTTCAATGGTAAATCTTTCATCCCATATCAAGTGGTGAGTCATTTGTAAATCCACGCCATATCTATCATTATTGAAGTGCCCTATTGCAAGTCTGGCAAATGTATTATAAGGTAGTCTTATACTTTGTGCCAGTTCAACAAATCCCGGACGTACTTTCCCGTATCCACTCGGGTATCCATCATTATATATTGGCAATATCATTTGTGCGGTAAACTTCATTCCTTTCCAAAGAGAGATCTCTATTGCTGGTGACAGGTTGAATAATACCTGATAAATTTGTGTGATAACCACATTCTTAAAGTATAATTCCGGATAAACCACTATATCTATTTTAAACAGTGAACCGTTTTTTTTCTTACCTTTTGTTGCTTGTCTCCAGTTTTTGCCCAGATTATAATTAACTTCCCAGTCTTGTCGATTAATTTCAGAAATACTATCGCCTATAACTGGCTGATAATAAAGCGAAATTTGCGGAATGTTATTATCCAGAAAAATAAGTCTGCATGGCTTATTCTGTGGATATGTAGATAGATATAACCACAAACCTACTAAACAATAGTAGTTTATTACACCACAGCGTATTATGCAATTTTATTACAAGAAAATAAATAGATATAAAGAACGTTATATCAACTATAATAATAGTATTACTGTTACCAATATGTTACTATTTATTTACATAGGAAGGTTCATATTTTTTTCTTTACCTTATAAAGAATAATTTATTACCTAAATTCAAGAGAAACCATATATAGACGTATAAAACAGGTCATTGCATTGTAATACTTTATTCCTTATTAATTAGTCCTAATAGTAATAAACGTTATAGCATAAACAATAGAAATAAGTACTACGTTCTAATTACCCTTTATGAAGGATGTTACCAGTTTGTTACTCCGAACAGAAAGGTGTATATATTAATGATAGGTTAGTAGGCAGATATGAAAAAGAAACTTAGAATAAAAGAACCGATTAAACTTCGGTCAAAACAATTGTCGAATGGGTGTTTATCACTTTATCTCGATATTTATATGGATAAAAAGCGAAGATATGAATTTTTAAAACTTTATATTATTCCGGAAAATAGCCGGATAGATAAGGATAGAAATGCAGAAACGCTTAAGTTGGCTAATGCTATTAAAGCTCAGAAGATTATAGCATTACAAAATGGCAAATTTGGCTTCGATGCAAATAAGAATAGGTCAAATATGCTACTTACTGACTATATAGGCTATTTGGCAAATAGAGACATGGTTCAAAAGGCAAAACGAGCTTTGATGAATACCTTGATTCACCATCTTCAGAGATATGATAAAAGTGGAATTTCATTAAAAGCTGTTGATAAAGACTACATATTAGGGTTTATGGAGTACTTAAAGTCTGCAACTCAGAAACATAGTAAAAAAGAAAAGTTGATCAATGTGAATAGCCAGATATGCTATCTGAAAGAGTTAAACTATTGCCTAAAATATGCAGTTGTTGAAGATGTTTTATCTACAAACCCGATGAATAAAATAAAAAATGAAGATAAACCTAAACGAAAAAGAACTGAACGGGAATATTTGACCATGGACGAAATACGGTTGTTGTCTCAAACTCATTTCTATAACGAAATGTTAAAAAGAGCCTTTTTATTCAGCTGTTTTTGTGGATTAAGACACTCGGACATTGCTGCATTGACCTGGAAGAATCTCAGGAAAGATAAAGCTGGTAATACTCAATTACATATAATACAGCAAAAGACTCAAGAAATAATATCTCTTCCTCTTAGTCCTGAAGCATTAAAACAGTTACCCGAGAGAGGTAAAGCATTGGATACCGAACGGGTTTTTAATGGTTTGATATCCTTGGGAAGAACCAATGAAATATTATCTCGCTGGGGAAAGGATGCAGGGATACAAAAACATATCACTTTTCATACCGCGAGACATACCCACGCAACTATGATGATCACTCTGGGAGCTGATATATATACAGTTTCAAAGCTGTTAGGACATACAAATATTCAGACAACCCAGATCTATGCAAAGATTGTAGATGAGAGCAAAAGTAAGGCAATTGCCCTCATTCCTGAGATAACATAATGCTGATTATCAGTGTTTAGAGAATATATATATTATTGACTATAAAGGTACGTACTCTTATGTATATAAAGTACGTATTTAAGTCATAGTTAAATACGTACTTTGGGAGTATAGAAGTACGTACTTTTGATTCTATAATATAATAAGCTCTTACTATACGGTAATTAAAGATAACATTAATACTCTTTTTTCTTCTTTATTGAACTACATTTTTACCTTCATACGTACAGTTGTAACCACCTTAAATAGCGCTATTCTTTGTAACATTCAGAAAGGATATTACCGATTTGGTATCTATTTTGAGAAATTCGTAACAAGAATAAAAAAATATAATACAATATTTTGATTTTTCGTGTAAAATTCTTTGGTATTATTAAAAATGTACCTATTTTTGCGTCGTATTTCGCATCATAAAGATGACACTTAAGATAAAACTAAAGAATGGGATATAAAGTCTCTTACATGTGGAAAGGCCTAAATAATAGCGATATAATACGCTGTATAGCGATCTTTTTATTCTGTTTGCTTTCCTCAAAGGGAATGAGCCAAACAGGAGAAGAGACTGTTAACACTTTAGTTGGAATGGGTTTTGAGAATGTCGGCTGGCATGAAGATGATAAGGAACGTGTTTATGTGATGGAGAATACGGCCTACCGCCTGAATGGAGTAGGAATCGGCAAAGCTGTTGACGTTGTCCAAAGGATGGGTTTACCACAGAATAAGCCATGTCGGTTAATTTTTTTGGACAATAACGTTCCTCAGATATCATTGTATTATCAGCCAACAGTTGCTGATAGTATTTCTGAGGTTGATCGGAAAGACTGGGAAGTTAGCTATAACCTTGGAAAAAACTGGAGAAAACAGGTTAAAGGAAAGAAAAAAAATAGTTCACTATTTAAAGTGGATGTTACAATATACCCTGAGTTATCATTAAAGAATTTGGTAATAACTCAGATTTATCAAGTGCTGTTTAATTTGTCTCCGGCTATTGAAGTTTCGTTTTGGAAAGGGATGAAGTTGACTGCGCAAGTGGTGATTCCGGTATATAATGATGGGTATGGAACACGTGCGGGTAAAGTACACCCGGGATTTCTTACTCTGCAGCAAACTGTTCGGCTACCTTATAATATATGGGGTACCTTGGCAGTTGGTACTTTTAATGCTGGGAGATATGGGGTTGATTTGAAGCTGTTTCATCCATTCAAGGATGAACGTTTTAGTGTAGAGGGACGAATAGGGACAACCGGGACTTATTATTGGGATGGTTTTGAATATGTATATGGAAGCAAACAAAGGCTTACGTGGAGTATTGGGGGCAGTTTTTATTGGCCCCAGTTTAATTTGCAGACCACTTTGAAGGCCGAGCAATATTTATTAGGTGAGAAAGGGGTACGTCTTGATATAATAAGGCATTTTCGATATACGTCTATAGGCTTTTATGCTATGAAAGCAGAAGGAGTGAGGGCTAATGGAGGTTTTCGCTTCCAGGTTGCTCTTCCGCCATATAGGTACAAACGTAAGGGGTATATTCCACGTGTGACTCCGTCTAAAAACATGGGGATAGCCTATAATGCAGGAAATGAACGGTATTATTATAAAGGATACAGAACGAGTCCTGGTGAGAATATCATGCAGAATAATAGTTTTAACCCATATTTTATTAAATCAGAATTACTAAATTTTTAATTTTATTGAGATGAAAAAGAAAAGTTTTTTTAATGGTATTAATGCTAAAATGGCATTGGCTATTGTAGCTTTATCTGGGGCTCTTTTAACCGGATGTTATAAAGACGATGGCTTGGATATGGATGCTCCAATAGGAGAGACTGTATTGCCAGAAGCTACTTATACTTTAAATGGTACAGTGATTGATGCATCGACAATGCAGAATCTTAAGTTGGATGCTGCAGCCGGAGATTATGTAAAAGTGAATAATGTTGATGTAACCTTGACTAATGGCTCTTTTACTGTAGCTGTGAAAGCGGAAACTAATGTTATTGCAGTGAAAGTAAAGGGGTATAATGAAGATCAGGAATTTACTCGTTCTGTAAATGTTGCACCGATAAAACCCGGACAGTCGGCTGTTTATACTCAAACAATTGGTTTGAAACCTAATGCTGTTGTAACTGAAGAAGTTGCTAAGTATAACATAAAAGTTCAGGCATATGGTGGTGAGGCAATGGCTTTGCTTGATCCGTCAAGATACGAAGCTACAATAACTAAAGAAGGTGTAGCAGTAGCTGGTTTTGAGGATCTTGAATATGGTGTTTATACACTGAATGTTGTAGAGAAAGTGGCTGCAGGTGCTCAGAAGACATTGCAGGATTTCACTACTTTGGTTTCTTTAAATAAAGTATATGTACCAAAAGGTGATCCTAATCTTACGGTAGTTGTTTCTGCATATATGCCTTTAATAGGTGATATGACAGAATATACAATGCTGTTTGCTGACTTTACAAATGCTTCTAATGGTAATTTGGTGAATGTTGTAAAAGCGTGGGTGGCTAAAGACGGTGTGGATGTGCCTGAATCAATTGTTACCAATACAAGTCATTTTGCCTTTAAGGTTAAAAAAGAAGAAGTTGCAAATTATAAATTGTTTGTTACTTATGAGCGTACTGATGGAAGTCAAAATACTGTAACAAAGAACTTTGCAGATGATATGACTTCTCTTGGTGTACTTTTGAATACCAATGCTCAGGAAGGCTCTACTCCGATTGTACCGGGACAAGATACTGAAATTGCTGGTACAGATGGTGATGTTGCTGCAGTTAAAAAAGGTACGACAATTACATTGCCTGATGGTAAAGTCGTAGATTTTGCAGATGTTGAAGTTAATATTCAGCGTCTGGTTGGTGAAGAGGCATCGGATGAAGAGGCTATGAGAGTATATGAAGGTACTCCTGATGGAATTAAGTTTAGTGAGCCTATTGCTGTTAAGTTTAACGATATTTGGGCTAATCAGTTGGGTACAATGAAACTTGTTTACGAAAAAGATGGTAAATGGGGAGATTCAGAAGGTGATGTTGTACGTGGAAGTGATGGCGTATATACTATGAATATAAGTCACTTCTCTAAATTTAAAGCTGTTATTAATAGCGAAAGCTCTGTTGGCACTTCTGAAGAAGTAAAAGATGCTGTTGTAGAAACTGTAGTTGGTAAAAAGAATGATACTGAAAATGCTATTACAGTAACAGTAAAATATAACCAAAAGAAAGGTACTGAAATATCTTCAATAGAAGAGGCAGCTACATCTGCTGGATTTACAGATAGTAAAGCAAATGCTGTAGTTACTTCTGTTATAAAAGCTTATATGGAAGAAAAAGGTATTGTTGCTGAGCCTTTTACAACAGTTTCCGGAGAAGAGAATAAAACAATTGATCCATGGACTTGCCTTGAAAAAGTTACAACTCAGCAAGTTTATCTGACTACTGTTTACACGTTTACTATCAATGAGAAACCGGTAACAGTAACTGTTAAGACCGCTGATCATGTAATTGTAGGTATTGAAACTTATACATTCGGACATGGACACGGACATAGCCATGGTCATGGAAATGACAACCTTTCCGGTGGTGGTATTATTGATGCTGAATAAATAGCATAGGCTGAAAGCATATAAATATAAATAAGTGAAGAAATGGCTAAGAAGCGCATTTACATAGTATTACTGCTTATAAGTATACCATATATGCTTTCAGCTCAATTAACCTATGGAACCACAGGATTGCTGCATGCTCCTTCGGCAGAGATGCAGAAAGATAAAACAGTAATGCTGGGTGCCAATTTTATGAATAAGGAGATAACTCCTCCTAAGTGGTATTACCACACGTACAATTATTACCTGAATGTAACTATAATGCCCTGGCTGGAAGTAGCGTATACCTGTACGCTTTTCAAAGCTGAAGCATTGGGACTAAAACCTTATGGTTATACAGGGTTTACGAATCAGGATCGGTATTTCTCAATCCGGTTGCGTGCTTTAAAGGAAGGCCAGTTTTGGAAATACACACCGGCTGTGGTGATAGGAACTTCGGATCCGTTCACATCTTCTGGTGAAGTGGTAGCTCCTACGGGTGGAAATGGATATTACAGCCGTTTTTATTTAGCTGCAACTAAGCACATTCAACTGGGGAAAGAGACAATCGGGGTACACCTCTCTTATTTATATAATAGGAGAAAAGATTACCATTTAAATGGAATTGCGGCAGGTATTACATATAATCCGTCTTTTCATCCGCAGTTGCGGTTAATTGCCGAATATGATTCGAAGGATTTTGCACTGGGTGCCACCTATTTGCTGTTCAATCATTTGCATGCGCAGGTGGAGTTTCAGAAAATGAAGTATTTCACTGGTGGGTTGATGTTCAGGTTTTGCCTGAAATAAGGCTGTTGCAAGGAATGAAAGTGAATAAGAATAAAAAGAGTTGAATATTAAAAACAAAAAACAATGAAAAATAAGTTAGTAATATTATCTTTATTGTTGGCGGGGACTGCTGCTTCGGTGTCTGCTCAGGAAAAAGAGAAGTACTACAGTGAAAACTGGAAGGACAATATCTTTGTGAGCGTTGGAGTGGGAGCACAGGCTTCAACCAATCCGGATTCCAAATTTAGCAAATCCATTACTCCGCTGATCAATGTATCGGTGGGTAAATTTATCAATCCTATCTGGGGATTTCGTGGACAGGTTTATGGATGGCAATCCAAACAGTTTACTGCATATCCGTTTTTGCAAACGGGTAACAAGGTAAAACGTAAAGAAAACTATGTTGGTGTCAACCTGGACGGAATGTTGAACTTGACCAATTTGTTCTGTGGTTACAAACCTGGACGTGTATTCGAAGGAATGCTTTTTGTTGGTCCTTCTATGAATGTCGTTAAGAACTATGATGGCTGGCAGCTCGGATATTCAACCGGTGAAGGTGTAGTTCAGCCTGACGGAAGTCTTTTGTATGAAACTAAGATAGATCCTGCAAAGACAACTCCGAACGATCATGAGTTGCGTTGGCTTGTAGGAGCAAGTGTCGGTTTGGGAGCTAAATTTAACATCAACCCTAAATGGGCTATTGATATAGAAGCTCGTGGACAGGTGACTCCTGCTATCTTGGGTGCATATAGTAGTGCAAGTACAGACGGTTATCTGCACTTAACAGCTGGTTTCACTTATACATTCGGCGGTAAGAAATTTGTTGCAGGAGGTAAAGTAGACCAGAGCGCTATCAATGATGAATTGAACAGATATCGCGACGAACTGGCACAGGCTCAGACAGATTTAGCAGATGCAAAGAATGCATTGGCTAATGCGAAACCTGTGACTAAGGAAGTTGTGAAGGAAGTAGAAGTAGCCGGTCCTCGTGCTATTTTCTTCCAGATTGGCAAGTCTAAGATTGACGACTATGGCATGGTTAACATCCAGTTGGCAGCTAAGATCCTGAAGGCTAATCCGGATAAGAAATACAAGATTGCCGGATATGCCGACAAGGCAACCGGTAGCTCTAGGTGGAATCAGAAACTGTCTGAAGCACGTGCTCAGGCTGTTTACGACGCACTTGTTAAAGAAGGCGTAAGCAAAGATCAGCTTGAACTGGTTGGTTTCGGTGGAACTGACAATATGTTCGGTAAGAACTTCCTGAACCGTGTAGTGATTCTGGAATAAAATATGGGTTCTATAGAGCGAAAGCTCTGAATGTAGAGAAAGGACGTCTGTTGTAGACGTCCTTTTTTTGTACCTCAATGAGATGTAATCAAAATAATAATCGTATTTTTGTACCCCAATTATGAGTAGAATATTAGCAATAGATTATGGTAGGAAACGTACTGGGCTTGCTGTTAGCGATACAATGCAGATTATCGCAAATGGTCTGACAACTGTGCCTACGCATGAGTTACTGGACTTTATAGCAGGTTATGTACAAAAAGAACCGGTAGAACGTATCATTATTGGTTTGCCCAAACAGATGAATAATGAAGTTTCTGAAAATATGAAGTATATTGAACCTTTTGTCCGTTTGCTGAAGAAAAAAATACCGGAAATGCCTGTTGAGTTTGTAGACGAACGTTTTACTTCTGTGTTGGCACATCGCACGATGCTGGAGGCCGGGTTGAAAAAGAAAGATCGTCAGAATAAGGCTTTGGTAGATGAAATCAGTGCTACTATTATTTTGCAAACATATCTCGAAAGTAAACGTTTTTAGTAAAGAGACAACCGTATAATATAAATAAGGAATAAGAAAGAAATATGATTTTACCAATTTACACATACGGCCAGCCTGTATTGAGAAAGGTGGCCGAAGATATTACGCCCGATTATCCGGAGCTGAAGAAACTGATAGAGAACATGTTTGAAACAATGGTTCATGCCGATGGGGTTGGTCTTGCTGCTCCTCAAATCGGACTCCCTATCCGGGTTGTAACCATAACATTGGATCCGTTATCTGAAGATTATCCGGAGTTTAAAGATTTTAATCGTGCTTATATTAATCCTCACATACTCGAAGTGGGAGGAGACGAAGTAGCAATGGAGGAGGGCTGCCTCAGTCTTCCGGGTATTCATGAAACAGTGAAAAGGGGAGACCGTATACGTGTGAAGTATATGGACGAGAATTTCGTTGAACACGATGAGGTGGTAGAAGGCTATCTGGCTCGTGTGATGCAGCACGAGTTTGATCATCTGGATGGTAAAATGTTTATTGATCACATTTCTCCGCTTCGTAAACAGATGATAAAAGGAAAGCTGAATACAATGCTGAAAGGAAAAGCCCGTAGCTCATATAAGATGAAACAAGTGAAGTAAGGGGGATTTACGATTGGACGATTTGACGATTTACTATTTACGATTGATAAATGTTTTATTTATAAAAAAAAGTAACTTTAATCGTAAATTGTAAATCGTCAAATCGTAAATCTTCTTGGCTAAATACTCAAAAAATATAAAAAGTTAACCGATATCCCTGTTTAATAGCCGAAAAGCATTACTTTTGCTTCACTTATTAAGTAGTATTCAAAGGCCAATGATAAAAAAGATATTAGTAGCACTTATGCTACTGCCCACGCTGGTGTATGCTCAAATAAATACAGAGCGAGTAATGATGATTGCCCGTAATGCGCTTTATTTTGAAGACTATGTGCTTTCTATCCAATATTTTAATCAGGTAATCAATGCGAAACCCTATTTGTACGAGCCATATTTTTTCAGAGGCCTGGCTAAAATAAATCTGGATGACTTTCAGGGTGCGGAGGCTGATTGTGATAAAGCTATCGAGCGTAATCCTTTTGTAGTGGGAGCTTACCAGATTCGAGGGCTGGCTCGTATCCGGCAGAACAAGTATGATGGTGCGATTGAAGATTATCAGAAAGCCCTGTTTTATGCCCCGGAGAATGTTACGTTGTGGCACAATCTGACTCTATGCCATATTCAGAAAAAAGATTATAAAGCTGCAGAAGAAGATTTGGGTAAATTATTGGCTATATCTCCCAAATATACACGAGCCTATCTTATGCGTGGTGAAGTGGCTTTAAAACAGCAGGATACTATCAGGGCACTGAATGATTTTAATACAGCTATCGAACTGGATAAATATGATCCGGATGCATGGTCATCGCGGGCTATTGTACAGTTACAACAATCCAAGTATGCCGAGGCCGAGTCCGATTTCAACCAGGCTATTCGCTTGAGTGCCCGGAATGCCGGGAATTATATTAATCGTGCTTTGGCTCGCTTCCATCAAAACAATCTGAGAGGGGCCATGAGCGACTATGACCTCGCTTTAGATATAGATCCAAACAATTTTATCGGGCATTATAACCGTGGTTTGCTGCGTGCACAAGTGGGAGATGATAACCGTGCTATTGAAGATTTTAATTTTGTGCTTGAAATAGAACCGGATAATATGATGGCTACCTTTAACCGTGGATTGTTGCGTGCACAAACGGGAGATTACCGGGGAGCGATCAAGGATTATACTACAGTTATTGATCAGTATCCTAACTTCCTGGCCGGTTATTATCAGCGTGCTGAAGCCAGAAAGAAAATAGGAGATCGTAAAGGAGCCGAAGCGGATGATTTCAAAATTATGAAGATGCAGCTCGATCGTCAGAATGGTGTGTCAAATAAAGATGTGGCACAAAATAATAAAGATGATAAGGCTGAGAATAATGAAGATGAGGAAGACGAAGGCAAGACACGTAAGAAGTCGGATAAAAATATGAATAACTATCGTAAGATAGTGATAGCAGACGATTCTGAACAGGAACGGCAGTACAAGAGCGATTACCGGGGCAGGGTACAGGATCGCAACGTGAATATCAAGCCCGAACCGATGTTTGCACTTACTTATTATGAGAAGATGAGTGATGTGAAGCGTTCCGTAAACTATCATACCTACATTGATGAACTGAACCAGACGGGTATATTCCCGAAGCGCCTGCGTCTCACTAATATGGAAGCGCCATTGACTGAAGAGCAGGTTAAGTTCCATTTTGCATTGATCGATGCTCATACTTCTGCCATTGTGGAAGATGAGAAGAGTGCTGCGAAACGTTTTGCCCGTGCGCTCGATTTTTATCTTGTACAGGATTTTACAAGTTCGGTTGACGACCTGACACAAGCCATCTTGCTGGATGATACATTCTTCCCTGCTTACTTTATGAGAGCTTTGGTGCGTTGTAAACAGTTGGAGTATCAAAAAGCCGAAGAAGCTACAAGTGCCAAACAGGGTATCGATTCGTCTCATAAGGAGATCGGCGCGGTAGATTATGATGCGGTAATAGCAGACTTAAACCGTGTGATTGCTTTGGCACCCGATTTCGTTTATGCTTACTACAATCGTGCCAATGTGTCGGCAATGTTGAAAGATTATCGTTCTGCATTGGTCGATTATGACAAAGCCATCGAGTTGAATCATGATTTTGCAGATGCGTATTATAACCGTGGGTTGACCCATATTTTCCTGGGTAATAATAAGCAAGGTATTACAGATTTGAGTAAGGCAGGTGAACTGGGTATTGTTTCGGCATACAATATTATTAAACGTTTCACCGATCAGATGGAATAACATTTTTTTTATAAATAATAGAAAACTCAAAAAGATTTAGCTATTTTTGCACCAAAAAGTAAATATAAACTGCACCTTGGCATAAAAAATGAACGAGTTCATTTTATTCTGCTCTCGGTTTGCACTATCTTTGCGTGCTAAAAAGAAAAATATAACATCACATTATGATAAAGATAACATTTCCCGATGGCTCTGTTCGTGAATATAACGAGGGAGTGAACGGTTTGCAAATTGCAGAAAGTATCAGTTCGCGACTGGCACAGGACGTACTGGCTTGTGGCGTGAACGGTGAAATTTATGATTTAGGTCGCCCTATTAATGAAGATGCTTCTATCGTACTTTATAAGTGGGAGGACGAAGAAGGTAAACATGCCTTCTGGCATACAAGTGCTCACTTGCTGGCAGAAGCATTGCAGGAACTTTATCCAGGCATACAGTTTGGTATTGGGCCGGCTATTGAGAATGGTTTTTACTATGATGTTGATCCGGGTGAAGCTGTGATCAAGGAAGCTGATCTGCCGGTTATTGAAGCCAAAATGGCAGAGTTGGTGGCAAAGAAAGAGGCTGTGGTTCGTGCAGACATTGCAAAAAACGATGCTTTGAAAATGTTTGGTGATCGTGGTGAAACCTACAAATGCGAATTGATTTCCGAATTGGAAGACGGTCATATTACTACCTATACGCAAGGAGCTTTTACAGATCTTTGCCGTGGTCCTCACTTGCTGACAACCGCTCCGATCAAGGCTATCAAACTGACTTCTGTGGCAGGTGCATACTGGCGTGGTCATGAAGACCGTAAGATGCTGACTCGTATTTATGGTATTACTTTCCCGAAAAAGAAAATGCTGGATGAATACCTGACACTGATGGAAGAAGCTAAAAAGCGCGATCATCGTAAGATTGGTAAGGAAATGCAGCTCTTTATGTTCTCTGATACAGTGGGTAAGGGACTTCCGATGTGGTTGCCAAAGGGAACTGCACTTCGTTTGCGCCTGCAAGAGTTCTTGCGTCGTATCCAGACCCGTTATGATTATCAGGAAGTGATAACTCCGCCTATCGGTAATAAATTGTTGTATGTAACTTCCGGACACTATGCCAAATATGGTAAAGATGCTTTCCAACCGATACATACTCCTGAGGAAGGCGAAGAGTACTTCTTGAAACCAATGAACTGTCCGCATCATTGCGAGATTTATAAGAATTTCCCGCGTTCGTACAAAGATCTTCCTTTGCGTCTTGCAGAGTTTGGTACGGTATGCCGTTACGAACAAAGTGGTGAGCTTCACGGTTTGACTCGTGTACGTAGTTTCACACAGGATGATGCGCACATTTTCTGCCGTCCGGATCAGGTGAAGGGTGAATTCCTTCGTGTAATGGATATCATCTCCATTGTGTTCCGTTCGATGGACTTTACTAACTTTGAGGCTCAGATTTCTCTGCGTGATAAGGTTAATCGTGAGAAATATATCGGTAGTGATGAGAATTGGGAAAAGGCAGAGCAAGCCATCATTGAAGCCTGTGAAGAAAAAGGTTTGAAGGCTAAAATAGAATATGGAGAGGCTGCTTTCTATGGTCCTAAGCTTGACTTTATGGTGAAAGATGCCATCGGTCGTCGTTGGCAGTTGGGAACAATCCAGGTAGATTATAACCTGCCGGAGCGTTTTGAACTCGAATATATGGGATCTGATAATCAGAAACATCGTCCGGTGATGATTCATCGTGCTCCTTTCGGATCGATGGAACGCTTTGTGGCAGTGCTTATTGAGCATACAGCCGGTAAGTTTCCGTTGTGGCTGACACCCGATCAGGTAGTCATTCTGCCGATCAGTGAAAAGTTTAATGATTACGCAGAACAGGTAAAGATGTATCTGAGAACACACGAAGTCCGTGCAATTGTTGACGATCGTAATGAAAAGATCGGTCGTAAGATACGCGATAATGAAATGAAACGTATTCCTTACATGCTGATTGTGGGTGAGAAAGAGGCCGAAAACGGTGAAGTTTCAGTTCGCAGACAAGGTGAAGGCGATAAAGGGACTATGAAATTTGAAGAATTTGCTAAAATTTTGAACGAAGAAGTTCAGAATATGATAAATAAGTGGTAACTTTGCGCGCAATTAATAAATTAAAATAAATTGGTAGACAATAAAAAACAACAAGGAAGTAAACGTTATTTGATGAAGAATGACAGCTTAAAAGGGCAGTACAGAATCAATGAACAGATTCGAGCCAAAGAAGTACGCATCGTAAGCGATGATATAGAGCCTAAGGTATATCCTATTTTCCAGGCCTTGAAGATGGCTGAAGAAAAAGAACTTGACCTGGTGGAAATTTCACCTAATGCAGAACCCCCTGTTTGTCGTATTATTGACTACTCTAAATTTCTTTACCAGCAGAAGAAGCGTCAGAAGGAACAAAAGGCCAAGCAAGTGAAGGTGAACGTAAAAGAAATACGTTTCGGACCTCAGACAGATGACCATGATTATAACTTTAAGTTGAAGCATGCGAAAGGATTTCTGGAAGATGGTGACAAAGTGAAGGCTTATGTATTCTTTAAAGGACGTTCTATTCTTTTTAAAGAACAAGGTGAGGTGTTGTTATTGCGTTTTGCCAATGATCTGGAAGATTATGCAAAAGTAGATCAGTTGCCTGTTTTGGAAGGGAAGCGTATGATTATCCAGCTTTCTCCTAAAAAGAAGGAAGGGACTTCTAAAAAGCCCGCTGCTCCCAAGGTAGTTGCGCCCAAAGTTGCAGCTCCGAAAGCGAGCGAAGAGCCAACTGAAGAATAAGAAAGAAATGCGTAACGCGCCAGGTATAGTGCGTTGCCATATAATTTAATAATTTAAAATCAAGTAAGATGCCAAAGATGAAGACTAACTCCGGTTCTAAAAAAAGGTTTACCCTTACCGGAACAGGTAAAATCAAA
>ERZ856578.48-NODE-48-length-190430-cov-12.563133_pt1 | contig 190430 bp, 120 predicted proteins | sample MGYA00514384_ERZ856578 | MGnify/ENA primary metagenome ERZ856578 (study PRJEB29103, sample SAMN06111958) | human gut metagenome | biome: human gut; feature: ankylosing spondylitis patient; material: healthy_person | host: Homo sapiens | place: China:Hangzhou... | reverse complement strand
ACCTCAAATATACTCAAGTCAACCAGTTTCAACGGCAATTTTATGGTTGAGCCACAAACTTTCACCGCTGACTTAATAAACCACCTACGCACCCTTTAAACCCAATAAATCCGGATAACGCTCGGATCCTCCGTATTACCGCGGCTGCTGGCACGGAGTTAGCCGATCCTTATTCATAAGGTACATACAAAACAGCACACGTGCCGCACTTTATTCCCTTATAAAAGAAGTTTACGAACCATAGATCCTTCATCCTTCACGCGACTTGGCTGGTTCAGGCTCTCGCCCATTGACCAATATTCCTCACTGCTGCCTCCCGTAGGAGTCTGGTCCGTGTCTCAGTACCAGTGTGGGGGACCTTCCTCTCAGAACCCCTATCCATCGTGGACTTGGTGAGCCGTTACCTCACCAACTATCTAATGGAACGCATGCCCATCTATCAGCGATAATTCTTTAACAAATATTTCCATGTGGAACCCCTGTTTTATGCGGTATTAGTCCGACTTTCGCCGGGTTATTCCCCTCTGATAGGTAGGTTGCATACGCGTTACTCACCCGTGCGCCGGTCGCCACCAATGTATTGCTACACCGTGCTGCCCCTCGACTTGCATGTGTTAAGCCTGTCGCTAGCGTTCATCCTGAGCCAGGATCAAACTCTTCGTTGTATAAATTGTTTTGTCTTGCTCAGAATCCGTTATTATTTCAAGTTTTGACGGTATTAATTTTTAATACTTGTACTACTTGTTGATATGTAAATCTTTCAAAGAACTTTCGCTTTCTTTTCGATTGCGGCTGCAAAGGTAAGGACTTTTTTTTAACTACCAAATTTTTCAGAAGAAAATTTGAAAAGTTTTTTTTCAGTCGCTGTGGCGGTTGGATTGTTGCTTAGCATCGCTAACCTCATCCCCTTTCCTCAGGTTACCTCTTTCATCATGTATCATGCGCCGTTCTCTCTCGAATGCGGGTGCAAAAGTAGTCGATTACTACATACACTCCAAACTTTTCACCAATTATTTTTTATTTATTTTTTCACGGCAGGCACTGTATTATAATGTACGCATAAAAGAGAAGAAAAAATCTTTTCGGCAGTAAAACACGAAACGATCCGCTAGTGACCTTTACAACAGTACGGCCTTAAAAGTGTTTCACCTATATGAAACAAGTGTTTCTTCTGGGTGAAACAACTGTTTCTCTATAATGAAACACTTTTAAGGCTATATTGTATAGACATGCAAACGCTCTAGATTACATCACAGGAGCATCCGGAGCTTTACCAGGCTTCGGCGCTTCTCCTTCTTTATAGTCAGGTAATGCTCCCATTTCATATTTCTCCGGGCCATAGCGAAGAGTAGATGCCATAATCTCATCCCAGGAAATAGGTTTTCCGGTATAAGCAGCTTCACGTCCGAGAATAGCAACCTGAGTAGAATAGGCCAATGCCTCTGCCTGATTGATTTTTTTATCCAAACGTATTGACTCCACCAGATGAACATGTTCCTGATCATAAGGATTCTTCACTGGTTTATTCTTATAATCATATTCCCAAAGGGTATTTCCATTATAATCGAGGATTTTTATTTCCCCGCGGTCATTCAACTGGGCAACACCTTTGGTTCCATAGACTTGTTCGGAAACATTTCCGTCGCAACCATCGATCTGACGGGCGGTTGCCAACATGCGTTTATTATTGTTATAGTAATAATCTACGCTAAAAAAATCGTAGATATCACCGGTAAGACGTTGCGCACGGCCTCCGAAACCGACTGCACGAACAGGACGGTCTTCCATAAACCAAGTCACCACATCAATATTATGAATAGCCTGATCCAGCAGATGGTCACCACTTAACCATTTAATGTTAAACCAGTTGCGGATACAATATTCCATATCGCTCCATTCTGGGCGTTTACGTTTGTTCCACCAGGCACCCTGATCCCAATGAGCTGAACTAGATACGATATCGCCGATCAAACCGTTCTTCACCTGTACATAGGCTTCCCAGTAATCTTTACGGTGACGGCGTTGGTTACCGGTAACGACCGTTAGCCCCTTGGAAGTAGCCACTTTAGCTGCCGCAATCACAGTACGGATGCCCGTCGGATCAACCGCACAAGGTTTCTCCATAAAGATATGTTTGCCTGCCTCAACAGCTGCTTTAAACTGTTCCGGACGGAAATGCGTCGGAGTACAAAGCAGAACTACATCGATATCGTTCAATGCCAACACCTTCTGATAGGCATCAAAGCCGAGGAAACAATTGGCATCAGGTACTTCATTCTGGAATTCATCTTTTAATACTTTCCGGCAAGTAGCCATCCTGTCGGGAAACAGATCGGCCAAAGCAATGATAGATACATTCGGCCCGGATTTGAGAAACTGGGTAGCTGCTCCGGTTCCACGGTCGCCACAACCAACTAAAGCTGCTTTCAAAGGTTTTCCGTCGGGAGCGACTTCTACGAAAGAAAACATTCCCAATTCTTCCGGAGAATAATTTTTCGCAGTAGTATCTGCATCTTGTTGTTGTGTACACGAGGTCATTACAGCCGACGACATACCCAGCGGTATTCCGGCCCCCAGCAAAGCTGTGTTTGTTAAGAAATCTCTTCTTTTCATGGTATTTAAAATAAATAGTATAGTTATCTGACGCCCAAATATATGAATTCAAAAGCAAAGAGACAAGTATAAATCAGGTTTTATACCCCACATTACTAGACGTATATACAGAACTTATATGTATTCTATACAATAAGATAACAGATATTGTAGAAAATACGGCAAGTATACAGCCTGAGTGCCAACATTCAGTAATACAATAACTAAAAAAGTCTAAACAAAAGATGTATCATCTTCCAAAGCATATTTTTCGTACCTTTGAAGCCTAAACAATAACATTTATAGTATGATGAAAAGCTCAAATTATCTTCTCCTCCTCGGATTGGGGCTTACTACTCTATTCTCCTGCGAAGAAGCAAAAGCACCGGATCCTGTTTATCCTATCCCGACTCCGGAACAAGTAGAATGGCATAAAATGGAAACCTATGCTTTCGTTCACTTTGGTTTGAACACGTTCAATGATCTCGAATGGGGATATGGAGATACTCCTGCCTCCACTTTCAATCCTACCAACCTGAATTGCGACCAATGGGTACGCACGATCCAGGCTGCCGGGCTAAAAGGAGTGATCCTCACCGCCAAACACCACGACGGTTTCTGCCTGTGGCCTACCGCAACAACAGAATACAGCGTCAAAAACTCTCCTTGGGAAGACGGTAAAGGAGATATGGTAAAAGAGCTGTCGGACGCCTGCCACAAACACGGACTGAAATTCGGTATTTATTTATCACCGTGGGATCGCAACAGTGCCAATTACGGACAACCCGGCTATGTGGAGAAGTTCCATGCCCAACTGCATGAACTGGTTTGCAACTACGGCCCTTTATTTGAATATTGGTTCGATGGTGCGAACGGGGGAAACGGCTGGTATGGCGGAGCGAACGAAAGCCGCTCCATCGATCCTACCACTTATTATAAATATGAAGCAGCTGTCGATACGATCAGAAAATATAATCCTTCCGTGATGATCTTCGGTGGAACCGAGCCGACTATCCGTTGGATCGGCAATGAAGAAGGCTGGGCCGGAGATACACAATGGAGCATGTTCACCAAAAAAGAGGGTATCCACTACCGTCAAAGCCAATGGGGACTGGAAGACGGCGACCAATGGCTGGGTGGCGAGTGCGACGTATCCATCCGTCCGGGTTGGTTTTATCATGCACGCGAAGATCATCAGGTAAAATCATTATCCCACCTGGTCGACCTGTATTACCGCAGTGTAGGCCATAATGCCAACTTCCTATTGAACTTCCCCGTTGCCCTGAACGGACAAATAAGTCCGACCGACTCTATCCGTGCAGTCGAATGGTACCAGACGATTCAGAATGACCTGAAAACAAATCTCTTGAAAGGAGTTTCCGTAGAAGCCAGCAACTCCCGCGGCGGCCAGTTCAAAGCCGGCAAGGTTAATGACGGCGACTGGGATTCCTATTGGGCTACAGAAGACGGCGTTACAAGCGGAACACTTACATTTACATTTAAGAAGCCGACGGATGTAAACCGCCTGATGATACAGGAATACATTCCGTTAGGCCAACGTGTGAAAGCTTTCACCATCGAAACAGAAAAAGACGGACAATGGACACCGGTTGAAGCTGCCGACTCGACTACCACCGTCGGCTATAAACGTATCGTCCGTTTCCAAACGGTAAAAGCCGATAAGATACGTATCAACTTTGAAGACGCACGCGGCCCGTTATGTATCAATAATGTAGAAGCCTTCCTCGCTCCTGCGTTGCTGACAGAACCGGCTATCCGGCGCGACCTGAAAAATATGGTTACCATCCGGGTAGAAGACAAAGGTTCCGAACTCCACTACACAACAGACGGATCAGAACCCACAAAAGACTCCCCTCGTTATACGGAGCCTTTTGCCTTCGATCAAAAAGGAACGATCAAAGCTATTTCATACGACCGCACCTTCGATAAGAGCAGCCCTGTATCGGCTAAGGAGTTAGATATTCCGGCTTCCGGTTATACGGTTGTTTACCCGAAAGATGAGAAAACAACGGTTATGTTCGATGGAAACGGATATACTACTTTCTATCTGCCGAAAGGAAAACAGGAAATTGAAGTACAACTGTCTGCCGAAATGCCGATTGCCGGCTTCCGGTATGTACCGAACCAAGGACGTGATGCAGGTGGACATATCTCAAACTATCAATTGTTTGTAAACAACAAGAAAGTAGCAGAAGGCGAATTCTCCAACATCAAACATAATCCGATAGAGCAGGAAATACGTTTCCCGGCCGTAAAAGGGGATAAGATACGCTTCGTGGCAACACGCATTGTCGATAACCAGCCACAGGCGGGAATTGGGGAGTTTTCAGTGATTACGAAATAATTAAAAAATCAACATTAGATGGGACTACCTTAAAAAGATAGCCCCATCTAATTTTTACACAATTTCACACCAATGAGTCATTTATTACCCCTATCGTTTTTTCATAACTCATTTTCAAAACTTCCTTCACATCCATACTCTCCCAATATCCTTTATTAAATAATTCTACCGATAAAGCACCCTGAAATCCGGAATCATACAATAAAGGGATTATCTTCTTAAAAGGGCATATACCATCACCAGGAAATACCCGATCCGAATCTTTTAACTTTTCCCGAGGAGGCAAATCTGGATAATCGTTAATATGTAATACAGGAAGAGCTTTCCCATTTACCAGATGTAGGCTATCAAAACTATTTCCACCTCTATACAGATGGTAAAAATCCAATAAGACCGATGCCTGAGGATGCCCCGTGGCTATAGCAATAGCAATAGTATCTGACAATTGATTTAACACACCTGCTCCCCAAAGCTCCAAGATAGGAGTTACACCAATCGCATTGCCCAATTTCAATATTGCTTTATAACGTTCTGCATATTCGAATAATTGTGACCGATCAAAATGAGTAATGCCTTGTACAGGAGCTGCGATAAATTTACCACCAAGCCTCGAGGTCATTTCCATATCATGCCTCATCTGCTTCAATCCTTCTTCACGCTTCAGAGGATCATCTGCAAACCAGGCTGCAAAGCCAATCATATTTTCCAATAAAAGTCCTGACTCTTTCAACTGTTTACTCAATTCCTCATATGATCCTCCTTGATCCACAAAAGCTTGTACATCCCGAGTCCACAATTCAATTCCTTCAAAGCCAGCCTCAGCACATAAAGCGATTTGTTGCTGTACTGATAATTTATATCCTGATATCGTCGAAACATTTAGACTTACACGGAACGGTCGTTTATCTGAAGAGGCATTCATCGAATTCTTTTTTCCAGGAATACAGGAAGTCCATTCAGCGAATGCACTCCCCAAGAAAGCAGATCCGGTAGTTAGGAGCATATCACGTCTTGAAATCTTTTTCCCAAGCATATTTTTATGCATTAATATTAAACTTCTAATGATTTCCGAGCCTCACGATCCGGATCATTCCGAACCTCACACACATTATTCAGTATCATAACTTCTCCATTTTCCTCTGAATATTCCGGCCAAACAGATAATTCACCACCATTCGGATCGCCTGTCCGCATAAAGTTTAATAGAGCTCCTGACATTTTATCGGATAATACACGAGGAATTTTGCCTCCTCCTGTATGTGTAAACATCCGATCTGTATTTTTAAACCAAAAACAAATATCCAGGCAATGAAATGCACGCATACGATTATTAAATAAAGGGGGACACCAACCAAACCATGCCACATATACAGGCTGACCTTGTTTCAATTTTGCATTGGCAGTCTTTACCACCTGCTGACGGGAAGAAGATATCATAGCCCACAACTCCATCGGAGTTTTATCCGGGAAATTCTCAGCAAAAGCTCTCACTATCGATTCTGCCTTATCTCCATATTGAGTTCTAATCTTTTCTACAACCTCTTCTTGAGTAATCATTTCTAAAACGGCATCCGCTCTATTGGGATTCCACTCATAGAAAGTCGTACAAAAAATCATAGGTACAACCGGAGAATCCAAAGGACTCTCCCCCGAATAAAAGACTCCAACAGGAATATTCCTATCATCGGCAACAGGACCAAAAGTCCTTCTCATATTGATATTTTGATCCTCCCTGCACTTTTTACAAGCCCTATCGGCAATATCCAGATAATCCCTCCAGGGTATTTCCTGGAGTTTATCAATTTGAGAAGGGGTTAACCCAGCCTCTTTCAATATATACTCGCCAACTTTCCGGGTCATCGCCTGATCTGAAGCTCCTATTGTTGATCCGCTTAATGCAACAGCCCTATGGATCAACCCTTTTGCAGCAGGCATAGCAGCCACAGTACATACTTTGGACCCTCCGCCGGATTGTCCCATTATCGTTACATTTTTCGGATCTCCTCCAAAATTAGATATATTATTATGAACCCATTCTAAAGCAGCAATGATATCCAACATTCCTACATTACCGGAATCCTCAAACTTATCACCTCCCACAGCTGAAAGATCGGAAAAACCAATTGGTCCTAACCGATGATTAATAGAGCAAAACACCACATTCCCTTCCCGACTGATATTCTCGCCATGATATCCATCCTGCTCAATACCACTACCATTTGTAAAACCTCCCCCATGTAGCCAAACTAAGACCGGACGTTTTCTCCCATCCGCTATCCCCGGAGTCCATACATTTAAGTAAAGACAATCTTCACTTACATCCCAATAATTCCAATGATCAGCAAAAGTCCCATAATTATTAGGCCAGCGATTCTCCATTCGCTGAGGAGCCGTATTTCCATAAAAAACAGCGGGTCTAACTCCTTCCCATGATTCAGGCTTCTGAGGTGGCATAAAACGATTTTTACCAGAAGTATCCGCCCCATAAGGAATCCCGAGAAAAGTATATACATTATTCAATAAATAACCCTGTATTTTCCCATATTCCGTCTGGGCTATAGCGATATCATCACCTATAAAAAGGATCTGATCATCGTTATTTACCTTTCCACTTTCATTATGGGAGTTTCCGGATGAAACACATGAAGCAGAACACATCAAACTTCCTATACTCAATGTAGCTGTACCCATCCCCAAATTTCTTACAAATTGTCTTCTGTTTATTTTCATAATAATCATTCTTAATTCATATCAATAACCAAAACCTCTTTGGGGGTTAATTCAAGATTTTCTGTGAAAGTGATCACTCGCTTCGTTAAAACATCCTTTCCTTTTGTTCTTCCTCTCAATGATTCGGCATAACGAGCAAGTGGTAATTCCACCTCTTTATTTGAGCCATTGATAAAAACCATAACACTTCTATTGTCCAAATAACGTTCATAGACATAAACACCAGATTGAGGCATGAAATGTTTCATTTTACCTTCTGAAATAATCTTATTACCTTTTCTCCATTTTAATAGCGTCTGCAAGTAGTCCCATGCCTCATTTTGTAAAGAGGAACGTCCTTCACGAATAAACCAGTTTTGAGAATCATCGGCCCATCCACCTGGAACATCCAATCGAATATTTCCATCTCCACCCGGACGATTCTTTGTTCCATACATTAACCACTCATGTCCGTAATATAATTGAGGAGTACCCGGAATTGTCAATAAAAACGCTGCACCCTGTTTATATCCATCTAAATCCGTAGGTTCAGACCGCAGGAAACGATCCGTATCATGATTATCCAAAAAACGCAAGACATTTTTAATATCCGGATAAACAAAATCATAGCACAAATGATCATAGATTTTATTTAATTGTCCTTCAGATGCTGATTTATCATTAAATATACCACTGGCAATATCCATTAAAGTAAAATCCATAACTGATTTTAGTTCTGTGCTTTTCCCGAAATTCAACTTACAGTCCTTTTGCCACCAAGCCGTACCAATCGTATAATTCGTCCAAATTTCTCCTACAATATTAAATTGAGGATATTCATTCATTACCTGAATATTCCATTCCCGCATCATATCAAAATCTGCATAAGGATAAGTATCTTGCCTTATCGCATCAATCCGGGCATATTCTATCCACCAAATTGAATTTTGGATAAGGTATTTAGCGATATGCGGATTAGCTTGATTAACATCAAATCCAAAACCAGCATATTTCATCACATCAGAATCATATGTAGATGCATAAGTATCATAAAATATAGCTTTAGCATGATTCCCTCTTTTAGATGGACTCTCATTGAACCAATCTTTAGAAGGAACATCCAAAACCCATGGATGATTTCCACCTATATGATTAAAAATCATATCCATTACCACTCGTAAACCTTTTTTATGCGCTTTGTCAATCAAACGCAAATAATCCTCATTTGTTCCCAAACGCCTATCTACATGATACATATCTGTCGAGAAATAACCATGATAAGATCCGCCCTTTGCATCATTCTCCAAAACAGGATTTAGCCAAATAGCAGTCACACCTAAATCCACAAAATAATCAAGATGGTCTTCTATTCCTTTCAAGTCACCTCCATGCCTTGCTCCCGGCTTACTGCGATCCACTACATATTCAGCAGACATAGGGACATGGTCATTGGAAGGATCACCATTGGCGAAACGATCCGGCATAATCAAGTACAATACATCTGAAGAATCATATCCCTGAATATCAGAAGTGTTTGCTTTACGTTCTTTTAATTCATAGGAATACACAATTTTCTTTTTCCCTTTTACAAAAGTTATATCAAAAAAGCCAGGTTGAGCTTTAGATAAATCAAGATATAAAATCTGATAATTGGGACTTTCAACCGTTACATAGTTTTTCAAACAGACATGAGGATCACTTATAATCGGATGATATTCAGAAATATGATCCCCATATACCATCAATTGAAGTTCCGGATTTTTCATTCCTGTCCACCAAAACAGAGGCTCTATTTTATTTATATTTTGAGCAGCAATATCTCCAATTATAAACAAAAAGTAAAAAACAAATACCATTATTTTTCTATACATAACTAATCTGGATTTAAGAGTAACTGATAAAAAGAGCGAGGAATACTCGCCCTCAATAAACATAGTTCTTACATCAATTCATATTAACATCTGGATTTCCATTTTGCTCAACATCCGGAATTTGGAACATAACTTTATGAGAATCCCATGCTTCTCCACGAATAGGTTGTTTCAAGCGTTTTAACTCAAACAATCTTTCTCCTTGCAATGCTATTTCCAAACGACGTTCTTTTTGCACCGTTTTGATAATAGTTGCTTTATCACGATTTACAGTCATCACTTTTCCATAAGCCCTTTTCTCTATTTTTTGGAGTGCATTCAATGCTAAATCCATATTACTGTCAGATTCAGCCAATGATTCTGCATATATCAGAAGTAACTCATTATAACCCATAATTATCCCGTCCATATGTTCATAATCGAATTTAACAGTGTACCATAAGCCATCAATATTTTTATAGAAAGTCTGAAAACGACGGTCGTTGTTATGATCATAAGCTGCTATCAGGGCATTAGAAGGTCTACTTGTAGGCAATGCCAACCCATTAGTACGATAGTCCCTTAATCCTCCCCATGAATCTTCGATTAAAGATACAGAAGGAATCATCATAATAGTTTCTTTTGTAATCGTCTTCTTCTCTGCTCTTGCATATTTAGCAGACAAATCTTCATCTAAATCATATTTTTGAGTATTAATTAATTCTTCTGCACATTTTGCGGCATTTGCAAAGTCATGTTTATAAAAATAGACTTTTGCCAGTAAAGCTTTAGCACCGTCAGCAGTAGCTCTTCCTGAAGCTGGATTTTCTGTTTCGGAAAGATGGGCTATTGCATATTCTAAATCCGAAATAATTTGCGAATAGACTTCTTTTACACTTGAACGTTGAACTATTTCAAACGCAGATACCCTATCCATCACTCCACGTAAACGCAGAGGGACTCCCATCTCGGGCACATCCTTTGTTTCTTGAGCATAAGGAAGCCCAAAGGCACGAACTAAATGAAAATACCCAAACGCGCGAATAAAAGAAGCTTCCGCCTTAAACTGAACCTCCTTTTGTGGATTTTCAGATAATATGCTTTCTCCCAAATCACTAAATGCAACTTGATTCACCATATTAATTGCTTTATATGTAGCTGTCCAAGTATCACGTCCAACGGCATTTACTAAGTTCATCGTATGAGCACTCATCTGGACCCATTCAAATGTTGCAACATCTGCAACACCATCATCGGCAATCACATCAAATCCACGTAATGTACGTCCACCATAAAAACCTGAAGACCGAATTTCATTATAAGCTCCTAACAACAATTTATCTAAATCTTCGACTGTCTTTATGCGATCATCCGTCAATTCCAGACTATCCGGTTTGATTTGCAAAAATCCCATATCATCACATGAAGTATAGGCTAATTGAGCGCCTAACATTATTATTGCAATATATTTTGTTTTCATAATATCTTCAATTTAAAAGTTTACACTTAATCCAACTGTATATGTACGAGCCTGAGGAGGAGTCAAATAAGTTACATTCAAACTTAAATTTCTCTTTTGGGCCGAATCGACATCACGCATAATTTCAGGTTCACCACTGTATTTATTATAATACTCACTGAAAAGAGTTAGTAAGTTGGTAGCCTGGGCATATAAACGAATGTCACGAATATTAAGCTTATTAATTTTAATACCTTTAAACGTATAACCTACGCTCACATTTTTCAAACGCAAAAAACTCGCATCATGTAAATACTCCGTTGTATTTCTAGCTAATTCAATTCCACTTTTACCCAAACTAACACGAGGTATATCGGTAATATCACCAGGCTTTTGCCATCTGTCAAGAACATTGCTTTTCAAATTCCACGTACCGACATTATTCATTTGGAACTTCTCTCCGTCATCATAAATATTACCACCGATCTGGAATGTAAACATAAATCCAAAATCCCAATTCTTATAAGTAAATGTATTATTTAAACCGCCAACAAAATCAGAATAAGGGTGTCCTACTGGTTGCCGATCTCTATCTGCATTATATTCCTTTGTTTCTCCAATGGGTTTCTTATTTTCATCAAGCATTTCATAAACAGGCATACCGTCCTCCGGATCTACACGCAAAACTTTAACAAGGTAGTTGACTCCAATAGGCTGACCTACCAGAACTCGTGTATCGCCTTCTCCACTTAATGCATCGGGTCCGGCATTGCCAACATCCAATACTTTGTTCTTATTGTAACTGATATTAAAATCAGTAGTCCAGGCGAAATTTCTATTTGTAATATTCACTGATTTAATATTAAATTCCACACCAGTGTTACGTACCTTTCCTATATTTGCCAAAAAAGCTGTATATCCGACAGAGGCTGGTACACTTACATTCAGGAAAAGATCCTTGGAATTTTTATTATAAAAACCTATTTCACCGGAAATACGATTCTTCAAAAATCCATATTCCAACCCTACATCAAACGTAGATGTAGTTTCCCATTTTAAATCCGAATTTTTCAGCGAATTAATATGCCAATAATTATCTCCTACATATAATTGATTCGTATTCACACTAACAGCTCCCCATTGTGCATAATTGGGAATCTCAGCATTACCGGTTATACCAAAACCTGTTTTCAATTTCAATAAACTTACTACATCATTGTCCTTCAAAAAATCCTCTTCCGTTATAAGCCAACCGATAGAAGCAGCGGGGAAATTACCAAATTTATTATTTTCCCCAAATCTAGATGAACCATCCCTACGATAAGTTCCGGTAAACATATATCGATCCATTAACGTATAATTTATACGTCCGAAGAAAGAAATAAATGAAAAATCCTGATTGGGATATCTCGTAAATGTCTTATTTGCCTCATCAAAAACAGGATTTTTAAATAACCAATTTTCTTTTCCCTGTTCAAATACAACATTCGTATAATTTGAAACACGTGTAGACTTGAGAACTTCTGTACCTAACAGGAAATGAAATCGATGTTTATCATTAATTGCCAGACTATAATTTAATAGAGCTTTTGCATTCCAATTTGTTTCATAACGATTTGTCACGTTACTATTGGGCTTTGTCGATAACTCTTTAGTTCTCAAATAATTTGATTCATTATCCCGGTAATCAATATTTCCTTCCAAACGCAATGACAGCCCTTTTATAATCTGTAAATCCGTATATAAACTAGCCATTGTCCGTTGAGTAAATATTCTACGCCTTTTCTCATTAACCTCTGTCACCGGATTTGTTGACAGAGGAAAAACATAATAACTGCCATCTGAATTATATGCCGGATAGTAAGGTAAGGAACTACTAACAGCACGTCCCCAGCCACCATCCCAACTTGAAGGAGTAGGACGATGATCTGTATGAGAGAAACTAAAATTTCCTCCTATCTTTAAAATATCAATAGGTTTATAATCAATATTGAGGCGTATACTTGTCCTTCCAAAATGATCATTTACCAAATATGAATTCTCCGCAACATTAGATATACCTAGGTAGGTTTGAATCTTCTTATTACCCCACGAAACTGAAAGATCATTATAAGTAGAGACTCCCGTTCTGGTAATAAGATCCTGCCAATCTGAATTATTTTGTAATGCTTGTTCTTCTGTAAAACCTCCAGGATAGGTTGAAACTGTAGAAGGATCAGGAGCTCCAGTAGGATTATAATTATAATCATTATCCAAAGCCTCTTTATAAATTTTCAAATAATCTTGCGTTCCTAACATATCAACTTTACGGTTAAGAGTTGAAAATGCAACTTTAGAACTAAAATTAACTTGTGGTCTTCCTGATTTCCCGCGTTTTGTACTAATCAAAACAACACCATTCGCACCTCTGGAACCGTAAATAGCCGTAGCTGAAGCATCTTTCAAGATTTCAATACTCTCAATATCATTCGCATTAATTGACGACATCGGATTATCTTGTGCTGCTCCTACCCGATCTCCTGCATTTTGCATAATAGGGATTCCATCAATGACAATCAGGGGATCACCACCTGCAGTAATAGAAGCAATACCTCTTACACGAATAGCGGCACCCGAACCAGCTAAACCAGATGTTTGAGTAACCTGTACTCCAGCAGCACGCCCTTGTAATGCTGCATCAAAAGAACTGGTTGGAACCGACATCAGTTCTTCACTACCTACTTTGGCTATCGAACCAGTGACATCCCTTTTATTTTGTACACCATACCCAACGACCACCACTTCATCAAGTGCTTCTATATCTTCCGACAAACGAATATCAATACGAGTTTGATTACCGACCTTTATTTCCTGCGATTTATATCCAATATAAGAATAAACCAAAACCGCATCTCTATCAGGAACATCTATATTATATTTCCCGTCTATATCTGAAGTTGTCCCTGTTATTGTTCCTTTCACCTGTATCGCTATAAACGATAATGGCTCTCCAGTATTGGCATCAGACGCCGTTCCTGTAACCTTAATTTGCGCAAATGCTGTTAATGAGAAAAGTGTAAGCGCAAAACTGATTAGAAATTTACTAATACTTCTCATGATTATTAAATTTAAAGTTAAACAAGTTCTAAAATATAAACACCACGGGCAGGAATGCTCACAGCCGTATCTAATGTAATATTCGTATCATTTATAATATCCTTTCCAGACTTATACTCTTTTACGACTTCATGAAAACGCCCCATATCCAATATCTGATCTTGATCTGTACCATTCATCAAAACAAGTACTGTTTTGTCATCCTTTACACGTGCATATACATAACAGCCCGATTTATCTGGTGTGTAATGTACTAACTTTCCAGTTGTTATAGCATCATTACCTTGCCTCCACATCAATAATTTTTTCATATAATTCCAGGCTTGATTCTGTAAAACTGTACGCCCTTCAGATGTAAAAGCATCTTTCTTATCTTCTGCCCATCCTCCTGGAAAATCAGTACGTATAACTCCATCACCTTCTGCTTTTGTACCAGACATCAGAATTTCCGTTCCGTAATAAATTTGAGGAATACCACGAGTTGTCAATAAAAATGCAATAGCCTGTTTATACCGCCTTAAATCAGAATCTTCTTTTTGCATAAATCTGCCTAAATCATGATTATCTAAGAAAATCAATACATTATTTGGATCTGGGAACAAAAAGTCTTGTGCTATTACCTCATAAATTTTAAACAAGCCAGCCTCACTACCTTCACGACTGGAGCACTCATCCGTGAATGCCTTCTGACAAGTAAAAGTCAAATCAAAATCCATGACCGTTTTTAAATTACTGTTTGAATTATTGATTTTCGAACCTTTTTGCCACCATGCCGAGGCCGTACCTCTAGGATACCAGGCCTCACCTACAATATTAAAATCAGGATACTCATCTTCGACAGCCTTACACCAGGCAGCCATAAAGTCATAATCAGCATAAGGATGCGTATCTTGACGAATACCATCAATACGTGCATACTCAATCCACCAAATACTATTTTGTATTAAGTATCTGGCCAGATGTTTATTCTTCTGATTCAAATCTGGCATTCCTCTTCCAAACCACCCATTCACAAGAATATCTTTTTCCGACTCCGGAGCATGAATATCCATCAGAGTCCATTTAAAATGAGTTGTCTGAACAAAGTTATCCTGATTATTCAGCCAATCAGAAGAAGGAAAGTCTTTTAACCACCAGTGTGAACTTCCACAATGGTTAAAGATCATATCCATCACAACCTTTAAGCCTTTATCATGCGCTTTATCAATCAACTCGCAATATTCTTCATTTGAACCAAACCGAGGATCCACGTTATAAAAATCAGTAATTGCATATCCATGATAAGATCCTCCAGGCATCTTATTCTCCAAAACTGGGTTTAACCAAACTGTTGTAACCCCCAACTCATGGATGTAATCTAATTTATTTATTATCCCCCTCAAATCACCACCATGACGGGCTCCTCCTTTAGAGCGGTCCACTTTCACCTCATCCAAATTATCATTCGATGGATCTGCATTGGCAAAACGATCCGGAGTAATCAAATACATTACATCAGTTGAAGAGAAGCCGGCAGCACCAGGTTTCCGACTTCTTTCCTTTAACTCAAATTGCTGTACTTTCTTATCCTTTCCATTCTGGAAAGTAATATTCATAATACCCGGTTGAGCGTCCTGAGATATATCCAGATAAATGAATAAATAATTAGGATTTTCCAATCCAACAACTTCTTTCATTCTGACACCGGGATACTCAATCCGTACTTGAGAATGGGCTATGTTTTTACCATATACCATAATCTGCAATTCGGGATTTTTCATACCTACCCACCAACAGGCAGGTTCTAGTCTTGTAATGTCAATCGCATACACAAGACAAACATTAAATAAGAAAATGGCAAATAATAATAGTCGTTTCATAATTATACATATTAAATTTCAGGAAATCTCCAAGGCTCCCGATAAACCTTCTTCAGGTATGCGTCTGCTTTAGGATTATTAACAAACTTGCGAGCATTAGGGTCATATGCGACACGAGTTCCTGTCAGATACGAGATGTTAGCCATATGGGCAAGGATCGTTGCAAATACACCTTTCTCTATTGGGCTGTTCGTAGCCGTTGATTTATTTAATATGCACTTACACCAATTCGTTGCATGAGCCTCAACACCACCATCTTCGAATTTTCCGATCAATTGTGCACGGTCTGTCAATAAAATACCCTCTCGGGTTTTCTCCGGAATCAGCTCATAGCCGTCACGGTTGCACACCAAAGTTGCTTTGCTTCCGACCCAGGCTACTCCTTGATTTCTGTTGTATAAATAAGCTACCTGTTGAGCCCATTCTATATGAAAATTCTTATATTGAAAAATACTTGTCTGACAACTGGGAGTTTCGTTAAATGATGTGGGATCTTTATATGCTGTAGAAAACACGGCTTCAGGATATTCACGATCACATAATCCCAATGCTTTCAGACCGTCAAAAGCAGAATCGATCCAATGCACGCCCCAATCCGTTTGCTGTCCACCACCATAATCCCAAAAACCACGCCAGCCACGAAAGCGGGAATTATTGAAGGGACGTTCGGGAGCCGGCCCTAACCACATATTATAATCTAATGTAGAAGGAGCGGAAGAGTCCGCCACTCCCGGACGCGGATTGGTGGATTGACACAGCCATAACTGTACCTTATAAACATCACCTAAGACTCCTGATTTCAATATCTCGTTAGCCGCCTTGAAATAACGTTGGCTTGTTTGCCAAAGCCCAGTGGTCACTATTCCCCGATATTTTTTCTGAACATCCATCATCACATTACATTCCGAAATAGAATTAGCTACGGGTTTTTCCACATAAATCGCCTTTCCGGCTTTCAATGCCTCGACAAATATATAAGGATGCCAGTGATCCGGCGTAGCAATAATCACTCCATCAATATCCTTGTTTGCCAGAACTTCTCTAAAATCATTATAGGCTTTAACGGAGGCTGTTTGTTCCGGATAATCCGCCTTAAATCGGGCAATCTGTTCATCAAGCCTTACTTTGTTTACATCACACATTCCCACGCAATGCACCCAGGGATTATCCGTTAATGCTCCCTGCAGATCCCGGCATCCCATCCCCACACCGATCACTGCAATATTCACCCGTCCATTAACTACTTCTTCCTTTTTCTGAGTTGCTGGCGATGGTGATGCCGATGATAAAAGAGGAGAAATACCCAAACCTGCTGCTAACATCGTCGAACTTTTTAAAAATTTTCTGCGTGTTGTCATAAGTTATTATTTTAAGGTTAAACATTATTCTATAAATTACGAATCCATATATTCCGGAAAGCAACTTCGACTCCATGATCCTGCAGACTAAGGGGCATACGACCATGAGCAACATATTTAGGCAAACCGGTATAAGGAGTTGTACCTTTCAGCACATAATTATTCTGTACTACAATGCCATTCAACACAACCGTTATCATTGCCGGAGATTCCAATACATCGTTCGTACCAAAACGAGGAGCTTTCCAATATATATCATATACCTGCCATTCATTCGTCTTCGTAAAAGCATTTGCCAATGGCGCACTTTGTTTATAAATACTACCAACCCAACCGTTTACGTAAGTAGGATTATCTTCACAATCCAAAACTTGTACTTCATAACGGCTCTGCAACATGATACCACTGTTGCCTTTCATTTGCAGTGTATTCTCTTTTCCGGGAACAGGAGTTTTAAATTCAATATGCAGCTGACAATCTCCAAAGTATTCCTTCGTTCGAATTGATCCAGTTCCTGGAACTACAATCATTGCCTGATCTTTCACTGTCCATTTGGCCGGTCCACCTTCTTTACCTGCCGATTCCCACATAGAAAGATCTTTCCCGTCAAACAGAATAACAGCATCGGAAGGAGCTCCGTTCCCTATCCCTGGTTTTACCTTAGGCGGTACGGGAGAATACCATTCTGTACTTTCCGGTTTCCATTTTTGTTGTTGGCTACTCTGTTGGGCATTCATACAAAATGTCACACATAAAAGGTAGATAAATACAAATTCTTTTTTCATATCAATAAGTATTAAATTAATGTATCCTGTATAAATCAAAATATGAAGCTATCACAAATGTATTACTGATTCTAAAAATCAAACCATCTAATCATATCAAAATCATTTCAGATTGTTGCAATCTCTCAATATCCGGACTTTTTCATCTATTGATGAGAAAAACAGATCATGAATGATACGATTTTACACAACGAAGCAAACCATATCCTTCCGTCATATTGCGTCTTCTTTCACGAATTTCTTCCAATGTCTGTGAATCTCCGATAGAAGGCATTTCGTGTTTCTTCGCATCTGTCAAAAACCTCCAGGCATATTCAGAAGCTATCGCCGCATCAGCCATTAAGGGTAACTGTGGATTGATTGTTTTTGTCTGAACAGAATCTGCAAACAAATTACAGAGGATATCTATATTCTTTCCACCATAAGGTTTTTCTATTTGAAGAGTCGTATTTACTCCTCGTAAATCTACGATTGCCGTTTTAAAATCATGAGTCATGCGGACGATACCTTTCGTACCTATTATATCAACATAGGAGTTATGCGTTTGTTTTTTAGACAATTGCCCGTATACATGCCCTTGGGTTATATCAAAAACGATTCCATTCTCGAAAGTGCCATGACACTGCAACCACCAGGGTTCGTGATAGTCCCACATTCTAACAGCCTGTGCATGCCAGGTCTTATATTCACATTCGGCATACCAACGGGCGATATCCACATAATGCATACCACAATCATGAAAAGACGGCCCCTCATACTCATGTCCTTCACCCGGTGCTAACCCCGGAGTCATATGGCAAATGCGGATAATTGCCAGTTCTCCGATTTCCCCTTGTTGAATAAACTCTTTAATCGCATTATGATACCAGGAATTACGCAAATACAGGTTTACCGTCGAAAATAAAGCAGTATCCTTTACCGTTCTGACAACCTCCCATTCATGTTCAATCGTGTCAGCAATCGGTTTTTCTGAAATTATATGCTTCCCAAATGTCACAGCTTTTCTGATCTGTCTCAAGCGGGAATCAGCCAGAGTGAACAAGCCGACCACCTCTACCTCCGGATCTTCAAATATAATTTGCTCATCAGCTATTATTTGTGTATTCGGAGATTTACTTTTTGCCAACTCTCGTGCAGCTGGATCTGTATCACAAATATATACAAGATCCCATTTCTCACTTTTCCGCATCTCTTCCAAATAAAAACCGCCCATGCGGCCAAAACCGATTATTCCTACTTTTACTTTTGAACTCATATGATTAATCTTTACATGTTCATACTGACTATGCCAAAAGTAAACAGCCACAGAGCAAACATCCCGGATTATTTTATCAAATTTGTTATCTTTCGTATCAAAAAGGCCATATTTCAACTGACAGATAAAAATACCCATACAAAAAGACGGATATTGATACGATATGAAATGGAATGACACAAATATTCAAGAACAAAAACAAAAAAGTTGATATCTTGCAAACCAAATAAGAAATACAAAAAGGATATGAAATATCTATTTACTTTATTATGCTTATTCAATCTCGCTAATACGAGTGCTAATCCCTATTACTTCAAATCTTATGGTATGGAGGACGGATTAAGCAACAATCATGTTACATGCTGCATACAGGATCATTATGGTTTTATGTGGTTTGGAACCAGGGACGGACTGAACAGATTTGACAGTAAGAAATTTCATACGTTCAAAAACTATTCTACTGAAAACGGATCATTAGTCAGTAACTATATATTAGATTTAGCAATCAGTCCGACCGGAGATATTTGGGTTAGTACCAATATAGGCATTCAAAAGTATGATTATCAAACAGATTCATTTTCTCTTATAGAATTTACAAAAGGAATAAGCTGCCATTCATTACAATTTGATCAACAAGGAAATTTATGGACACTTCTCTACGGAAATTCTCTCGTAAAATACAATGATTCTCAGAATTTACATATAAATTATTCATACAAAGGAGATCCTGTTACTTCTTTTTATATCACCACACAAGATCAAATCTGGGCAACGACATCCAACGGCGATATTATATTCTTCGATCATATCCTGAATGAATTTGTAGCTTTAGACTTAAACAATCAAAATATGCAACAACCTATTTATAATATGACAACCATATGGTCTTCTCCTTCAAACGATATATTATTAGTAGGTACTAAAGATAATGGTATCAAACGAATTGACACACAGACAAAAACATACAAAGACATTTTGCCTCTACAAAAAAAATCGCCACTCTATACGAGGAATATTATACCGATAACCAATGAAAAAGTATGGATCGCCACTTTCAATGGCATTTACATTTATGATATTCTTTCAAGCTCCATAATGCAAATACAACAAAATAAAAGTAATCCCTACTCACTGTCCAATAACGCGATTAAACAGATTTACAAAGATCAGGAAGAAGGAATTTGGATTTGCACGGATAACGGAGGCATTAACTATTGTCCTCCATATTCCAATATCAAACGGTATTACAATATCCCAGGAGAAAAAACGATCAATGGAGATATTGTTCATGATATTTGTATCGATACAAATAATAATATCTGGATCGGAACAGAAGACGCAGGAGTTAATAAACTAAATACCAGGGAACAAACTTATACTTATTTCAACGACACAAACGGGCTTTCCCAGAATTGTATACATGGTTTGACCTTAATCGGGAATCACCTTTGGATAGGGACACATGCCAACGGGATTGATGTCATGGATATACATACAGAGAAAATTATCAAACACTATACCATAGCCTCTAATCCTTATGTCGATAAAAATGATATCATTGTATATTTATATAAACTCCATGATAACAACTTATTAGTAGCAACAGCACTGGGTCTGTATCAATATAATGCTCAAAAAGATATCTTCGAACGATTCAGCCAGTTTCCTGATAATTGCAGAATACAAACTATTTTTGAAGATCATGAAGGAGTTATCTGGGCAGGAACATTCAGTAAAGGACTGTATTTTTATAATCCGGTAAATCAGCAACAGGGAGAATTCAGACTGGACTCAGTAAATACAAACTCAGACCGGATGATTAATGATATTTATGAGGATAGTAATAATAACCTATGGTTTGCCACCGGAGATGGATTAAAAATGTATGACCGCGTTAGCCGGAATAATATAAAATACAGCGTAAAAGATGGATTACCCAGTAATGTGATTTATCGTATTGAGGAGGATAATAAAGGACAAATGTGGATCAGTACAGCCAACGGGCTTGTTTGTCTTAATCCTATAAGCCGTGAAATAAAAGTTCTGAAGAAAGAGCACGGCTTAACTTCAAATCAGTTAAATTATAACTCTTCGATGAAAACACCCGATAAGGAATGATCAGTTTTCATCCGGACAATATCCGGGAATCTACGAGTCAGCCCAAAGTATATATGACACAAATCAACTACAATGACCCGGAGAACAACATGTTACAGCAGGAAGACATCACATTCAAACAGAGCATCATCTTAAAATATGACCAATCGACATTCTACATCGATTATACTTCATTAAACTTCCAGGCTCCCAATCTTACTCAATATGCTTATTGCATGGAAGGATTAAGCTCCAAATGGTATCATGTAGTCGGAGAAAACCGGGTATATTTCACTAAACTCTCACCCGGGAATTATACTCTTAAAGTAAAAACAGCCAATCTATCCGGTATATGGAATGATGTACCTGCCACTTTTAATATTACCATCCTTCCCCCCTGGTGGCTCTCTACTACTTCACTAATTATATACGGAATAATAGCAATTGGAATTATTATTTTACTATTTATCATGATAGATAAACATAGCAAGACCGAAATTCGAAAAAAGATACAGGAGTTCGAAAATGAAAAGGAGAAAGAACTCTATCTTGCTAAAATCAACTTTTTCATCAATATAGCCCATGAGATCCGGACTCCGCTAACGCTCATTAAAAGTCCATTGGAAAAAGTAACCAAAGATATAAAATTATCACCTGCTGCTAAAAATTATCTGGCAATAGTAGATAAGAATGCAAACCGGTTACTGGATCTGGTAAATCAACTTTTAGATTTCAGAAAAACAGAGATAGAAGGATATAAACTTAATTTTGTACATACGGACGTCATCTTGCTTATACATGAAACTTATGAGCGTTTTCAGGATACAGCCGAAAAAGAATCTCTGAAAATGGTCATTGAAGAGGATATAAAATCATTCTACGCATTTGTTGATAAAGAAGCCTGTACAAAAATACTCAGCAACCTCCTGTCGAATGCTATCAAATATGCAAAAAGTAAAATCATCATTCGTTTTGAATCAAAAGTGAATGACCATTTTACTATAGATATAATGAATGACGGAAATCCAATATCCAATGATATAAAAGAAAAAATATTCAAACCTTTTTACAGGGATGAATCTTCCTTTCACAAATCCGGAACCGGATTAGGATTACCATTGGCCCGCTCATTGGCCGAGATGCACGAAGGATCATTAACACTGGAGGAAGTATTTTCCGGCTTAATTACTTTTAGATTGCGTTTGCCAGTCAACCAACCCAATTCCCTGAAGCTAGACGAGGAAAAGGAGAAAAAAGAAATTACTCCCACCATTGATCGGGAATATATTATAAAAGAATCACAGCCAACTATACTTATTGTAGAAGATAACCGGGAAATGCTACACTTTATAGGACAAGAAATAAACCTTCACTATAATGTAGTCACAGCCAGTAACGGCGAAGAGGCCATTCTATGTCTGAAAAAACACGGCATACAGCTGATTATCAGCGATGTCATGATGCCAGTCATGGATGGATTTACTTTATTGAAAAAGATTAAAACCGATCTTGAGTTCAGCCACATTCCGGTGATCCTTCTTACTGCAAAAAGTACTTTGCAATCCCGTATGAAAGGCCTTGAACTCGGAGCGGATGCGTATATAGACAAACCTTTCTCTATGGATTTATTATTAACTCAAACAACAAACCTGCTGAACAACCGGACTAATATGCGGACTTATTATTTCAACTCCCCGATAGCAAATATGAAATCCATAGCCTATACCAAGGCTGACGAGAGTTTTCTGAAAAAACTCAATGAAATCATTAATAGCCATATCAACGACGTTGATATGGATGTCGATATGATAGCCGGCTTAATGAATTTAAGCCGGCCCACTCTTTACCGTAAAATCAATGGTTTATCCAATATGACTCCGAATGAACTGATTAAGATCAGCCGCTTGAAGCGAGCCGCAGAACTAATCCTACAGGGAGATATGAAGATTTATGAAATAGCCGAAATAGTAGGATTCAACTCCCAGTCATATTTCAGCCGGGCTTTTGCCAAACAATTTAACATGAGCCCTTCACAATTCGCAAAAGAAAACAACGTAGAGATAAAATAAGCCGATTGTGATGGAGTAGCGATAATTAAAATAAGGCAACTATCACCCTTATAATCATAATGCCACAGATATAAAATTGTTTTTTATTTTCACGACGAATACGTCATAAACCAATGTGTCACCTTTTCGCTATAGGTTTTTGAGATAGGGATATCAGGGACTTTTTCGATACCGAGTTCCAGGTAAATGCCATCCTTTTCGCGGCGTATTACTTTCACCTGGTCGAAATTGACCATATAGGAACGATGACAACGCAACACATTCGTTTCCGCCAGGCTTTCCTCTATGGCTTTCAACGAATTCCGAAGCATGAACTTTGTCAGGATACCTTTATTAAGGTACCAGATACAGACATAGTTATCGGCAGATTCGATATACAAAAGATTACTCCGTTTCACCGACAACCGCAATTCATGCTTCTCGTCATAAAAAGAAAAGACAGACAGCTTATTCGCCGTCTCAGCCCTATCCTCCTCCAATAAGCGCAGCTGCCGCTCTTTCTCCTTATACGAAAAATACAGGTGTAAGACAGAATAAGGCAGCAATAATACCAGGCTCGTATTGATGGATGACTCTTTAAAGGCACTCAGGTACTCCCGTTCCGGATTTAACACCAACGTATAGATGGTATAGAATAAAGACATAAAAAATATCTCCAGCAATATCCATAACGCATATGCCCCGGTTGTTATCTCATGCTTCTTCCCCCAATAATACATCACGATCCGGCTGATAACGACAACCAGTACACCCGTCAGAATGATCAGGCTGGAGAAAACGAAAAACTTGAATTCGGAAACCGAATACCAACTGGAAGAACTGAACGGTTTATAGATATTGATAAACACCAAAGCAAAAAGTGCCGTCAGCAGAATCAGACGAACAATATTCGACTTCTCATAAATATATCCGGGGATTTTATAACCTAACATTCCCATATCTTTTGCCTCTTATTTGGTAACAAATGTACTATAAATCCCGAAACATTCGCCCCGCATATAAAAAATTCGCCCCTATATACTACTTTCCGCCCCTTTTGATATTCGCCGGAACCATTTATTTGCCGGGATTGTTTTTATAGTGTTTGTTTGCAGAAAAAACAAGAATGTTATGGATATCTCACTTCGCACACAACAACTCAACAGCCTTTTCTCGTACGATAAAAAGGCACGCCTGGAAGAGAGCCGTCTGGATATAATTCCTTTTCGCTTTACGCAAACAATAGCAGCCGGCGAGATCGATGAATTCCAGAAAGAACTTGCCACAACCGAATTCTGTTCTCTCACGGACGACCATATCCAGGAAAATAAATCATTCAATTATACAATCTTTGCACCTTCCGGAAAGGAGAAACGGGACAAAGCGATCATTCTCCTGCATGGGCTGAACGAACGTACCTGGGAAAAATACCTGACCTGGGCCGAATACCTGGCCGAAACAACCGGAAAGCCGGTCATTCTTTTCCCTATCGCTTTCCACATGAACCGTACACCGGGCAGCTGGTGCAACCCGCGGGCTGTTCTTCCCTGGGTAGGACAACGTAAGCAGAAAATCAACGATCTGGTCAACTCCACCTTTGCCAATGTAGCATTGAGCAGCCGATTGTCGATCAATCCGCTACGCTTTTATGCATCCGGCCGCGAATCGGTTTACAATCTCTGGCAACTGGTACATGAAATTAAAGACGGACGGCATCCTTTATTCAAGGAAGATACTTCCATCAACCTGTTCGCCTATTCGATCGGGGCCTTGTTATCGCAGGTGTTACTACTCAGCAATCCGGAGAAAATGTTCAGCGACACCCGCCTGTTTATGTTTTGCGGCGGCTCCATCTTCAGCCAGATGAATGGAAGTGCACGCGATATCATGGATCAGGAAGCATTCGACAGCTTGCAACGTTATTACCGTCATGACTTCCTGGAGAACCGTTTGTTACCGGGTTCCTTCAAAAATGATTTTCTAGAACAAGCTTTTAAAGCGATGATACGTCCGGACGTATTGCAGGACTACCGCGAATCGTTCTTCCAGCGGGCCTGCAACCGTATCAGGACTATTTCATTGAAAAAAGATATCGTAATGCCAACCACCGGAGTGATCAAAGCATTGGGCAAAGCATCCGATAAAATACTGGAAGAAATAGATTTTCCGTTCCAGTATTCTCATCAGATACCGTTCCCATTCCGGTCGAAAGCGGATCAAAGGCTCGTCAATCAGGCTTTCGACTCTATTTTCAGTAAAGCGGCTGCATTCCTTTAGAAAAAAGTGTTTAGCTATATAACATGTAGCGTTATTTCAGTATTTTATGCAGCCAGGGAATTATCAACTCATTCTTAAAATAATGGGAAGGCGGATCAACATTTACCAATTCGAAATAAGCTTGTGGAGTCAGACCTTCCGAAAGGTGCTCTACATCATTTCTCTTAGTTTTATCGGCAAACTTCGGATAATGATGAAATTCCACATTTTCTGGCTTCCCACAATCATCATAAGCAGACTGAATCAGGCGGAAATCGCGATCAAGGCCTCCTTCCGTAAAGATAATCGGACGGGGAGCGAGAGAAGCTGCAACATCCGGAAAGTTGAAATACTTCCAATAGTCAGGAATCAAATGACGGATAGAGTTAGGAAAAGGTCGCCTGTTTTCTTTATTCGGTGCCGTTATAACAACAGCCCGTTCCTGTGTCTGACATAAAAAATCATTATACACAAAAGCATAAATATCCCTATCCAATACACCTAAAACCATCATAGGCTCTGTTCCCAACGAAAAACCACTTACTACGATCCGATCTTTTTTTATGAAAGACTGTTTTTTCATCCATTTCAATACCTGCATATCCAGATAAGAGGTGTATCCAAGCCAATTCCAGCCCAGTTCCAACAAATAACGGGAAACCACGTCATAATCATAATTCCATCCTTTATCATAACACTCAAGGTCGGAAGCTTCACCGGCCGCAGCATTATCGACAGCAACAGCCACATAGCCTTCCTTTACAAGGTTCAAAGCCATTGTCACTTTCGGATCAGTCGTATCTTCTGTTAACTTAGGACATATACCGGGTTCTCCGGCCAACCCTTCCTTTGTTCTTCCAGACCCCGGAATACACAAGATACCGGGAACAGCATCCTTCAGGTTGTGCGGTTTCAATACAAGAAAGGTCGATACACTCTTAGAAAATGGATAAAACTCCCATTTTTCTATTGTATATCCATCCCTTTTTTCCGTTTTGACACAAACAGGATCGGGCTGATTCTTCACCTCCGGAAATTTCATAATTGTAACCATAGCACTTCGGACACTATCCTTCCATTGCTCAAATTCGTCGCCAGACATACCCGTCCGATAAGCAAACTTCGGATGCGTATCTTTCAGCATTTCATGTACAATACCATACGAACTCAGAAAGCGCCCATCCGGACGATCCGATTTCAAAACTGCATGTTCCTGGGGGTTATAATTCTGCGAATAACCAGTCAGGAAGAAACTACAGATTAAAAGAAGAAGAACAGATATTTTCATTTTCATCAGAATTTAATAGTATACATATAAAAAGAGCCGGACATAAATAATACATCCAGGCTCTTTTCTATTTTAATTATCATAGCCCGGAGTCTGTTTGATCTCCGGATCACCGTTCAAAACCTCAACATCTACAGGCCACAACATCATATAAGACTGATCGTCTGTCAAAATAGGTAACGTACTACCATAATGTGCTTTAGCAGAAAAGACAAATGGTTTACCGTTGGCATCCTTCAGACGAAGAAGGTCGAACCAACGACTACCTTCACCAACAAACTCCTTATCACGCTCCTGTAAAATAGCCCATTCATTATCCGCAAAACTACCTCCTATAAATTCATGTCCCGCAAATTTATCACCGTAAGCACGTTGGCGGACATCATTAATATATTTCGCACACTGAGCCGAATTTCCTAAACCGTTTTCACACTCTGCCAGCATTAGCAACACATCCGAGTAACGGTAAATAGGAACGTCCGAATCATAGTAGTGAGTACCTCCATCGGTATGACCTATCAGCTTTTTCCAACAAGCACCACGGGTTTTTCCTTCAAATAAATATTGGAAGAAGGTCGCATCCAGACGCGAATCGTCTTTATCATAGATATCTACAAACGCTGTCTTATATTCATAGCGAAGCGGCCCTGCCGTCAACAACTTCAAAGGATCTGCATCATACCTATTACCATCCAGGTCTGTTGCATTCGTGAAAAGAGCAACATTATAGAACCAATTCGCTCCCCAATTGGTCAGTTCGTTTTTGTCGAAACACAAAGCAAAAATAAGTTCCTTATTTTTCTTTCCTTCCGGTGTCCATAAACCGGCGTAGTCCGTTACTAACTCAAATTGTTGGTTCAAAAGATTCGACAAGGCAGTTTTTGCTGTTTGCAAATCGCTGTTACCCGGATCGACCGTGGTTACCGAAGCAATATGGCCTCCCTCTCTATCCGCACCTGTCGTCACCTTGGCAGACCACATATAAATCTTTGCTTTCAACATTTCCGTTGCATAATACGACCATTCATATAAAACGGAAATTTTCTTATCAGCCTTACCGAAGAACTCTTCCGATTTATTTATATCCGTTTTAATAAAGTTCAATGTTTCTTCCGGAGTCGAACGAGCCTTGTATAAGGCTGTAATATCAATGTTACCCTCTGTGACAGTCGGCTCCGTTTCCAGTGGAACCCCACCAAACGTACGATAAAGATAAAAATAATAATAAGCACGCAAACCATAGGCTTGTCCGAGATAGAATGATTTCTCGGCTTCGGTCATATAGTCGATATCCCTGTCTACATTTTTTATAAACAGATTTATATGCATGATACCCGGATATAGCTCATACCAATCCTTAATACCTGTATTATCTTTGGTCAGCAAGTTATTTGTCATAGGGGGACCATATACTCCTTCCCCCATAGAGGTAACATCGCTTATAAGAAGTTCGCTTCTGAACTCTCCCAAAGTAACCGGCATCTGGTATTTACTTCTCAAATCAGCATGGATACCGGTCATGAACATCTCAGCCTGTGACTTTTGACTCCAGAAGTTAGTTGAGCCGTAATAATCTTCAGGCGACAAATCTAATGAATCGCAGGAGTTAAGTCCGATCATCCCTGCTAATAATATGCTTATGCTATAAAATAACTTTTTCATAATCTATCTTATTAGAATGTAACATTTAGGCCAAACACAACCGATCTGGGCATCGGATAGCCACCATTCTGACTAACACCATATTCAGGAGTAGCCATATTCTTAGCTGCCGTGATATAACCCAAATTCTGAGCTGTAACAGACACATTAACTTTACTCAAACCCGTCTTCAGAATCCAGTTCTGGGGCAATGTATATGCCAGACTTACTTCACGGAAAGCAAGGTAGTCGCCACGATAGCAATTGATATCCGAAATTCTGTCATAATTACGCTTTCCCAAGAAGTCAGCCCATCCATAAACAGGATATTTTCCATTCGGATTGGTTTCCGACCATGAATCTTTTACCAAAGAAATAGTATTAAATGTTCCCTGCATATTCCCCATGATCCAAGGTGTTTTAAAATCGTGCACCCAGAATCCAAGAGCATAATCGAGGCGACAATTCAGTGATAAACCTTTCCAGGATGTATTGATATTAAAACCTCCTGTCCAATGAGGAATCGTATTACCCAGCTTCACCCGATCATAATCGTCGATAACTCCATCACCATTTACATCAAGCCATTTAACATCACCGGCCTGTATAGGTAAACCTTTTTCTTTTTCAGCATCCGACATCTTGGCCCATGCATCAGGTCCATACAGAACTTTTGCATCCGCACCATTCTCGGTATAAGTAGATCTGTCGATTAAGTTACCGGCAATTTCACTCTCACTTTTATAAATACCCAACGATTTAAAGCCGTAGATAACACCATATTCCTGTCCTTCCTGATAGCCGCCTACCCATTTTTTCTCATAACTTCCGTCAGACAACTTATTACCGGTGTAAACCTGATAAGCATCCTGCATATTATTAGGCAGACCGTTATATGGTAATGATACTATTTTATTTTTATTATATGCCGTATTCATACTAACCGTAAATTTCCAGTCTTTCGTGCGCAGGATATTGGCAGTGAGTTCCAACTCCATACCCTGGTTCTGTACTTCTCCGTTATTCGACAGGAAAGAAGAAACACCGCTATGAGAGGGTAATGTAATTTCCGCAAACTTATCTTGTGTATGTCTGTTGTAGTAGGTAAAATTCAATACGTACTTATTATTGAGGAAACCCAGATCCAAACCTGTTTCAAACGTATATGACTTTTCCCATCGCATGGTCGGATTAGGCAGATCGTTCAACATCAAAGGAACTTTACCGTTATAATTAGCTACAGTCTTTCCGTCTTTGTCTTTCATAATACCATAAGAACCCTGCACGGTATAATAATCGAGTCCGGTTACAATATTGCCGTTAGCATCGAGTACTCCCGACACATTTCCATTAGCACCATAGCTGGCACGTACCTTTGCATAAGAAAGTACATCCGCCATATCTTCCATAAAGCCCTCTTTTGAAAATACCCAACCACCGGAAATACCGGGGAATGTTCCCCAACGATTATCTTTCGGTAATTTTGAATATCCGTCACGACGCAGAACCAGACTCAGCAAGTATTTAGATTTATAATCGTAGTTTACTCTACCGAAAAATGAAAGAATACGCTGGCGGTAATGCCATGAATCGATTTGTCTTACACCGGAAGCTGTCGATGTGTAATTCAGATCTTGAAAATCGGACAATGGCGAACCATAACCGGAAGCAGAGAAACCTTTCTTGTAAGAATCATAATATTCCACCCCCAGCATGGCATCCAACGTATGATCCTGCAAGAAAGTAGTCTGATAATTCAAAATACCATTGTATGTCTGATCCAATAAACGCTCATGTTTGTTGGATGTACTATGGTTGGTATCGTAGACTGGTCCGGTAGCTACAATATAATCGCCTTTAAAAAACTCACGACTATCGTCAAAATAATACCAGGCTCCGGTAGCCTTAAAAGTCAGTCCCTTCATAATATTAAAAGTAAATGACTGGCTAATATTGAACTTGTCGGTGTTATTATCGTAATTCAAAGCATCTTCATACACCTTTGCTGTGGTCCAACCACGTGCGTAAGAAGCCACGGCAGGTCCGGCCAACCAATCACCATCAGGACTTTTTACCCTGAAAGTTGGAGGTACGGATAATGTGGTACTAAAGAAATTTGTCTCACCGGCATATCCGGCAGCACCATCGTCCCATTTTGAATCGGTAAACGATAAAGAGGAATTGGAAGTCAGCCAAGGCTTGATCTTATAGTCGGCATTGATGGTAAAGTTCAACCGGCGATACCAGTTATTTACAGCATTACCTTCACTATGATTGTATCCCAGGCTGGCATAATAATGTCCTTTATCATTTCCACCCGAAACACTCAGGTTGTAATCCTGCGAAATAGCCGGCGATTTAATATTATAATCCTTTAGCTGATTATCGGCATAGATAAGCTTCTGACCCGGATTAACAGGATCATCCATTGTTTGCCAACCCTGCTTCAACAGAAAAGCCAGGTCGTCGGTATAATTCATTACGCCCCAAACAGCCGTATTATCTTTGTTTCCGTTCAGTATATTCCCGTTAGCATCAAAATAACGGTTTCCCGTACCATAAGGCTGTGTACCAGAAAGCGTTGCATCACTGGCAAAACCACGCCAGTTTCCCGATTGATCCTGCCAGATATGAGAAGAACGATGAAAAGCCGAGCGCATATAATAAAGATAATCGTGCGCATCTAAAAATTCATATTGGCTATGAAAGAAATTCAATCCGACTTTAGCACTCAGATTCACTTCCGTCCGGCCTGCTGTTCCTTTCTTGGTTGTGACCAGGACAACACCGTTGGATGCACGTGCCCCGTAAATTGCAGTAGCACCGGCATCTTTCATCACCTCCATCGATTCGATATCTTCGGGATTAACATCGCTCAACGATTCACGAACCGCTCCGTCGATGATAATTAAAGGCGAACCGCTACCATCCAGGTTAGTTCCTCCACGCAGAACCAGTGTCGGTGTTGCATTCGGCTTACCGCTTGTCTGCTGCACTCTCAATCCAGCCACTGCTCCAGATAATGCCTGTGCAGGATTGGTATAAGTACCGTTGGCTAATACCGAGTTATCGACCTTAGCTATAGAGTTGGTCATTTTCGAGCGGAGTTGCGTTCCACCATACCCGGTGATGACAACTTCTTCCAATGTTTTGTTATCTTCTCTGAGAGATATCTTTAAAAAATGGTTTTGTCCCACCGGCAGAGTCTGCGTCATATAACCGATATACGAGATTATCAGCTTCGCCCCTTTATCGACTTGCAAACTAAATTGTCCGTCGATATCAGTTATGGTTCCGTTGGTCGTTCCATCCTCTATGATGTTAGCACCGATAATAGCCTCCCCCTTTATGTCGGTTACGGCACCTTTTATCGTAACCTTTTCCTGTTGTACAAACTGATTTACCGGAGCTGTCTTAACTTCCGCTTTGCGGATCATTACCTGCCGGTTGCGAATATTATATTCCAGGTTCGTACCGGAAAAAATTTGTTTAAGAATCTCTTCTACAGGCTTATTATATACATCTACGCTTACGCGGTGAGACAGATCGAGGTCCGTATCGTAAATAAAAATAAACTGACTATTCTTTTCAATCCACTCCACAACACTTTTCAGCGTTTGGTTTTCCATGGAAATGGTGAAATTGGTTTGTTCTGCATAAGTCAGTTCACTATTGTTGGCATTAGAATTGCCGGAAAATGTTAAAAAAATCGCCAAACTCATACATTTTGTGAAATCAGGCATGAGTTTTATTCTATTTATATTCTTTTTCATATATTCGATTGTTTTTTCTATTATTTCGAGGAAAATAATTAGATCACTTTCTAAACCAGGTAGTACTGCAAATACTATCTGGTTTGTTAATTCTACTACTTTTTCACTTATATCATAGGCAACAAATGTTTTTATGGTTTATACTATTTTTTAAGGCTCACATATATTTCTTTCGATTCGTTCATTGTATATTTTAAAGGGAATGACAAACAAAGATTATCCAACACATCTTTGATATCGGGAAGCAGATCCAGTTTACCGGTAATCGACATGGCAGCCACTCCCGACGTATACTGAATCCGGTAACCATAATACAAGGCCAACTTACTGAAAACTTCATCGAGATGCTTCTGATTTATTTTAAGCATGTTTTCTTTCCAACTGATATACTCGGAAACATCCACTTCGCGTACCTGCGTTTGATTTCCTTTAATGTCGATCAGCTGATTCGGCTTCAGTTGTACTTCGTGCTTGTCTTCCGTAGTCACCACGACACTTCCCTGTACCAGCACAACCGATGCAGAAGTCTCTTTTCCATAAGCCGAAACATTGAAGGATGTACCCAACACACGGATATCAAATCCTTTTGTCTTGACTATAAACGGACAATGGGGGTTTTTCGCGACATCCAGATATACTTCGCCTTCCACCAGTATTTCGCGTTTATCGTCAGCAAACACTGCCGGATAAATAACCTTACTGCCGGAATTTATATACATTTTCGTCCCATCTGAAAAGACGATGTCCACTCGTTTACCATCGGGCACGACAATTTTATGCATTTCATTTTTCAGAACAGGCGCTTCCGTTGTCTGATTATCTAAAACATATTGTCCAAGGTTTAAACTATCACCCGCATCATATTTCAGAAAGGATTCGTTTTTAAGGTTCACCGCCTGATTACCGGCTACCAGAGTTACCTCTCCATTATTTATTGTCGTTGTATCGTTCAATAAAGCGATGTCTAATCCGGAGGGGGTGGCAGTATCGGCAACCCACCAGGTTGCAACAAACAGTAGTCCGACAACGGCCGCTACAGAAGCAGCCCACCAATAAAGCCGGCGCAACTTCGAATGCGACCGGATCTCCTTCACCTGCCCCATCACAAGCCGGAAAGAATCGTCGATTTCACGATCGTCAACCGTGTCGGCTTTCCGAATCCGTTCAGCTAGCCTACGACTTGCTTGTAGAAACTCGTCCGGAGAAAATGTCGGTTTATTTTTTTTCATACTGCACTTCTTTTACAGGAAAACGGTGCAGAGAAAAAAACATACTCAAAAAAAGAAAAGAAAATTTCAATCAGATCAATTTTTTTCGCCATCATCGGAAAAAAAATATTCACGCAGATGCACTAACGTCCGTGACAAAAGATTTCGGCACGATTGCAGATTCATTTCCAAAATAGCTGTGATTTCCTTATAACTTAATTCCCTTATATAATATAGGTATAAGATTTCACGCTGGCGGGTAGATAAAGAGGCGATCGCGGAAGCCAATTTCTTCTCATTGATTACGTCTGTATCATCTTTTGCAAATAAAGAATTGATAATTTCTTCATTTAGCGAAAAAAAGTCCTGGTATTCCTCAATCGTCTCCATCCGACGTGAAGACTGAATAGCGTCAAGCAGTTTATTTCTGAAAGCACAAAGCAAATAGGCCTCAGGATTATCGGTAGAGTGCAGATTCTTACAGTTCAGAATAAGTTTGACGAAAAGGTCCTGAATCGTATCGATCACCATTTCACGGTTTCCAACCATACGGATGCCATATGCATACAATGAAGAATAGAAGCGACGATAGATTTTTCCAAAAGCTATCTCATCCCCCTGCAGGAAGTCGTTCCAGCATTCAACATCGTTTTGTCTCGTTTCATCCATAGTATTATCTCATCGTCTCCCTTCTTGAATATCATTCCGATAACGAAAAAATCAGTAGATAAACACAAATATAGTTATAGTTTCCACAAAACAAAACCCTTAATAAAATAATTTTAATATATTAGAGCAAATTTCGTACTATTATTACATACAGAAGCGGAATAAATAATATATTTTCTAATAACAAAAGAGATAAGACACAAAAAACGCAGACTTACGCAGACTTATTAACCGAAAAATTAATAATATCTGCATGAGTCTGCGTTCTTTCTATACTGTCCGCTTTGTCAGTATTTCTTAACAGCGGGACTGCTATTTTGTTTTATTCTAACGTAATCACCTTATACTTCGGAACCAATGCCTTCATGATCACCCATCCGATCAGATAGGCAACAGAGCATACACAGAAGATAATGAAATAACCGGCCGGTTTACCCTCAAATCCCATAAAGGTCATTTGAGTTTCATCAGCATAAACGAACAGGTTACCGGCCACTTTCTGCAGGATCATCGAGCCGACACCACCGGCCATACCACCGATACCCGTGATACTTGCAATAGCCGATTTCGGGAACATATCCCCTACGGTAGAGAATATATTAGCCGACCAGGACTGATGAGCCGCTCCACCGATACCGATCAGGATAACCGGAAACCACGGGGAAATAGTACCCAACGGTTGTGCCAGCAACACCACCAACGGGAAGAAAGCAAAAATCAACATCGCTTTCATACGTGCAGCATATGGGTTCAGTCCCAAACGGTTAATAAAGATCGTCGGAAGTTTACCTCCATAGATGGAAAGCATTGTAACGGCATATAAAGTAAAGATCAGCGCCATCCCCAGAGGATCGGAAGTCTTGATCCCAAACTGTGTATTCAGATAAGAAGGTGTCCAGAAAAGGAAGAACCACCACACACCGTCTGTCATAAATTTACCGGCAATGAACGACCAGGTCTGTTTGTAGCTGAAGCACTGCAGGAAACCGATCTTCTTCTCTTCTTCCTCCGTTTTTACGATACCGCCATCTTCATCCTTATCTTGTTCGATATAAGCCAACTCCGCTGCATTCACATGCTTACTCTTATCAGGAGTCGTATACATGAACACCCACATACCCATCCAGATGAAACCAAGCGCACCAATCACGATGAAAGCCATTTCCCAACCCAGCCATTTAGCCAACGGGGGAATAGAGATCGGAGCGATCAACGCACCGATAGAAGCACCGGCATTAAAAATAGAGGTCGCATAAGCACGGTCTTTCTTCGGGAAATATTCGGCAGTTACCTTAATGGCAGCCGGAAAGTTCCCGGCTTCACCCAATGCCAGTACACAACGTGCTACCAGAAAGCAATACATACTGACAGTTGCCAGGATTACGACCACATCCCCTGTTGCTGCGATCAGCTCGGCAGCGCTGTTCATTCCTACATAATGTTCTGTCACTAGACCGCAACCGGCATGCATACAGGCACCTACCGACCAGACTCCGATTGACCAAAGATATCCTTTTTTCGTTCCCATCCAGTCGATAAACCGTCCGGCAAACAACATACAGATAGCATATACAATAGAAAAGACAGATGTAATCGTACCGTAGTGTGATTCGTTCCAATGAAATTCGGGTTTAATAAATTCGTCCCAGGTAAGGGATAAGACCTGACGGTCGAGATAGTTTACTGTTGTTGCAAAGAACAACATCGCACAGATTGTCCATCTGTACTGGGTCATTTTCTGACCTACATTGCCTAATGTGCTCATTTCTTACTGGTTTTTCATGATTTGCGGCAAATATATATCATTTTTTTTAAATACAAAGCATATTGTGTGTGCGAATACACGTTTATTAATATTTTATCAAATTCTTATTAGACTATTGGGGGATATAGTTATTTTTAGCACCTTTGTATAAGGTTTCATGAAACATAAGATTAAGCAGGTTTATGAAAAAACACATTCTTAGCATTCTTCTGCTGATATTCTTCTTGTCTGGGATACAAGCTGCAGACAGAAAGCCGTTCAACTATTACTTTTCTCATATTTCGAGTGAAGAAGGTTTGTCGGAGAGTCAGGTAAAAGTGATCCTCCAGGATAGCTACGGGTTTATGTGGTTCGGAACCAAAAACGGACTCAATCGTTACGATGGAACCTCGATACGCACTATCAACTGCGACGATTATATAGCAGGGACGGGCAACCATAACATATCCGCCCTGTTTGAAGACGAACAGAAAAAGCTATGGGTCGGCACCGACCGGGGGGTATATATTTACGACCCGGTATATGACATCTTCACTTTTGTCGACCTGAAAACAGAAAACGGCGAACGGATGGGAAACTGGGTGGCCCGTATTACCTCCGACCAGGCTGGTAATATCTGGGTACTAATCCCCGACCAGGGTGTATTCCGTTATAAAGCAGGGAAACTCTACTATTATGCCATCACTAACAAGGATAACATCAAACGCGAAAGTCCCGGTGCTATCTGCGTACGCAAAAACGGCGAGGTCTGGATCGGTACGGCCGGCGTAGGTCTTTTCCTTTACGATCCTAAGACGGATTCGTTTACCCAGTACCATACCGATAAGGATGGCAATACCCTGATGGGGGAGTATATATTCGCGATGTGCGACTACGGCGATTGGATTGCACTGGCCATCCATGACGGAGAATTAAAAAAATACAATCCTTCCACAAACACCTTACAGACCATAAACGCTCCCGGCGTCCATCATACAGTCTTGCGTGATGTAACCAGCTTCGACGGTAAGCGATTGTGGGTGTGCTCTCATGCCGGCTTATTCATCGTCAATGAACCGGAAGGAAAAGTGACCCATCTGAAGGAAGACCTGATGCACTCTTACAGCCTCTCCGACAATATCATTTTCTGTATCTATAAAGACCGGGAAGGCGGTATCTGGCTCGGCACGAAATTCGGCGGGGTTAATTACCTGCCAAACCATAAGCTGTTGTTTGAGAAATACGTACCTTCCAGTTCCGAAACCTCCCTCAATACCCGGCGTATCCGTGAAATGGTAGAAGCACCTAATGGTGATATATGGATTGGAACGGAAGATAACGGAATCAATATCCTCGATCCGCGTACCGGGGAAGTGTCGCAACTCAACTATCCGGCTGCCGAACAGAAAAATCACCTGATGACACATTCTATGATCCTGCATGACAAACAGGTTTATTGCGGCCTCTTCAAATATGGGCTCGACGTGATTGATATCGACAACCGCCGTATAAAACATCACAGTCACCAGGCACTCAATATCGATGAAGAAAGCGTCTATGCCCTTTTGGTAGATAGCAAAGGACAGACTTGGTTAGGCAACGGATGGGGGCTTTACCGTGCCGAAGCCGGATCATTGCAATTCAGTAAGATCAGCGAAGTAGGACTCGACTGGATCTTCCACCTGATGGAAGACAGCCGGGGCCGGATATGGGTTGCCTCGATGGGAAGCGGTGTATGGAAATACGATCCGAAAGACAACTCATACAAGAAATACGACAACGATCCCAAAAAGCCGAACAGTCTGAGTTCTAGTTCCGTCAGTTCCATTATGGAAGACAGCCGGGGACAAATATGGTTTTCGACCGATCGTGGCGGTATATGCCGTTACAATGAAGCGGACGATAACTTCACGACCTTCTCTAAAGAACAGGGATTGCCGGATGATGTAGCCTATAAGATACTGGAAGACCGCAACCACAATTTTTGGTTCGGTACAAACCAAGGACTGGTTAAATTCAATCCGGAAACAGGAGATATCCGTGTATTCACCACCGAGGATGGGCTGACCGGCAACCAGTTCAGTTATAATTCAGCTTTGAAAGCCTCTGACGGAAAATTCTATTTCGGCAGTATAGACGGTCTGATAGCTTTCAATCCCGATGACGACGAAGACTCAGAGTTTATTCCTCCTGTTTATATTTCCCGTTTCAACATATATAATAAGGAAGTAACCGTACATACCCCAAACTCACCGCTCACGAAAAGCATCGTACATACCGGAAAGATCGTTTTACCCCACGACCAGTCGAATATCAGTTTCGATATAGCGATCCCTTCCTACTCGTCGACCCGTTCCAACCAATATCTTTATAAGATGGAACCGCTCGACAACGATTGGGTCAAATCCGGGGATAACCAAAATATCTCGTATGCCAAACTACCTCCCGGAAATTACATATTCCAGGTAAAAGCCCGGCACGAGAACGAGCATACCGATCCTCCCATCACATCCCTACGTATCACGATCCTTCCCCCGTGGTGGTTATCCACATGGGCCTATATAATATATGTAATAATCGTACTATGTATTATATATGGTTGGTTCCGCTGGTACAAACGCCGCAAGGAACGGCAGATGGAAGAAAAGCAGAAACTCTTTGAGATAGAAAAGGAAAAAGAGCTTTACGAAGCCAAAGTAGAGTTCTTTACCGAGATCGCTCACGAAGTACGCACCCCCCTTACCCTGATAAACGGGCCGCTCGAAAGCATTCTCGATATGAATATCCAGGATAACAAGATCACGCGTAACCTGAACGTTATTGCGCAAAACACCAAACGTCTGCTCGAACTGACCAGTCAACTGCTCGACTTCCGCAAAGTGGGAGCCAATAAATTCAAGATGGATTTCACGATGGTTAATGTCACAGCCTTGCTGAATGAAACCATCCAACGTTTCGATCCAACGATCACCCAGCAGAAGAAAGAGTTATCGTTGCAAATTCCTGATGAGGAGATCATTGCGGCCATCGACCGGGAAGCGGTTACCAAGATACTGAGTAATCTGCTGAATAATGCACTTAAATATTCCAAACACTCCATTCTTGTCTATCTGGAGCGCAACGACACAACCTTCAGCATCCGTGTGACAAGTGACGGCGACCGCATCCCTGCCGATCTCAGCGAACAGATATTCGAACCTTTCTATCAGATAAACAAAAAAGAGAACACCTCATCAGGTGCGGGTATCGGTTTACCGCTGGCACGTTCGTTAGCGGTACTTCATTCCGGAAAACTATATCTGGATGACGATCTATCCAATAACACCTTTGTCCTCACTCTACCTCTAATGCAGGAAAAAGTTCGTGTACAGGAAGAAATAGCCATACACGAAGAAATGATCTATCCGGAAGAAGAAATGGCAACTACCGCTGACACCAGGAATCATACGCTCCTTTTGGTAGAGGATAACGAGAACCTCCGCTCTTTCCTGTCTGAAAAGCTGAGTGAACTATTCATCACCGAAACAGCCACCAACGGACGGGAAGCCTTGGAAATACTACGCAACCATAGCATAGACATTGTAGTAAGCGATATTATGATGCCTGTTATGAATGGCCTTGAACTCTGCCGCGAGATCAAAGCAGACATCGACCTCAGCCATATCCCCGTTATCTTCCTTACAGCCAAGAATGACCTCGACAGTAAGATCAACGGCCTGCGACTGGGAGCAGAAGCTTATGTAGAAAAGCCTTTCTCGTTCAATTACCTGACAACACAAATCCTCTCGTTGTTGAACAACCGCCGCAAAGAACGCGAGGCTTTTGCCAAACGCCCGTTCTTTCCGGTTAATAATATGCAAATGAATACGGCCGACAAAGAGTTTATGGATCACATTATTGCCGTCATCCATGAGAATATTGCCGACGAGAGTTTCGGCGTAGAACGTTTGGCGGAAATCCTGCACATGAGCCGTTCAAGCCTGCTGCGTAAGATCAAGGTGTTGTCCGGACTATCGCCGAACGACTTCATCCGTCTGATCCGCCTGAAAAAAGCAGCCGAACTGATACTCGACGGTAAACACCGCATCGGAGAGGTTTGTTATCTGGTAGGCATCAATTCGCCATCCTATTTCAGTAAAGTCTTCCTCAAACAATTCGGTGTTACGCCCAAAGACTTTGAGAAGCAACACCAGGCGTCTTAAATACAATATTCATAAAGAGGAAAGAGGAAGAAACGGAAATACATCAACAAAAGTTTTCTAAAATAAATCCTTCATTCATTCAGCATTGCGGATATATAACTGATTATCTAATATTTAAAGCTGAAGGAAAATGATTTAGCTGAAGGAATTATCCTGGATTTTGTTTTTTTATTCATAAACTGCAACCTCCGGTAGTATAAAAAGAGCAAATAACTTCCGGCCGATTACCTGTTAGCCTATTTTAGGCTAACGCATGAGTAGTGACCTTCTAGCTCTATTGTCCTTTCCTTTTTTCTATTTGTCACTTGTCGAACGCTTGTTTGTCAGATGTCGAACGCTTGTATCACGGTTATCGAACAAGCGTTTGACATCTGACAAACAACGAAGAAGTACTGACTTACATGATAACAGCATATTATATATCCTATTATCAGTTATTACTACAGCCTTACTCTTTGCCTAAAGGAATGGACTAAGAGATGTGTTGATTTTGGCCGGGAATATGAAACATTAATCTGAAAATAAAGCCGTTTCCTTCATTCAGTAGAAAAATCATTCAGCTTTAAATAAAAGATAATCAATCATATATCCGCAATGCTGAATGAATGAAGGATTTATTTTAGAAAACTTTTCCAGTATGCCATAAGCGCAGTGAAAATAATAAAAACATCGCTATTATACATGCTGAGAACAGAAATAATGGTTATATTTGTGATTTACAAAATAATAACCATTATGACTAGTATAGAGTTAAGAACATCAATATTGACAGAAATAGCCTCTATCATGGATAACGAAGAACTGATGAAGCAAACACTTGCTTATTTGCGTAAAATAAGGCAAAGGAATATAGATACGCCTTGTCGCTTTACAGTGGAAGAATTGAAAGAAGAGATTGAATTATCGGAAGACGACGATCGTCACGGTCGGTATTACACAACAGAAGAGTTGCGCAAAAAGCATCCATTATGCAACAAATGAAACTAAGATGGATGAAACGTGCTGTCAAACATCTTGATACAGTCTATGATTTCCTTGCTAAGAAAAATGAACAGGCCGCAATAAAAGTATATAATGAATTACTTGATACGGCAGATACTTTATTAACTTTTCCATTAGCAGGAAAAGAAGAAGATGTATTAAAAGATAATCCGAAAAATTATCGTTCTTTGGTTGCCTGTAAGCATTATAAATTAATATATCGTATAGAAAAGGATATTATAAAGATTGTTGCAGTCTGGGATTGCCGACAAAATCCAAAGAAACTGAAAAGAGTTATTTAAGTACCCTTATCTACAATTATAAACAAGACATGCCTGTTTTTATTCCATTTTGTGTAAATGTTTTCGCGCACACATCATAGGAAATTAAATATAATCTACTACTTTTGCACTGGATAATAAAAGTTTATGCCATGAATAAAAAAGTAATAACCTTTGGAGAGATAATGCTCAGACTGGCCACACCAGATTATCTCCGTTTTAGTCAGAGTAATCAACTGAATGCCACCTTTGGCGGTGGTGAAGCCAATGTTGCCGTATCATTGGCAAACTATGGGATTGCAACAGAGTTTGTTACCCGTTTACCGAAAAACGATATTGCACGTGCCTGTGTAATGGATTTACGGAAATATGGTGTCGGTACTTCACATATTGTTTATGGAGGCGACCGCCTGGGTATCTATTTCCTGGAAACAGGAGCCGTAGCCCGTGCCAGCAAGGTTGTTTACGATCGTGCACATTCTTCTATCGCTGAAATCCAGCCGGGAATGATCAACTGGGAAGAGGTATTGAAAGATGCTTCCTGGTTCCACTGGACAGGTATCACTCCGGCTATCTCACAAGGTGCAGCCGATGCTTGCCTGGAAGCTATACAGACGGCCAATAAACTGGGTATTCCGGTATCCTGTGATATCAACTACCGCAAAAACTTATGGAAATACGGAAAGACAGCATCCGAAATAATGCCCGAACTGGTTGCCGGATGCGATGTTATCCTGGGAAATGAAGAAGATGCGGAAAAAGTATTCGGAATCAAACCGGAAGGATTTGACGTGGCACAGACGGCCGGTCAGGTAAATGCTGCCGAGTTCGAATCGGTTTGTACACAATTAATGAAGAAATTCCCGCGTGCAAAGAAAGTGATCATCACCCTGCGTGGATCTATCAATGCCAACCATAACACATGGGGCGGCGTTCTGTATGCCGACGGAAAACTATATCAGTCACGCCGTTACGACATCACACATATCGTAGACCGTGTAGGTGGTGGCGACTCTTTCATGGGAGGCCTGATCTATGGTCTGCTCACTTATACAACTGACGATCAGAAAGCGCTCGACTTCGCTGTTGCTGCTTCCTGCCTGAAACATACCATCTACGGGGACTTCAACCAGGTAACTGTAGACGAAGTGGAGAAACTGATGGAAGGCGACGGTTCCGGACGCGTTTCAAGATAACAATTACATTAAATAATTATTTACAATGGCCAGATTTAGTAAAATGCAGGTATTGGATGCGATGATCAGCACCGGGATGGTACCTGTCTATTATAATAAAGATATAGAAACAGCCAAACAGGTATTGAAAGCCTGTTATGAGGGTGGTGTGCGTGCATTTGAATTTACCAACCGCGGTGACTTCGCCCATGAGGTGTTTGCCGAACTGGTAAAATATGCTGCCGTGGAATGTCCGGAAATGGTGCTGGGTATCGGTTCGATCGTCGATCCGGCTACAGCAGCCTTGTTCCTGCAATTGGGGGCAAACTTTGTGGTAGGCCCGCTGTTCAATCCGGAAATCGCTAAAGTATGCAACCGCCGTCTGGTTCCTTATACACCGGGATGCGGTTCTGTTTCCGAAATAGGTTTTGCACAGGAAGTGGGATGCGACTTATGTAAAGTATTCCCGGCAGGCAATGTGGGAGGCCCTTCTTTTGTCAAGAATATCAAAGCCCCGATGCCCTGGTCTATGATCATGGCTACAGGTGCGGTAGAGCCGACGGAAGAAAACCTGTCAGCCTGGTTCAAAGCGGGTGTAACTTGTGTAGGAATGGGTTCCAACCTGTTCCCGAAAGAAGCCATCGCCGCAAAAGACTGGAAAGCGATCACGGCTCTTTGCAGCAATGCATTAAGTATTATCAAAAAATACCGTTAAGATATGAAACCATTTCTTGATTCAGATTTCCTGCTTCAAACGGAAACAGCCAAAAAGCTGTATCACGAACACGCAGCGAAAATGCCGATCATCGACTACCATTGTCACCTGATCCCGCAGCAGATTGCCGACAACTACCAGTTTGCCGACCTGACAGAGATTTGGTTGGGTGGGGATCATTACAAGTGGCGTGCCATGCGTGCCAACGGTGTCCCCGAAGAATATATCACCGGCGACAAACCGTCATTCGAGAAGTTCCAGAAGTGGGCTGATACTTTGCAACACGCTATGCGCAACCCGCTTTACCATTGGACACATCTGGAGCTCAGCCGTATATTCGGTGTCGATAAGGTGTTGAACCCTTCGACAGCCCGTGAAATATACGACGAATGTACAGCCAAACTACAAACGCCCGAATTCCGTGCCCAGGCCATTATGGAGCGTATGAACGTGGAAGTGGTTTGTACTACTGACGATCCGATCGACTCACTGGAATATCACCAGGCGATCCGCAACACCGGCCTGACCACGAAAGTGCTTCCGACCTGGCGTCCGGACAAAGCTATGGCTATTGAAAACGTGGCCATTTACAATGACTATCTGACTAAACTGGAAGCCGCTTCCGGTATATCGATCCTGTCTTTCAAAGATTTGCTGGCTGCTTTGCAAAAGCGTCACGACTTCTTTGAATCGATCGGTTGCCGTGTATCGGATCACGGGTTGAGCACATTCTATGCTACTCCTTATACCCATGCGGAAATAGAGGCTATCTTTATGAAAGCCCGTATGAATAAGGTGCTGACAGGTGAGGAAATTGATAAGTTCCGCTCCGCCATGCTCTACGAACTGGCTGTTATGGATGCCCGCAGCAACTGGGCGCAACAGTTCCATATCGGCCCGACCCGTAACAACAATGCCCGCATGTTCAAGAAACTGGGCCCGGATACTGGTTATGATGCGATCGGTGACCTTGAAATAGCCGAACCGATGATCCGTTTCCTCAGCCGCCTGGAAGCAGAAGGATTGTTGACAAAGACAATCTTCTACAACCTGAACCCGAAAGACAGTGCCGTGATGATGACAACGGCGTATAGCTTCAACGACAGTTCACTGCCGGGCAAAATGCAATACGGTGCCGGTTGGTGGTTCCTGGATCAGATCCACGGTATGGAAGACCAGATGAACACGCTTTCCGACCTGGGATTACTGAGCCGCTTTGTCGGAATGTTGACCGACTCACGCAGCTTCCTGTCGTATCCGCGTCATGAATACTTCCGCCGCATCCTCTGCAATATGTTGGGGAAAGAGGTGGAAAACGGAGAACTGCCAGCTTCCGAACTACCTTTCATCGGCAAGATGGTAGAGGATATCAGCTACAACAATGCAAAGCAGTATTTCGGATTTTGACCATTGATAGTTTTTAGCATAATAAAAGGTGTATCGAAATAGCAATGCTATCAGATACACCTTTTTCTATTATTTCCTATTTTCGTTATTTCTTACGAGCACGAGCTGCCGCCTCTTTGGCCTTTTGGGCTTCACGGCGGGCTTTCTCTTTGGCTTTGAGTGTCTCCCGATACTGTTTTTCCTTTTGCTTGCGTGCTTTTTCTTTCTGCTTCTGCTTTTCCTTATAATCGCGTTCCTTCTGCTTACGCAATTCTTCGCGGGCTTTCATCTTGACTTTACGATCGGCTTCTGCCTGTTTCAGCTTATTCTTACGATCTTGTTCAAGCTGTTTTTCACGTTCAGCCTTCGCTTTCAGAAGGGCTTTTTCTTCTTCCTGCTGCTTCTTCAGTTCGTCCGCACGCTCCTTGGCCTTTTGTTCCTGCAATTCTTTTTCAGCTTTCTGTTGTGCTTCAAACTCTTTGCGGGCAGCCTCTTTACGAGCGGCTTCCTCTTCGGCTTCACGCTTACGGATGGCTTCGATCTCTTTTAATGTGAGCTCTTTCTCTTCCGGAGCCTGAACGGCAGGAACAGTATCCTGCGGTGTTACGGTAGTTACTGTTTCCGGTATAATTGGTTGTACAGAGACAGTATCGACCGGCAATACAGGGACAGGAACAGTTGCAATACTGTCAGGAATCGTGACTTCCGGGATGACGGTATCTTTCTCAGTTGGCTGCTCTACCGGTCTTTCGGCTTCTGCCGGAACTTCTTCACGACGGGCAGGCTCTTCAGCTTCAGTCGCCTTGGCCGGAGCATCTTCTTCCGGACGAACTTCTTCCGATTGTTGTTCTTCAGCTGCGGCTTCTTCCGCCTTCTCTTCTTCGGCTTCCATACGGTTCTGCCAGCGGGCAGCCAGTTCGGGGACTTCTTCACCGTAGTTTTCATCAAAGAAGTTGATGTATTCTTCCAACGTCTTTCCGCGCATCAACGTTTCGTAGTTGTCGTCGGAGATCGGAAGGATAGCCACATTCTTATCCAGTGCCTGGGCGTAACCGTCCTTACCATATATCATCTTATAATACTGGAGTATTTCATTGATTCCGTTAAATCCACTGATGTTCAGCATTGACATCGGGCCTGTCTCTTCAAAGGTCAGGTCGAACTCCTTCACCATAAAGTTGGCAAAGTTGTAAGCGGCTACGGCAAACAGCAACTGGTTCTTATCCACACTTCCAGTCGGATACATCAGGATCATGCGATACGAAGTATTCGGTTCGGCAGTGAAGGTTCGTGCCGAGTCTGCAGCCGACAATGAACCGTCTTCACCCAGGCCGAAGCGCAGGTTCCAGCTCATACCGGTTACGCTACCCTGCATCAACGTACGGCCACGAAGAATACCTTTCAGCATTTCGCCGGCCAACTCCGTTACGTCGGCTGTCGGATATTTTTCAACAAGCGCTTTCAAGGCTGCTTTAAAGCCTTCGGCGTCGCCGGCTTGCACATAAGTCAATGCTTCCAGGAACATGAACTTAGGAATAAGTGTTGCCAGCGGGTATTTGCTTGTGACTTCGCGGTAGTTTTTACGCACGGCACTCGTGTCGCTTGCCAGATAGCTATTATACGTCTGTTGGTAGATAGAATCCTGTACAGAGTCCATCATACGTATATTATATTCGTAATTCGGATCGGATATGGCGATCGTGTAATCGGCATCCGGGAAAGCATTCGTCATCTTGGTCTTGTACTCGGCCGCCAATGCGGTATTACCCGTACGGAGTGCCATCAAGTAGACCTGGTAATAACTTTCCAGACGATGCGAGTTATCCGGAAAACGGCGTTCCAGTTCCTCGAACGCTTCTATCGATAAGGGCAGATCTTCCAGTTTATCTTTATAGATCATGGCCATATTATACAAGCCGTCTTCTATAATAATATTGGATGCGGCTACCTCTTCTTCGGTGAACGGTAATTGCTGTATATAATATTCGCGTGACTTCGGATCATCGGCAGCGACTCCGGGCAAGCCGGCTTCCAGCGAATCGGCAGCGAGCGGCTGACCGTCTGCACCTACTGCTACGGAGTCTGCCTCTTCCATTCCTTCTTCCAAAGGTTCTTCATTGAAAGTAGACATCTCCTTCTTACGGCGGCGCCAGTTATCTTCCAGGGCGCGTCGTCCCCATTTACGCTGGAACTGCGCTTTACCTTGCGAGACGGTAGAAGGGTTATAGAAATAGAAAGTAGCTCCGCCGGCTGTAGTCGGCAGCACAATACCACCTGTTTCTGTTCCGGGGCGGTCGATACCTGAGCCTTTCGCCGCCTGGTCTGCCAGATAGGCTTCCTTCTCGGCCAGCGCCTTGGCTTCTTCTTCCTCTTTCTTTACCTGTTCGATGATCTTGTCGATCACAGCTAGACGTTCCGGTTCCGGCATCTTAGCCAGGGTCTGCAGGCTATCCTGCAAATGCACGGCTTCTACGTGCACGACCAGTTCGTCGAGAACGGCCGACAGTTTCGAGACGCGCTTAAAGTCTTTGTATTCTTTCTGGATACCCGATAAGGCTCCACTAAAACAAGGTTGTGCCTTTACATAGTCACGCATGGTGAAATAGATATCCCCCAGTTTGATCTGGCAGATCGCTTTCTCCAATCCGTTCTGTGTACTCTTTTCGATACCCAGTTCGTAGTTCTTGATGGCGTTTACAGTATCTTCACGGTTCAGATAGATATTTCCCAGAGCATAATATACCTGATCCAGATAGTTTTTATTCTTATCACTCTTCGCCATACGTGTAAGCATCTTGACTACCTTCTGGTAGTTGGCGCCGGTAAAAACTTCAGTCTGACGGATACGGGCGGCAAATTCCAGTTCGTAAGGTGGATTGGCCCTGGCTACTTCGTTGAACATCTTATAAGCCATTCCGTCCTGATCCTGTGCGGCATAGATCTGTCCCAACAGGTATTTCATACGGGTACGCTGCCGCTTGTTCTTTTCCGACTTGATGGCCGATTTGAAGTAGGGGACGGCATCGTCGAACTGCTTGTTCTTCACCAGATAATCGGCATATACGGAAGCATACTGTTTCAGGTTCTTTTTAGGTATCCCGTTCGTATTCAGCTTACCCAGAATATCTTCGGCTTCATAGAACCATTCCATTTCCGAATAGCAGCGGGCTTGCCACAGGCGAGCCTCGGCAACCATTTCTTCATCCTGTGCATAATGGCGGGCAATATAAGAGAAGGTGGCGGAAGCTTGCAGGAAGTCGGCATTATAGAATTGCCCCTGCCCTATCAGCAGCCAGCATTTCTTCAGGAAAGGGTTGTATTCCTCCTGCTCCTGGAAAGCACGTTGCTTGGGATCATTTCGCCAACCGGGTTTCTTGGCGGGTTTCGCTTTGATGGAATGCAGTTTGATCGCTTTGTTACCTTTCTCGATGGCCCGGTCGAAAGGCCCTCCGGTCTCCTTCTTGTCCTTCGGCTGTGCACTGATCGGGTACATATGGATCATTTCAGAGAAACTTTCCTTGTAGCCGGTCTGCATCCCCAACAAGGCCTCATCGAAAGAAGTCTTCCCGTTAAAGTAGATGTTATAGCGGGAGTTAAAAGCATGGTAGAACCGGCTTGCCTTGGTGTTTTTCTTCGTGCTGCACGACCAAAGTAAGAGTACTACGAATATCGAAATTATATAGTAAAAACCTTTCTTCACGTATTATGATAGCTCTTTATCATATAATAAACTAAGAATAACCTGTTTTATTGCTTTTTTGTAAAGAATAATACGCCTTTAAGGATCAGAAAGACCAGCACCAGCACCAGGATGATAAACGCCCCGGAAGGCACGTTCAGAAAATAAGAAAGAACCAGGCCGGTTACGCATCCCAGGAAGCCCAGGACGATGCTACCCAGGATGATCTTCCTGAAGTCGGATGTGAAGAGGTTCACTGTGATCTGCGGCAAGGTCAGCAGGCTCATCAACAGCATGATACCGACCAGCCGGATCGACAACACGATGGTGACGGCTATAAAGAACATCATCATATATTCGATCCATTTCACATGGATATGTTGCGTTTTGGCAAAGTCGCTGTCGAAAGCCACATATACGATTTCCCGGAGATAAAGGGTAAAAACGGCGATCAGCACCACGGCAAAGGCCGCTATCCAGATGATATCGGACATAGAGATTGTCAGGATATTTCCAAACAGATAGGCGGAAAGGTTCGGTGAATATCCGGGGGTCAGGAAAATAAAGATGACCCCGAGTGCCATCCCCAATGCCCAGACACCGGCTATCGCCGAGTCTTCACGGACATTCTGCGTCTTGCTGGCCCACTCTACCCCGAATGCGGAAAGGACGGAAAAAACCATCGCCATCAGGATAGGGTTCGTTCCCAGATAGAAACCGAGCCCCAGACCTCCGAAAGAAGCATGGGTAATACCGCCACTGATAAATACCAGACGGCGTGCGACAACGTATGTCCCGACAATTCCGCAGGTAATGGCGGTAAGCAGGCTACCCAGCAGTGCATGTTGAAAAAAAGTATATTGTAGTAAATCCATATTTAATGTATTCTCCGTTCCCCAACGATCAGGAACGCTTCATCTTTCAGCGCATCCGGCAGGTTCACGGCGCGAAGCTGCAAGCTGCGGAGCCATCCGGCCACTTCTTCCGACTGCAAGGTGTAAAGCACTTCGCGGAACTCGTTGACGGACTCTTCATCATATTCGTCGCTTTCCAGTCCCCGGAAACGATCCAGTTCCTCATCGTCGTAATATTCGATTTTTTTACTTACGGCAGCCAGCAGGCTGTCGCGTTCGCAGGTTTCATGCTGTCCGCAACACTCTTCCGGTATTTCGCGGGCTTCAGGGATCTCGCTGATCTCCCCGCGTTCCAGCATCTTCTGCAATTTCTTATTCCTGAAATAACCGGCTACGGCGGCAATTACCCCCAGCACAATTATACCTATGACGATATACCACATATTAAACCTCCTTCACTGTAAAGCCCTCTTTCCTGAGATTGTCCCAGAAAGTCGGATAACTCTTAGTCACCACTCCCGGATCGGCTATTGTAATTCCCTGCGGTAAGACCAAAGCGGCAGGGGCAAAAGCCATCGCCATCCGGTGATCTTCGTAAGTGGCGATAACCGGATCGGCTTCCGGTTCGCATCGCTCTCCGTTCCATTCCAGGATGCTGTCGTTGCTGTCGGTCAGCAGATAACCGAGTTTGCGAAGTTCTGTTTTCAGTGCTTCGATACGGTCGGTTTCTTTTATCTTCAGCGATTGCAGTCCGGTGAAACGGAAGGGGATATTTAGTAACACGCAGACCACGACAAATGTTTGCGCCAGGTCGGGTTCGTTTATGAAATTATAAACAAGTTTCTTTACCACATTTCCGTTATGTTTCAACCGGACACCACGGTCGGTAAAAGTTGTTCCTACTCCCAACTGAGCGAACAGTTGTGCTCCGGTAGCGTCTCCTTGCAGACTATTTTTAAACAGTCCGAGCAATTCGACCTCGGCGTTTTTCGACAAAGCCATCATTGCATACCAGTAAGAGGCGGCACTCCAATCTGATTCGACAGTGAAATGAATCGGTTTATATTCCTGGGGAAGTATCTTGATCGTTTGTCCGTTCCAGGTTGCTTTCACACCGAATTGTTCCATCAACTGCAAGGTCAGATTGATATAAGGGCGGGAAATGATATTGCCTTCCAGGTTCAGCGTCAGGCCATTCTCCATCAACGGGGCGATCATCAGCAAAGCGGATATATACTGCGAACTGACACCTCCGGCCAATGAGATCTCTCCTCCCTGCAAAGCACTTCCGAAGATACGCAAAGGCGGATAACCTTCCTTTTCGATATATTCGATGCGGGCTCCGAGCGAGTTGAGCGCATCCACCAGCAATTTGATAGGACGGTTCTTCATCCGTTCTGTCCCGGTAATCGTCCATTCGCCGATCACTTTGGATAGGAAAGCGGTAAGGAAACGCATCGCTGTACCGGCTGCTTTAATATCGAAATCGCAACCGTTGGAGTTAAGCGCTTTGATCATCACTTCCGTATCGTCACAGTCGGAAAGATTCTGTATGTCATACGGACTATAGCTTAAGGCATTCAATATCAATGCACGGTTACTGATGCTCTTGGAAGCAGGGAGTTGTACGGAAGCCCGAAGTACGTCTTCCGGGCTTTTTATCAGATATTTCATTGCTTTTGTCTGTTCGTTAAAATGAGAACACAAAAGTACGGAAATTTCCGGATAGTTAGGTGTTCTTTCCACGAATACGACGTGTCAAATATCTAATACTGGTTCCAGTAGTCGCGTTCATGCCTTCATACACACCTGCATCCACTGATTAATAATAGATATCGGATGAATCCACATTCCGTTTCGGCTTCATAGAGGTTTCATTTGACCGTCATAAGACGATGAAGATAGTTGCTGAGCGCTCATAAAACCAAGAACCAGGACGCGGATGATGCGGATTAACGCAGATTTGATATATGGTTACCACTGTGCCATATATTATGATACTGTAGTATCATATATTATAACATTTAAATATCATATATTGTGACACTTTATTGCCACAATATATGGAATTTTCATGAACACTGAACCCTATTACCGATCATTAAACTCTTTTACCGCATCAAACATAGCAATAATATTAGCCGGTGGAACATCGGGAAGGATATTATGTACGGTATTAAAGACAAAGCCACCACCGGCCGACATAATCTCCAGCCGTTGCAATACCTGCTCGCGCACCTGTTCCGGCGTACCGTTATTCAGTGTGCCGACAGTTTCCACACCACCACCCCAGAAGGTACAATCCTGTCCGAATTCTCTCTTCAGGAACTCCGGCTCCATATTCAGGGCATTTGTCTGAATCGGATTGAATACTTCAATACCGGCTTCGATCATATCGGGCATCAGTGCAGAGATGGAACCGCAGGAGTGGATAAAGGTATGCATCTTGCTATGCGATTTGACGTAATCGCATAATTGTTTATGACGGGGTTTGAACAGGGTCTTATAGGTATCCACATCCATGAAAGGGCCGGTAGTCATTCCCAGGTCATCCCCGAAACGGATGATGTCGACGATATCGCCAACAGAAGAGCAGACCTTTTCGAGTGTAGCCAGATGACGCTTCAATAATTCGTCCAATACCCGTTCTACCTGGTCGGGATCACAAAGCAAATCCATCAGGAAGTTATCCATCCGGCGCAGGAAGGTTCCCCATTCGAAGAGATTGCAGCCGCAGACGATCATCAATGCCTTATCGGTCGTTTCCCGCAGATAGATGGCATTCTTCCGTAGCTGTTCCCAAAAGCCTGAGTCGGCTGCATGATCCCAGGGACTATGTACGTAACGCGACCAGAGGACACGTCCCATTTCCTCATCCAATCCCTCGTAATTATCCGGGTAGCCGTCTACATAAGGGAAATAAGACTGGTCGAAGAAAGTAGCTCCTTTCGGCATCATAGCCAGGAGACGTTTCCCGTCCGTATCATAACAGTGATACGATCCGTTCGGCTGAAGAACAGGATTGAACCAAGCGGGATATAAGGCCTTATCACCATTTGCCAGTATGGTTTCCTGCCAGTCGGAAGGCTGCAGGTTGAAGGTACGGCCAATGTCGAGCACGTCGATTCCGAACTGGTCGATGATCGACATATCCGGCTGCGCCAGTTGCTGTACGACATCGTATATTTGTACGGGAAGTTCAATCCGCCCCAGATGTTTCAGCAGGTTTGAATAGGCGATAGCTGAGATACCCGAACTGGGAGTTGCACCCATATCGACCGGGACACGGTCGGGTTGTTTATGTGCGATAGCTGATAAGACACGTTCTCTTGAAGTCATTGAAATACTATTTATTTATTTGTTATTCTATTCTTTATTCACCGCCGCTCATTCCGATAATGAAAGAAGCAGCGATCAGTACGACCAGCCCGGCATACATCCATCCTTTTGTCTTCAGGTCAGTCGCTTTCCATTCTCCCCGGTACAACCCCCAAAGGGTAGCAAAGACAATGGTCAACGACATCAGTATCCCCCAGGCTGTGAACGAGAATTCTCCCATGCGGCTTTTCCCCATACCGTAGAAGATAAAGTTTACGAACCACAGGAAACCCGCCAGTCCGCAATACAGGTAATTCTTTGAAACGGCAATCTCTTTTGTCTTTGTAAATACTTTCAGGTTCTTATTCTTTCCGGCAAGGAACAGGCACCAAAGCGCAGTCGCCACAAAAGAACCGCCGAACATCAACAGAAAGACAGGTAAGGTTTGAAACAACGGATCGATACCCGATGCCACCAACGAAGAAGAAATACCGCTTCCCTGTTCTATCCCCAGGGCTTGTGAAGCTCCGGTGATACCGACAAAGAATACCAGTATCAATCCTTTACCGAAGTTCAGCTCTGAATTGGCTTCCGGCCCGGCTCCCTTATCTTTCCTGTAACCGGCATAGCCGCTTAACCCGATACCGACAGCAGCGATCAGCAGCCCGGCAATCAACATCGTCCCACCGGATTGTTGCAGCATAACCGCCAGCCGTCCGTCGATAGCCGGTGGAATAATCGTCCCTAAGATCATCATTAATCCCAGAGAGAGCGAGAAGCCGAGCGACAATCCCAGGTAACGCAAAGACAACCCGAAGGTCAAATTACAGATGCCATAGATAATACCCAGCAGGAATATCCAAGCCAATGTACCTGACGGCACACCCGACAAGACATCCATAAAACCGGGACAAAACACCCAGCAGGCGACTGCCGGAACGAGTACATAAGCAAATAAACTATATATCAGCCAATAGTTTTCCCACGCCCACCCCCGGGTCTTCCCGAACGGGATGGAAAAACTTCCGGAAGAGAATGCACCGATGGCAATCAATCCGATTCCTAAAAACAATTCAATGGTCATATTCTATTAATGGGTTTTACGTTTTATTCTTCTGTACACACAAGTTGCACTATTGCATATTTCACAGCCATAGGGACGTTTCTTAACAGCGTCGCCTATACCGATTATCCCGCTTACCGACTTGATCGGTTGCATCAGACAGGATTCATTGAGGGTTATGCCTGTAGGATGGTCTCCGATATAAGCAAAGAGATCACGCTGCCCGGATAAGGGCCATTCGCAATAACCGGGGCTGTACCGGTTCGTGATCTTCTTTCCTTCCCTTGACATTTCTTCTTCCAGGCAGCGTTGTACTTTATCCATTGCGTTCTCTACCGTAGCTGATCCGATCGATTCGACGACAAAGGCTTCCAGAAAGTCGCCATTCTGCTGGTAGGCATGGGACAAATCCGTGAAAGCGGCACCAGCCGTACAAATGAACAGGGCTATTTCCGAAGCTCCTGCCATATACCCGCTGATCCTTCGGCCGGGTTGTAACACGACATCCCCGTAATCCAGTATCCGGTACCCGCCAATGATCTCGCGGGAGTCTTTCAAGGCCGCAAAGGTGGACTCCACGATCCCGGCAACCAACGGGTAACTGTCGTTATCCGGTATCTGAAGATAATCCATCAGCACCTTTTCATCCGGCCTGACCTCATCGAAAGTAAATGTATAAGAGCGGAACATGATTATACAGCGTTAAAGTCAGCGATAGCCCGGTAAAAAGCCTTGATATTTACATCCGGAACAAATGGCGGCATATCGCATCCGGAAGAGATAACAAAGTTCTTATATTGTGCAGTCTTTGCCAGCAGATCGGCTGTGATACGGTATACTTCTTCCGGTGTTGCCTGCTTCAGGATTCCTACCGGATCGATATTACCCATCACAACTAGATTTGACGGACACTGTTCCAGGGTTTCCACCATATTCACCGCATTACCGAAATGAAGTGCAGCCGCACCCGAATCGATCATAGCTTGTGTACAGTGGCCTTTATTCCCGCAATTATGCAGAACAACAGTGAAGTTATCGTCCTGTACGGCTTCTACGATCTGTTTGACATAGACGGTCGAGTACTCCAGGCAATCTTCATTGGAGAGCAGTCCCGCAGCAGGTTCCGCCATGATAACACCTGTTGCACCGATTGCTTTCAGTTCCTTACAGTATAAGGTAATATACTCGGTACATTTATCCAGCAGTGTTTTGAGCACATCCGGCTCTATATAGATCCCGACCATGATCTCCGACATGTCGTACAACCTGCCGGCCAGGGAAAAAGGGCCGATACAACCGGATAATACAGCCTTGTCCTTTATATTCTCAACCGCCAGGCGGTTCGCTTTCAGATATTCAGGCATTCGCCTTGCCGACAAAGAGGGAACCTGCAAGCGGTTCACAGACTCTTCATCACAGACCAACCGGCCTGTAACACTGGGCACTTCATGTTCCGGCATGCTGATCGCACAACCGAATGCTTCCGCTTCGACCGTCAGATCCATAATAACGGTACAAGCCGTTGTATCATACGTTTCCGTCACATTCTTTATGGCCTGATAATGAACTTCACCATCTGTTACGGCATCGATCACATTCTTTCCGATCGCTTCAATACCGGGATGTGTCATGATAGGGATAGCTATCCGCTTATCGCTATTCAGTAGTTGTTGGATAAAACTATTCATACGCGTTCAGGCTACAATTGAGTCCAACCAGTTGATATTATCCTGCGGGTCGCGGGCATAAGCATCCGCACCGATCTCCTGAGCAAAAGTGGCATTCAAAGGAGCTCCCCCCACGATTACTTTTGTATCTGGATGCTTCTCACGGATACTGGCGATCATGGGTTGCATATTACTCATGGTTGTTGTCAGCAAGGCAGACATTCCACAGATAGCTCCCGGATGCTGGTTCAAGGTATCGATATACTTCTCTGCCGGTACATCCGTTCCCAGGTCTATCACTTCCCAGCCGGCACCTTCCACCATCATTCCTGTCAGGTTCTTTCCTATATCATGTAAGTCTCCCATCACGGTTCCGATCACGAAAACTCCTTTACGCTTGATCTCGCCACTCTGGAAATAAGGTTTCAGATGCTTCATCGCACTGTTCATCGCTTTGGCCGACAACAACATCTGTGGTACAAATATTTTCCCTTCGGTAAATTTATTGCCTACCCGGTTCATGGCCGGGATCAGCGCATCATTCAGGATAGCCTGGGGAGAGATACCGTTCTCCAAAGCCTCACGGGTCAGTTCGTCTGCACCGGGCAGTCCTTTCATTGTCGGTGGATAGGGTGATGCCAGATTGATCTTGCCGAATTCCACGCATTCGCCAAGTTTACTAATAATGTCATTCATGTTCTATAATATTTAAAGCCTGTTTATTTCGAAAGAGAGAGAATATAGATTCAATCCGTATGGAATACTTCTTCCATTGCCGCCCACCATTCTCCAGGAGCACGATTTTCTACTGCCTGCTGACAAGGGTCGGTCAGCTTCCACCATTCCTGCGTGGTCGGGTCTGCCGCCATCCTTTGCATGTCTTTTTCGTAGTTGTCACCGATGTATTCATAATAACTGTACAATATCCCGTCTTTATAAAAGATAGAATAGTTACGGATATTGCATTCCCTGATCATTGCCAACACGCCCGGCCATACGGCGGCATGCAACTTCTTATATTCTTCCAGCTTTTCCGGCTTTACACCGATAATACTCCCATAACGTTTCATATTCTTCTCTATATTAGATTAAGTATCACAAAGATAAAGGATAGAGAACTGCAGGAGTTTTCAATATTCGTGGTTATTTTGACTGTTTCAGGGATTTACCGGTTTAAAATCGATATAAAACAAAAAGCCCCTGACAGGAGAAGTCCCACCAGAGGCTTTTATTATTAATAGATGATCAATATCCCGGGTTCTGTACCAACGCTCCTTTAGACAAATCAATTTCAGTCAGAGGAAGTGCCCATAAATAGTTCTTGTTCGGATCGAACTTACGCTGTTCCACCAAAACCTTTTTCCCGTCGAAAGTCATACCGTAAGCCGGTTTGTTTACACAGGCTTCCGTCGTTCTCCAGCTGCGGGTCTCGAACAGGTGAATGCCTTCAAACGTAAACTCAACACGGCGTTCTCGGCGAATAGCTTCGCGCATCTGGTCTTTTGTCAGATTAGCCGGTAAAGGCGGAAGTTCCACGCTCGGACGTTGGCGAATCCTATTGACAGCTTCATATACGGATGCATCCGGCCCGCTCAATTCATTCTGTGCTTCCGCATAGATCAGTAAGACTTCTGCATAACGGAACAGGATATAGTTAATCCAGCCCGGATATTCATTCCCTACATTCTTTGGATTAATATATTTACGCATCGTATATCCAGTACGGGTGGCATTACCATTCCCCATTGTCCCTTCTGTACTATAAATCTGTCCTCCGAACTCGCAACCATGCCACAGGATAGAATAGGCCAGGCGGGGATCACGGTTCTCAAACGGCTTTTCAGGATTGTAAAGCTTCGACTCACCAATGGATTTCCCATCCGTACATTCGTATGCATCGATAAGATCCTGTGTCGGCGACAATGCTTCCCAGCCTCCCATCATCAGCGGAGAGAAGAACTGGTCGATCCAACTGCCGGTATAATCATAATCCAATGCATTCTCCATATATTGATGATCGAATATCACTTCGCTGTTATTTTCATGTTCTGCAGAGAACAGATCGCCGTAATTACCATACAGGTTGTAAACACCCAGGTTCATCACTTCTTTAGCTGCGCTGGCCGCTACATCGTATTTCTTCATCAGATAACTGATATGAGCTTTCAATGCTAATGCAGCCCCCTTGTTGGCACGTCCTAGTTCCGTGTTATCGGAACGGGTCAACGGTAACTTTTGTGCAGCCTTATCGCATTCCTCTACAATAAACTTATAGACTTCTTCTTCCGTATTCCGTGAAGGGATCGTTTCGTTCAACTCCAAAGCACGGGTCAGGATAGGAATACCCCCATAGAATTTCAATAAAGTGGCATGGAAATAAGCCCGTAAGAATTCAATCTCACCGATCAGGATCGTTTTCTCATCTTCTTTCATCTCCACCTTGGCTATATTATCAAGGAAGATATTACAGCGGCGGATACCACGGTAAGCATCCTGCCAAACCTGTTTAAAGTGAGGATTTGAAGCCGTTGCCGTACAAGAAGAGATATCCCCCTGCTCCGCATGGATATGAACAGGAATGGCATTGTCGGTATAGCAATCGAGCATGACCATATGGTTTCCCGACTGGACAAGATAGCGATAAGTAGCTGCCGAATATTTCACGGCATCCTCTTTTACCATCCAGAAAGACTCGTCGGAGAGCTGGTCTGTCGGGATCTTATCCAGAAACCCGTCGTTGCAACCGGTTCCGAATAACGAGATAAGCGATATAAATAAATATTTTAGTTTCATAATTCGTCTACAGTTTTATTAGAATGAAAGGTTAACACCAAATGAATAATTTCTTGTCAGCGGATAATAGCTACTAACCACGGATAAGTCTTTCATGTTGTAAGCCGATTCCGGGTCAACACCGTCAAATCCGGTAATAGTGAACAGGTTATCGACACTGAAGTATACTCTCAGGCGGGTAATACCCGAACCGGCCAGTACCTGTTTAGGCAATGAATAACCGAGTTGCATATTTCTCATCTTCAGATAAGAAGCATTCTGCATCCAGAAAGTAGAAGTCATCCAGTTCTTTTTAGAATCTTTCATCGACAAGCGGGGATATGTAGCATCAAGGTTTTCCGGCGTCCAGCGATCCAGGTGATATTCAGTCACTTTACCTCCATTGTAGAATGCCTTGTTGATTTCATCCTTCACAATTGCATTAACCATTCCGGCACCTTGCAGCAAGGCTGAAAAGTCAAAGTTCTTATATTCGAAGCCCAGACGAAGCCCGTAGTTTATTTTAGGGAAATAAGTACCCAGCGACTGACGGTCGTTTTCATCGATCTTCTTATCATTGTTCAAATCCTTATATTTAAGATCGCCCGGTTTAGCACCCCAGATCTGTGTAGGATGTCCGTCGATCTCCGCCTGGTCTTTGAAGATTCCTTCGCAAACATATCCATAGATATTGTTGATAGGATCGCCTACAGAACGTCCGGGAGTATCACCTCCGCTCAGGTCGGTAATTTCATTATGCACATAGCTGAAGTTGAATGTTGCATAATACTTGAAATCATTGATCTGGTTGTTATGGCTGATCTGCATTTCCATACCTGTATTACGAACCTTACCGGCATTCTGCATCGGCGGTTTCACCCCTACGATTTCCGGGATAGGCAACTCCAGCAGGATATCTTTTGTGTTCTTAACGAAGAAGTCACCGGTGAAGCTCAGCTTGCCACCGAAAGCATCCGCATCGACACCGATATCAATCTGGTCTGTCTTTTCCCAGGTAATGATCGAGTTAGCCATCTTTTCATTGATTGAAATACCCGGATATAACATATTACCGAAGTTGTAGTTCTGGCCGAACATATAGGTATTATAGAAGGCATAATCGCCAATCTCCTGATTACCTAATTGTCCCCAGGAAGCACGTAACTTCAGATTATCGATCCAGGAAGCCGTGAAGAAACTTTCTTCAGACACACGCCATCCGGCAGAGAAAGAAGGGAATGCACCGAAACGGTTATCTTTCGGGAAACGTGAAGTACCGTCGTATCTGATATTCGCTTCCAGCAGGTAGCGGTTGTCGAATGTATAGTTCACACGGGCAAAGGCTGAACGCAAAGCGTATTCCACCATATTCCCCTCGGAAGTCTGTGTCGTTATATCGCCCGCATTAATTTCACCCAGGCTGTTATTCAAAGGTAGATCCTTACGGGATGCTCCTAAGATGCGATACTGGTTATATAACTGGGAATATCCCAACAAACCTTTCAGGTCGTGTTTACCGAAGCTCTTTGCATAATCCAGATATGCCTGAAGATTTACTTCCAGCATCTTATTATCCTTGTTCTCCACTTCACTGCGAGTCGTACGGATAGGATCAACAGACTCGGCGGTATAAAACTTCATACTCCTGAGGAAAGTATGTTCGTCTTTCAGATTGAATGTCGTTGAAGCATTTCCACGCAAGGACAATCCGTCGATGATCTTATAGGTAAAGGAAGCACTTCCCTGGAAATTATTATTGTAGGTACGTGCCAGACCACTTTCACGGGCAGAAGCGACTGAGTTATGTTCGTTCTTGAATAATCCGTAATTTCCATTCTGGAACTGGATCGGAGTAACCGGCGTTTCACGAAATGCATAATACATTATACTGGTCATGCCGGTAGCAGGAGCCGCCATACGGCTACGATAGGCCGAAAGGTTCAAAGAGACATTCAACCGGTCGTTGATCTTCGCATCGAGGTTCGAACGGACATTGAACTTATTATATTCAGTGTTCGGCATCAACCCTTCCTTATTATGATAACCAAAGGAAAGAGAATATTTAATTGCCTCAGACCCACCGTTCACACTCAAATGGTGATTATGAAACAGCCCGTTTTCGCTGAATAACGTACCCAACCAATCGCTATTGGCAAAATGATCCGGATCGGAACCATCTTTAAACTTTTGCAGGTCAGGGTCTGAATACAATCCCTCCAATCCGTCATTCTTATAAGCCTCATTCAAAAGGACAGCATAATTATACGAGTCCAGATATTTCGGTAAGCGGGTCGCTTCCTGCCAGCCAACATATCCGTTATAGGAGATCACGGGCTTGCCCACAGCACCTCTTTTGGTAGTAATCAACACAACGCCGTTTGCCGCACGCACACCATAGATAGAAGCTGCCGCAGCATCTTTCAATACGGAAATATTCTCGATATCGTTCGGATCGACATTGCTCATCGACGACTCCACTCCATCGATGATAACCATCGCTTCGGAATTCCCCAGCGTACCGACACCACGGACACGCAAAGCAGCTCCGTCGGCTCCCGGCTGTCCGGCATTCTGTACAATGGTCACACCCGATACGTTACCGGTCAGCATATTGACCGGGTCGGAAGTCGTTCTGTTCTCCAGCACATCGGCCTTTACACTGCTGACTGCACCGGTCAGGTTCACCTTCTTTTGTGTTCCGTAACCGACAACAACGATCTCATCCAGATTCTGTGTATCATCCAAAAGAGAGACAGAGATATCGCTCCGGTTATTCACCGGGATTTCCTGTTCCATATAGCCGATATAGGAGACTTGCAAAACGGCATTCTGGGGAACTTCCAACGTAAAACGCCCATCGAGGTCTGTCACCGTACCGTTTGTTGTTCCGCGTTCTATTACATTGGCTCCAATCACCGGTTCTCCGGTTTTGTCCTTCACAACACCTGTTACTTTCTTCTGTTGTTGCGGAGCCGACGCTTTAGTGGTCTTTTGCGAGATAACGATCATTTTCCCCTGGATAGAGTAGCTTAATCCTTTATCCAGGATAGCCGACAAGACTTCTTCGACAGATGCATCCTTAAAATTATGATTGATCTGTTTTTGCTCATTCACTTCATCTTTTTTATAGATGACTGAATACTGGAGCTGTTTCTCCACTTCCTCCAGTACTGTTTTCAAAGGGACGTTCCTGAACTGCTGAGTGATTTTCTGAGCGTCCACCGATAATGAGCCGGAAAGTAGCAAGGCCAATATTAAAGACCTTCCCACATGCTTTTTGTACATCATAAGATAGATAGTTAGTTATTAGATTTAATACATATATAAACAAAGCGCGCTATTGTTTTTTGATATAAATATCTTCTCCCTGCCGCTCAAAGCGTATCGGAATGATATCGGAAAGTGCCTGCAGGAACTGGCCGATAGTCTCTTCGTTCCGCAATGAGACCCTGAAGGTGGCGTCTTCATCAAGTGCAGTATCCAGATGTATCTTCACATCATACTTCCTTGACAGGCGGACAGCCAGTTCGCCTAATGCTATTTCGTCATATTCAACTCTTCCTTCAATCCATGACCGGTATTGCGAAGCCTGTACATGGTGGCTGGAAAAATCTTTTTTCTCCTTATCGAAGCAAAGTAATTCGCCGGGCTTTACTTCCAGTTGCCTTCCTTCGTACAAAACATTGACAGCTCCTTCCAATAGAGTAGTTGTAGAAAAAGGATCTTCAGCATAAGAGGTCACATTGAACTTTGTACCTTTCACCAATACATCGTAACAACTTGTCTTAACCAGAAACGGCGATTCGTCCGATTGCTTTTCTACTTCAAAATAGGCTTCTCCCTCCAGTTGCACTGTCCGGTTGCTTGCATTAAAGTTATCCGCATACCGCAAAGTCGATCCGGCATTCAACCAAACGACCGTTCCATCGGTCAGTATCACTTTGCTTTTCTCACCATAAGCAGTGACCAGAGCGAAATAATTCGGATCGGCTTGTTTATTGAAGAAAGACAATGCCCCATAAGCACCGCTCAACATGACCACCACGACTACAGCAGCCACGGCAACTACCTGACGCAGGCTATATTTCTTATGTCCGAACATATCCGGCATATTGCGTTGTATCTGAACACGTCGTTGTAAATGTTTCCATTCGCTGATCACACCCAGGTCGGGTGTAGCCGATTGCATCCATTCTTTTTCCCATCGACGGAACATCTCATAATTATCCGCACAGGCATTCACAAAGCGAAAGAGTTCTTCCTCCTCCTGCAAAGTAATACGCCCTTCAAAATAGTGTACGGCTAACTGATGAATATTCTCCTTTTCCAATTCCATAATTTCCTCTTTCTATATGATGTAACAACCCATTCTTTTTTTACCCAACCCCCGATGTTCTATTTTTTTCTCCTTATCCCTTTTTTTCTTTCTGCCTGCCTACTAATATAAAGTACCGGACGTTTTATATTTTTGACCAAGGTCGAAAAGATTTACCACCTAGGTCAAAAACGTTTACTACCAAGGTGACAAACGTTTACTACCAAGGTCAAAAAATTAAAACATAGGGAGAAATGTAATAGCAAGTCTCCTGTTTCTTGCTAATCAGATAGCAACCATGCAATAATAACAATATAGATATCGAGAGGATACTTGTCTTTAAAGTGTTTGGAGAAAGTCGTTAATGCTTTGGCTATATGCTTTTCCACAGCAGTCGTAGAGATACTTAAAGCTTCTGCTATCTCACGATTCTTCTTTTTATCAAAGCGGCTCATAATAAATACTTCACGGCAACGCGTAGGCAGCGTGTCTATAACTACATTCACTTGTTCCTGCAATTCGTTGTATAATAAAGTGTATTCCGGAGAAGGATTAAAATCAAGGCTATACAGTTCCTCTCTCCCGGCAATAGAGGCCAGATGTTCTACGTTGTGTTGTTCTACTATTTGAAGATGTTTCAGATAATTCAGACAGGCATTCCGAACCATAGCAAACAAAAGGGCAGAGACGGATATGGCTTCTATCAACTCACGCTTTTCCCAGAATTTCAGGAAACTTTCCTGAATAATATCCCTCACAGCCTCCTGATCTTCCACAAAACGAGATGCATATCCACGCAAACGAGGATAATAGCTTTTGAAAAGAAATTCAAAAGCCTGATCATTTCCATCCTTTATTTCTTTCAGTAATATTTTCTCGTCGGTAAAATCTGCCATAAAAAGTTTACAATAAAAGAACGCTGTATCTTACTAATAATAATTGTACAAATCTATTAGTTTTTTTCGAAAGTCATTCATTCCCGGAAATATAAAAGCTGTAAAGGAACAGTGAAGTCTCTTTACAGCTTTTACCGGCACTCTCTGTTTTACAAAGATGTAATCAATGAATTAGTTATTTATCTTCACTTAGGATTTTCTTTACCCAGGGTATAATCAGATTTTCCTTAAAACAATGATTCGGTGCATCCACGTTCGTCAAATCAAAATAAGCTTCTCTATTTACCCCCTCCGGCAAATTCCCTTTTGTTTTCCGACTGTCAGGATCTGCATATTTAGGATAAAAATGAATTTCTATATTTTCCGGATGACCGGCTATTCGATAAGCCTGCCTTACCATCTCCAAGTCCCGATCCAATCCTCCTTCCGTGAAAATAATCGGCCTGGGTGCCAAAGACGAAACGATGTCGGGGAAATCAAAATTACACAGGAACTCAGGAATCAGGTGCTCAATCGAATTTGGAAAAGGGCGATATCCGTTTTCTTTCGGTTCAGTCATTACAATTATGCGCTCTAATGTACGACAAAGAAAATCGCTATAAACAAAACCATAAATAGTCGGGTCCAAAGCACCTAGAACCATTAACGGCTCAGTGCCCAAAGAATGTCCGCTTACAATCAAACGCTCTTTCCGGATAAATGGTTGCTCTTTCATCCAACTTAACACATGCATATCCACATAGGAAGAATACCCTAGATAGCTCCACCCCAATTCTAATAAACAACGGGCAGATTCATCAAAGTAATAAGAAGGAGCAACCGTGTATTTCTCCAGATCAGAGCATTCTCCTATACAGGGATTATCAACAACTACTGCTACTAATCCTATCTTAACGTATTTAAGCGCCATTTCGTTTTCCTCCTGAAACCTGGGTCTGGCATATTTTGTCTCAAGTTCAGGTTCACCTGCCAAAGACTCCTTCGTACGTCCTGATCCTGGTATACACAAGACTCCTGGAACTGGATTACCGGCATTCACTTGATCCGGAATCAGCATTAAAAAAGGTACGACACATTCCGGTAATGGATAAGATTCCCATTTCTCAATCCGATATCCCTCCCGCTTCTCACAACTAACTCGTTTAGGAGTCGGCAAGTCCCGAAGGTTCGGATGACGCATCAAATCTTTCATTTTCCCCCGAAGCCCCTCTTTCCAATAATTAAACTCACGCTGAGAAAAGTCGGAATGGAAAGCATAAGCCGGAACATTTCTTTTCATCAATGCATGTACTACCCCTCTGGTACTGATATAGCGTCCGTCTTGTCTATCTGTTGAAATCACTTTGTTCTTTTCAATATCTAACCCATACGCTTTATTCTGTCCATCCGTCTGCATTAGAAACGGATACAGACAGAAAAGAAGAAAAATATATTTTATCTTTTTCATCATGTTCTCTTATTTAATTTAATTTTCATATCCCGGATTATTCACTAACTTCGGATCATTATTCAATGTCTCAATATCAATCGGCCATAAAATCATAAATGACTTTTGCTCATTCAATACCGGAGACGGATCATCATAATTTGCCTTGGAAGAAAAAACTAATGACTTCTTTGTTCCATCACACATACGAACAAGATCGAACCAGCGTTTTCCTTCCCATACGAATTCTTTATCCCTCTCTTTCAATATTGCCAATTCATTCTGTTCAAAGGTCGAGTTCTCATAGACATGAACTGCCGGTTTAAAACTTGCACCATAAGCACGTTGACGAACCTGATTGATATATCCGGCCACATTTCCTCCTTGTAGGTTCTCGATTTCAGCCATCATCAACAAAACATCAGCATATCTATAAATGATGTAGTCATCGCAGTATGAACGATTGCCGTTTGAGTTCAGCATCCCCATAAATTTCCGTAGTATCAGACCGGCTTGAGCTCCATCCTGGTAATAACAGTCGAGAAATGTTGACCTTTTTCTCGTATCGTCATCATCCATGGAAGCAAACAACCCCCACTTATATTCATTTCTCAACAATCCGTTACCCTTCGTTTCTAATGTATCGGCCATCAACTGACCGTTTTGTCCATAAAACTGATTATTAAAATGTTGAACATAGTAAGTAAAGTTCTCTGCGAAATTAGACTTTTCACCGTCGGCAAATCCTATCGCAAAAATGATTTCATCATTGCCTTTATTCTCATAATCAAAGACATCCTTAAAATCAGGCAATAGTCGGAATTGACCGATCAACGGCTCCAGGGCCTTTTTAGCAATCGTTGCATCATCAGGTACAGCTATTTGATCTTCAGTTGACACTTTAGCTGACCATAAATAAATTTCAGCCTTCAACATTAGAGTAGCCGGCTTAGACCATAAAGTTCTTCCTTTCCCGATCTGTCCATTTGTCCCAAACAATTCTTCTGATTTTTGAATATCACCTTTGATAAAGTCAAATGTTTCTTTCGCTGAGCTCCTTTCCAAGTACAAGTTCTCAGCATGTGTGACACCATTCATTACATTCGGGAGCTTGACTAAAGGTACACCTCCATATGTCCGGTAAAGCATAAAATAATAGAAAGCCCGTAGTCCATATGCCTGGGCTAAGCCTTGATTCCTCTCTTCCGACGTAAGAAAATCACATTCATTTTCTACCTTCTGAATGAACAAATTGACTTCCAATATATTCTCATATAATCCATTCCAGTTATTTATACCTGTCAGGTATTTGGAAAATGTATTCGTCTTTATTGGTGAACTATAATCGAGACTATTATTGAGAAAAGACGTTCCGGATTTAAGTGTTCCACCTCTCGCCTCCCCTAAAATAAATAATGACTCTGCTTTCTCCCGCAAACGGCCATGCAGACCGATCATATATCCTTTTACCTGCGAACTGTTATTCCAAAAATTACTACTTCCGTAATAATCTTCCGGAGAAAGATCCAAAGCATTGCATGACACAAGCAAAAAAAGAATCAAATATGTCGAAATAATATAATTTATACGTTTCATATCGTTTATTTTTCGTTCATAACAAGTTATCAAAATGTAAGATTTATACCTAAAATAAAAGATTTAGGCAATGGGTATCCTCCGTTATGAGGGTATTTGTCACTTCCATCCTCTGAATACTCCGGAGAGAATATACTTTTGGCAGCAGTTAGATATCCTAAGTTTTGTCCGGTAATAGTAAAAGACAAATCCTGAATATTCCATTTGCTCAATAAACTTTTCGGCAATGCATACATTAACGAAAGTTCTCTAAATGCCAGATAACTGCCTTCGGAAACAAACATAGAAGAATTTCTTGCATAGTTTCTTTTTTCCAATTGGTCAGCCCAGGTATAAGTCGGATATTGGGCATTCGGATTAGATGGAGTCCATGAGTCCTTCGTTGCCTCCACCGTATTATAGTAGCCGACCATATTCCCCATAATCCACGGAGTACGGTTATCTATTATTTTATAATCTAGCGCATAATCCATTCTGGCAAATAAAGAGATGTTCTTATAACGAAGCGTCGTACTCAGCCCACCTGTCCAATGTGGCACCGTATTTCCCATCTTGACCATATCATAATCATCAATAACACCATCATTATTTACATCTTTCCATTTTACATCTCCGGGCTGAATGGGTAATGCCGCAGCTTTACCATCCGACTTAATCTTTTCCGATTCCGGTAATTTTGCCCATGCTTCCGGCCCATATAGCCATAAACCGTTGCTACCGTTATTTCCACTTGTTTTATCTATCAGATTCCCTGGAATTTCACTTTCATCCCGGTATAAACCCTCTGCCTTAAAAGCATATAGCATACCAGGTTCTTGTCCTTCCTGATATCCTCCTACCCACATTAAATTGCCGCTCTTAGGATCATATACCTGAAATGCATTCTGCCGGTTCCTCTCCAGGCCATTATCCGGTAATTTTATGATCTTATTTATATTATAAGCTCCATTCCATTGTATATTCCATGTCCAATCTTTTGTATTCAACACTTTAAAAGACAGTTCCATCTCAAAACCTCTGTTTCTGATCTCTCCATTATTGGTACGAAAAGAAGTAATACCAGAAGAGCCCGGCAATGGTATATCAGCATATTTATCCTGGGTCAATCGGTTATAAAAAGTGAAGTTGGCATTTATCTTATTTTCCAATATGCCCAGATCCAAACCGGCCTCTACCGTTTGTGACTTCTCCCATCTAAGACTTTCATTCGGCAAGCCGCTTTGATCCGGAACTCCTCCCAGTATAAAGCCTATATTCCCCATGTAATTAGTTGTCCCATAAGATCCTTGTAGTTCATAAGCCCCAATTCCGGAGACATTCCCATTCAACCCATAACTAAGTCTCAATTTTGCGAAAGAAAAAATATCTTGTAACGGTTCCATGAATTTCTCTCTTCCAAAAATCCATCCGGCAGAAAAACCAGGAAACACCCCCCATCTGTTTTTTCCCATCAATAAAGAATATCCATCATCACGAAGAGTCATCGATAATAAATATTTTCCTTTATAATCATAGTTTATACGTCCAAAAAAAGAAGTGATACGTTCCCGCTGATGCCAGGAATCGATCTCTCTCTTTTTCTCTTCAGTAGATGTCAATCCCAGATCTGCAAAATCATCCGTGGGGGCACCCGAACCGGAAGCACTGAAACCCTTCACATAATTATCAAAATATTCAAAACCAACCAACGCATTTAATGTATGTTCCCGCAAAAATACCAAATCATAATTGGCAACAGCATTGTAAGTCTGCTTGTGAATGCGTTGATACTTTGCAGAAGATGTTCTGGTTCTATTCCATGTCCCTGCAGACTGAAGATAGTCCTTATCAAAATGCTCATTCAAGTCCTCATCATACATCCAGATTGCACCTATTTTCAGATATAAATTTTTCAGGATATCAAATTTAAAACTCTGGCCTACTGTTAACTTCCGGTTATTATTATCTCTGATAAAACGTCCCAGGTTTACCTGCATATTACCGGCATCACTTTTATTCCCCAATAAAACTTCGCCATTAGGCCCACTACCGCGAACTGTCGGAGGACAAGATATGATTGCTGTGAAATACCGGTCTTCCCAATCTCTGTTCAATTCACGCCCATTAGGCAATTGATTGTATTTTGCATCCGAGAAATTAAAATTCGTATATGAGGTAAACCAAGAGCGAATCTTATAATCAGCATTGAATGTCGCTGTGATACGTTGATAATAATTATCTAACGGAAGCCCCTCCGAATGATTATAGCCCAAACCGGCATAATAACTGCCTTTATCATTTCCTCCTGATATATTCATATTGTAGTCCTGAGTAATAGCGGGGCTCTGGATATTGGATTTAACCATATCATGGTCATAAAAAATAATCTCTCCCCCATAAACCGGATCGGTCATGGTCTGCCAGCCCTGATCTAAAAGAAATGCCAGATCCGGTGTATAATTCATCGGACTCCACATGGCATTCCCATCCTCATTTCCAATTGCTGGTATTTTTCTTTCTGCATCCGCCCAATAAATATTACCTGTACCGTAAGCTTTCGGAGCAGATAATGAACTCATATCCGTTGTACCTACCCATTCTCCCTTTTCACTTTTAAATATCTGGGCAGAACGTTGAAAAGATGTCCGCATCCAATATAGATAGTCCCTTGCATTCAAGAATTTGAATTGACTGTTGTAATAATTAAAGCCTAATTTAGCTTTTACATTTACTGAAGTCTTTCCTTCTTTACCTCTTTTTGTTGTTACTAATACCACTCCGTTATTGGCCCGGGCACCATATAAAGCTGTCGCTCCGGCATCCTTCAGTACATCCATAGATTCTATATCTTCAGGATTAATATCACTCAAACTCTCACGCTGCTGTCCATCCACAATAATCAACGGAGCACCTGTTCCATCCAGATTGGTACCTCCACGAAGAACTATTTCTGGAACTCCACCCGGATTTCCGGTAGACTGGATCACTCTCATCCCTGATACAGCACCGGATAAAGCCTGTGCCGGATTGGAGAACATACCAACCTGTAAATGTTCCTCTTTCACACTCGCTATAGAATTCGTCAGTTTAGAACGTACCTGCGTTCCTCCATACCCGGTAACAACCACCTCGTTCAGCTGCTCTACATTCTCGGATAACTTTATATTAACTACAGATTTACCACGTATATCAACTTCTTTAGGAACATAACCTATATAAGAAAATATCAATGTACCATCATTTTTTTGAAGCTCCAATGAATATTGGCCATCCAAATCTGTTATTGTGCCGTTTGATGTTCCTTTTTCAACAACATTGACACCAATAACAGGTTCACCTGTTTCATCAGAGACAGTACCTTTTATCTGTACATTTTGGGGAGACTGTTGATTTTTTGACTTCGAGGATAATACAATCTGGTTATTTTCTCTCAAAAAATAAGATATATTAGTCTGTTGCATAATCTGTTGCATGACTTTTTTAATATCAGAATTCTCTGCAGCAACAGAAATACGTTTATCCAAGTCAGCAAGGTCTTCACTATAGAAAAAACGATAATTGCTTGTCTTCTCTATTTTCTCTATCACTTCCCTTACCGGTTTATTTTTAACTGTAAGGGAAACCTGGGCCATAGTCATGAAACCGGATACAACCAGTATCATATTACAAAATAAAGCCCGTATTATAAAATGCTTGATGTTACTCATTTTTAAGTGTTTTTTTGATAATACATAGATTATATATAGTAACTTTACAAGCTGAAATCGAATACGAAATGCCTTTAAAGACAGCCTGCCAGTTGTCTTTAATTCAAAGGTGTCTTATGTATTTATCGATTTTAGCTAAAAAACTTTGATATTGGGACAACTTCAATGATAGTTGTCCCTTTTCATTATATTAATACTATTCCATAGGCATTCAATTTTAAGATTAACACTCCCTTTATCCTCTCACATTCTATCTATCGTTTTTCACTTAATATAATTGTATCTTCTTTTGCTTCGTATAAAATTGGAGCAGTCAGACTTATTATCTCAATCACATTATCCAGACTATTATTCTTTATAACCCCGGAGAATCGATACTGCTTGATCTTTTCTGACTTAAATTCAACCTGAACATTATAGATCCGATTCAATCTGATGGCTATATCATAAAGAGTCTCTCCTTTAAATGCCAATTCATTATCCCTCCACATTCGGGAATAAGCAATATTATCCGGTCGTTCCACTTTCAACTGTCTATTTTCACGATTGAACAGGACTTGCTGATCCGGTAAAAGTATTACCGAATGATCCCCACCTGTAGCCTGAATACTTCCATTATACAACGTTGCTACAATACTTTTATCTTCTTTATAAGCCTTCACATTAAATGATGTACCCAAAGCTTCAACCTCCATTTCCCCCGCATTCACGACAAAACGATGTTCCTTGTCCTTTGAGACCTCGAAATAAGCTTCACCATTCAAAAAAACATTACGTTCTTTTAGGCCATAATCACTTTTATAACGGATTTCAGTATGAGAGTTCAACCATACTTTGGTCCCATCAGGTAATGTAACACTTGCTCTCTGTCCCTTCTCTGCTGATACTATATATTCACTGGTTATCGGTAAATCCTTCTGAGTGTATAAGTAAAAAGAGAATGAAATACCTATGCATAACAAAATAGTGGCAGCATAAGGTAGAAAACGCGAAAAGGACGATCTTAATTTGAATCTCTTTCTATCCTCCTCTTTTTTATGCAGGTTTTCCATTTCATGCATTCTCTCTTTGATACGCAGGTACATACGTCCCTGTATTTCTGCCGGCAATTCATCTTCAGGAACCTCACTCCAGCGCTGTTGATAAAATTCTAGAATCTCATCTTTGGACGCCGAATTGCGGAACCATTCCAGAAGTAACTGTTCTTCTTCCGGCAATGTTTCACCACGCATAAAGCGATCAAGCAAGTCAATATTTATATTATTTTTTGTCATCGTTTAAGTTATATATCCAAATAGAAGGGGAATCCCTTACAAGGGGAATGAAAAAAGTACGTATTTAACATTCGTTAGCCAAAATAACTAATAATATAGCCAACAAATTATCATCAGATAATTTCTGTTTCAGGAAACGCAACGAACGATAAAGCTGAGTTTCAACCGTCTTCTCGGAGATTGACAGACGGATAGCAATTTCTTTATTCGACAGGTGGTCTCTTCTACTTAATTTAAAGATTTCTTTTCGGGAAAGGGGTAATTGTTCTATCAGTTTATCAATATACAAACGTAATGAGTCTGCATCAATTTTTTCTTCGGTCAAGACATCTTCATTCGTTTGCTGCTGGGATAATGCATAAAAAGCGGATTCAGATAACAACCGATTTTCCGTTTCCTTATAAACCATATTACGGGCTATTGTGAACAGATAAGCATCAAACCCTTTATCCAGGTCGATCGATTCATGCTTCTCCCATATCTTCATGAAAACACTTTGGGTAATATCTTCAGATAAGATCCTATCGTATAATAATGAGTTAATAAAATTAAAGACATGAGAATTGTATTTCCAATAAATAGATTCGAAAGCAGCCTCATCTCCTTCCTTCAGGCGCTTCAATAAAGCGATATCAATATTCTTCAGTGTGTGCTTTTCCATCTCTCTCCTCTCTTTATTGAGGCAAAGATAAATATTTATTCGAATATTTGATATTCGGCAGTGCCAGAGTCTTATCCGAAATAAAGAAGAGAGAATCTTGCCGGATCCTCTCTTCTAAAATGCGTGATTCAATTAAACTTCCATTGCCGTGGAATAATGTTTAATCTTAAAACGCTCAAAAGTATGAATAATAGACGTATACTTGCTTCTGCAAACCTAAAAAGAAGCATAAAAATATTGAATTATCCATCGGAGAACTGATCTTCGGCCGATGCAGGAATATTAAATCACACCTTTTAAAGAATAAAACTTATATTTGCATCATAAGAAAAGTATGTCTGTAAAAACGGCTTTTCTTTTTTAAAAACTAAATTACCATGAACAGTAAACACTTAATCTTATTTTTTCTTGTCTGTTTCTCTTTTTCTTTACAGGCAAGTCCGATAGACGGTTTGTTGGAGCGCATAGACAAAGGCGCCTCCCGTAAGTTCATTATCGAACAAGTAAAATCACCCACCGACTTTTTTGAACTGGATCAAAAAGGAGAGAAAGTTGTCATCCGCGGTAACAACTATGTAAGTATTGCAACCGGAATAAACTGGTATCTGAAATATCATGCCGGTATCCATCTGTCCTGGAACGGTATGCAGGCTAAACTTCCGGAAATTCTTCCGTCGGTGTCAAATAAAGAAAGGCACGAGACAGAGATGAAGCTTCGGTATGATTTCAATTATTGTACATTCTCCTATACGATGGCCTTTTGGGACTGGAACCGTTGGGAGGAAGAAATCGACTGGATGGCTTTGCATGGCATTAACCTGCCACTGGCTATGGCAGGTGTAGAAGGCGTCTGGTATAATGTGTTGAAAAAGTTAGGATACACCAAAGAGGAGATCAATGAATTTATCGCCGGCCCCGGTTTTATGGCATGGTGGCTGATGAACAACCTGGAAGGTTGGGGAGGCCCTAATCCCGACAGCTGGTATCAACAACAGATTGCTTTGCAAAAAAAGATACTGAAACGCATGCGTGAATACGGTATTGAACCGGTATTGCCCGGCTACTCCGGGATGGTTCCTCACAATGCAAAAGAAAAACTGGGGCTGAATGTCTCTGATCCCGGATTATGGTGCGGTTATCGTCGTCCGGCTTTCCTTCAACCTACAGATCCTCGCTTTCAGGAAATAGCCTCTCTCTATTACAAAGAGATGGAGAAATTATTCGGTAAAGCAAACTATTACAGCATGGATCCATTCCATGAAGGAGGCAGCGTTGCCGGAGTAGACCTGGATGCTGCCGGAAAAGCAATCATGTCCGCCATGAAGAAAACCAACCCGAAAGCAGTCTGGGTAGCACAGGCATGGCAAGCCAATCCACGTCCTCAAATGATAGAACATCTGAATGCAGGAGACATGATCGTTCTGGATTTGTTTGCTGAAAGTCGTCCGCAATGGGGAGATCCGGAGTCGACATGGTATCGTAAAAACGGATTCGGCCAACATAAATGGATCTATTGTATGCTGCTGAATTATGGTGGTAATATCGGTCTGCATGGAAAGATGGCTCATGTAATCGATGAATACTATAAGGCGAAAGAGAGTTCTTCCGGTAAAACACTATGCGGTGTCGGTATGACGATGGAGGGTAGCGAGAACAATCCGGTCATGTACGAATTATTAACCGAATTACCCTGGAGGAAGGACAAGTTCTGTAAAGATGAATGGTTGGCAAGTTATATCCGTGCCCGTTACGGGACAGAAAACAAAACAGTGGAAGAGGCCTGGACGATACTTAGCAACTCTATCTACAACTGTCCGCCACAATCCGTACAGCAGGGGACACATGAGTCTATCTTTTGTGCCCGCCCGTCGGAACATGCTTATCAGGCATCCAGTTGGTCGGAGATGTCCGACTATTACAATCCTCAGGATGTTATACGTGCCGCACGCCTGATGGTATCGGTTGCCGATCAATATAAAGGAAACAATAACTTCGAATATGACCTGGTTGATATCGTTCGCCAGGCTATTGCGGAAAAAGGACGCCTTTTATATAAAGCGGTTATGGCAGCTTATGCTTCAGGAGATAAACCACTGTTCAACCTTGCTTCCCAACATTTCTTGCAACTGATCCTTCTACAGGATGAGTTATTGGGAACCCGCCGGGAGTTTATGGTAGGTAACTGGATCACTCAGGCTCGCAACCTGGGAAATACCTCGGAAGAAAAGGATTTATATGAATGGAATGCCAGAGTACAAATAACAACCTGGGGCAATCGGCAGGCAGCCGAAGAAGGTGGCTTAAGAGATTATGCACACAAAGAATGGAACGGGATATTGAAAGATTTTTATTATATGCGATGGAAACATTATTTCGATAATCTTTCCCTGAAGATGGAAGGAGAAAAACCGGAAGAGATAGACTTTTATGCGTTGGAAGAACCCTGGACAAAGGCTACTAATCCGTATTCATTTAAACCGGAAGGTGATTGTATTCCGACAGTAAAACGTATATTCAAGGAGATTTTCCCACACACTTGTCGTTGAGACCTTGCCATCCTTGAAAAAGTTTCCCGCCGATGAAACAAATGTTTCTTCCTTGTGAAACAAAAGTTTCATCGGTAGGAAACAAAAGTTTCGCCCTATTGAAAAAGGTGAAACTCTTTAGTCTGACCAGATACTCTTCTTATTTTATTCTCTCGAACCAGGGCAGACGTTCCAAAGGAGCATTCACCTCTATTGTCTTAGGTCCGCGGAATTTCTTACCAGTATCATCCTTCCATTGTCCTTTGGGCAACATCACTTGACGTGTATGTTCTTTGGTCAGGATCGGTGCGACCAGATATTTATCGCCCAGCATGAACTGGTCTTTACAGTCTACAAACCCTTGATGTGGAAATGCATATTCCATATGGCGCAATATCGGTTCACCAGTTTGTGCCGAATGACGTGCCTGTTCCAGAATATATCCACCCATCTTTTCATGCAGATGAGCGTATTCACGGCAAATAGCTAAATGCTTTTCATCCAAAATACGCCAAGGAGCCACAGAGAACTGCATCATAGGCATCAAAGTATGTACCTGACAAGAACGGACGATCAGCTCCTGGTCGAGTTTCGTCTGATCGACACCGAGGAACGAACCAAACTGACCTCCACCGATCATATCCGGGCAAGCATATGCATACCCCATCAGTCCGGCTGCAATCATATCCGGGATCAAAAGCCCTACAGCATTCCAGGAGTAATCTTTATCCCCCAGACGCTGTACCAGTGCCTGTCCACCCATCTTCCAACCGGCACGATATTCATTGAAAGGAAAATCCAAACCGATCTTGGCCCAATATTCGCACATATCGACAGAAGTCGCTGACTTATCATAAAATTCCAGGTTCGGATCATTATAATGGCCAATATCACCAGCATCAAACTTAAAACCATCAACTCCGTATTTCTCCTGCATTGTGCGCAATTGCAACTTCAAATGTTCGGCTGCAGCCGGATTACTCAAGTCATAGCAAGCGCTATATCCATTCCACCAGGGAATGATGGCTGCCTGCTTTGTCCCCTTTTGTTTGATCAGGTATCCCTTTTGTTGCAACTCACGGAATTCAGGGCTATCCGGACTGACAAACGGACAAATCCACAACATAATACGGAACCCGTCTTTATGTAACCGGTCGATCATTCCTTTCGGATCTGGAAAACGTTCCGGCTTAAAATCAAAGTTTCCGTAATACTTCTGCCAGTTGTCATCTACCATGAATACTCCAACCGGGAATTTATTGGTCAATATATTGTCGGCATACTTCAGGATATCTTCCTGGTTTTGATTGTACATCAACTCGATCCAGGTATTATACTGCGGCATGGAGAAGAACAACGAGTCAGGCAGTTGGCCGGAAGAAGGAAAATGTTTGGCAGCAGCGGCCAGATAGGCTTCCTTCAATGTGCTGCCGGCCAATACAGGTTCCATCTTCTCGTAATCGGAGTAGATATGTATATTCCCATTTTCCACCTTGAAAGAAAATGGCTTATCACTCCAGATATAGCGTCCTTCGGAAGATAATAGAAGAGGGACATTCTGATTATTTAGGTTTTCTGCCGAAAGATCGAACAAACGCAGATTCTCTTTAAACGGCATCTGAGAACCAAGTGCCACCATACCTCCCCACCATTTCTCATTTTCCAGGGATGATATCCGGGATTCGTATTTACCAGCAGCCCGGCAGGGTAATGCCACTAAAAGGATAAGTAAAGACAAGAAAACAGTTTTCATCGAGTTATTCATGTTCATTTCATTAGATTTATTAAATATCTCCACAAAGATATATTTACGGGCGGAATATAAAAAGGAGATAACTCCATTAATTTCAGAGTTATCTCCTTTTCTTTTGATAAATAGTCTTATAATTTCATTTGATTGACAGCTCTACTTCCGTTGATTGTAAAAGAGGAGATGTCAGTTTTACCTTTACTGAACCGGCATTGTCCGTCACTTTCAGATAACCGACAAGTTTACCTGATCTGCACCGCTGCTTGTTATCTCTGTAATTGTCCGTCACATTCCCATCCCCACTTTCAAGACCAATTAGACGAACCGGACCTTCCAAATGGCAGGTAACTTCATTATCTGCCAGAACAACCGGAATATCATTTTCATCCACAACACGGATCAGCATTTGCAACATTGTGTCTTTTCCAATATGTTCTTCCTCTAAGAATACGGCTTTCAACGCATAAGGACGTCCGGAAGTCTGTATCTTGTCTTTCGATACGATTTTCCCGTTATTATAGCCAACGACTTCCAAAACACCTGAGATATAAGGTATATCCCAGGAGATAACAGCAGTCTCGTCATCATAAGGTTTACGAACTCCTACCAGCTCCCCGTTTAAATAAAGTTCAGCTTCCTGGCAATTCGTATAAGTTACGACACGTATCGTCTCCCCCTTCTCATAATTCCATACGGCCGGGGCATTTGTCATCAGCCAACGATTCCGCTCTTCAGGCTTATAAGTACCCACATAGACAACCGGGGATTCCGACCATAAAGCACGTTGATAATATCCGCCAGGTTTTATATTTCCAGCCATATCTATTAATCCGGCAGTCGACCCACGCGAGGGCCAGGGACCAGCTTCCCCTAAGAAGTCATATCCTACCCATATAAACTGTCCAAAAATATAATCATTATCCCGTACATATTTCCAAGGTTCTAACCCATGTCCTGTTTCACTTCCATACAAAATACGATCCGGATATTTCTCGTGATCTTGCCGATAACGCTTTTCCGTATAATTATATCCTACCACATCCAATACTTTCGGATAATCCGTTTCATTAGACATGACTGGACCCGCCAAAGCAGCAGTGACCGGACGGGATAAATCATACTTTTTAGCTTCACGCACCAGGTTGCGGGCAATCTCGCCCAAACGTTCCGCACACGGTTGTTCTTTCTGATACCCTTTGACATGTTGTTGTCCGATGCCTTCCTGATCCAAGACTGGATGTGAATAAGGATCATTTGGATAATCGACCTCATTTCCTATACTCCACATAATAACGGAAGGATGATTTCTATCGCGACGGATCATATCAGCCAGATCACGTTCCGCCCATTCCCGAAAATAGTCGGCAGATCCCTGAAAACCAGGGATACCACGATTCCAACCGGTAATCCATTTTTTCTTAGGATATTCCCATTCATCAAAAGCCTCGTCTTTAACCAACAATCCTAATTCGTCACACAAGTCATACATATAAGGAGCTTGGGGATTATGACTCATTCGAATTGCATTGCAACCTATTTCCTTTAGAATTAATAAGCGGCGACGCCAAACTTCTTTCGGGACAGCTGCTCCCAAACATCCGGCATCATGATGTATGCAGACTCCTTTTATCTTCATGTTCCGTCCATTCAATGAGAACCCTTTATCCGGATCAAAATGCAGGGTACGAATACCAGCACGTGTTTCCGAGCCATCTATCTGTCTCCCATTTTGAGAAATATGCGTTTTTATCGTATACAAATAAGGATTATCCAAATCCCACAAAACCGGAGAGTTGATCGTACACGACTGTTCCAATTTCTCCACACAGTTTGCCGGTAAACTAAGGCTTTTGGAAACTTCACCGACCTTATGGTTTTCACGGTTAAACACTTCCTGTTTCACTGTTAATGCAGCAGGTTTATCCGTTGTATTGTTTATTTCCGTCTGAATAGTGAGAGCAGCATTCTTTCCTTTTACTTCAGCAACATAGCTCACTCCCCACAAATTAATATGTACAGGATTTGCATAAACTAAATAAACATCCCGGTAAATTCCGGATCCGGTATACCACCTCGAATCAGCAGACTGCGAATGATCGACTCTTACAGCCAAAACATTACGCCCTCCCCAATGGATGTAGGGAGTAAGGTCATACATAAAAGAGATGTATCCGTTGGGTCGTTTCCCAATCCATTTACCATTTATAAAGACTTCGCTGTTGTTATATACACCTTCAAAATAGACATACAGGTTTTGTCCTTCCTTATCCGCAGGAATATCCAGATCTTTACGATACCATCCAATACCTCCTGGCAGGAATCCCGTACAACTGGCATTACCGGGACTCGCAATCTGTTCAACACTCCAGTCATGAGGGATATCCAGCTTTTGCCAACCGGAATGGTCAAAATACTCAGCTCCTGCATACTTAGTATCACCCGGATAGAAGAACCAATCATGATTAATCTGTTCACTTTTGCCAAAACCCTGGCACCAAACATTAACAGAGAATAATTGCATCAGCAATAACACAACCCAATATTTCATGTTTTTCATAATTTAGATGTTCTAAAGACAAATGTGGCCAAGAGGCTAAAACCTCCTGACCACCAAAGATATATCATTATTACTTATTAGAATGTATGATTCAGGAATTGTTTCGCCCAAATCAGATTCGGATTCAGATCTATCGCCTTCTGAAGCAATGCCTTTCCGGAACTGTCATTACCGTTTGCACATTCCAGCAGACCTTTCAGATAGTTCAGATTCGCTATCCGCTCATCCTTTGAACCATCTTCACCAAATTTGGAATAGGCATCAACAGATACACGTCCGGCCAATTGCCCGTCGATCTCTGCCGAGAGCTTCTGCAACAAATCTTTCGACTCTGCCATTCTTCCAGTCTCACCCATAGCCAAGGCATTGAACAATGTATTTTCCGAGGCCAACTGCACTCGTCTTCTTCTCACCTGGCTGTTTGCTGCTATTTCAAAACATTCTTTGGCTTTCTTTTTGTTACCTAATGCCTGGTAAGCTTTACCCATGTAATAATAACCCTTTGCACTATGACCACCTGTTTCCGGTCTTCCGACTTCCAGGTTCTCTGGATAGAGATCGGCCACCTCAAATTCACTGATAGCCTCCTTCTGTTTTCCGGATTTAAGCAGATCCATCCCTTTCAGTAAATGGGAGTCGACATAAATATCATGAATTTCTCCGCCGCCTTCCCAGACATGGAAATGGCGGTTTGCCATAATATCGATCGCTTTATCATAAGCGCCGGTTTCATTATACAATGTCAGCAAACGCATTACAGCCTCATCGTGTTTCATTACAGTCTGAATATTTTGTTCGAGTATAGCCAGACGTTCTGTTGCCGGTTTTTTATTCTTTTCATATAATATATCCAGCTCCTGGAAAATACGAGGATCCTTATTATTAAATGCGATAGCCTTTTCATAGCCGGCAATTGCTTTACCCGGTTCATTCTGACGATTATAACCAAAGCCTAAATTACGCCAAGCCTGAGCAAATTGGGTATCTTTTGATACAGCCTGTTCCCAACAAACCATTCCTTTTTCTTTTTGTCCGAGGAAATAGTACAAATTACCCAGATAATAAGGAGCACGGGCATCAGCAACAGATTCCGAGCATACAGTATTCAGGATATTTATTTCTTCCAGGCGGAACGGGAAACACCAATCAGTGGACAATGAAGAAGCTTTCTTCCATTGTGCCAATGCAGCTTCCTTATTTCCTGATTGCAGATCGTAATAACCCATATAATAATAAACCAATGGAGATGAAATATAAGGTTCACCTATCTGCAGTGCTTTATCCAGCAAATGTGTTGCTTCTGCATAAGCTCCCACATGCGCATATTCCAAAGACATTTCCAACAATTCCTGAACGCGGATAATACCTTCACCACGTTGTTTCTCTGCTTTATCCAGGAAGTTTACTCCATTACCATTCAACAGACTTTGCTCCGACATGCTCCAATAATCCAATGGATCGATCTCCATAACCAACTCTAGCAGTTTGGCAGCCTCATCAGCCTGCCCCAGCTTTCTTAGCAAATAAGCTTTTAATGTAAGAGCTTTCGTATCCCTTCCTCCGACAGCCAGTGATTGGTCAACTAACGCCAGTGCTTCCGGTAAATTACCTTTCAGACCGGATAGCTGTGCCAATGCCAAATAAGCCGAATGCTGGAAAGTCGGATACCAGGTAGCCTTCCAGTACTGGTCTGCCGCTTCTTTGTAACGACCTTGCATCTGATAGATCAAACCCAGATAATAATGAGGTTCCGGGTCTTTCACCACCGTATAATCCTTGGCCGGACGAACCAACGCCCTTTTCAGATGTTTTTCTGCCAAATCCCACTGTCCGGCTTTTGCATATCGTATACCTACAACAGTATTGACACGCGAATCGAGTGAATCCCTGCTTAATGCCTCATTATAAAAATCCATTGCATTTAAACGGGCATTATGGAACTGGTCGACACGGAGCCCTGCATAATACAACTCCTCCACAGTCTGATACTCTTTAACCGGCTTTGTACCTTCAACAACAGACGGGAGTTCCTTATTATCCAGTTCTACCGGCTGATAAGCAACTAACTCATTACCCTGCTTATCCAGTAAAACAGCATATAGATCGGCATCTTTCACCGTTTTAGGGACAGGTAGAGTAGCAGTAAAAGGTGTTGCAGGATCAATAGAAATAACTTTCTCAAACAAGACATTGCCACCTTGTTTCAACAAGACTTTTGCATCCGTATATTTAGTCGTTGCATTAAAACCCAGGAATACTTTATCCGGTGCCCGTCTTTCCAGATTAACGGCTGCATCGTCATTCGCATTCTTTACAGAACCGATATCACGGATGCCATACCAACGCTGCACGAATTCACGAGTTTCCCCCGGTCCTACCCAGCTATAATCCGGTTGATTGTCTGAATAGGCACCCACCATCAACTCCAGATAATGACCATCTTTATCCGACAACATTTTATTCCACATTTCTGCACTGGGGTTATTGCCCCACAAAAAGAATTTCTTCCCATTTACAATATGGTGATTAGCTACATGAACAGTACCGGCTTGTTTGCCATGATCGTAACCAGCTAAAAAGTCATCCTCAAAGTTCCAGGCAAAGATAGAACGTGAATTACCGGTATAGTTCTTCCACCATGCAAGTTCAACATCGTTACCACTGCCACGAACAGCTTCTCCCATCGGCCACTTTGTAAAATACACTTTCGAATGGTCTGTTCCGAATTGTGTTGCCGGTGGGAAAATTACTTCATAATCCTTATTACAATGTACTGACACATTCGCCCAATAAAGAATGGATTGCACAAATGGAGTACGGTTGATGATCTTCACCCGTGCTTCCACCCACGAACGATTCGGATAAACTGTTACACCAACCGACCATTTCATACGATGGCGTAATTCCATTTCACCCACCCAGATCGTTTTACTTCCATCTTTGTTTTCTTCGATTTTCCAATCGATCGGCATATAACTGGAAGGGCGGTGATGATGCGGTATATTCCATTCTACCCCACCCGACAACCAAGCTCCGAGCATGCCGATCAAAGCTGGTTTTATTCCTGTCTGCCGATAAAATATTTCATAATTGTTCGTTTTATCCGTAGCCGATAGTATCCTACCGCCAATTTCCGGTAAAACACAGACACTGACATACTCATTATCCAGGTAAACAGCATCATACGTTTTATCAATCTTTTCATCCGTTAATATATCGTACAGGGGATATGGATAAATATGTCCCTGTGCTCCCTGATAAACACGGCCTGTAAAAAATATCGGATTGACATCCGGCGCACCTATCTCATAGGTGGGAAGAACTAAAGGTTTCTCCGTAACCTTTACGGTTTGAGCTGATAGTTGGGGGACTGACAATAATAAGGACAGTCCCAGTAAAAGTGTATTTTTCATAGACAAATCTATTTAATGTTACAATTAATAATGGATAGCCGGTGTTTTAGGAATATCGACACTATATGGTTCAACTTTACCTGTTGCCACATCATATATGCGTTCATTCGTTATTGTCATAGCCTCTGTTAATTCCGGATAAGGAATATTACAAGCCGTAACAACACCTATGTTATAATTCTCACCATCGAAACGGCCATAATAAGGCTGATCGATCCATTGAAAATAATGCATACCGACCAATTCTGGCCTTGCAAAGCCCTGTTCGATATAATTCCGGTAAGCGGCGGCACGTTCCTGCTGATTCAATACCCCAATAATACCGGTTGCAGGCAATGCTCTGTCTACTGCCCCCTGATGGAACTCTCCGATCATTACCGGTTTTCCGCTTCGTTCGGCAATCTCGGCCGTTGGAGGAGGAACCAGACCATAACCATTGATAGAAAATACATCAAAACGTTCTCCCGCCTTATAAAGCAGGTCGGAACTTAACCAGGCATAACGCATCCCTAAATTCAGATGGTTCTTATCTATTTTAATCACTTCATCACAAGGAATATCGACATACATCTTGACCATAATGGTTGAGAATTCATGAAAATCATCTTTGGCCACTTCCGACGGATATTCTTTAAACGTACGATCCTTCAAAGAAGCAAAATCCTTAAGATCCAAATTCCATTTGGCATTTACCTCTTTTACATTCCCTTGATACTTCTTTTCCAACCAGTTAATAAACCCATCTTTTGTGTGGGAAACTTGTTGGGTCGCAAACATTTCATAAGCCAGATTATGATAGCCGAAAGCCCATTGAGGTTCATTTCTCAAAAAATAACCAACCATATACGGATCATCTTTATAAGCTTTCAGTTGCTGTGCAAATTCCTTTGCATTTTGCAGATACTCATCGGAAAACACATCCGGGAAATCGCGATAAATAGAAACTTCCGTGCTTGGAAAATCCCGCAAAGGTAAAACATACGGAATGCGGCTTTTACGGGCAAAATCAATATCCGACCAATTGCCAACCGTGTTAAACCGAATTTTCTTCATCAAATTCTCTGTCACCTTATCCCATTGGTTTCTCCAGTCCTGTCCATATATACGGATCATATTCGCCACATAAAAGTCTACTGTTTTAAACCCTCTACGCTCTTTTACAGCTTCTGCGTATTCAGAATCATTATCCCCGGGAAGCCAATCGAACAAATCTTCAATACCATTAACCGGGCCACTGGAGTTCGGACCGATACAATCAATACCGACACTCAAAAAAGCATAACCGTCCGGATCTACCAGCCACCAACGGGTTCCGTCATGCTGAGTTCTGAAAAAACCGGTACTTTTAAACGGTTTCTTTTTCCAACCACCAAAACGCCCCCACTCCGATGGGAATCGGGCATTCTCAATCTTTTTAGCCATCTCTTTATTTTGTAGAACCATGTCTTTCTCATCTTTCAGCCTACCCGGCCATTCTTTATCTTTCCACTGTCCGAGCCGGTCTATAACCGGTGTTGAAATATCAGGGTAAGGTTCAGGCAAGGAGTCTGTAATAAAAATGGAAGCCAACTCATAAGAAGGTAGATAGTTTGTACCGTCGTAAGGTCCGAAACGGAGAACTACCTTGACGATATCTTCAGGAGCCAAACGATTACCACTTACAGTCCCTTTCAACTGGCGTGGAGAACGGGGAACAAACAATTGCTGTGCATCCAAATAAGACAAAGGAAAAACGACCTGAGTCTTCAATTGGGGTAATGTCCCCATCAAACAAGATATCCACGGCATATCCTTCTCCGTGCCGGATGTTTCCCCTCCTTGCAAAACAATCTTTTCAGCAACGAAATTTTTCATATCCTTATAAAACTCAATATTGATAACACCGCTGTATTCTGCTTCGCCATACACTTCGAAAACCAGATAATTACCTTTATCCCAGGCAGGCTTATCACCTTTTTCCCAGATCACCACACCCTCATTACCATCTGCCGGCGAAATATACAATATATCCTTTCCAAAGATATCGCTTGCTTTCACCTTTGTCTCTGCATTGGAATAGTGTGCAGCTATTTTCTGCATATCAAATTGCTGTACTCCGCCAGTCTGCGAATTACACGAAACAAACAATACACCCAGTATGCCCCAGATAAAAGTACTTATACTATTCTTTTTCATAGACTATCTCCTCCTTCCTTCTGTAAACGGAATATTCCATGTTTCCTCCAAATCTTCATACTGCAAATCTACCTGCACCGAAGAAGCCAGTAAAGTAGCCTTATCTGCTTTTACCTTTAGAGTAAACTCATCCCGTTTTTTCTGTTTATCCAATACCTGAACAACCTTCTTCCCTTCTGGATCGATCCACGTTATCGCGCCTTTCACGTTTTCATCTAGTGGCTCCAGCAATCTGATATTTATAATGTTACCTTCTTCTTCCACCTGTATTTGCAAGGGGAAGCTCCATTTAGCCCAGGCCATAGTCGATTCTTTGGTATACTTCCGATCCGCGCCTTCCAGTTTTACCTTGTCGGCAAAAACGCCGGATCCAATCTGTTCGTAAGCTCCAAAATCTGTATGACCATCATCCAGAGGATTTCCCCAAAAGTCATGTTCACCGGATAACGGGACATAAACTCCTGTATTAATACACGGAGAATTAGGTTGTAGCTGATAACCTTTTAATGAACACAATCCTTCACCACCACTTCCCGGAGCAACAAATAACGGATCGGCAACCAACTTTTCAGGATCATCCGGTATACCGTTTTTCCAGGGGCCAAAATAACAATTATGATAGAATAATTTGTCCAATGCTCCAGTTTCGGGCTTAACCGATTCATCAAAAGTTCGACTCAATACCTCACCTGTGGAATAAGCTGTTCTGAAATAGCTCTGCCCGGACGCATAGAAAATATTGTTGTAATATACAGCCCCCAGCTTACTCTTATCCGCAGAACCATCATTACCGCAGAAAAAATCCAGATCTACTGTACCATAGTCAATATAAAATACATTATTGTACAATACATTACGATCACTGATATCGCACTGCATCTGAACCAGATGAGTCTGGTCGTTCTCACTGATATTATAGCGGGTTACATTTTCAAAAGTACGATTCATCAATAATAAGAAGCCATGATTATTACGGCTGTAATTGTATTGCGCTATACAGCGTTTACAATAAAAATCGAAATCATAAGCAAATCCATCTCCGTTACCGGGTTGACGACCAGTATCATAAACAGCATTATACTGCATAATCGTTTCTTCTGCATCCTGTATCCAGATCGCTGCCGTATGAGGCCACCATGTTTCGCCACCTTTCAAATCCAAGTATCCTGAACGCATACAGGTACGTTTTGCCACATTATGTTCGATCATACCTCTGTAACAACCTCCTACAAAAATACCGTCGCCCCCCAAATTCTCCATATAATTATAGCGGACATTCAGATTATTTTTACATCCGCGAACGATGATCCCGCACTTATCAAAGCGTTCGATACGATTATTCTCGATCAGTACGTCATTCAGGCTTGTATTCAGACGATTGTTGTTCATCCCGCCTCTTTTATTTTGTATCTGTACCAATATGGCACAACTGTTGTAGCCTGTATATTCCGTATTACCACCGAGCTGCCCCCAAATATCATGGATATGGCAATTGCGCACAATGATATGTTCCACATGCTGATCTTCCCCCTGAGCCAGTGCGACAATTCCCTGCCGTCCGATTTCCAGCTCCGGGGCTGCACCACTGGTAACTTCCATATTTTCCACAATCCACCAAGATTGATTATAAAGGCGGATACCAGCCCCCTCGGCCTTTCCTATGTTAATCACGGGTCGGTTCTCACCCCCATAACTGGAAAGAAGGATAGGGTTTCCCTCGGCTCCCGAACCTTTCAATTTTAACTGTCCATACCAGACAGCTCCCGATTCAAACAAGATTTTGTCGCCAGGGAGAAACGTAGTATTGTTTACTTTATCCAGACTTTTCCACGCATCCTTAATAGATAATCCAGAAGCATTGTCATTACCGTCCAGAGAGACAAAATATGTTTTATTCTGGCTATATACAGCCAATGCCGTAAAAATCAGGCATACTGTTAATAAAATCTTCTTCATGTTCATGATATTAGTATTAATTACTTACTGAAGAGGAATACATAGGAGAGGTAGTATGGGAACAATGTTATTGACACCTGCCTCGACAGCATTGTTCCCATATACCTCAACAACGTTGTTCACATGCTACTCGATAATGCTGTTCACATGCACCTCGACAACGTTGTTGATATACCCCTCATAAATAAATGTTAAAACACACCTGTTTGTGCTACAAGATCGGAATCAATAACCCGGATTTTGTTCCAGAGCACCATTAGAGAGAGTCACCTGATCTTCAGGAATAGGCAGCAATTCACTTTTCCCCTCTACAAAGTTCTGTCCTTTTATAGAATTGTATTTCTGAGAATAAGCTTTCATGACCTTACCCAAACGGCCTTGTCTGGCCAAATCCCAGAAACGCTGTCCTTCACCGGCCAGTTCAACACGTCTTTCATGCCAAATCAGATCACGCAACTTCGATTTTTCAGTCTCCGTTATTCTAGGTAATACATTCTCTTGGGTTGCATTCAGGCGGGCTCTCGAGCGTACCTGTTCCAAAAAGTCTAACGCTTCAGTAGTCTTACCTAACTCATTGGCGGCCTCTGCCATATACAATAGTACATCTGCATAGCGGTAGAAAATTATATTCTTCGGACAATCACTCTGGTCAACCTGGGAACGCTGAGCATAAGGAATATACCATTTCTTTGGTTGATATCCGGTAGAACTGGCTTTATTCTCATTGATACGTCCGTCGAAGAATTCGCCGGGGAAAATAACCGTTGCATTCAGACGAGGATCACCATCTTCATAACTATTTACCAAATCCGCAGTAAGACAATGCATAGACCAGCCATTATGCCATTTTACAGGATCGTCAGGATCTGCATCATGTTCATAAAACGACAGGATCGACCCTTCATTGTCATCCGCCCAGCCAGTACCACTTATACCGTGCTGAATCTCAAAAAGGGATTCTATTCCATTTTCATGTTCTAAGGTAAAGACATCGGCATAGTTAGGTTCCAAACCATACTCTCCAGAATTAACAACCTCCTTTAAAGCCTCGTATGCTTCCTGAAATTTCCCCTGATAAATATAAACTTTACCAAGCATTGCATAAGCAGCTCCCTGTGTTGCACGACCTAAATCTGCAGCCTGATACTCACTTTTCTTGGGTAAAAGCTCTATCGCCTGTTTCAAATCCTGTACCATAAACTCCCATGTTTCTTCGATAGAGGCACGAGGTGTATAATATTCATCATAAGTTAGCACATGATCGATAATAGGCATCCGACCATATTGACGAGTCAGGAAGAAATAATTAAAAGCCCGCAAAAAGTATGCTTCGCCCAAAAACTGATCTTTCTTTGCCGGAGATAGATGCTCACTATTGGCAGTTATACTTTCTATTGCCTGGGTAGCAGCAGAAATACCCCTAAAAGCCTGTGCCCATAAAGCATTACTTACCCAATTAGTCGGCAAGTTATCAAACTTCTGTAAAGATTGAGCAACAGAGCCAAGCCATGAAAAAGCTTCACTATTGCTATTTCCCAGATCCGAATCGTCCGAACAATCATCTCCGATAATCATAAAAGGAGCCAATTGAAAAGATTCATTCTGCATAATAGAATAAATACCGATAATAGACGTATTTGCCTCATCATCTGTCGAGTAATAAGTTTGAACCGAGGTCTGAACCAAAGGAGTCTTATCCAGAAAATCCGAACACGAACTCAGCAACAACAATGATAATCCTACTAATATATTTTGTGTTTTCATATACAAATCTCCTTAAAAGTTAATAACTGTTCCAACCATAAATGACTGAGCCTGCGGATATTGCCCTCTATCCACCGACAAGTCTGTTGCGACTTCCGGATCAAATCCGCTATAACCGGAAATAGTAAATAAATTCTGGGCTGAAATATAAAGACGAATAGAAGGCTTAAATCCTTCAGCAAGCTTTGGAGAGAAAGTGTATCCTAACTGGATATTTTTCAAGCGAAGATAAGATCCGTTTTCAACATAATAATCAGAGTTACGGAAGTTACGGCTATTTCTTGTCAGATCCTTGGTAGGGATAGGTTGGGTGTTCGATGTATTTTCTCCTCTCCAATAATCATCCAGATATTCCGCACGTACATTCTGCTTCCCGTCGAAACGCATATAATAATACTTGGCAGCATTATATATTTGATTTCCTGCAACCCCCTGGAATAATATACTCAAGTCGAAATTCTTATAACTAGCATCAAATGACAAGCCATAAGTAATATCCGGAATAGGATTACCTATAAAATCCATATCGCCGTCATCAATCTTTCCGTTGTTATTCAAGTCCTTGAACTTACGATCACCAGGCTTGGCATCCGGTTGGATCAGTTTACCGTCTTTCACATAAGCATCGATCTCGGCCTGATTCTGGAATATGCCATCCGTCACATAACCATAGAATTGTCCGTAAGGTTTGCCTACTTCACTCCGAATTATATTTCCTAATGCACCCTGTAAATCAATCAACGTATAATCGTAAGGGAAACTAGCCACTAAGGCTTCGGAAGTACCTAAACTGGTTACTTCGTTTTTAACCAGTGCCAGATTTCCATTCAGACTATAAGAGAAATCACCTTTATTCCCTTTAAACCCAAGTGTAAACTCAAATCCTTTATTCTGCATACCACCTACGTTACGAACCATACTTCCAAATCCTGAAATCCGGGGGATCTGTTGTGTCAACAAAATATCTTTTGTCTTTCTGATATAATAATCAGCCGTAAGGCTGAACCTGTTATTAAACAAGCTTAAATCTACACCGAAATTCAACTGTGTGGAAGTTTCCCATTTAGCATCGACATTACCGATACCGGAAGGTAACGAACCATTCACTCTGTCCTGGTTTTGTCCCAAAGTATAATACCTCTGTTGCGCTATAGGAGTCAAATACGGATAATAAGAAGATATATTTTCATTTCCGATCTCCCCATAACCAGCCCTTACCTTCGCTGAACTTAAGACACTCTGTTCCCAGTTTTTAAAGAAGTTTTCTTCTGATAATTTCCAGGCAAGGGCAGCAGAAGGGAAGTATCCCCATCTGTTATTTTTCATAAAGCGGGAAGAACCATCCGCACGAATACTGGCCGTAATAAGATAACGATCCAAAAGGCCATAATTGATACGTCCCAGATAAGACAACATAGTCAGTTCCGCACCATCACCTTTTGCCAGAGGATTTTCCGTAGCAGCATCAAAATACCAGAACTCCTCATCTTCGATCGGAACATTTTGTTTAGTCACTTCATAAGCATCGTTTGTATAACTCCGGGCAGACATAGCAGCCATCACTGTCAAATCGTGCTTCTCATTGAAATTATGATGATATGTCAACATGTTCTCCCATGTCCAGTCTATTGTTCGAGCTGTTTTTCTAGTAACCGTATTCATTAATGTCGAATTATCGGCTGTTTCATAAAATACAGGTTGGAAATCACTATCATGATTATTTCTAAACTTTATACCAAAGCGGGAAGTAAATACCAGATCTTTCGTCAAATTAAGATCGGCACTAAAGTTACCTACAAAATAAAGGCGTTTATTGTTACCATTATTCCTGGCGATACGCCCGGCCGGATTTTCCAATCTCATTTTACGGATACCTGTATAATAGTTCGTTTCCGGATCGATAACTGGAATATCAGGAGGAGCAATCAAAGAAGACAGGAAAATACTGGTAGGATCCAATCTTTTATGATTGGTCATAGCAACGGATAGCGATGTCGTGAATTTCAGAAAGCTGGTTGCTTTGAACACATTGTTCTGGTTTAACGATATACGGTCAAAATCCGTAGATTTAACGATACCTTCCCGTTTATAATAATTGGCACTGAAAACAGATTGTACTTTCTCGCCTCCACCTGTCATGCTGATATTATAATTCTGGAACTGGCCTAAATGAGATACGGTATCATACCAATCCGTATTATAAGGCATATTGGTAGTGCTTGAATACAAAGGCCCTTCACCGGCATTCTGGTACGCGATATTCGATAGTTCCGCATATTGTGAAGAATTAAGCATCGTCGGTTTTGAAGCAAGGTGTTCAATACCATAATAAGCATTGAAATTAACCTTCAAATCACCTGCTTTCCCTTTTTTAGTCGTAATTACTACCACACCATTAGCACCACGTGAACCGTAGATGGCACAGGCTGAGGCATCTTTCAATATCTCGATCGATTCGATATCGTTAGGACTTAGATGATTTATATCACTCATAGGAAAACCGTCGACTACATACAATGGCGAAGAATCGTTCGGAGTACCCACCCCACGGATCTGAATAGATGCCGTCGCATCCGGAGAGCCTGAACCTAGCGAAACAGATACGCCGGCAGCCCGTCCTTGTAATGCCGCAACCGGTGAACTGGTGGCTATTTTCGTAATATCTTCGGCTTTAACAGAGGATACAGATCCCGTCAGGTCGCTTTTCTTCACTGAACCGTATCCAACCACAACCAGTTCGTCCAACGTCTGGCTATCCTCTCTCATCACAATATTCAACGACTTCTGATTGGTTATTTTTATTTCCTGTGGTAAATAACCTACATACGTAAACTTCAACACGGCATCTTCCGAAACTTCTAAAGTAAACCGGCCATCCATATCAGAAATAGTACCGTTCGAGGTACCCTCTTCCAAAATATTTACACCGATAATAGGGCCACTCACATCTTTAACGATTCCAGTGATTGTCTTTTTTCCACTTTGCTGAGAAGATATTACTTCAGCCTTATACAATACAATATGGCGATCTTTAATCGCATACCGGAGCCCGGTATTTGCCGATATTGTATTCAGTAAATCCTGAATATTAACATCCTCCTTATTTATAGAGATTTTCTCATTCTTATTAATCTCTTCCAGATTATAGAAAAACAGGAATTCGGATTGTTTTTCTATTTGTTTCAGTACATTCTCCAACGTTTCATTCTTGGCAGAAACTGTTAGTTTGGCTGTCTGTGCATAGGTTGCGGCAAACACCTGCGACAGACAAACAGTTAGCATTAACACGGTTAACTTCATAATGTTTATAGCTCTTTTCAGGTTTACAAAAGCAACTATACGTTGATTATTCATACTCTAATAGTTTTAAGATTAAACACATTTTCCACGGCAATGGAAGTTTAATTGAATCACACATTTTAGAAAAGGGTATCCGGCAAGATATTTTTCCCAACTTCTTACTTTTTACTTTATCCACTCATACATTTAATTTTAAAGGTTAACTAATCCATACCTCTTATTCCGAAATTGTAACATGTCGTTTGTCGATCTTATATTTGATCGGGACAGACAGGTTAATGACCTCCATAATATCTTTTATACTTTCTCCCCGATAGAATGTACCGGTAAAAGTTCGTTTATTCAATGATTTTGAGAGAACGGTAAATTCAGCTCCGTAAACATGACTCAACCGGTCGAGAATAGCATCCAATGTTTGTTCCGAAAAATAATAGTAGCCGGTTGTCCATGATGTATATTGCCGGGCATCCACATAATTCAAAGAGGCAGTTTTCCTGTTTCGGTTATAAATAAACTGCTGATCAGGTCTTAGGATAGTCTCCCGGCCACCGCCTAAAGTCATTAAACGCACAGAGCCTTCCAACAAAGTGGTAATGACCAGCGAATCTGTCGGATAAGCCATTACATTAAATTTGGTTCCGAGAACTTCGATATCCTGCTCCATGGTCTTAACGATAAACGGTTTCTCCTTTTGCTTAGCTACTTCAAAATAAGCTTCACCTTCCAAATAAACAATGCGTTGGCTTTTGCCATAATTCTTATCATAATAGAAATTTGTTTTCGCACCTAAACAAACTTGTGTACCATCCGGTAATTCTACAATATCAGCCTCCAGGCCATCACCTCCTATATATTTGGTAAACAAATCACTCTCCACCTTCGCTGGATAGAAAAAGAAATACGTAGAACTAACCGCTACAGCAATTAAAGCGACAGCAGCATAGCTAGCAATCCGGTACCAAAGACTAAATCTGCGGGCTTGTGGCTTTTCCTTTTTATTAAGCAAGCGTTGCCAACTTTCATCTACATTCAAAGCGTTTCCTAAGGAAATGCCGGCATCGTACATTGCCTTTATCTCAAAGAACAGTTCCTTGTTTGAGGCACTCTCATTTACCCAATCATAAAAAAGATCGATCTCTTTCTCAGAGAGATTACCTTGTAAATAGCCAATGATTAATTCTGTATATTCGTTTTCCATGATATATCTCCTAAGCTTTTTCCTATGGGGTGACTTACCCCTTTATTTCCTTAACGAACGGTAGGAAAAAAGTACTCACATGAAAACGAACTTTTTTTCAAAAGAAATGATAAAGATGGAATAAAGCTCAAATCAATGTAAAGAAATAGAAAAACAGATGGGAACAATGTTTACGTAAATAAAGTAATGACCTGTACAGTTGATTCTCGACAGTACGGACAGAAAGCCCCAATTGATCAGCTATCTCAGCCGCTTTCATGCCCTTCAAATAAGAAAGACGAAAGATCTCCTGTCCACGTTCAGGTAATTCTTCTACTTTCTTCATCAGAAGATCCAGAAGGTCCTTCCGCATGAAAAGTTCATCGGACGATTCAAAATAATCCAACTCATCCAGTTTGAGTTGCACGGCACGGTTATCCAAAATTTCCTGTTCTACATTTGAACGACGCAGATGGTCGATACAAGCATTACGGACAGCAACATAGAGAATACGTTTCAGATCGTCATCCGGAAGAAGAAATACTTGCCTATCCCACAGTTTTAGAAAGACATCATGCACGATATCTTCAGCAAAGAAACCGGAAACAAACTTACCCGCAAAGCGAAGTAGCATTGGAGCATATTCAAGATATATGCGCTGATAGCAATTCGTGGTCTGATCTTTCACTTCCATCTTGCAAACATATAAAATATCAGGTATTATTCCGCAACTTCGCCAGCTTTTAACGCATATTGCCCGCTCAAATAGTTAAGTATAAGAGTTGTTTCACTTAGGAGAAACACTTGTTTCACCCTAATGAAACACTTGTTTCTCCTAAGTGAAACAAAAATAAGGTCACTTTACATAAATAATATGTACGGATGGTTCTTCGAAAGAGATAGAGTCGATCGTACCCGTTTCGGTGTTGAAGCAGCGGATCGTATCTTTTTCCGTATTCTGGATCGCTACTTTCCAGCCGTCAGCTTCGCGGTCGATCGACAGGATATCCGTTGTGTTGCTGCCGGGGGAGATTGCCAGGCCGTGGGCGTAATGGACGGTTTCGATATGATAACGTCTTACGTCGAGGGGGAATTTCTTGCCGTTGCAGACGAAAGTGGCGGTATGCTGTTCTTCATTGCTCTGCCAGTCGGTGTTCAGCAGATAGATGGTGCGGCGGTCTTTGCTGTCCCAAACGGTAAAGCCGATGGAAGGGGCAGACTCGATCCAGCCGGCAGTATGTTCCGCAGCAACGGTCGTTTCGCCGATCTCACGCAGGGCTGTTTCATACTGGCTTCGCAGGGAAGTTTCTGCCGGATAAGCGGGAGACGGGAAATAGACGATCTTTCCGTTTCCGAAGGCAATCTCCGTTTTGTCCGTCAGTGACTGGTAGTTATCGCCCAGCATTTCACGAATAACGGCATCGTTGGCCGGGAAGCGGACAGGTTGATCCGGCTGAAGTTCCGCATTCAGGTGGGCGGCGGTCAGCACAAGCGTTCCACCGTCGAATACATAGTTACGGATACGAAGGAAATCGTTCTCGTCGAAGCTGTTCCAACCCAGAAAGACCATTGCTTTATACTTATTCATTACATCCAGAGGAGCTTCCACCGGCAAGAGATCGACAGTTCCGTACGGAGTAGCCGTAAACCAACCTTGCGGGCCGCAAGCATCCACAATATTATCCGGATAGAAAACATTCAGCAGGTCGAAACTTTCGGTAGCCTTGTTGAACGCCCACTTATCGCCTTTCTGCGACCACAGGCTGGAACGTCCGAAAGATTTCCAGGCGTCGTTTCTTCCCTGGATCACGGCAATATTGCTTTTCTGTTCGCCACGGCGGGTATGCGTCTCGATAAAATCCAGTACGCGGTGCTGGGCATACAGATGCTCCTTGCCGGATTTTGTAAAACGATCGTTGGCATATTCGTCTGTCCACAAAGCCTCTTCCGTATTTATATGGGACGAGCCATGCATATAGGCAACCGCCAGCGACATATACAGGCGAAGCGCATGTTTCGGATCAGTAAACGGACGGGAGCCCCATTGCATGGCATGCAACGAACCGTAATGCGGCCGGCTGTAAGCACGGGATGCCCCGCGAAGGGAAGAAAGGATGATTTCTTCGGGGCCGTACATTTGCTCGGCTCCGAGCCAATTGTAACCTGCCTGATAGAGATAACGGAACAGGGAAGACGGGCCGGTATGGCGGGTACTTTCTCCTTTCGAATAACGGAAGTTCTCCACCAGTTTACGGGCACCGTCGGCCATATCTTTCACACCTTCGGGATCGTAATGGATAAAGACGCCGTGGTCGGTATAGATCGGACGATGTTTGGCAAAGATACCGCCGTAAGGACGGTTGCGGGCAGCCATATCGGAAAAGACTCCCTGATAGAGGAAATGTTGCCAGTAATAGTAACCGCCATCATTCTCGTGCGCCTGCTTGCCACGGAACATCGGTGAAGCGAGTGTTTCGAGGTCGGGATTAATACGTTTTCCGGCCAGCGTGCGTCCTTCCACCTGCCAGGCGTAAGGCATCTGAAGCTTATTCAACAAACCGGTATAGTGGCGGATAATTTCCGGATTAGCGACACGGAAACCGCTCCATTGGTACGAGGGACGGAACTGGTACCAGTTGCCGATACGGTTTGAAACGTACCATTTAAAGAAATAGTCATACGGAGTATATTCCTTATCGATATGAATTTCATCCCCGGAAGAGAGATACACTTCGTCCGGTTCCTTCTGAATGATCTGGCGGATCGAAACTTCCGCCTTGCGGGAACCATCGTCGAAAACCAGCGGCACGGCCGAAGCAAACTCATCCGCCCTGAACTCGACGACATGCAGGCCTGTCTCCTTCAGTTCTATCTCTTGTTGGGAAGGAGAGACGGAAGCCGGAGCCTGTACCTTCAGTTTTACGTTCGGCTTATTTGTTTCCAGCAACACTCCGAAAGCACTTCCGGCAGATACATATTCGGGAACGGATACTATTTCATAGTCACGCGCGCTCTCTTCTATGATCTCCAGGGAACGGAGTTCGTAGGGATAAGCGGCACGGTTATCTTCTTTCAATAGGGTTAGTTTCAGATCGCCCTTTCCCCCGACGGAAGCAGGCAGAGGGATATAAAAGTCGGCTACATCGGAAGCACGGTCGAAGATATTGCCTTCAAACACGGTCGTACCGTTATAATCCAGTTTCCAGCGCGGCCAGCTGCGGGTAGAGAGGTTACAGCCTGTCCAGTAATTATAATCGTCGGTTTTATCGGCAAACTTAGTAAAAGGGATAGCACAAACCGGTTTCTTGTTTTGCACCAGGCGGGGAGCTTCCACCCAGCATTCGCCGCTGAAATGAGTTCCACCGATACGCAGGAAGGCACAAGCCACATTCTCCGGAAGGGTAAACTTCGCGGTTACATCCCGGTATTTGCCTGTTCCTTCGGGTACACTGAAATATAGCAGGGAGTCCGGATGGTCGTAGATATCATCCTTATAACGCCCCGGTTTCTTATAAAAGAGTTCTATCTCCACGCCGAAGTCGCCACCGGAAGAGACCGACAGGTTCTGCCGTTGAATGACCGGTAAAGTAACAACCAGCTCGCCGGGTTTCAGCAAATCTCCCGAAATACGGTAATAGGCATGACGCTCGAAGTTATTGTCTTCCCCCTTGAAATAAAGGGAATACTTATCTTTCTTTACATGAACGGAGTCGAGATTATCATCGATATAGAACTCGGAGCGGCGGAACATCTCTTCCCCCCTACTCTGGAAAGGGGCAGGCATCTTCACACCACCTACCACACGAAGGAATTTCCGCGTCGGATAATTCGCCTGCTGAAACGAAACATCTTCGGTAATACTGTTTCCGGGAGTTAATAAATAAACTTTCTCACCGCCGGAAGGAGTGAAAACGACAGTTCGCGTCTCTGTCTGTATAGGGCCGGCAAAAAGCAACGACACCGCAAAAATCTGACTAACCAGAAGATAAAAGACTCTTTTCATAACTAATATTTAGATATATCTGTTAATAGATAGGTCAAATGTACGATTAATTTCCTTCTTTATGTACTTTTGTCTTTCCATTGAACGAGCGAAAGAAAAGAAAAATGATAGTTGTTAGAGATACGGAGTTATTGAAAGGGAAGAAACTGGCTGCCACCATCGGGTTCTTTGACGGTGTACACCTGGGACACAGGTTTCTTATTAATGAACTGAAAGAGGTTGCGCAGGCGCGCGATCTGCCTTCGGCCGTGATCACATTCCCGGAACATCCCCGTGCCGTATTGCATTCCGATTATCAGCCGAAGTTACTCAATTCGTTTGAGGAGAAACTGGAACAGCTGGCCTCGACGGGGATCGATTATTGTATCGTGCTCGACTTTACGATCGAACTATCGCACCTGACTGCCCGTGAATTTATCAGCAACGTGCTGGCCGACAAGCTGCATGTGGAAGCCCTGCTGATCGGTTACGACCATCGTTTCGGGCATGACCGGACAGATGGGTTCGAGCAGTATGTCACCTATGGAGCCGCCTGCGGGATGGAAGTGGTAAAAGCGTCTCCCTACGACGAAGGGCGTACGGCTGTCAGCTCTTCCGAGATCCGCAAATTGTTGACGGAATGCCGGGTGGAAGAAGCGAACAAGTTGCTTACTTACCCGTATCAACTACGGGGGACGATTGTAAACGGCTACAAAGTAGGGCGTAAACTGGGATTTCCGACTGCCAATATACAGGTGGACGAGCCTTTCAAGATCGTTCCGGGTATCGGTGTCTATGCCGTATGGGTATACTTGAATGGGGAGAAATATAAGGGGATGCTTTACATCGGCGACCGCCCCACACTGGACAATGGCAGCAATATCACGCTGGAAGTGAATATATTGGACTTCTCCGGAGATATTTACAATAACGAAATAACCGTTGCGTTTATATATTATGTACGGGGAGATATCAAATTCGGTTCGCTGGAAGAACTGAAAGAGCAATTGGGTAAAGACCGGAATACGGTCGGTAAATTATTAACGGAATAAACAAGATGGAACTTTACTACGAAGCAATAGATACTTTAAAAGGAATGATCAGCCGGCCTTCTTTCAGCCGAGACGAAGCGGCGGTAGCCGACTTTCTACAACAGACATGGCAGTCGGCCGGACATACGGTACATCGTAAAGGTAACAACCTGTGGATTGTCTCTCCCGGTTTTGACCTGGATAAACCAACCCTACTGCTCAATTCCCATATCGACACCGTAAAACCGGCATCGGGCTGGACAAAAGATCCTTTCAATCCCGAAGAGAGTGAAGATGAGAAGTTATATGGCCTTGGAAGTAATGACGCGGGAGCCAGTGTAGTCTCCCTGTATGCCGCCTTTACCCGGTTGATCGAAAAAGAGCAGGCTTATAACCTGATCTTTCTGGCTTCGTGCGAAGAAGAGGTATCAGGCAAGAACGGTATTGAAAGCGCCCTGGCGGATCTACCGCCTGTCGCCTTCGCCATTGTCGGAGAGCCTACGGGCATGCAGCCGGCCGTAGCTGAAAAAGGGTTGATGGTGCTCGACTGTGTTTCCATAGGGAAAGCCGGACATGCTGCCCGCAACGAAGGTATCAACGCGATCACTCTGGCCATGAAAGAGATAGAATGGTTCAACACGTATCAATTTCCGGAGAAGAGCGACTTTCTGGGGCCGGTAAAGATGAGTGTGACGATCATTCATGCCGGTACGCAACATAATGTCGTGCCCGACCGTTGCGAGTTTACCGTAGATATCCGTACCAACGAATTCTATCCCAACGAAAAGTTATTCGAACTGATCCGGGAAGAGGTCGGTTGCGAAGTGAAAGCCCGCAGCTACCGCCTCAACTCGACACGGACAGACCTGAATCACCCGTTCGTTCAGCGGGCTGTCATGATGGGGAAAGAACCTTTCGGTTCCCCTACGCTGAGCGACCAGGCACTGATGCCTTTCCCTTCCGTCAAGATAGGCCCGGGAAACTCTGCCCGCTCGCATGCGGCAGACGAGTACATCGGTTTAATGGAGATCAGGGAAGCGATCGACATGTATGTGCGTTTGCTGGATGGATTGAAACTATAATTATATGCTGAAAAAGATACTGGGGACAATAGGCACACGCTACCTGATTGCTTTCCTGAACCTGATGCTTATTTTCATTAATGCCAAAGCATTAGGGGTGGAAGGTGTCGGTTTGGTGGGTATTATCTTGGCATCGATCAGCATAGCGGTTGTATTTAATGGGGTACTTTCCGGAAATACGATCGTATATTTCATGAACCGCTATTCCATGCATACGATCCTGCTCCCGGCTTACATCTGGCCGCTGGCCGGCTCAGGCATTGCCTGCGGAGCCATGTTATTGTTCGGCTTGTTCCCAAAGGAATACTTCATTGATATTTACTTGTTATCTATTATATCTTCTTTTATAACGACTAACGCCCGTTTCCTGCTCGGGAAAGATAACATCACTGGCTTTAACCTGACTTATATGATGCAGGGCGGGCTGTTGTTCTTCATTCTCCTATACTTTTATTATATAGCCGGATTGCAGGAAGTATCTTCTTACGTTTACGGATTATATATTACCTATGGGATTGCATTAGTAGGCAGCTGCATCCTGCTATATCCTTATTTGACCGAAAAGGAAGATAAGCCGGTCAACAAACCCACCTTCTCCATATTAAAAGAGATGTTCACCTACGGACTATGGGGAAGTGCGGACAATATAGCAGAAGTACTGACTACCCGCCTGAACTATTTCCTGATACAGCGTTTCGCGGGCTTGGGAAGTGTAGGTTTGCTCGATGCCGGTACAAAGATCTCGGAAAGTGTCTGGCATATCAGCCGAAGCGTCAGCTTTATCGAATACAGCAGCGTAGCCCAGACAACCGATCCCGACAAACAGGTAAGGATTACGCTGAAGTTGTTCAAACTTACCTTTTGTGCCATTGCAACAACCACCATCTGCATTCTGTTTATTCCGGAATGGGTTTATACCGAATATCTGTTCAGTCCCGAATTTACAGGCATGCGGAAAGTGATCTTCGGTCTGGCTACCGGGATTGTTGCTTTAGGTTGCAACAGCATATTAAGCCATTATTTTATAGGAAGCGGGAAAATACGTTACAGTGCTTACAGTTCAAGCATAGGGCTTATCACGTTGTTGATAGCCGGATACATACTGATACCCATCTACGGAGTGGTCGGGGCAGCCGTCACTTCCAGTATTGCATTCTGTGCCATGCTGACATTCTCAATAACCGTATTCTGCCGAAAAAACAGAACACGGTTATCTGAATTCATCCCCGATAAAGAAGATTTTAATGAATTAGTGAAACGGATTCATAAGAAGCTTAATATCTGAAACTTCCTCCTCCCAGGAACTCACGCAGAAGCGATGTACCGGGCAGTCCTACATCCGGGATATAGTTGAAATAACGAAGGAAGCGCAACAGGCGGTAGGCTTCCGCATTCTCGTCATCGCTTTCACGTACCTCGGCCAGGATCGGCTCGGCAAACTTGCGCAGGGCTGCCAACTCATACAACATGGCGCTGTTGAACATGGCATCCGCATTCTCCTGATAAGGGAAAATCCATTTGTCTTCTCCCCGGCGTACGCTCGGCCAACGGGCAATCGTGTCTTTTGCCGAATATCCCCGGAAACGGTAGTCGCGGATGATACGGCGCAACAGGCGGTTGTCGGTTGTCGGTATCCAGTTATGGTTGTCCAGCGAGATAGAGGTAAGAACGGAGACATAAACCATGTACTTATACTTATCGTCTATCATCGAGGTCAGTTCGGGATTCAAGGCATGGATACCTTCTATCACCAGGACTGAGTTTTCCTGCATCTTCAGCTTTTTGCCTTTATAGATCCGTTTGCCTGTTCCGAAATCGAAAGTGGGCACTTCTATTTCCTTTCCAGACAGTAAGTCTTTCATCTCACTGTTGAAATAAGGTAGGTCGAGGGCATAGAGCGACTCGAAGTCATACTCTCCGGTTTCATCTTTCGGCGTATCTTCCCGGTTCAGGAAGTAATCGTCGAGTGAGATGGCTACCGGATGAACCAGGTTCGTTATCAGCTGGACTTCCAGACGTTTACAGAAAGTCGTTTTCCCGGAAGACGACGGCCCCGAGATCAGGACGATACGGACGCCCTCCTTATATCTCTCCGCTATTTCCTCTGCAATCTTGGCCACCTGCTTTTCCTGCATCGCTTCCGAAACCATAATAAGTTCGGAGGTATGGCCTTGTTCAATGGCACGGTTCAGATCGCCTACATTATTCAAATCCAGTGTACGCTGCAAGGTAAGGTGTTGCTTATAAGCCTCGAACATCTTATCCTGCTGGATAGCCGGTTCCAGTTCCAGCGGATTGCTTCTTTTGGGTATCTGGAGTAATACGCCGTCGAAATAAGGGACGATATCGAACAGCTGGACATAGCCGGTCGAAGGAGTCAGACAGCCGTAAAAGAAGTTAATATATCCGTCCAGTTCGTAATATGAGGTATAAGGCATTCCGGCTGTTTCGATCAGACGGGCTTTATCATTCATGCCCCGTTCACGGAACAAGACCGTAGCGTCCACCGTACGAACCGTTTTATGCAGGAAAGGCAGATCGGCATCGATAATCTCACGCATCCGCTTCTTTATCTTGTCGATCGTTTCGGTATCGATCTTCTTACCGTTATGGATTACACAGTAGTAACCTTTCGATATCGGATGCTCCAGATTCAACGTGGCGGAAGGAAGTACATCGTTCACCGCCTTAGAGAATATATGGCACAGGGAACGGACATAAGTTCGAAGCCCCGAAGACTGCGTATAATCCACAAACTCAACATCCTTCGGATGCCAGCAACGGAAATTCAGCCCTTCTACCTTGTTATTCACTTTTGCGTTCATCGGACGGTAACGCAAAGGCGCTCCCATCGTCGTATAGATATCCAATAAAGAAGAGCCCATAGGGACTTCTTTATAAGTATTGTTATTTTTGCAATAAATTGTGATTGTTTCAGACATATTATATCAGTTATTATTTGTAGTTTTGCTCACTAAAGTTAGGAATATTAATCGGATATACATCTACGTATAACTATTTTTTGATGGATAATACAATTTTTACCGTACTTAAACTGCTCGGATCACTTGCGCTATTAATGTACGGAATGAAAGTTATGAGCGAAGGTCTCCAGAAATTGACGGGAGATCATTTGCGAAATATCCTAGGCGCCATGACAACCAACCGGTTCACCGGATTGCTCACGGGTGCGTTTATTACGGCCGCAGTACAATCTTCAACCGCTACCACCGTTATGACCGTAAGCTTCGTGAATGCGGGACTTCTGACTTTAGCACAGGCCATCTCCGTTATTATGGGAGCCAATATCGGGACAACGGTCACAGCCTGGATCATGTCTATTTTCGGCTTCCAGTTCAACATGTCCAATATCATTTTCCCGCTGTTCGCAATAGCTCTTCCTTTAACTTTTTCGAAGAAAAGCGGACGCAAGTCATTCGGCGAATTCGTGTTCGGATTCGCTTTTATGTTTTTAGGGTTGACGACCTTGAGGGAGAATGCGATGCATATGGATCTGGAACACAACCAAGCAATCCTGACTTTCATCACTTCCTGCAAGGAATGGGGCATGTTCTCCGTATTGTTGTTCCTGCTGGTGGGAAGTATCATAACGATGGCCGTCCAGTCGTCGGCTGCCGTCATGGCTATTACATTAATATTATGTTCGAGCGGGGTACTGGATCTCTATCTGGGTATTGCGTTGGTCATGGGAGAAAATATCGGTACAACCGTGACTTCCAATATAGCGGCGCTTACCGGGAATGCCCAGGCACGCAGGGCTGCTTTCGCCCATTTCATATTCAACTTCTTCGGGATCATCTGGATACTCTGTATCTTCCATCCGTTCATAGATGCCGTTTCTGGTATCGTCAATTATCTGGCTCCGAATACTCCGAAAGAGATTTCGATCACCTATACGCTTTCTGCGTTCCATACTGCTTTTAACATCTGCAATGTATTAATTTTAATATGGTTCATAAAACCGATCGAACGGTTAGTTTGTTTCGTGATCAAAGCAAAGCCGGAAGACGAGGAGTACCGCCTGCGTTATATAACCGGAGGTCTGCTATCCACAGCCGAACTATCTATATTACAGGCAAATAAAGAAATATCTCTGTTTGCGGAACGGACTACCCGTATGTTCAACATGGTGAAGGACGCATTTTATGAAAAAGACGAAGATGTCTTCATGAAAACGTATAACCGGATCGAAAAGTACGAGAATATCAGCGACCATATGGAGATTGAGATAGCCAACTATCTCACCCTGGTAGCGGAAGACCGCCTTAGCTCGGAAAGTAAAGAAGAAATCCGCATCATGCTCCGCGCCGTCTCGGAAATAGAAAGCATAGCCGACTCCTGTAATAATCTGGCACGTACGATCAAACACCGGAACGAAGGGAAGTCTGTCTTTACCGACAAGCAGAACCATAGTATAGACAAGATGTTCGAGCTGGTTACGAAGGCACTGCTGCAAATGAACTCGGTACTGAAAAAGCCGGAGTTGAGTCGTGACGATATCAACCCGTCGTACAATATCGAGAATGAAATAAACAATTATCGCAATCTGCTGAAACAACATAACGTAGAAGATATCAATAATAAGGACTACCAGTATCAGGACGGGGTATATTATATGGATATCATCAGTGAAGCCGAAAAGTTAGGTGATTACGTATTAAATGTTGTCCAAGCTGTTATCGAGAAGAAAATATAATATGCATACATTCATTTTAATCGGATATTTATCCACTTAAATTTACATAAATGGACTATTCTTTTTTTGATTTTCTTACGCTTGTAGGAGCATTAGGTATGTTCCTATACGGAATGAAAGTGATGAGTGAAGGTTTACAGAAAGTCGCGGGAGACAAGCTACGCAGCATCCTCTCGGTAATGACGACTAACCGTTTCACAGGTGTGCTGACCGGGATACTGATCACTGCACTTATTCAGTCATCAAGTGCTACTACCGTGATGGTTGTTAGTTTTGTTAACGCAGGACTTCTGACACTGACCCAATCAATCAGCGTTATCATGGGAGCCAACGTCGGTACGACGGTTACGGCATGGATTATCTCACTCTTTGGTTTTAAAGTAGACATCAGTGTCTTTTCCCTGCCACTTATCGGTATTTGTATCCCGTTAATATTCTCCGGTAAAAGCAAACGGAAGTCATGGGGTGAGTTTTTAATGGGTTTTGCATTCCTTTTCATGGGGCTGTCTTATTTGAAATCTTCTGTCCCCGACTTGCAAAGCAACCCTGAAATCCTTTCTTTTCTACAAGATTACACCTCCCTGGGATATCCTTCCCTCCTTATATTCCTGCTCTTAGGAACTATCCTCACAGTCATCGTACAATCATCCAGTGCAACCGTAGCCATCACATTGATCATGTGTACGCAGGGATGGATTCCTTTTGAAATGGCGGCTGCTATGGTATTGGGAGAAAACATCGGAACAACTATTACCGCTAATATCGCGGCTATTTCGGCCAACGTCTCTGCCCGTCGTGCAGCAATTGCCCACCTGATGTTCAACGTATTTGGCGTATGCTGGGTGATGGCCTTGTTCTATCCGTTCACCAATATGATCTCCTGGATCGTAACCAACTACGGCCCCGGCGATCCGAACGAAATGACCCAGTTCCTTAGCACACTCGATCCGAAGACGATCTCGCTGATCACTTCCAGTGCACAGATCACAGATCCACACCTGCTTGCCTTGCAAAAGCAGCTGATGACATTACAAGTTTCCGTTTCATACGGTCTTTCCCTCTTCCATACCGTATTCAATATAACGAACGTTTGTATCATGATCTGGTTTGTGAAGTTCTACGTATACGTTTGTTCCGCTCTTATCAAGCCGAAGAATGTAAGCGACGAAGAAGAATTCCAGTTGAAATACATTCCTTCAGGTATGCTTTCCACCTCTGAATTATCATTGATGCAGGCCAAGAAAGAAATCGCAGTATTCGGCGAACGTACACAACGTATGTTCGGAATGGTTAAAGAACTGATTTACGAAAAGAACGAAGACAATTTCCTGAAGATATACAGCCGTATCGAGAAGTACGAGAACATCAGCGACCGTATGGAGATCGAGATAGCCAACTATCTGACATTCGTTGCAGAAGGACGTCTGAGCTCGGAAGGTAAAGAAGAAATCCGCGTCATGCTGCGTACAGTAACGGAAATAGAAAGTATTGCCGACTCCTGTAACAACCTGGCACGTGGGATCAGACGCCGCAATGAAGGCAAATCGGAGTTTACAGACGGTCAAAATCATAATATAGATCAGATGTTCGCCCTGGTGGAAAAGGCATTAACCCGCATGAATCAAATCCTGCATATGCCTGAAGTGGAACATGACGACATCAACCAGTCTTACAATATTGAAAACGAAATAAACAATTATCGTAATCAGTTGAAGAGCCATAATATGGAAGATGTAAACAACAAAGTATACCAGTATCAGGATGGCGTTTACTATATGGATCTTATCGCCGAATCTGAAAAATTGGCTGACTACATTCTAAATGTTGTCCAGGCAGTTATCGAAAAGAAAATATAATCGCATATTTGTTGGCATAACACACTTTAAAGTCCTGGTCTTACATAAGATCGGGACTTTTTCAATATAGAAATAGGATAAATTACAGAGATTATTCAGCAATAAGGAAAGGTCTATAAACAATTAAAGCCTGTCTCACGACAAGCCCTAACCAACTTTGTTAACCTTAAATCTAATACTATTATGAAAAAACCACGATACAAAGATAAGGCTGCAGCAAGCGTTTGTCAAGTCTTTTACAGACAATATATGTTAAGTCCAGCCGCGTTCTTCTCCAAAAAATGTTATCGAACACAAAACTATATACACTATAATCAAAAACTACTAAAATTAACACAAAAGAGGTCTTTACAGGAGATTTTCCGAATCGGGAACACTTACAGTGTGTCTACAATTTTTCGTTGCTGTTCAAAAAACATGATGCGGTCTTTCTCCCCGCTTTTCGAGATAAGGGTAGATGTCCGGATAAGGGATTGCAACCACTTTTTCATCCGCTGAAAGATTTCCTCATCACATGAAGTTGCATCATTCAAGGTAAACGACTTAAGCATAGTTACATGGCTGTTACGGGTTTCCACATAACTATAACTGGTTTCAAAGTTGATACTACTGACAAAAAAATGAACATTCTTGCCTTCTTCCCAACATCCGCGAGCAGCCAGAACCTCCATATCATCGAGGAATTTATGCAACTCCCTTTTCAATAATTCTATTTCTTCGTCAGTAATAAGATAGATGCTGGCAAAATATTTAATATCGTTCACCAGATACCGGAATGTCATGTTGTCTATTATATGATAGGCATTGGCAGCCTGCCTTACTTCCATTACGATCTCATGATTAATCATCAAAAGCCTGTCGGGAGGAGTTATTTCACTATATTTTACCGGTACAGGATCACCACACTGATACATCCATTTGAAAAGATAAAAACGATAGATATTCCTGTAACCCAACACGATCGATTGGGGAAGGATATTCAAGGCATCCCCCACCTCCGAATTCGGATCATCCCTAAGATACCTCAAGCCATCGAGAAAATGTTCCAGCATCCTGTAATCCTCCTCCCTTGGATGGAGGAAATTTACCATCTTCATCTGAAAAGGCCTGCTCTTTTTCAGGGAACAACCGATAATATGATCGAGGGAGATATCCAGCTTATTGGCAATAGCTGCAATTTCGAAGATTGTGAACGGGACATCTCCCCTCAACCTCCGGTAAACTGCTTCTTTCTCTATCATCAACAGATCGGCTAACATATTTGTCAACTTTCCTCGCTCCGGATATTTCTCCCGGATCGCCATCACAAGGTTTTCATACAACACGTCATTTTTCATATTAAAATCTTTCATTCAAAATTGGTCTTTAACTCCTGCTGTGTGCTTGCCAAAACAACCTGACACCTTCCACAAATATATTAAAAACTTTTGATTATGTTCACATTAGGTAAGCCGACAGATGATGTTGTTTACTCTACAATTTGTCGTATATTTGCCGGACTCGTTAAATTTTGGGCGAAGGATGAAAGAGGCATTTATCAAACTTCATATCTCTATTTTACTGGCAGGCTTTACCGGACTGTTCGGAAAACTTATTTCTTTGAATGAAGGATTGCTGGTCTGGTATCGTATGATGTTTGCCGCTGTTTTGCTTTTCATCATTTTGAAAATCAGCAACAAGCTACAATCTATCACCAGGCAGGAACAGTTGAAAACAGCCGGTACCGGCTTTATACTCGGTCTGCATTGGGTATTTTTCTATGGAAGTATCAAGATGGCGAATGTATCTGTCGGGGTCGTTTGCTTTTCGCTGGTCGGGTTCTTTACCGCTTTACTGGAACCGTTGCTCATTCACCGTAGGTTTAAAATCAAGGAGTTGTTATTCAGCCTGATCACCGTAGCCGGGATCCTGCTGATTTTTCAATTTGATATGCGCTATCGTGCAGGCATCATAGTGGGCGTTATTTCATCGGCTTTAGCGGCTTTATTCACTATAACCAATAAAAAAGTAGGAGTACGGCATCCTTCACGTATAATGCTGCTATATGAAATGGTCGGTGGTTTTCTGGGACTAAGCTGTTTGCTTCCTGTATATCTCTATTTCTTTCCGGTCGAAACAATCCTGCCGGACCTGAGTGATTTCCTTTATTTGCTAGTGCTGGCCCTGGTTTGTACGATCGGACTCTACCTGCTGCAAATACAGGTGTTGAAAACGATATCAGCCTTCACCGTCAACCTCAGCTATAATCTGGAACCGGTTTACAGTATTATCCTGGCTATGCTGTTTTTCGGAGAAGCAAAAGAATTAAATCCGGCTTTTTATACCGGATTAGGACTTATCTGCATATCCGTATTGCTACAAACCAGAGAGGCCCTCGTCAATAAGGCAAGGTGAACCAGAAACGAGATCCTTTACCGGGAGTTGAGCTTACACCGATATCTCCGTTCAATGCTTTAACGATCGTTTTGCAAATGGATAATCCTAACCCTGTTCCTTGTCTGAAAGAGTCCACTTTGGTGAAACGTTCAAAGATAGATTCAAGATGCTTGGCCGATATACCGATTCCGGTATCGGATATCTCAAACAGGATATGATCTTTTTTTAGAGTATAAGAAAGAGTAATCGAACCTTGTTCGGTAAACTTTATCGCATTCGACAACAAATTAGAGATAATCTGAGTAACTCGTTTAGGATCTGTATGGAGAGTTACATCAGGCAAAGCAGCCAGATCGCACACCATAGTCACCCCTTCCTGCACCTTTAGTGAATGTATCCGGTACTGTTCGCTACATATTTCTTTTATATTGACATCACTCAGCGAATATTCCATCACTCCGGATTCAATCTTTGAGAAATCAAGAATATCCGTAATCAGGCGAAGAAGCAAGTCGCAATTCTTGTTAATGATCTCTACATACTCACTTTTATCCTCTTCGGTATCCATCTCCGCAATAATGCCGGAAAAACCGACAATCGCATTCAGAGGAGTACGGATCTCATGGCTCATATTGGCCAGGAAGGTTGATTTCAGCATATCAGCTTCCCGGGCTTTCTGCATTTCCATTTCGTTCCTGCGTGATTCATCACGGGCTTGTTGCAACTTTTCCTCCAGTCTTTTTTCTTCCGTCAGATCAGTGATATAACAGATCACTTTACTGGGCTGCCCTTCTTTATTTATTTTATGGGCTTGTGCATTGATACGAATCCAGACAAGTTTATCTTCGACAGTTAGCTTATAGGTAAAACTACAATTGTTTATCTCTCCACGAATAACCCGCAGCAGAGGTAGCATAGTATTCTTCTCTTCCTCTCCGAACTGCCCGAGGTTGCGCAACTCCTGAATAGACAAGTAATTGTACATCTTCAGATAGTTGAACAAAGGATTATTTACCGCATGATCATTTAAAACCGGATCGATATACAACTCGTCATCCACGACATCATACTCACCCACAATAGAGCGCCCGGACAACAGGACAGCTTTCAGGATAGCCAGATTGTTTTTGGTCTGTTCGGCTTTTAGCTGGACATCCGTATTATCCGATATGATCACCAGATATCCTACCCGGCCAAATTCAGGATCATCCAGCCCGATACCCTTTATCTGCAGATACTTTATCTGATCGACAAAGGCGGAGGAGTAATAACTGGTATTTTGTATGACACTGAAATCATAAACCAAAGGGAAACTGAACGGCTGCCCGTGTTTAACATTGGTAAGGATGTGGGGAGGAATCGCCGGATTGGCAAACAGGTCGATACCCAAAAGATCCTCCCGTGTGGTACCGAACATCCGGGCATCCGCCTCATTAAGGTCAACTAGAAATCCTTCAGCATCATACAACTCTACCCCGACAGGAAGATTATTAAAAAATTGTTTAAACTTCGTGCTGAGTTCCGAAAGATGCTTTCTCGACTCTTCCAAGCTACTTTGTGTTTGCAGCCGTTCTATAATGATGGAAAACATCCGGGCTATAATATGTAAGTCTTCAATATCATCCGAAGTCCAGAAACGCTGAACCCGGACGGAATCAAAGCCAATAAACCCTTTCACCTGATTATGAAAAGAGAGCGGGATAATAAGCATGGATTTGAGACGCTGCATTTCGAGCAACTGCTTATCGACATGTGCCTCCGGCGGTAAATCCTCCATACTACACATTATAATATCGCGTCCGGCCTTTACTGTATCCATAATCCACGGGATCGTTTCGTAGGTTAGCTCGGAATGATCTTCCTTCGGGACTTCAACCCATTCGCTCATCACCTCGCAAGGGAAGTCTGCCGTCTTGCCATCTTCTTCAAAAATAGCCACATACCCCCAATCCGCCTCAAAGAAGTTGAGAAGTAATCTCATGGATTTCTCTATCGGCTGTTCTTCTTCGTTGAATAACAAGACAAGCACCTCCGATATAATCCGTTTAATATTGGGAAATCCGGAAGAAGTTCTGTTTACGTTGGCTTTCTGTTCTTTGTCCCGTGCTTCCAATAATCGTATTAGCTCTTCCCTGGATAACTGACTATATTTACTCTTAGTTAGCGTTGACATCATATAGGGTATCTCTTTATAAACGCAAAAATATGGAATTGTTTTGATTTTTAAGGCATTTCAAGAAATTAATTACATTACATCTATGTTAAAATTGAAAGATAACCGCCAGTACCGGCGTTTCTTTAGAACAATTATGTTTTTAATCATAAGTCTGTTCAGCGTAAAAAGTTATATTTGCATGTTCTAATGTAGACGATTTTAATATGTTGAAGCAACAGTTACAACAAAAGTTACAGCAAAAGCTCTCTCCGCAGCAGATACAGCTTATCCGGCTTCTCGAGCTTCCCGCCATCGAGCTGGAAGAGCGTATAAAGCATGAGCTGGAAGACAATCCTGCCCTGGAGGAAGGAAAAGATATTGCGGACGACTTTGAACGGACTGACGAAGAAGGTGGTGATGATATATCTACAGGCGAGACAGAGACGGATATCTCACTCGGCGATTATATGACTGAAGACGACATCCCCGATTACAAACTACGCGAAATAAGCGAGAAAACAGAACGTAAAGAAGATATCCCTTTCTCCGTCAGCCAATCATTGAACGAATTCCTGCTGCAGCAACTCGGGTTACGCGACCTTCCGGAAAAACAGATGAAGATCGCCGAATATATTATAGGTAATATCGACGACGACGGTTACCTGCGCCGCGAACTTTCTGCCATAGCCGACGACCTGGTCTTTCAGGCCGGACAGGATGTAGACGAAAAAGAAATAGAAGAAGTACTGGCAATCATACAAGACTTCGATCCCGCCGGAGTCGGAGCACGCAACCTGCAGGAATGCTTATTACTGCAACTCAACCGCAAAGAACCGACAGCCGGAGTAGAAATGGCAACCCGTATTCTTACGGAGTATTTCGAAGAGTTTACCCGCAAGCATTATGACAAGATCATGCGGGGGCTGAACATCAGCGAAGCGATTCTGAAAAAAGCTATTCACGAAATAATTGCCCTCGATCCTAAACCTTGCAGTAGCTGGGGTGGTTCTATGGAAGTAGCCATGAGCCAGGTGATCCCCGATTTCCTGGTGGAAGCTATAAACGGAGAGCTGATCTTAAGCATGAACAACCGGGATATCCCCGATCTGAGGATCAGCCGCGATTATGCGGAAATGTTTCAGGATTATGCAGGCAACAAGGCCAACCAGACATCCCAGATGCGTGAAGCCGTGCAGTTCGTCAAGCAGAAACTCGACTCGGCCCAATGGTTCATTGATGCAATCAGGCAACGCCAGGAGACATTGCAACGCACAATGGAAGCCATCATTCTCCTGCAACGGGACTTTTTCCTGACCGGAGACGATGCCACCCTGCGCCCGATGATACTGAAAGATGTAGCCGAACGTGCCGGATATGATATATCGACCATTTCGAGGGTTAGCAACAGCAAGTATGTGCAAACCAACTTCGGCATCTACCCTCTGAAATTCTTCTTCTCTGAATCGATGCAGACCGACAGCGGCGAGGAAATATCCACCCGTGAAGTGAAGAAGATTATGAAAGAACATATTGACAGCGAGGATAAACGTAAACCCCTCACCGATGAGGAACTCACCACCATTCTGAAGGAGAAAGGTTATGTAATCGCCCGCCGTACAGTGGCCAAATACCGCGAACAGTTGGATATTCCGGTAGCAAGGCTTAGAAAAGAAATATAAAGTTGAAACGTTATGAGATTGTTTTCAAACATAATATCCGGTATGTTCCACCCGTTGCTGATGGTAACGTATGGAGTAATACTGGTACTGACATTTACATATCTTGCCATCTATCCCCCCACCATGAAACTGTTTCTGGTAGGCGGTGCGTTCCTGTCTACAGCCGTAGTGCCGGGACTGTTCATTTATCTGATGGTCAAGAACGGAGCGGCCGGCGACCTGGAGCTGACAGACCGTAAAGAACGAGTCGTTCCCTATCTGATCATCATCACGTCCATGATGGTCTGTATCTTTTATATGTATAAGATGATGATTCCCTTCTGGTTCCTTTCATTGCTGATGGGAGGATGCGTCGCGTTGCTGATATCCCTGTTCATCAACTTTTACTGGAAGATCAGTGCCCATACGCTGGGGATCGGAGGACTACTGGGAGGTATGATGGGTATCGCCCGTATCCACCTTATAAATCCTTACTGGGGCTTTATAATTGTGCTTGTGGCGGCCGGTTTGGTCGGTACGTCGCGTATCTTTTTAAAACGGCATACACCGATGCAGGTATATGCTGGCTTTTGTCTCGGATTTATATGTACCTTTGTAGCTTCATTATTAAGTTATATCTATTTATTCATCTAATAAAAACACTAAAATTATGAACTTTCCTGCTGATTTAAAGTACACAAAAGATCACGAATGGATTCGTGTGGACGGTAATGTTGCCTATATCGGAATCACTGACTATGCTCAGGGCGAACTAGGTGAAATCGTTTTCGTTGACATCACAACTGAAGGTGAAGTTGTTGCCAAAGAAGAAGTTTTCGGAACGATCGAAGCTGTAAAAACGGTTTCCGACCTGTTCATGCCGGTTAGTGGCGAAGTGATCGAAGCAAACTCGGAACTGGACGACAAACCTGAATTAGTGAACGAAGACGTTTATGGAAACGGATGGCTGATCAAGATCTCTATCTCTGATCCTTCTGAACTGGACGAACTGTTGTCTGCTGCCGAATACGAACAATTGATCGCAAAATAAATGACACCCGTAGTAAGTATTATCATGGGCAGCACTTCCGACCTGCCCGTAATGGAAAAAGCGGCCAAGCTGCTCGACGAGATGGAGATCCCGTTCGAAATGCACGCTTTGTCTGCCCACCGTACCCCGGCTGAAGTGGAAGCCTTTGCCAAAGGCGCTAAAGACCGTGGTATCAAAGTTATTATTGCTGCTGCCGGTATGGCTGCACACCTGTGTGGTGTTATCGCGTCGATGACTACCCTGCCTGTTATCGGTGTCCCCATCAACTCGACACTCGATGGTATGGATGCTCTGCTGGCTATCGTACAGATGCCTCCGGGAATCCCTGTTGCCACAGTCGGTATCAACGGTGCACTGAATGCCGGTATCCTGGCTGTCCAGATGTTGGCTGTCGGAGACGAACAACTTCAGGGCAAGCTGGCCGATTACAAAGAAAATCTAAAGAAAAAGATCGTAAAAGCGAACGAAGAGTTGGCTCAGGTATCTTTTAAATACAAAACTAACTAATCAGTTGACAGTTCACAGCTGACAGTTGACGGTCACAAGGCTGGTTCAACTGTCAACTGCGAACTGCCACTTGTCAACTATAAAAGATGGATTACTTTAATTACAGTCGCCGTAAATCGTCTGTTGTCAACATAGGGAACACTCCGCTGGGAGATGAGAATCCGATACGTATCCAATCCATGGCAAACGTTTCGACCATGGACACCGAAGCCGCCGTCCGCCAGGCCATCCGCATGATTGAAGCGGGAGCGGAATATGTACGTTTTACAGCCCAGGGCGAACGCGAAGCCCGCAACCTGGGAGAAATCCGCAAAGAACTGAACGCACAGGGATACACTACCCCCTTGGTAGCCGATATCCACTTCAACCCCAGAGCCGCCGATGCTGCCGCTGAAGAAGTGGAAAAAGTGCGCATCAACCCCGGCAATTACGTTGACAAAGTAAAGACATTCGATCTTCTGGAATATACCGAGGAAGAATACGCCGCCGAATTACAGAAGATACGCGACCGTTTTGTCCCTTTCCTTAACATCTGTAAAGAACACGGTACCGCCATCCGCATTGGCGTAAATCACGGATCACTGTCCGACCGCATCATGAGCCGGTATGGTGATACCCCCGAAGGAATGGTTGCTTCCTGCATGGAATTCCTGCGCATCTGCCGGGATGAGAATTTCCCGGACGTAGTTATCTCCATCAAAGCATCCAACACAGTCGTAATGGTGAAGACCGTACGCCTGCTCGTCCGGACAATGGAAGCCGAAGGTATGCACTACCCGCTTCACCTGGGAGTAACAGAAGCCGGAGACGGCGAAGACGGCCGTATCAAAAGCGCCGTCGGCATAGGCACCTTGCTGACTGACGGCATAGGCGATACGATCCGCGTCTCCCTCAGCGAAGACCCGGAAGCAGAAATGCCGGTTGCCCGTAAACTGGTCGACTATATCCTGGAACGCCAGGGGCACAAGCCGATCACTGCCAGCCTCACCCCCGGTTACGATCCGATCACCGCCACCCGCCGCATCAGCCGTGTAGCGGAAGGCATCGGCGGGAACTTCCCCCCCATCGTGATCTCCGACCGCAGCAACGGCGACTTTGAATTCGATCATTTGTCCATGCCGGACTATATCTATATCGGGGCGGAAGATCCCGAAAACCTTCCCGACACGTTCCGCATGCTGGTCGACGCCCATTTCTGGAAAGAACGTCCGAATGCATTCCCTTACTTCATCGCCTCTGAAATAGAAGAGATGAAGAAATTCAACTCTCCGTTGAAGTTCATACGTCTGACATTCAACGACCTGACAAGCCGTACGCTGGAGATACTGAAACAAGACCCGACCGTCGTAGTCGTGCTAAGCACGCATCACCGGAACGCAGTAGGCTCACAGCGTGCCGCCATGCACAAACTGATGATTGCCGGTTGCGATGTCCCCGTCATTCTGCACCGTGAATATCATGAGACGGATAAAGAGTCGCTGCAACTGAAATCGGCTGCCGACTTCGGAACACTGTTACTCGACGGTTTCGGCAACGGCCTTATGCTGCAAGACGACGATTGTGAAGCGACGACGACCGACAGCTGCATGTTCGGTATCCTGCAGGCTACCCGTACCCGTATCAGCAAAACAGAATATATCTCCTGCCCCAGCTGCGGACGTACGCTTTACGACCTGCAGACCACCATCGCCCGTATCAAAGAGGCCACTTCACATCTGAAAGGGTTGAAGATCGGTATCATGGGCTGTATCGTAAACGGCCCCGGTGAAATGGCCGATGCCGACTATGGTTACGTAGGTGCCGGACGCGGACAGATCAGCCTTTACAAAGGCAAGGAATGCGTACTGAAAAACGTCGCTGAAGAAGATGCAGTAGAACGTTTAGTTCAGTTAATAAAAGAGAACGGAGACTGGCAGAACTGATATTTGTACTATCTTCGTCCCTCAAAATCAAGATATAATAATGGAAGTAAAGATAATTAATAAGTCACATCATCCGCTGCCTGCCTATGCAACCGAATTATCGGCAGGTATGGATATCCGTGCAAACCTGACAGAACCCGTTGTATTGAAACCGCTGGAACGTAAACTGATCCCGACAGGGCTCTATATCGCCCTTCCCGAAGGATACGAAGCACAGATGCGTCCGCGTAGCGGCCTGGCACTGAAACACGGTATCACTCTGTTGAATACGCCGGGTACGATCGATGCGGACTATCGTGGCGAGATCGGCGTTATCCTGGTCAACCTCTCTTCCGAACCGTTCACCGTGAATGACGGGGAGCGTATCTGCCAGATGGTAATCGCCACCTACAGCCAGATCGACTGGAAGCTGGTAGAGGTACTGGACGATACGGAACGGGGAGCCGGAGGTTTCGGACATACGGGCAAGAAATAGACCTTCCTTTTGACGGTGATCGTCAAAGGGCGTTGACGGAGGTCGTCACCCCTCGTTGACGGAGGTCGTCACCCCTCGTTGACGGAGGTCGTCACCCCTCGTTGACGGAGGCCGTCAGTTACCGTTGACGACTACCGTAACAAATCAGATTAAAATAAGAACATAGAATAAGATATATGTTGAAACAATTAATATACGGGATACTCTTTTCACTCCTTCTGCTTACGGGCATCCATCCGTTGCACGCTGAAGAAGTAAAGAAAGACGCCCCCACCAAAGCGAACGAGCTCAATGCAGCCCAACAAAGGAAGTTCGATTACTTCTTCTATGAAGGATTGAACCTGAAGACGGCCGGTAAATTCGACGCTGCTTTCGACGCCTTTAACCACTGTCTCGCCATCGACTCTACGGCCGCTCCTGTATTGTACGAACTTTCATCGTTCTACATACAACTGAACCGTCCCGAGAAAGCGGTCGATATGCTGAAACGAGCCGTTGCCAACAGTGCCGACAATTTCACCTACCGCATGGCACTGGCTACCATCTCCCGCAACCTCGGTATGTACGGAGAGGCCGCCGAAGAATACGAGAAACTGCTCAAAGCCTATCCCGGCAAGCCGGAACTCAACTATTACCTGGCGGAAGCCCTGACCCAGGAAGGCGAGATCGGACAGGCTATCGATGCCTACAACGCCCTCGAATCGTCGATCGGCATGAACGAAGCCCTCTCCATGCAAAAGTACAAGCTCTACAATTCGTTGGAGCAGTCGGACGCCGCCTTCAAGGAGATAGAGAAGCTGGCAGCCAAATACCCCATGGAAGCCCGTTACCAGATCATCCTGGGCGACCTTCATCTGGAAAAGAACGACACGATAAAAGCACGTGCCTACTACGACAAAGCGCATGAGATCGACCCGGCCAATCCCTACTATATCGTATCGATGGCCAACTACTACGAAGCAACCGGCAACAAAGATGCTGCCGAAGAACAGATACGTACCGCCCTGGTCAACGAGAAACTGGATGTAGACACCAAAGTAGGCATCCTCTCCCGTTATATCCTGAAACTGCAACAGACGCAGAAAGATACCGACAGTTCGAACGCCCTCTTCCAGACCTTGCTCGAACAGCATCCGGAAGATACCGAGCTGAAACAGATGTACGGTAGCCTTCTTCTCTCGCAGGGAAAGACAGATGAAGCACGTTTCCAATTCCAGCTCATTACCGAAATGGAACCGGAGAATGCCGGAGCCTGGCAGCAGCTTCTCAACATGTCGCTCAAAGCCGAAGATATACCGGAAGTGATCCGCATCTGTACCAAATGCCAGGAGCTGTTTCCGGATGCCCCGGAATATTATTTCTACCTGGGTATCGCTTACTACCAGCAGGAAAAGTATCAGGAAGCCCTGAACACTTACTATGCCGGTATCGACATCATCCCAGCGGAAAACCCGCGGTTGAAATCGGACTTTTACGGCCAGATCGGTGACATCTACTACCAGATGAAGCAAATGGATCAGACCTATAAAGCCTACGACGAAGCATTGAAATATAACGATAATAACATCGTCGTCCTCAACAACTACGCTTACTTCCTTTCTTTGGACAAAAAAGACCTGAAGAAAGCGGAGCGCATGAGTGCACAATGTATCAAACTCGAACCGGACAATGCCACTTATCTCGACACCTACGCCTGGATATTCTTCGTACAGGGCAATTACACCCTTGCCAAGATATACATCGAAAGTGCGTTGGAGAAGGATAAGACGAAAAGTGCAGAGCTGGTAGACCACTACGGTGACATCCTCTACATGACAGGCGATAAAGACAAAGCCGTCGAACAGTGGAAGAAAGCCCGCGAACTGGGTAAGGAAAGCGAAGTGCTCGACCGCAAGATAATCGAAGGCAAATACATCGAAGAGGAGGTAAAGAATGAGTAAAATAACAAAACTTCTCCCTGCACTCCTGATCTTTCTGGCAATCTTTTCCGGTTGTAAATCATCCAAGAAGATCGGAACGATCGTATCCGGCGGAGCCAAGGCACATAACGAGTTCTTCGAACTGATGGAAGAACGGGCTTTTCAGTTCAACACCCTGACCGCCCGCCTGAATGCGGAGTTGAAGATGCCTAAAAACAATATGAGTTCCCGTGTAGACTTGAAGATGGTGCGCGACAGTGCCTTCCAGCTATCCGTACAACCGTTCCTCGGGATAGAAGTATTCCGTGCAGAATTTACCGTCGACAGTATCAAGGTAATCGACCGCATGAACAAACGCTACGTAGCCGAACGCTATGCCGACCTGAAAGGACAGACTCCGATCGAGTTCAACTTCTATAACCTGCAGGCATTGTTCACCAACCGTATCTTCCTGCCCGGTTATCAGGAGATCGAGCCGAAGCAATTCAAACGTTTCAAGCTGAACCAGGACGGAGACAAAGCCGAGATCAAGGTAAAAGATGCGCTCGGATTACTTTACACCTTCTTTGCCGATGGCGAGGAGAAACTGCTGTCTACCTATATCACAGACCCGTCCGAACAATACGCCCTGCAATGGGACTATTCGGATTTCCGTGTAACGGACGGACAACCTTTCCCCCAGCTGATGGACGTGAACGTACTGGCGAACGGCTCCTCACAGGGAGGTATCGCCTTCCGTTTCTCCCGTATACAGACAAATGTGCCTGTTAATCTCGATTTTTCTATTCCTGCTAAATATAAACGTATTACCTTTGCACAAATCATAAAGTCAATCAGTAATAGCCAGAAATAGAGATGAAGTATATTTGGATTGTCATATTCACGTTATCTGCCCTGACCGCCTTCGGACAGAAGTCCGCCCGGGTGAGACAGCTTGAAGAACAGCGAAAGAAAGCGCTGGCCGAGATAGAAATGACAAACCAGTTACTGAAAGAGACAACCCAGACAGCCCAAAACTCCCTCAACCGCCTGAACCTGCTCTCGCAGCAGATCCTTTCGCGAAAGAAAGTGATCAGCCTACTCAACCAGGAAGTGAGCGAGATAGATAACCAGATCGCTGTCGCCCGCCGCGAGATCAACAAACTGGAAAAAGAATTGGGGGAGAAACGCACCAACTACGGTAAGTCCGCACAAAGCCTCTATAAACGTCGCAATTCGCAGGATAAGCTCTTGTTCATCCTCTCTGCCGACAACTTCGCCCAGTCTATGCGCCGTATGCGTTACCTGCGCGAATACTCCGACTGGCAGAAACACCAGGCTACGGAGATCATTGACAAACAAACGGAGATCAACCTGAAACAGCGGGAACTGGAAAAGACCCGTTCCGAAAAGAATACCTTGCTGGGAACCCGCGAACAGGAAAGCCAGAAGCTTCAGACCGAAGAAAGCAGCCAGAAAGTAGAGGTACAGCAACTCAACAAGAAACAAAAGCAACTGAAGGACGAACTCCGGAAGAAACAGCAACAGGCCAACGCCCTGAACCGCCAGATCGAAAAGCAGATCGCAGAAGAAATAGCCCGTGCCGAAGCGGAAGCCAAGGCAGCCCGCGAACGTGAACGCCGTGCCCGTGAAAAGGCCAATGCTAAGGCAAAAGCCGAAGGAAAAGAGCCTGTGCAGGAACCTATCCGCGAAGAACGTGTAGCCGACACCAAAGGCGGTTACGCCATGACCAAGGCGGAGAAAAAGCTCTCCGACGACTTCGCCAGCAACCGTGGACGCCTGCCGTTCCCCGTATCAGGACGCTATACCATTGTCGGTACCTTCGGCGAACAGCAGCACTCGGAACTCAAATACGTCCGCACCAACAACAGCGGTATCGACATCCAGACGACACCGGGAGGAGATGCCCGCGCGATATTCAACGGTGAAGTGACCCGTGTATTCGTAGTGCCCGGTTACAACAATTCGGTGATCGTCCGTCACGGTAACTATCTGACAGTCTATAGTAACCTGAGCCAGGTCTATGTAAAGGCAGGCGATAAGGTCAGTACCCGTCAGGCTATCGGCAAGATATTCACCGATACGGAGGCCGGCAATGCAACAATCCTTCATTTCCAGCTCTGGAAAGAAAAGACGAAACTGAATCCTACCCCGTGGCTTGATTAATTTTCGTATCTTTGCCTCGATTTTAACAGGATTATTATGTATTGGACGCTCTTTCTTACTTTCCTCAAAATTGGTGTGGGTACAATAGGCGGCGGATATGCCATGTTACCGTTGATACAGCGGGAAGTCGTAGACCGCGGCTGGCTATCCAAAGAAGATTTCATCGACCTCTTTTCCGTTGCACAGTCGTTGCCGGGTATTTTCGCGGTCAACATATCCATCTTTGTAGGCTACAAGCTGAAAAAGAACATGGGAAGCGTGGTCTGTGCACTCGGTACGATCCTGCCCTCGTTCCTGATCATCCTGCTGATCGCCACATTCTTTACCCAGGTTCAGGACAACGAATGGGTGGAAAAGATATTCAAAGGGCTGCGTCCGGCCGTTGTCGCCCTGATCGCAGTTCCCTGTATTACTACGGCACGCTCCATCAAGCTCAACTACCTGACGATGATCATTCCGATTGTGGCGGCATTGCTTATCTGGATGGGGGGCGTTTCGCCGGTATGGATTATCCTGGCGGCTATTGCCGGTGGATTAGTGTATGGTTTAAAGATAAAGAAGAATTGATATGATCTGGTTACAGTTACTTTATGTCTATCTGAAGATCGGTATCTTCAGTTTTGGCGGCGGATATGCCATGCTTTCACTGATACAGGCGGATGTAGTAGACCGTTACAAATGGATTTCCCTGCAGGAGTTCACGGATATAGTGGCAATCTCGCAGATGACACCGGGCCCGATCGGCATCAATAGTGCTACTTATATCGGGTACACCGCCATTCATAACGCCGGATATTCTCCTGTGATGGCTGTTCTGGGTTCCTGCCTGACGACGTTTGCAGTCTGCCTGCCCTCATTCATCCTGGTATTGGTGATCTCCTATTTCTTTGCCAAATTCAAGAACAACAAATACGTAGTTGCCGCTTTCACCGGCCTGCGCCCTGCAACGGTTGGACTGATCGCCGCCGCCGCATTAATGCTGATGAACAAAGAAAACTTCATCGATTACAAAAGCTTCCTGATCTTCGGTGCCGCCTTCATCCTCACATGGAAGTTCAAAGTCCATCCTATATTAATGATCGTGCTGGCTGGGATTGCAGGACTGATATTATACTGGTGAAAACAAACAATACAACGAAAGCCCCGGAAGGAAATCCTTCCGGGGCTTTGTTTTTTATCCATGTTCCCTCTTCACAGGGGTACTGACAGATGAACTTTATTTTATTACTTTAGTATTAATACGGCCACTTGTTCGCCCGTCGCGGGGTAATTGGTTGGAGTATAGACGCTGTAAGCAACGTCTATACCTGGCAACCGCGTAGCGGTAATTTTAGAATTATTTCATTATTTCTTATTTAACGATTGCTTTTACAGCAGCTTCGCCTTCGACAGCTACCACAACGATACCAGCAGGAGCAGCGATTGTAGCCTTGTCAGAAGTAACTACTGTGTTAGCAACAGTCTGACCAAGAACGTTACTGATAGTAACTTTCTTACCCTGAGCACCGTTGATGATAACTTCACCGTCAGAAGCAATAACTGATACATCAGAAGTACTTACACCTTCGTTAGCTGTCGGCATACCTTCTTCTTCTTCATTCATATTGAATACATCGCCATCAATGATATCATCAACAACAACTACTACACCGTTCATCCATTTTACATAACCTTCACCGTCACGTACAGCTTTGGTAGCACCCGGCAATCTGTTATAGTTAGCTGTTTCGATGCGGAATGACTTAGCATCTGTATCTACATAGCGGAATGCAAACTTAGCCTGGTTGTAATCTTCAGTACCTACCATCAAAGTATCGTTTGTGCTGGCAATAACCAAAGAGTCTTCAATATGCTTAGCCTGAACGAAGCCTAAACGATAATACTTTTCAGTGTTGATATATGGGTTATTGTCTTTGTGCTTGTTTGCAATATCCCATGCAATAGCAGTATCAACCAGGTTCACCAGATAACGGCCTTCTACCCAACCCTTAGATTCAACCTTGTGAGCATCCGGGCATGTAGGATCGTCACCGTGGATCGGACACCACTTACCAGCCGGAGTGATCTTCGGATCTACTACCAACATATACTGAGGACGATATGTATTGTTACGTACATAAGCTGTATCAGCAACCATTGCCGGAGCAATAGAAGGATATTGTGCCAGATTTTCCATTCCTAAGAAACCACCGTCTTCAAACAGAACCGATTTCGGATTATCGTTACGGAAAATAGAGATTGTATCCAAAGCATTTACAACCGGACGATACATCGGCTTTTCTGTCGGTTCTACTACGAACAAGTCATTTTCTGTACGGTTATAAATCCAAGTAGTATTCAAAATACCATTAGTTGCATCGCCTGCATATACTTTAGAATATTCGTCCCAAGCATTAAACACCTGATACATAGAAGCATCTCCCCATGCAGCATATTGTTCTTCTGTCATCGAAGCAACTTCATTAGTTACCGGACGTAAGTTCAACTTACCGTTATCCACACGCAAAGTAAATTTCTGAGCGTCTTTAGCTGCTTCTTCAACAGATTCATAACGCTTTTTAGTGTCTTCATCCTTATAAACTTGAGAGACATATCTGTTTTTATCATAAACCAACGGTTCTGTGAATTGGTTAACGAATGAGTAAGAAACAACCTTCAATGTATCTTTTGTCTCTTTATAATCTTTACCGGAATAGTAACCCATTGTACTGATTACATAGATAGAGTCTGTCGGAACATATATATCTTTATGCGTATTTACTTTGTCGTGATCAATCTTACGAGCAGCAGCATATTCTGTTGCAGTGAAGATCAACGCATCTTCCTGATCAATATTCAAACCGATTGTATGATTGTCTGTTCCTTCATGATTTTCAGTAAACCATGCATTTTCACCAAATACATTAGAAGAGAAACCGATATGGAACTTATTGTTCTTTACATCAGACAATGTTTCATAACCATCGTTTGAACTATGACTTTCAACAGTTTCGATCTTATAAATTACATTTCCACTTACATATAAGTTTTCACTTTCACCTTCATACAAAGTATTTGCAGCTAAAGACCATTTGTAATTTGGAGCTTCGCGATTTGTAAATACGTACTGACCTTCTTCATATGTTAAAGCGAACTGACCTTCCAATACGTTACCATAAGACGTTACAAATTCACAATATGTATGGCCATCTCCATTATACAGATCGTCAGCCACAGCTAATTTGCCAAGGACTTTACCTTTAGCATCCAATTTAGTTACAGTGTAGAACTTATTTTTTACCAGGAAGTCTTTCGGATCAACCACCTTGTTGCTACCCAAAGAAACCAGGATCGGCTTCAAAACAGTACTTACAGAAGCGGCCAATGTCGGAACTTCTTTAGTACCCAGATCTAAACGACCAACTTCAGCCCAACCTGCTGCCAAATTAACTCTCAATACATCAATTGCTTCAAGTTTTGTATAATCCGTATATTTAGCAGATACTTCAGCACGGAATTCTCCAAAGTAATTACCTTCTTTACGCAGAATATCATGTGTCAAAACAGTTTCTGAAACTGTAGTAAATGTATAATTAGACTGTGAAGTTACAGAACCGCTGGAAGCATACTTCTGGGCAACAATATAGTTACCTTCTACATCTTTCAGGTAAAAGCTATCCTCATCTTTAGTAGTAGTACCAAAATCAACGAACTTGCTGCCATTCCAATGCATCGGAGTCAAATGTTTCTGGAACGGATTACCTGCGATGTCTTCTTTCTTGAATTCACCATCTTCGTTCAGATATTTGATTGTTACGGAGAAACCGTCATTTTCAAACCACATCAGGTCTGCAACAGACAATACGTTGTTGCCGGCTTTGTAAAGACCAAAGCTCGCTGGAGTGTTATCATTTAATGTTAAACCATTAACAGCAAAAACGACACCTTTATTATATACAGCATTATTTTCAGGATAGAAAGTTCCATTAGTTCCTGTGCCAGCATTTGTTACAGATTTCAATTGAACACCATTCTTATTAACAAACTTATAATAATATCTACCGTCAGACTCCTGGCCTCTTGTCATTTTCCACAAAGCAGCAGGATTAGTTGCGTATTCTTTGATATTTGTTTCAGTTGCCGCAGTTGCGCTTGCAGTATTTGTTCCATCAATATTAATAATATATGCGAAACCATTTGCACTGCTAAGAATTAACATACTATAGTCTGAAGTTTCTTTTTCCTCCAATGCATAACCAAATACGTCTGATTTTGCCGGAGCAACAGCTGCAATTACAGGTAACTTTCCGTTATTAGGATTCTTTGCTTCACCATACAGTACGTTATTGTCAGTACATTCAATAGCTACATTAGCTGCAGTTACATCTACATCGGCCAAAGCTTCTAATAAATCTTCACTTGAACCATTAAAAATAACATCTGCATCAGCCGGTGTACTAGTTACAAGAGCCTTAATATAGTCCGCATTTAGATATTCTCCATTTGTACCTTTAACAGGAGTCACCTGAACTGATTTATAACCTTTGTTATCATCTGTAGCATAGTCTTTATACAAATAATCGACAGCACAATTCTCAAAAGTATTATTGCTAATTGAAGCTACATCAAAATCAGTGAGTTCGGCACTCTTTGTTTCACCCCCTGTAGGTAAAGCAATATCTTCAGCTACGATGATTGCGGAAGACTGCCATTTATCGTTTATAGTCTTGGCATTCTTAAATACATTTCCTTTTACTACAATTTTGGCATCTGCATCTGTCGGGAAAATAGAAATACCATTTGCCAATAAATTAACTCCTCCATCACAAATAATATTATTATCAATAATTGTTACTGAAGAAGAAACTACCGTAATAGCATTCTTATGATAAGAAGATGCATTACTTGTTGTCTTATTAAGAATAGTAAGGTTTTTTACAGTTACATTTTCACCTGTAATAACCAAACGGCCTGTAAATATCTTACCATGTCCATCGATAATCAGATTATTCTGATCAATTAACAGATAAGGAGTACTCTCATCTAAAGAAATATCAGCCAAGAAATCAATTTTACTGTCTCCCATATTTGTTACAGTATACGTCGTCGCATCAGCCTTAAAATCAGCCAATGTCTTCACATCTGTAGCATTCACGGAGACTAGCGCACCACTCAGCAGTAGCGTAGCCACAAGCGTAGAAAACTTTTTGTTCATAATCTAAATTTTAATATTAATAATAGTGTTAATGAAATAGTTCTTTTCTTCTTTGCGAACGTCCTTTCAAAGCAAATGACTAACTAAAAGGATCGTTTATTCTAGTCAATAATTTTGGCCTTAAAGCAATTGGTAAGCTAAATGCCGATTTTTGTACTGACTTTGCTATTGCGTTGATAAGAAAGAAGATACCAAAGGAAAAAATAATTGGAAAAGAATTGTGGTTTCAAAAGTTATAATTAATTTTGTTGGCGTATTTAAACGATCCTTTTTTTTAGTCATACTATATTTAGGCATTAAGCCTTGTTTTACAAATCATATATAGCATTTTTAATTCTCTATTTCATTCTTACTTTTATCATCTTTTCTATTTACCTGATACATTAATAATAAGTACGCGTACGTTAATATATATTACACAAATATGCAACTCTTTCTCTGTCGTTTTTCCGGTTCATTTATCGTTTTCTCCCCACAGAAAAAGTTTTCCTCATTTAGCCTTCATGGGTTCATACACCATTACATGAATTGAATAACAATCCATCCAGCATGAACCCACTTTTTGTTTCACCTTCATACGGCCTTCATTCCGGCTTCATCCCATCAGCCTTTTATTCTTCTTCCCGGGCATTACACAAGGCATCCGCAACCTTCTTCACCATCCCAATAAAATCGCTCACAAGAACTAAGCTCCCGGCACGGGAAAACTAACCTTTTTACTCCCTACAAATATTACCTTTTCTCCTTACTTTTATATTAGAAATATATACTTTACAAATAAGAAAGGCATGCCTTACTTTTTAGAAACTCTAGCTTTACATATTCGTAAAGCATGCATTACATATTAAAGATAGCGGAGTAAAATTATTAATTGTCCTATGCTAAGACCTTACTCTTCCCGAATAAGAACCTTAGCTTCCGGCACAGACTCAAAAGCAACGGAGCAGAGATATTGCCCAACCAAAACAAAGACGAGACAACCTATTTCAGGACGGGACACAGTCAACCAAAATCAAGACGAGACACATGAAGCCGGAATGAAAGCCGTATGAAGGCAAAACAAAAAAGCGGGTTCATCTAACATCAATTGTATATCAAAGGACATCTTCCTATATGAAGGCAATGAAGGCTAATATGCCAAAACTTTTTACAATTGCCCCGTTAAACCTTTTCTTTTTACTCTTGTCTATATTCCGATTGAGTTGTGTATATTTACAAACCTATTGATAAGTTTTAAAGTAGATACCATTGAAAATATGACGAAGAGAGTGAAGTGGGGCGTAACCGCCGCAATCCTTCTGCTGATTGCAGGAATGATTGCCTATCCACAGATTAAGACCAAGTTGACAGCATCCGGTAAGGCAACCGAAATTGTTCCCGCACCGGGAACAAGCGTAAGGAAGCAAGTACTGAACATTAACGCTGAAGTGTTGAAATTCCAATCGCTAACCGACAAAGTCATTAGCACCGGCAGTATCATTCCCGACGAAGAAGTAGACTTATCCTTCGAGTCGTCCGGGAAAGTGGTGAATATCTATTTCACCGAAGGTACGCATGTGAAAGCAGGCGATCTGCTGGCAAAGATCAACGACAAACCGCTGCAAGCCCAACTCAGGAAACTGGAAGCCCAGATTCCGCTGGCTAAAGACCGGGTATATCGCCAACGTACCCTGTTGGAAAAAGATGCCGTTAGCCAGGAAGCTTACGAGCAGGTCACTACCGAATATGAAAAACTGATGGCCGACATCGACCTGGTGAAGGCTAATATCCTACAGACAGAATTGCGTGCGCCGTTCGACGGTATCATCGGTCTGCGCTCGGTCAGTGAAGGCGCTTATGTCTCCCCTACTACTTTCATCACCAAGCTGACGAAGATATCACCGCTGAAGATCGAGTTCTCTATCCCGGAGAACTATGCGACCGACGTAACCGACGGTACTTCCATCGTGTTCCGCCTGGAAGACTCCAACGGCAAGATGCGTGATTACAACGCCAAAGTATATGCCGTAGAAAGTAAAGTGGATATGACGACCCGTACCCTGAAGGTGCGTGCCACTTACCCGAACACCAACGAGTCGATCTTCCCCGGACGTTATACTTCGGTGGAGATCACCAAACGCGAGATAAAGAATGCTTTGGCCATCCCGAGCGAAGCGCTGATCCCCGAAATGGGAAAGAACGTGGTCTACCTGTATAAGGGCGGAGTGGCCGAACCGGCCGAAGTCACGATCGGGCTGCGTACGGAAAGCCGTGTGCAGGTGCTCGACGGTGTACAGCCGGGCGACACATTGATCACTACCGGTGTGATGCAGCTTCGTACCGGTATGCAAGTTACTATTGATAATCTGTATTAAATTCCTCTATGGCAAATATATCGGAAACCAGTATAAACAGGCCGGTTCTCTCGACGGTAATGATGCTTGTCATCCTGCTGTTCGGTATGATCGGCTACAAGTTCCTGGGGGTTCGCGAGTTCCCCAGTGTAGACCAGCCCATTATCTCGGTCAACGTTTCCTATCCGGGAGCGAATGCCGAGGTTATCATGAACCAGATCACGGAACCGTTGGAGCAGAATATCAACGGTATACCGGGTATCCGTTCGCTGAGTAGCGTCAGTAGCCAGGGTAGCAGCCGTATCACCGTCGAGTTCGAATTATCGGTAGATATGGAAACGGCTGCCAATGACGTGCGCGACAAGGTTTCGCGTGCCCAACGCTACCTGCCGCGCGACTGTGACCCGCCAACCGTATCGAAAGCCGATGCCGATGCGTCACCGATCATGCAGATCGGTATCCAGAGCAACAGGCGTTCGCTGATGGAACTGAGTGAGATCGCCGAGCTGACGGTAAAAGAGCGCCTGCAAACGATCTCGAATGTGAGTAGTGTGGATATCTGGGGACAGAAACGTTATTCCATGCGCCTGTGGCTCGACCCGATCAAGATGGCGGGTTACGGTGTCACCCCTTTGGATGTGAAGAATGCGGTGGATGCGGAAAACGTGGAGTTGCCTTCCGGTAGTATCGAAGGAAATACGATAGACCTGTCTATCCGTACCCTGGGATTGATGCATACGGCAAAAGAGTTCGACGACCTTATCATCAAGGAAGACGGCAACAATATCGTCCGCTTCAAGGATGTAGGGCGGGCGGAACTGGCACCGGAAGACCTGCGCAGTATATTACGTAAGAACGGTGAACCGATGGTGATCGACGTGATCGTCCCCCAACCGGGAGCCAACCATATAGAGATTGCCGACGAAGCTTACCGACGTATCGAACAGCTGAAGAAAGACCTTCCGGAGGATGTCACGATCGAAATGGTGTACGACAATACCCGCTTCATCCGTGCTTCTATCGCGGAGGTGGAAGAGACGATCTATGTGGCATTCGCCCTGGTAGTGCTGATTATCTTCCTGTTCCTGCGCGACTGGCGTGTGACGCTGGTGCCGTGTGTCGTTATTCCGGTATCATTGGTCGGTGCTTTCTTTGTGATGTATATCTCCGGCTTCTCCATCAATGTATTGACCATGCTGGCCGTCGTGCTTTCGGTAGGACTGGTGGTGGACGATGCCATCGTGGTGGCCGAGAATATCTATGTCCGTATCGAAAAGGGGATGAACCCGAAAGAGGCGGGGATAGAAGGTTCGAAGGAGATTTTCTTTGCGGTAATATCCACGACGGTCACCCTGATTTCCGTATTCCTTCCCATCGTGTTTATGGAAGGTATGACCGGACGTTTGTTCAAGGAGTTCAGTATCGTGATTGCCGGTTCCGTTGCTATTTCTTCTTTTGTGGCATTAACCTTTACGCCGATGCTTGCCACCAAGTTGCTGCGCAGGCGCGAAAAGAAGAACTGGCTGTATGTGAAGACCGAACCTTTCTTCGAAGGGTTGAACAATATATATTCCCGGTCGCTCAACTATTTCCTGAGCCATAAATGGTGGGCGATCCCTATCGTGGTGATCCTGTTCGGTTCGATCGGGTATTTCTGGACAACGATCCGTTCGGAACTCTCTCCTTTGGAAGACCGTTCGTCTATCTCGATCAATATGCGTGCCCAGGAAGGAGCTACCTTCGAGTTTATGCGCGACTATTCAGACCTGATAGCGGATATGGCTGACTCTATTGTTCCTGAACGCAAGTTCCTGACAAACCGATCCTGGAACGGTGGAGGATTTATTAGTGTAATCCTTCCGGATATCCAGGAACGTGAACGTTCGCAGATGGAAATAGCCGAGCAGCTTTCGGTTGCCGTAAGGAAAGAGACGAAAGCCCGTGCATTCGTACAGCAGCAGTCCACTTTCGGAGGACGACGCGGAGGTATGCCCGTGCAATACGTATTGCAGGCACCGAGCCTGGAGAAACTGGCGGAACACCTGCCCGAATTCATGCTGAAGGTAAACGAAAGCCCCGTATTCCAGATGGCAGACGTGAACCTGAAGTTCACCAAGCCGGAGACGCGTATCGAGATCGACCGCGACAAGGCTTCTTCCCTGGGAGTTAGTACCCGCAACATCGCCCAGACATTGCAGTATGCGTTAAGTGGGCAGCGTATGGGTTATTTTTATATGAACGGTAAACAATACCAGATATTAGGCGAGATCAACCGTCAGCAGCGTAACACGCCGCTCGACCTGAAATCCATCTATGTACGCAGCGATAACGGGGAGATGATCCAGTTGGACAACCTGGTAGCACTGCATGAAGACGTAGCCCCGCCACAGTTGTACCGCTACAACCGTTTCGTTTCGGCAACTGTTTCCAGCGGTCTGAACAAAGGCTATACGATCGGCGACGGTCTGGACGAAATGGATCGTATCGCATCAGAGACATTGGATAACAGCTTCCGTACAGCCTTGTCGGGCGAGTCGAAGGAGTTCCGCGAGAGTTCTTCCAGCCTGATGTTCGCCATGATCCTGGCATTGCTGATGATCTATCTGGTGCTTGCCGCTCAGTTCGAGAGCTTCAAAGACCCGTTGGTGGTGATGTTCACCGTGCCGCTGGCTATTGCGGGGGCATTGATGTTTATGAGTTATTCGGGTATCACGATGAATATATTCAGCCAGATCGGTATCATCATGCTGATCGGACTGGTGGCAAAGAACGGTATCCTGATCGTGGAATTTGCCAACCAGCGCCAAGAGGCGGGACTGAGCATGGCGGAAGCGATCCGTTCGGCTTCCACACAACGTTTGCGTCCGATCCTGATGACCAGTGTATCTACGATCCTCGGACTGGTTCCGCTGGTATATGCAACAGGCGAAGGGGCACAGGGACGTATTGCGATGGGTATTGCCGTTGTAGGCGGTATGTTGGTGTCTACCTTCCTTACCTTATTCATCGTCCCGGCAATGTATAGTTTTATCTCAACAGACAGAGCAAAGAAAAAATGAAAAGAGTAGCAATGATCATACTGGCTGTTTCCAGCTACCTGGGCGTACAGGCGCAGGATGTATACAGCCTCAGAGAATGTATCGAAACCGGACTGGAACGCAACTACTCCATCCGGATCATACGTAACGAACAACAGATAAGCGATAATAACGCCACACCGGGCAATGCCGGTTATCTGCCTACCGTAGATATGAGCGGCGGTTTCAGCGGATCGGTCAACAACAACCGCAACAAGCTGATGGACGGCACTACGGAAAAACAAAACGGCGTAAACAGTGAAACTGGCAATATCGGCCTGAACGTGAACTGGACTGTGTTCGACGGTTTTGGCATACAGGCCGAATACTCCCGTCTGAAAGAGTTGCAACGGATGGGCGAACTGAATACACGCATGACGATAGAGGATTTCGTGGCCGACCTGTCTACCGAATATTACAACCGGATACGCCAGAATATCCGCCTGCGTAACCTGCGTTCGTCCCTCGATCTTTCGCGCGAACGTGTCCGTATTGCAGAAGAACGCTACCATATCGGTTCCGGTTCGCGTATGGACTTGCAGCAGGCACAAGTCGATTTCAACTCCGACAGCTCGAAGGTGCTGAACCAGTTGGAAGTAGTCAACACCTCACGCATCCGGCTCAACGAACTGATGGCACTCGAGAATGTAGAAGAAAACATCGCAGTCAAAGACTCAGTAATCTATCCGAATATCTTCCTGGATGAAGTGGAGCTATGGAAAAGCACGATCGAGTCGAACGCTTCCCTGCTGATTGCCCAGAAGAACAAGACGCTTTCCGAACTGGATTATAAAAAGGTGAAAAGCCGCAATTACCCTTACGTCAAACTGAATGCCGGCTATGGCTACACCGCCAACTGGTATGAAGTAGGCACCACCGACCTGCAGCAACGTTTGGGTCTGAATTACGGTGTAACCGTCGGACTGAGCCTGTTCGATGGATTGAACCGCCGCCGCGAACGCCGGAACGCCCGTATCGAGATCGAGAACAAGGAACTGCGCATGCAGGAACTGGAACTCGCCTTACGTGCCGATATGAGTAACCTGTGGATGGCTTACCAGAACAACCTCGACCTGTGGAGCCTGGAAAAAGAGAACCTGGTTGTCGCACAGGAGAACTACCGTATCGCTATCGACCGCTATAAGCTGGGTGAGCTGTCGGGTATCGAACTGCGTGAAGCACAGAACAGTTTGCTGGAAGCAGAAGAACGCCAGTCTATCGCGGAATACTCTACCAAACTTTGCGAAGTATCCCTACTGCAACTGAGCGGCCAGATACTGACCTACGTGGCTCCCGATCCGGAGAAAGCCAGCGAATGATCATCACCGGTATCAATTGAACATATAACGTATGCCGATCTGCATCTGCCAGCAGTTACTGCTACTCTGAACAGCACTAAAAGTTTGAGTGGGAAGCAGTAACTGCCCGTCTTCCACATAGTGGGTCATATTGTAGAGGGGAACGTTATCGGCCGTTACGCCCTTACGTTCCAGGATACGACCGCCACCGGACTTGGCCGCCGACTTATAAAGTCCCCATGAATTATTAAGCAGGTTACCCACATTCAGAATATCAAGGCTGATCTGCAATGTATTGTTCTGTTTGCCGGCCTGCACACTGAAGTTTTGCAGGATACGCAGGTCAAAACGGTGCGCCCAGGGATTAAAAGCAGAGAAAGCTTCGGCATATTCCCCTTTATGTTTGCTGAGATATGGATCCTGGTTCACGAAGTTCCAGAAAGCATCTGCCTGCTCTGCTGTGGTAAAGATTACTTTGTCCTTATCCTTTTTATCCGTAAAAGTCAACTCATCCTTTGTCTTGGGGATATAGAGAAGATCATTGCTCACTCCGTCGTTATTCATATCGCCGGTATAGCAATAGGTGTAACTGCCGGTACGTTCACCCGTATAGATCAGAGCCACCGAAGTAGCCATATGTTTGCGGGCATAAGGTATCGTATAGTTGACAGAAGCAACCACACGGCTGGGCGAAGCCAGGAAAGACGGGTTCTGAAGAAAGAGGTTATTAGGGCCGTCAACAGACATCTGGTTCTTCCAGGAAGATATAGGGTCATTGCCTTGGTTATAAAACAGGCTCTTGGAGCCGGTATACGTGTACGACACAAGAAGATCCAGGTTCCGCACAGGGCTGGCCTGCAAGGAGGTATTCAAGGTGTAGCTGTATCCTTTGGAGGTATTGCTCATCAACAACGCATCGCTGTTTTTCGCCAATACCTTATTATCAGCACCGCCCGGATAGAAATAACGGTTGTCAGGGCCGCTGAAACGCTGCATCTTCCCGTTATCCAGCGAGATCACATTATAATTACTCTGCACAATCGCATTGATATCTTTTATAAAGATGCCTTCGAATGTGAAGTTGGCATCGAACGGGAGTGGCAACCGATAATCGGCAGCAACAGACGTTTTCCATACCTGAGGGAGCTTGAAATCTTTGTCGAGCGTAGCCAAGGAGTTGACAGTACCGGGCTCTGTGGGGAGATCGAGCAGTTGGATCACCTCGGAAGCGGAACGGATACCACCGGCCAGCTTATCGAGTACGGCCTGGTTATCCTTTTCGGTATAAGTAACGGTATTTTGTATCATACCGCTATTACTCTGTATATTGGTAAGAAATACGAGCGGCATGCGTCCCGTAAAAATGCCTGTTCCTCCGCGTAGCTTAAGCAACTGGTCGCCCAGGATATCCCAGTTAAATCCTACACGGGGAGAGAATAGCACTTGGGTTGCAGGCCATGCATCGGCATAAAGACGGCGGCCGTCAAAGTCGAGTCCGGCTACGGCCGGGTTAAGCAGCTTATCACTGAGGTAGATCGGCAGGTCGATACGGAGGCCGTAGATCAGCTTCAGGCGGTCGCTCACATTATGCTCGTCCTGCAGATAGGCGGCAAACTGCCCCATTTTGACCTCGGCGGTAGGACTGTCACCGCCGGTAAGTGAGTAGGTTAGCGTATAAACAGAGGGAGCTGCCTCATTCACAAAATCTTCATAACTATTGTAACGATAATAACCGAGTCCGCTCCTCATATAAGAGTTGGATACATTGATCAGATCGAACGAAAGTCCGGCAGTCAGGTTATGTCGTCCCAGGTTATAGGAAAAGTTATCGCTTATCGAAAGGGTCTTATCGAGCACACCATTATTCCAGGCATACTGGTCGTAACCTGCATTCATAAAGGTATAAAGGCTTCCGCCCTCGATAGGTTTCATGATATCGATAGTAGGAAAAGGCCCTCCGTCGATCGCTTTCCGGCGATTATTCTCGACAGAAGTATAGGAAATGGAGAACTTGTTATATTTATTTCTTCCCAGCGTACTGTTAAGTTCAGCCGTGAGAGAAAAGAGATTATTATCGACCGTGTAACAGGAGTTGCGGAAAGACATACTGTACGGACCGATACGGGCACCGTTCATGGCTACTTCACCTCCGCGGCCATTGCTGTAGACAGGATTATAAACGCTGTTTTGTGTATAATTATAGCGGAACATCAGTTTATGAGCCTGATTAATGTTCCAGTCGAGGCGCACAAGAGCCCGGTAGGCTTTCTCACCACCGGAGAAATCTGTCCATGAACCGGTATTATAGCCGTAGCGGTTCTTCAAAACGGAGGAAAAGGCCGCCATATCAGCTTCTGTTACCCGCGAAATAAGGTTGGCATCATCCCTGACCCCATCCGTCGAATAGGTGTACTTGGTCATCGGCTTAGGGGAATTATCCATCTCACCATTGATGAAGAAGAAAAGTTTGTTTTTAATGATAGGACCGCCCAGCGTCACCCCATAAATATAAGCGGCTTCTTCCGCACGTTCGCCGAGATCGAATCCGTCTACCGTATTCCCCCGCAATTTCTCATTCCTTATATAGGTATAACCACTGCCTTTGAACTGGTTGGTTCCGCTTTTAGTGACAGCATTAATACTACCGCCCACAAAGTTGCTCTGGCGCACATCGAAAGGGGCGATATTGATCTGTACCTCTTCCAACGCTTCGGTAGAGATCGGTTTACTTCCTAACAGGAAATTTCCCAGTCCCATATTATTGTTGAAGCTGGCTCCGTCGACAGTAAAACTGTTCTGGCGCTGGTCGCGTCCACCAAAAGCATAAGTTCCCCCATTGGCATAAGCAGAGTATTTGACCAGTCCGTCCAATGTCTGCCCGATATTAGGAGTCTGTGCGATCTGGCGGGAGTTGATATGGTTGGAAGCACCTGTCTTCGTACTGGCAAAAGGACGTCGGCTGGCAGTAACAACCACCTCCGACAGTTCGGTCGATTCTTCAAGGGATACATTTAGCACATACGTCTCGCCCAGAACAAGCCGCAAATCGGTATAGCAGACCGGCTGGCATCCTACATAGGAAACTTCCACCTTATAAGGCCCGCCTGTATACAAGCCCTGAAGAAAGTATTGCCCTTCCAGGTTAGTTATCGTCCCATAACGGGTACCTGTCGGCTGATGAACAGCCAAAACCGTAGCGCCGGCTAGTGCTTCCCCTTCAGAAATTACCCGCCCGGACAAACCGGAGGTAGTGACTTGCCCCGTTACTACCTGAAGCATACAGATGAGACATCCGATGATTAAAATAAATCGCTTTAACATACCCCCTCAATCATTTTCTTGTTTAAACCGAAAATCAAGGGGCAAATATCTTTATAAATCTTTTAATACACAAGCAAAATCAAAGGATCTTAAAAAAATAAGAATATGCCAAAAAGCCTTAAGGCGAGAGATAAGCTTGCCATCACAGACATACAACCAAGTACTATTCATAAAAATACTTGAGAATACTTACCTAAAGCAAAAAATATTTCTATAATTTTGGAACAAGATAGCACTGCGTAATGAACACCATGACATGATAAAGATATTACTGTTAACCGATTTTTCCAGTGGCTATAGCAGATCACTTCTGGAAAATGTAGTCAGATATGCAAAGGAAGTAGGCCCCTGGGCTTTTTACCGGATGCCCTTGTATTTCAGGGAGCTTTACGGTGATGAAGGAGTCGTGGAGTGGGCAAAGAAATGGGGAGCGGATGCCATCATCGCCCAATTCACAGATATAGACCTGTCTGTACTGAACCAGTTGCACATACCGATCATTGTCCAAAATTACAAAGAACGAAGCCCCGGTATCTCTAACCTGACTGGTGACTATTTCGGAACCGGTGTAATAGCAGCAAACTTTTTCCTGCACAAAGGATATAAATCGTTTGCCTATTATGGGCTGACGGATACAGTATGGGGACGTGAACGAGGCGAAGGCTTTAAGAAAGCTGTCAGCAATCAGGGCTATGACGTTTATGAGTTCAGTAACCGGAAACGGATACCCAGTGAAAAGTGGAGTTTTGATGTTGAACTCGTAAGCAAATGGCTACAAAGCCTGCCAAAACCGGTAGCTCTTTTCGCTTGTGACGATTATTATGCATTGCAAATCACCGAAGTCTGTAAAATGTATGATATAAGCATTCCGGAGGAAATTGCAGTCCTGGGAGTAGATAATGACAAACTGCTGTGTAATATTTCCGACCCCCAATTGTCATCCATAGAACTGGATATCAAGAACGGAGGTTATGAAGCAGGGAAACTGATTCACCAATTCATCGAAAAAAAGATCGTTACCCCCGTCGATATAATCATAAAGCCAGTACGAATCGTCCCTCGCGCTTCCACCGAACGCTTTGCCGTTTCCGACAAATATATCGAACAACTGTTGCATTATATAGATAACAACCACCGGGATCCCCTATCTATAGACGACCTTATCCGGATGGTCCCCTTTTCAAGACGTGTTCTGGAGAAAAAGTTCAAAAGGGAAACAGGTACATCTGTCTGCCAGTATATTCAGGAACTGCGTATAGAAAAATTTGCCGATTTATTGGTTACAACTGATCTACCATTGGTAGAAGCCGCTGCTAAAGTCGGTTTTACGGATTACAAGAACATTTCCCGAACATTTACAAAGGTAAAGGAAATGACCCCCTTTCAATATCGGAAACGATTTACTTCTAAAAACAAATAAAAGATGTACCGACTTTCTATCCGGTCCGTTCGTTTTTTGAGGATTTTATTTCGCAATCAGCACATAAAAAGAAGATTCATTCTACTTACTTTGTACTGTTTGAACAATAAAAACAGTGCCATATGAATACAATATCAGCATCACACGAAAAAAAAGTAGTCCGCAGGCTCATCACCAACGGAAAATTAATCCAGATCGACAAGATTCTGGAAGATGGTTATATCATCATTGAAAATGATAAGATAACTGCTATCGGCACAGGCCATCCGTCATCGGATGATATCGATGAAATCATCGATGCTGACCAGCAGTATATATCTCCCGGGTTTATTGACCTTCATACACATGGAGCCGGAGGTGCCGATTTCATGGACGGTACGGTAGATGCTTACCTGACCGTAGCCAACACACATGCCTGCTATGGTACAACCGCCCTTTTACCCACCACGCTGACCTGTCCTGACGAAGAACTCTTCCACACATTTGAAATCTACCGCCAAGCAAAAAAACAAAACACGAAAGGTGCAAAGTTTCTGGGCATTCATCTGGAAGGTCCGTACTTCGCCTATAGCCAACGTGGTGCGCAAGATCCCGCCAATCTGAAGGCACCGACTCCCGAACATTATACCAGCATATTGAATGCCACTGACGATATCATTCGTTGGAGTATAGCACCCGAACTCGACGGTGCCCTCTACCTGGGTAAACTATTGAAAGAAAAACAAATAATTCCATCCGTCGGGCATACGGATGCCATTTGCGAAGAGGTCATGGAAGCCCATAAGGCCGGATACTCCCTGATGACGCACCTCTACTCAGGTATGCAGACCGTTACCCGCCGGAATGCACTCCGTTATGCGGGCGCTGTAGAAGCCGCTTTCTTACTGGAAGATATGGATGTAGAAATCATTGCCGACGGCATTCACCTCCCCAAAAGCCTGCTTCAACTTATACATAAATTCAAAGGAGCAGACAGAATAGCATTGGTTACCGATTCCATGCGCGGCGCCGGAATGCCGGAAGGGGTATATAAATTAGGAAGTTTAAAGGAAGGACAAACTGTAATGGTAGAAGAGGGAGTAGCCAAACTACTCGACCGAAGTGCTTTTGCCGGCAGCGTGGCAACTGCAGACCGTCTGGTCCGGACAATGGTTCAATTGGCAGAAGTATCCTTAACAGATGCAGTAAAAATGATGACGGTAACGCCTGCCCGTATTCTTCATATGGAAAATAGAATCGGTTCTTTAGAAGTAGGTAAAACGGCAGATATTCTTTTATTCGACAATCAGATCAGGATATCACGTACCATCATAAACGGACAGACGGTTTACCAGGCATAACTTCTTTCCAGACATTATTACCGGCCTCTCCATTCTGACGCATTTTGAGGATTTTATTTCGCAAGATGGGAGAAAATGAATAATTCATCCTTTTACTTTTGTCGTATTGAGATCCATTAAAAATTAATCAGTATGACAACGAGACGCAGTTTTATAAAAAAAGCAGTAGCCGGTACGGCTATGTTATCATTCGGTGGCGTGTTGCCTGGGTTCAGTGCAAAAAGTTATGCAAACATAGTAGGAGCAAACGACCGGATCCTAATCGGTTGCATAGGAGTGAACTCCCGCGGAGCCGCTTTAGCCCGGAATTTTACCAAACAAAAAAACTGCATCGTAAAACACATTTGCGATGTCGACTCCAGGGCCTTAAACAAATGTATCGCAGAAGTCACAAACATCAGCGACACGACTCCGAAAGGATATAAAGATCTGCGCCTGATGCTTGAAAAGAAAGACTTGGATGCTGTAGTAATAGCAACTCCGGATCATTGGCACGCCCCGGCTGCCTTACTGGCAATGAAAGCCGGAAAGCATGTTTATCTTGAAAAACCATGCAGTCACTCTCCCGAAGAAGGCGAAATACTAATCCAAGCCGCACAAAAATACAACAAGGTCGTACAGATGGGAAACCAGCGCCGTTCGTGGCCCAATGTTGTAGAAGCGATCAATGAGATCAAAGCCGGAACAATAGGGAAAGTTTATTTCGGCAAATCATGGTATACGAACAACCGTGCCCCTATAGGCAGAGGAAAAGAAGTTCCCGTCCCCGACTGGCTCGATTGGGACTTGTGGCAGGGAGCGGCTCCACGGACAACCTACAAGGATAATATCGTTCATTATAACTGGCACTGGTTCTGGCGATGGGGCACCGGTGAAGCCTTAAACAACGGAACCCATATGATAGACCTGCTACGATGGGGTATGGAAGTGGACTACCCGACTTCCGTGCAATCCACGGGTGGACGTTACTATTATCAAGACGACTGGGAAACTCCTGACACGCAAGTGATCAGTCTGAATTTCGGAGACAAGAAGTCAATGATCTGGGAAGGACACTGTTGCAATGCTTTTAAAATAGAAGACAATTCCGTCGGTGCACTTTTCTACGGGGAGAAAGCCAACCTGCTGATCGGAGGAGGTAATTATTACAAAATCATGGACCATAAAAACCAAATCATCCGCGAGGTGGAAAGTAAAATACAAACCGATCCCCGCAACCGGATGGATCCGGCGCAGCAATTGGATGCAATCCATATCCAAAACTTCTTCGATGCAATCAAAAAAGGAGAAAAGCTGAATGCGGGAATAGAGTCCGGGCACATAAGTACATTACTCGTCCAGTTAGGGAATATAGCCCAGCGTTCAGGAGAAAAACTGGAAACAGACCCGGCTAACGGACATATCAGAAACAAACAAATTGCGGATAAATACTGGAGAAGAACTTATCAGGAAGGATGGGAGGTAAAATTATGATAAACAATCATCATACAACAGAAAAAAGGCAAGTCATAACAGGAATCATTATCATCGGAATTGTATTCTTTATCATCGGCTTTGTATCATGGGTCAACTCGATACTGATTCCTTACTTCAGGATTGCCTGCGAATTGACAAATTATCAATCATATTTTGTTACATTCGCTTTCTATATAGCCTATCTCGTCATGTCGATTCCGGTTTCCTATCTATTAAAAAAGACGGGATACAAAAAAGGAATGATGTACGGTTTCTTTTGTCTGGCCGCAGGCGCATTGCTATTTGTACCCGCTGCGCTGGACAGAACATACTGGATATTCCTTACCGGTCTGTTCACGATGGGTACAGGATTGTCGGTTCTGCAAGCTGCCGCAAATCCATATATCACGATCATCGGTCCTATTGAAACAGCAGCCCGGCGCATCAGCATAATGGGTGTATGCAACAAGTTCGCCGGAATCGTTTCACCTATTATCTTTGCTGCAGTCGTGTTGGGGAAAAGCCAAAATATCCTGACATCCGTCGAATCCGGGCTCCTCAACGGCATAGAAAAGGAAGCAGCACTCAATGAACTTATGCGTGGAGTAATACTTCCTTACAGCATACTTAGCCTCATCCTTCTCACAATCGGATTGTTTATCTATAAATCAAAATTACCGGATATCAACCCTGAAGAGGAGAATGAAGAGATAGCAACCGCCAATTGCGGAAAAACCTCCGTCTTTCAATTCCCCTACCTGCTACTCGGCGTATTGGCCCTGTTCCTGCATGTTGGGACACAAGTCGTAGCTATAGATACGATCATCAGTTATGCAGGTTCTATGGGCGTAGGACTTTTGGACGCCAAGTTCTTTCCTTCCTATACGCTTGGAGCGACAATTCTGGGTTACTTGCTCGGAATCCTGTTAATCCCGCGTTTTATATCCCAGAAAAATGCATTGATCGTTTGTACAGTTTTAGGGTTAATCCTCTCTCTAGGAGTAATTCTCACCCATACGAATATTTCCCTATTGGGACACAATGCAGGTTTATCCATCTGGTTTCTGGCTTCCCTCGGTTTACCGAACTCTTTGATATATGCAGGTATCTGGCCCCACGCCATCCGGAATCTAGGGCGTTTCACCAAAATTGGTTCATCCATGCTAGTTATGGCATTGTGCGGAAATGCCATCCTTCCCCTTGTTTACGGCAAACTGGCAGACATAACTTCTTTGCAAACCGGATATTGGGTATTGATACCTTGCTATTTATATCTAATATGGTATGCCGCCTGGGGATATCGCATCGTAAGTTGGTCATCAAAAGTATAAATACAAACACCGACTTCCTATAGCCTAATAACAGTTTCTTCCTAATGAAACTAATGTTTCACCTAAGAGGAACAAATGTTTCACCAGCATGAAACAAGTGAAACAAACGGAAAGATCACGTTTGCTAACAGTATAAATCAAAAATAATCAATATGATAAATTTAAAAAAGAACAAGCTTACTGTACAGGTATTCCCTGACAGGCAATCTATGGGAAAGAGTGCAGCATCGGATGTTGCGCAGGCTATATGCAAATTATTAAAAGAGAAGGAAGAGATCAATATGATCTTTGCTGCTGCTGCCTCACAAAATGATTTCCTGGCAGCACTCACAGCCGATAAATCGATCGAATGGAACCGTATCAATGCTTTCCACATGGATGAATATATCGGATTGAAACCCAATGCTTCTCAGGGATTCGGCAATTTCCTGAGTGAGCATATATTCACAAAAGTGGCCTTCAAACAGGTCTATTATATACAAATGAAGAAAGACGATTTTGAAGCCGAATGCGAACGCTATACCCGCCTGCTGTCAAAACGAGCGATCGATATCGTTTGTATGGGAATAGGAGAAAACGGACATATCGCCTTCAACGATCCGCATGTAGCCGATTTCAACGACAAAGACTGGATGAAGGTAGTCGACCTTGCCCCCCAATGTAGAGAACAACAGGTGCACGACGGATGTTTTCAATCTCTTGATGAAGTTCCCACACAGGCATTCACGCTCACCATCCCGATTCTGATGTCTGCCGCATATACATTCTGTATCGTTCCAGCCTCCACAAAGGCAGAGGCTGTTTACAATACCTTATATGCTCCTCTATGCGAAAAGTATCCCTCTACGATCCTGCGCGAAAAAGAAAACGCCCGGTTATATCTGGATATGGACAGCGCTTCGCTTCTACCTGTAAAAATACAAGAAAATAATTAACGAATCCCTAAAAAGAACAACTTATGAAACGTAATGTATTATTACTGCTCATTATTCAGTTTCTTGCCATAACTTCACTTCACTCGCAAGAGATCATCCGGTTAGGCATTATCGGACTGGACACCTCTCACTCCGAAGCTTTTATCAAATTAATAAACGGAGAGAACCCGCAACCAGATTATATTGGTTTCAAAATTGTAGCCGCCTATCCATACGGCTCCAGAACTATCGAGTCCAGTTATAGCCGCATTCCCAAATATACGGAAACAGCCCGGCAACACGGAGTCCGTATAACTTCATCGATTGCGGAGCTTCTGAAAGAGGTAGACTGTGTATTACTAGAAACAAATGACGGGACTTTGCACCTCGAACAGGCAAAGGAAGTGATAAATAATGGTAAACCCCTATTCATCGACAAACCGGTTGCTGCACGGTTGTCCGATGTACTGAGTATCTACGGAATGGCAGAAAAGAAACAGGTTCCCATTTTTTCATCATCGGCATTACGCTTTTCCCCCCGGAACCTGGAATTAAGAGCCGGAAACGGCCCGGAAGGGAAAGTCGCCGGTGCAGACTGCTACTCTCCCTGCACGAACGAACCCTCACACGCCGGATTTTTCTGGTATGGAATTCATGGAGTAGAAATATTGTATACGCTAATGGGGACCGGATGTAAATCTGTCTCCTGCATCTCGGACGAAAGCGCGGACCTGGCTGTCGGACTATGGAACGACGGAAGAATAGGAACCTTTCGCGGGCTACGGAACAGTGCACATACATACGGTGGTACGGCAATCTGTACAAAGAAAGTTGTACCCGCAGGAGGATATGAAGGTTACGAAGGACTGTTGAAGGCCATCCTTACTTTTTTCCGCACGGGCATAGCACCTGTCAGTAAAGAGGAAACGATCGAGATATACACATTCATGGAAACAGCCAATGAAAGTATCCGGCAAGGCGGTAAGCCTGTGAACACAAAAGAAATTTATGAAAAAGCATTATCCTTAGTAAAGGATCAGGAAGTTTATTAATCTTAAAAGTACGATGGTATGAAAAAAATCAACAATGCAAAAAGACTGGTATTAAATCTATTAGTTATGGCCTTCCTGTTTATGACCATAGTACCGGTTTTCGCAGAAGAAACAACGAACAACACTTCTGCTATCGAGCAAAAGCAAACAGTAACTGGAACCGTCACCGATAACAACGGTGATGCGATACCTGGTGTAAATGTAATGGAAAAAGGGACTACCAACGGAGTGATAACCGATGTCAATGGTCAATACACCATAAGCGTAACGAATGGAAATTCGATACTGGCTTTCTCCTTCATCGGATACGTCACCAAAGAAGTTCCTGTAAAAAAACAAAAGACCATTAATATCTCCCTAGCGGAGGAGGTATTAAATCTGGAAGAAGTAGTTGTTGTGGGCTATGGAGTCCAAAAGAAAAGAGACCTGACAGGTGCAGTGACCCAGGTAAAGGCTACTTCATTGGAAAAGGAACGTCCGGCTACCGTACAAGACATATTAAGAGCAAATGTTGCTGGGTTGAACATCGGACTCGACAACTCAGCCAAAGGAGGCGGCAGTATGGAAATTCGCGGAAAACGCTCCATCAAAGCCAGCAACGAACCCTTATTGGTTGTAGACGGTATTATTTACTACGGCAGTCTCGATGAGATCAACCCCAATGATATCGCCCAGATCGACGTCTTGAAAGATGCCAGTTCGGCAGCCGTATACGGAGCGAAATCAGCCGCCGGTGTCGTGCTGATTACAACGAAAAAAGGAGCAGCCGAAAAACCCACCGTTCAATTCAATGCCAGCGTAGGTATCGCAACTTTGGCAAAGAAGATGGACGTTTACAGTCCCCAGGAATACCTGGCCTGGAGGGAAAATGTACAGGAAAGTATTTTCGAAGATCATAAACCTGGCGAGTTCTCGAACCCGAACAATCTTCCGGCAGGAGTAACCCTGGAAGATTGGATCTCCTACCGCCCCACTACCGGCAATTATGAATACGATTGGCTAGTTCGACTGGGACTGTTCGAACCGGAAATCGATAATTATTTCGCCGGAAGAACATTCGACTGGTATGATGAGACTTACCAGAAAGCATTTCGCCAGGACTACAATGTCAATATCTCCGGAAAGAAAGATAAAGTAAGTTACTACTGGTCATTAGGATATCTTAATAATGAGGGTATCGTTATCGGTGATAAATACAAATCCTACAGAAGCCGCCTGAAACTGGATTTCGATGTCACCAGCTGGTTCTCTGCCGGAGTGAACGTACAATATTCTTACCGCGACCAGGGAGCCATTCCACGTAGTGTAAACCAGATATGGGCAAACACTCCTTACTCCACTCCTACTGACCTGGATGGTAATCCAATGCTTTATCCGACAGGAATTGACAACGCAAGTTCCATCAACTCAGCCTACAATGATTCATTTATCGACCGTTCTGCCATACGTAATTCCTTTACCGGGACAATGTATGCAAAGATCAAATTGCCATTCGGTATCTCATACCAAGTGAATTTCTCTCCGCGCCTGTTACTGTACAATTACAGGAACCACCGTTCGTCACAGCATCCCGTATGGAAATCTTTCGGGGGAGATGCAGAACGAAGAAGTGAAATGGCATATAACTGGCAGGTGGACAACCTTATTCGTTGGGAACATACCTTTGCAAAAAAACATCAGGTGGAAGTCACTTTATTACAGAATGCCGAGGAAAACCAAGCCTGGCAGGAGATACAGACTACCCAGCAATTCGCACCCAGTGACGTATTGGGATATCATCGGATGCAGGCAGGTACAGTCCCCGCCATTTCATCCAACGACACCAGAAATACGGGAGATGCCCTGATGGGCCGTGTGTTTTACTCATTCGACAAGAAATACATGCTTACAGCCTCCATCAGACGTGATGGTTACTCTGCATTCGGTGTATCCAACCCACATGCCACCTTCCCTTCCGTTGCCCTAGGATGGGTGTTTACAGAAGAACCGTTTTTCAAATTTTCTGCAATGGATTTCGGTAAACTCCGTGTCTCATGGGGTAAGAACGGGAACAGGGATATCGGTATGTATGCAGCTTTGGCAGAAATGAATACCGACCAGTATCTATACCAGACGCTAAACGGTAATATTAATTTATCGAACTCTGTATATGTAAAAACAATGGCAAATAAAAACCTGAAATGGGAAACGACGAGCTCCTTTAACTTCGGTCTCGACTTCGGTTTTCTCGACAGCCGCATTTCAGGAAATATCGATGTATACAAAATGACGACCTCCGACTTACTGATTAACCGCAGTCTGACAGAAACGATCGGCTTCGGCGAAGTAATGGCCAACCTGGGTGAAGTACAAAACACCGGGTTCGAGATCGCTTTGAGAACGCTCAATATCGATAACAGGAACTTCCAGTGGAATACCACCTTCAACTTTTCCCTGAACAGGAACAAAGTAAACCATCTATACGGTGATTACGAAAACATTCTGGATGACAACGGAAATGTAGTCGGCCGGAAAGAGATGGACGATATCAAAAACGAATGGTTTATCGGGAAGGATATCAGTTCTATCTGGACATATAATGTAACCGGTGTATGGCAGGAAAACGAAGCTGAACAAGCCGCAGAGTACGGTCTCCGACCTGGCGACATGAAGATCAAGGATGTGGACGGTAATAAAATTTACGATAACAATGACAAGGAATTCATTGGCTACAAGACCCCACGTTTCCGTTGGACCCTCCGTAATGAGTTCACCCTGTTCAAAAACTGGAACCTCTCTTTTATGCTCTATTCATATTGGGGACATAAGGCTCCTTACCAGCGTGCAAAACATTTTGAAGCAGGCACACTGACAAAAACAAACTACTTCAAAATCCCATACTGGACTGCCGAGAACCCGACGAACGAATATGCCCGCCTGTATTCGGATGATAAAAATATCGGTGCTAATTTCTACCGTTCTCTGTCATTCATCCGCCTGGACAATATTTCGGTCGGCTATACCGTACCCAAATCATTCCTGAATAAATTCCATATCGAAGGTATGAACATATACGGTACGATCAAGAATGTAGCATGCTGGGCTCCCGACTGGGAATACTATGATCCTGAAGCCTATAATCCGGACAGTCCGAACACAGTAAGCAGTACCAACCGTACTTATACACTGGGTCTCAATGTAACATTCTAATGTTTAACTCAATAATACTATTCAGTCATGAAAAAAATAATATATACAGCACTGACAACAATACTTCTGACCACAAGTTGTAGCGAATCCTGGTTGGAACCGGATCCACTGTCATTCTATTCACCGGGCAACACCCTGATCAATAAAGAAGGTATGCTGAGTTCCATCACCTCCTGCGACCGTTTGTTACGTGAAGAGTTTGTGGGACAGCACGCCCCTATACTTACCGCTATGATTTTTTCGGAACAATGTGTATTAGGAACAACAGATATCTCCGGACCTGCTCAGAACCTGAATGAGAAAATTCTACCGACAGCCAACAATAACTGGGACCAGACAAATCGTATGTACTGGTACTGGACGAACGATTATCTGGGAATACGTTATGCCAATACCGTTATAACCCGAATAAACGATGCAATATACAGTTCCGAAGCCGAACGCAACAACATTCTGGGTATGGCTTTATGGCACAGAGCCTTCCGGTATTACCGTCTCTGCATGTTATTCAATGATATACCGGCTATCTTCACAGAAGTGGAAACACCAGTCACCAACCTCTGCTCTGTTGAACGCGACGGCATACTGAAGAAGATCAAGTCGGATATGGAGTTCGCAGCTCAATGGGTTGCGGAAAACAATGACAGGGGACGTGTCTCCAAAGGAGCCTGCTACCACCTTCTGGCAAAGATATGCCTGACGCTGGGTGAGTTCGATGAAGCAATAAAAGCTACCAGTTCCATTATCGATGACGGACGCTATAGCCTAATGACCAACCGTTTCGGTATCGATGCCTCTGATAATTCCAAAAATGTTCTTTGGGACTTACACCGCCCACTGAACAAAAACAGTACGGAAAACAAGGAGGTATTATTGGCTACACTCGACCGCTACGAATATCAAACAGCCAAATCCTCCCAAAAAACATTGTCAATGCGTAACTTCGTTCCATTCTGGGCCAATACGACCAACCGTATACAAACTCCCGACGGGAAACCAGGTATGTCCGACAAACGTTTAAAGGAACCCGAGCTGGATTATAACGGTATTTATGGCCGTGGAATCGGACGTTGTCGCCTGACCTGGTATAGTTCGAATGGAGTATGGGACGATGGCAACGACCTGCGTCATACTCCCGGTAACTGGATGAAAATGACCGATCTCGTCTATAACAATCCGGATCTCAAAGGAACTCCGTATTACCACCAACCGATACGTTTATGGAGCGACGACGGACAGCTATTATGTATCGACACGCTAAGAAACTGGGGCGAATGGGCTCATTACAAATTATACATTGAAGAACCTGACGCAGCCACAGCCGCCCAATATAACGGAGGTTATTCGGATATGTACATCATGCGTCTGGCTGAAACTTACCTATTACGTGCAGAGGCTTATCTATGGAAAGACGACCCCACTTCGGCAGCCCGCGATATAAATGCAGTACGTACCCGTGCTGGTGCTGCTCCGTTAAATGTTGGAGAAATAAATATGGAAACCCTGTTGGACGAACGTACCCGCGAACTGCTATACGAAGAAAATCGCAAGATCGAGTTAACCCGTATTGCATTGTTATATGCAAGAACAGGAAAGTCCGATTACAAAGGAAGGACCTACAGTATGGCCACATTGTCACAAAATAACTACTTTTACGACCGGATTATGGATAGAGGGAACTTCTATAACAAAGGGGTGAAAGCATTGAATGGGGCAGAATTTAAAATGAGTCCTTACCATATCTGGTGGCCGATACCACAGAACGATATCGACGGTAATTCATCCGGGCGAATCAATCAAAACCCCGGATATACAGGAGTGGAGTTGAATATAACACCATTGGCGGAAGTTCCGGAAACCGGCTTATCTACTCTATAAATATCAAATTATAAACAATCATGAATATGAAAAACATATCAACAAGTCCTATACATAGCCTGAAGTACATATGTATACTGATACTGCTTACCTTCGCGTTATGTCCATCTGTTTATTCATCGCCTAAGGCGATGAATAAACAGGATTTCACTGTCAAAGGTTTCCACATTGATCTTCGTTGCGAGGTAATGACCATGCCTGCTCTGAAAAACTTTGCTAAAGAACTAGCTGGCTTCGGCATCAACACAATCATTATGGAATGGGAAGGTTCCTTTCCTTACAACAAACATGCGACCATCTCCAACAAATATGCCTATACACGTGAAGAGGTAAAGTCGTTTATCACCTACTGTACTTCCCTCGGTATCGATGTAATCCCACTGCAAAACTGTTTTAGCCATTCCGAATACATTCTCCGCCACGACCGATATGCTCACCTGAGAGAAGACAGGAAAGAGGTATCACAGGTATGCCCTTTAAAAATAAACGAATGCAAACCCATATTCACAGAAATATTCAAGGATATGGCCGAACTTCATCCTTCCCGTTATTTCCATATCGGATGTGACGAAACCTACTTGTTAGGCAGTTGCAAAGCATGTGCTGAAAAAGTACAGAAAGAAGGCAAGTCGAAGCTCTTTGTCGATTACGTAAAGGCAATGTGCGAAATTGTCAAATCAATGGGAAAGCAACCTGTCCTTTGGGCAGATATCATCCTGAAATACCCAGAAGCACTGAATGAATTGCCTAAAGATATTATCTATGTCGACTGGAATTACGGCTGGGACCGTAATCATTTCGGGAATCTGGACAACCTGTTCAATGCCGGAGTGACTTTCTGGGGAGCCCCATCCATCCGAAGCCATCCGGATAATATCTATCTGACACAATGGGAAAAGCATTTCAACAACCAGAAAACATTTATACCTTATGCCCGTCAAGTCGGCTATCAGGGAATGGTCATGACTTCCTGGTCCACATCCGGAACTTATGGGTTCAGTTACGATACCGGCTGGGAAGTCATCGAAATGTTTCCTGTCAGATATGTATATCCGTTATCAGGCTTCCGAATCCTGGTTGCAGCCTACGGAGAATCTCTAAAAAACAACACACCTATCGACCCGCAAACATTTGTCGTTAAATACGGGCAGGAACGTTTTGGTTTTACGCCACAAGAAAGCGAAATACTGTGGCAAACACTGAAAGCACCACAGGAAACTGTCACTCGAGGAAAAGATCCTAAAGGAAAACCTGTCCAAGAGATGAAAACTGATGCCATCGCCGTGCAAAGACAATTATCTGCACTGCAACCGAAAAAAAACAATACAGAATTCGAGCATCTGCGTCTGATGAACGATATACGCGTACAATACCTAAGTTTTAAGGAGATAGAAAACAGATACCAGTCAGATCGGTTTGAAAGGGGGAGTGCTAAAACATTCTTGAAAGAACTGGAACCGCTAATCCGGGAAGCAAAGATGCTGGACAAACGTTTCCTCACCTTGAACAAAGGATTTCTACACGACGAAGAGATCGCAGAAATAAACCGTACACGCAATGAGAAATTATATACGATGTACGAAACACTGAATAGAATAGTAAATTAAACCTTATTTCCTATGGCTTCAGAAGAAGGATTAACCAGACGTAATTTCTTGGCTGGCATAGCGACTATGGGCCTGGGCAACAGTATTGGCTCCGGTTTACTGCTCACCTCCTGTTCGGATAAGGAAAAACAGATTCCTTTGCATCCCGTCGACGAGCTATATATACCGGAACTTCCGGACAAAGCAATTGACGGAAAACCGATAAAAGCGGCATTAATAGGTTGCGGAGGGAGAGGTATCGGAGCAGCTTTCAACTTTTTAGAGGCAGGAGATGATCTGTCAATAATGGCTTTGGCGGATCTTTTCCCAGATAAACTGGAAGCAGGACGGCAACGACTAAAAACAGGGAAAAACGTGGATATCCCTGACGAATTATGTTTTACAGGCTTCGATGCCTATCAGAAGGTCTGCGAGCTACCTGTCGATCTTGTATTGATAGCTTCTCCCAACTGTTTTCACCCCGAACAGATGAAATATGCCATAGAAAAAGGGAAACACGTCTTTGTCGAAAAACCGGCAGCTATCGATCCGGTGGGTTACCGTACCTTTCTGGCAGCAGCAAAACAAGCTGTAAACGTAGGTCTCAGTATCTTACCCGGCACACAGTACCATTTCGACCGCCCATTTGTCGCTTCCTTCCGGAAAGTGCAGGAAGGAATGATCGGACGGATCATATCCGGATATGTCTATTACCACACGGGACGCGACCAGTACATCGTACGCCATCCCAAATGGACAGATATGGAATACATGATTCGCGGCCATTTCAACTGGAACTGGGTAAATGGTGACCAGATCAGTAATATGCTGGTTCATTGGATCGATGTATTTAACTGGTTCTCTATGTCTAAACCGATAAACGTCATAGCTTATGGCTCCAGGATACGTAAAAATATCGGGAATGTATACGATAACTTCAGCATGCATTTTGAATACGAGAATGGGGTCACATTAGATGGCATGGTACGGAGAATCGATGGTTGCGACAACGGAGCCGGTATCATCATCCACGGAGAGAAAGGCTCCTGGCACAGCAGTGACTTTTCCATCCGAAACAGGAACGGAGAAGTGATCTGGCAATACGACCGTGAAGAAGCAAAAGCAAAGTTCAAAGTACATGATATGTACACGCTCGAACATATCATGCTGATAAACCATATTCGGGAAGGGAAAGTACTGGATATAGCAGAAACAGTCGCTACGTCTGCCCTAACCGCTGTCATGGCACGTGAATCAGCCTATTCAGGAAAAAAATATACCTGGGAACAAATAATTTCTTCACCACTGAATACATTGCCAGAAGAAATTGCGCTGGTCAATGTAGACTTGAAAAAGTTTGAAATACCTCTTCCTGGCATTACTTTTACAAAAGACGAATAACCGGTTATCGAATAGATGAATTAAGGAAGAGACTGCCCCCACATTACCGGACAGTCTCTTTTTCTTCTGTGTTAAAGATCAATGCTCCCCTGTCGCACCATCTTTGCTCAACACGATATTCCTTGCCACATACGATTCATTGCCGGCTGCATCGGTGCAATAGACCATCAGGTGGTAATTTCCTTCCTTTGCGTTGGCCGGTATCTCGATCTCGTGATGGTGGATATGCGTATTCTTCTGGCCTGATACGTCCCATGACCTGTTGAATGCGAAAGCGACCGTTTCATCTGCTGCCGCCTTCGTATGGTCGTGTCCGTCGAAATTGTTATGTATCTCCACCTTATAGGAACCGAGCATCACATCGTCCAACAGATCCATTTCAAAATGGATGGTAGAACCGGGCTTCAACATCGCTCCCTCTTCCGGTTCGATCAGGTTGATGACCGGCTTCGTTGTGTCGCCGTCTTTTTCATCGTCCGAACATGATACAAACAAGGCAGATACTGCCAGAATACTTACTATCGATAGATAAAATGCTGTTTTCATTTGAGTAATTTTTTAAATGGAATCTTTATTAAAATCTGGAAGTTACGTCCCGGTTCCGGGATCTCAACCTTCCGGTAAAAACTAAGGTGATTGTAATATTTCGTATTCAGTAAATTCCGGGCAGACAAGGTTACCTCTACATCCGTGCTTCCCACAGGAATACGGAAACCGGCACCCAGATGCAATAATTGCGCACCCGGCGTAGGGTCTTCATTCCGGGCTACCCGGTTCTGATCGGCTATATACTGATGCTCAGCATAGAAACGCAAACGTTTCTTTTCCCACGAAAGCGTGTTCCGTAAAGAACCCGGAGGGGAGAAACTAAGCGGTATATGCTCGTCGCAGTTGTAGGTATAGACATATTCGCCACCCAACTCGTAAGTGAAATGCAACGGTAGATACACCTTCGCCGAGATTTCTCCCCCGGCAAACAGGGCTTCGGCTCCCGTATAGCGGTAGATCTGTCCCGCATGAGGAAGCACAGACCATTCACCGGTCGGTTTCAGATAGATATAGTTGCTGAACCAACTGGCAAAGGGCGATATAGTTACCGAAAAGAACTTTCCGAAGAAGGAATAAGCCATATCCAGTTGCCAGCCCCGCTCGGAGTCGAGGTCGGGATCACCCTGCTCATGGCGGAAAGTACCGTGATGTACGCCATTGGATGCCAGCTCATTCGCTCCCGGCAAACGGAAACTGTGACCGACATTCACTTTCAGAAGATGCTCCTTTGCCGGCGACCAGACGATACCCAATGAACCGGAGTAATCGCCGAAGCTCCTGTCTACGGCATGGCTGCGAATCTTATTCATCTCTATGACTTCCTGGCTATATCCTTGTTCCTGAAGATAAGTGGCGAGATAAGCGTCCGTAAAAGGACTGATATCAGTTTTCCCAATATCATAACGCAACCCGCCGCTGACCGAAAATACATCCGTCGGCTTATAGGTAGTCAGCCATGAAAGGCCTGTCGTAAAACGGGTATATTCCGGCAGCAGGAACGAATAACCCGAAATGGTATTCCGCTGATACTGCAAATCCCATCCGGCACTATGATCCCACACCTGAGATCCCGTAAACCGCACCTTCACCCCCGAACTGAACGTATTCAGGGTAAAAGCCAGCTCCTTATCCGGATCTTTGTCAGGCACAGGCTGCGTGCCGTAATGGGTATGGAACTGGCTCCATTCCTCCCGGTGGTTATTCTGGTAACCCAGATCCCACTGAAGCAACAGCTTCTCCCACGCATACTCCTGGTGGGTAGTCGCTTTCAGGTGGTTTACAAAACTATACGGCAACTCTATATTCCGTGAACTGCCGTCGTCCTGCACCCGCGACGGATCAGGAATACCATGAGCCCCTGGAAAGAAACCCACCTTCTGATAAGCATTACTGACTGCATAATTACCCATATAACGCCCCTTCCGGTACTGAGTGAACAGACTTGCGTCGCGCTCAAACCCGGCGGTATTCTTCAGCCGACGGTTATAGACGGGGATCTTCTGTGTCAGGTAACTGATCGTATCCGTCGGGATACGGTAATCGCCGAAATGCTGCTCCGAATAGCGCAGCTTCGTATACCAGCGGTCTTTCTTTACACCAAGCATTAGGGAGCCACCGAACAGGCCGTTGACCGACTTGCCCAGCAGATCGACTTCGCCGAACACCTGGTCGTCGAACGGAGGAGCCGCCTGTGTGATCTCCACCACGCCGCCCATCGCATCGCTCCCGTACAAGAGCGAAGCCGGCCCTTTCCTGATATTAACCTGCTCCACATTGAAAGCATCTATTTCGAGCCCATGGTCGGCACCCCACTGCTGCCCCTCCTGCTTGATGCCGTTCTCCGTAACCGATACCCTGTTGAAACCCATACCACGAATCACCGGCTTGGAAAAGCCGGAACCGATATCCATAGAATGAACCCCGGGAAGTTGTTCCAGAGTCTGCATCAGATTGCCGGAGAAATGCTCTTTTAGAAACTCTTTCCCAACCACATCCAGATGAAGCGTCGTATTCTTATTCCGCAGATACTGGAAATTTTCAGTAACCACGATCTCGGAAAGCGACACATTGCGGAGTGAATCGGGATCTTGGGCATGAAGGGTACATACATGACATACCGCAAGCATACCCGGAATTATTCCGATACGCATAAATACAATCTGTTTAATTTAGAAAATAATGGATTTAATATGTATCAGGCTACCGGCGGAGCACGGAGGTTAGGAGAATAAGAAAGCTGGAAAGCCTTCCCATTCGGGGTAGTCATGCGCTCGACAGGACTGAGCGTCAGTATAAAATGTAAATCAAGTGAATGCGACTCAAGGAAAGGAGACAGGAAGAAATTACAGATCAGACAGTGGTCGGGATTCTGCGAATGGGTATCCCCTTTTTCGGTATGTGAAGCAGTGCAGCAGGTCGTCTCTTTCAGTTCATGCCGGTGCGCGATCTTCACGACGAAGAACGGAAGCATGACCAAAAGCAATACCCACGCCAGGAATACTTGTTTTCTTCTTTCTGCCTTCACAAATGGTTCCACTAGAATGATAAATAACCTTATTGCCGCGACAAATATATAGATATTCTCTTTCTGTCCGTAATCATTAGATGCTAATTATTGCCAATAAACAAGAATATCTTACTTTTGTGTGGCAAATACAAAATGTGAAATGCAGATAATACCCAAAGCTAATACCTTGCGCAAAAGCGTACTCTTATACCGGGGCATACGGTACCGCCGCGGTTACGGAGTTCATTCGCCATTCGTATTCAACCTGATAACGAAGGTGATTGAGGAACGTTGCTCGTATTATAGCTTTTACGATATAGAGCTGATCCGGAAACAGCTTCTTTTCCGCGACGATGTCATTGCCTATCCCGACAGGCAGCAGAAAGGGAAGTTGCGCCACCGTACGGTCGGAGAGATAGTGGAACGCGAAGCGATCAAGCCAAAACACGGGGCTTTGCTCTTCCGGCTGGCAAACTATTTTAAATCGCGGAACATACTGCAACTGGGTTCGTCGATGGGATTATCCACCCTCTACCTGACCTCGTATGCCCCCGGACTGAAATGTATCGCCTTCGAAAACGTTCCGGAGTTTGCACCTATCGCCCGGATCGCCTACGAAAAAGGAGGCCACAACCCGGTCGACCTGCGCATCGGGTCTAATAAGGAACTGCTTCCACAAGCACTGGAAGACCTTAAACAAGTGGATTTTGTATTTTTTAATACCTTATATGAACAACCTGATAACGTTTGGTTGTTTAATGAATGTACGAAGTATGCACACGACGGCTCTCTCTTTGTTTTTGAGGGAATCAAGGCCAATCAGAAAATGAGGGAGTTCTGGAAGGAAATCTGTGCGCGTCCGGAAGTAACGGTAACGATCGACCTCTATTCAATGGGGATCGTATTCTTTAATAAGAAACTGCATAAACGGAATTATATCGTCTACTTCTGACGGCGGGAACAGAAAAGAGAGTGTTGAAAATTAAAAAAAGAAGTATATGAAGAAAAGTATTATTTACACCGGAGGCGGAGACAAGGGTAAAACCTCTCTCGTAGGAGGCCAGCGGGTATCGAAAGCGCACCAGCGCATAGAAAGTTACGGAACGATCGATGAACTGAATTCATTCATCGGGTTGCTTATCACTGCCCTCGACGACCAGGCGGATATCGACTTCCTCTCATTCATCCAGCATAAGTTATTCACGATCGGTTCCTACCTGGCAACCGATCAGGAAACAACCGAGCTGAAGATAGAAAGTAAAGTCACCCCCGAGAGCATCACACGCATCGAACGCGAAATAGACCGCATCGACAGCGAACTGCCGCAGATGAAAAACTTTATCCTTCCCGGAGGAAGCCGTTCCGCCTCACTGGCACATGTCTGCCGCACAGTCTGTCGTCGTGCAGAGCGCCAGATCTACCGCCTGGCCGAAACAAATCCGGTAGAAGAGCCTGTACTTATTTTTATCAACAGACTCTCTGATTATCTGTTTGTTCTGGCCCGGAAAGAGTGTATAAAGAATAATGGCAAAGAAATTATTTGGGATTATACTTGCATCTAAGAAATATTGTTTTATTTTTGCGGAAAATTTGAGAACCAAACTGCCTTCAAGGCAGTTGTTAATACTAGACAACTATGTATTGGACATTAGAGTTAGCTTCAAAACTGGAAGACGCACCCTGGCCTGCAACCAAGGACGAATTGATTGACTATGCACAACGTTCCGGTGCGCCACTGGAAGTAATTGAGAACTTGCAGGAAATGGAAGACGAAGGCGAGATTTACGAATGTATGGAAGACATTTGGCCTGACTATCCAAGTAAAGAAGACTTTTTCTTCAATGAAGAAGAATATTGATGTGCTGTAAACACAACGTATTGAAATAAAAGCGAGGTGGTGGGCTCTAACGGTTCCCTGCCTCGTTTGTTTTTTTGTGCGAAATACAATTTATACCTTTTCGCCGCGTTATTGTAGGGGTGAAACTTCTTTCACCTCGTTAGTTATAGTTAAATGAAGAGAGTCTTCCTGTTTATTATTGCATTGATTACCTGCACGGTCAGCGTGCGGGCACAGGATGATGTGCAGTTAAGCCAATACTTCCTGGGTATGGGGTATTACAACCCCGCCTATGCCGGAACGACAGGAGATTTGAACATGCTCGGCTTCTTCCGCCAGCAATGGATCGGGATGCCCCAGGCCGGAACCTCTTTCTTTGTGATCGCCGATATGCCCCTGACATTCGGAAAGACAAACCACGGTATCGGACTGGTAGTCAACACGGAAAGTATCGGACTTTACCAAAACACGAAGGTCGCCTTTCAGTATGCCTATAAGCAGAAACTTTTCGGTGGGACATTAAGTGTCGGACTGCAGGGAGGCATCTTCAATAAAACTTTCGACGGGACAAAGGTATATATTCCCGAAAGCGACTACCACCAACTGGAAGACGAAGCCATTCCCCGTACATCCGTACAGGCTATGGCACTCGATGTGAATGCCGGCGTTTACTATACCCACAAGCATTTCTACGTCGGTTTCGGAGCAACCCACCTGACCGCCCCTGAAATGCAATTTGAAGAAAATGCCTATACCTACCTGTCTACAGGATTAAATTTGACAGGTGGATACAATATTCAATTTAATAATCCGTTGTATGAATTACAGCCTTCTGTATTTCTAAAAACGGACATGCAGACGTTTCAGGCGGACATTACCGCCCGAATGGTATATAATAAAATGTTTAACGGAGGTCTTTCCTGGCGTGTGAATGAATCGGTAGTAGTATTATTGGGAGCCACATTCGGCAGATTTCAGGTTGGATATGCTTACGATTTCCCTACCACGGCGATATTAAAGGCAAGTACCGGTAGCCACGAAGTAGTAGTACGGTACCAGTTGAAGTTGAAGAAGACAAAAACAGGAAAGAACAGACACAAAAGTGTACGTATATTATAGTATATGAAAAAAGTATTATTAGTACTTATGGCAGTAGCCTTGCTTACCTCATGTGGTAAATCCCTTTCCGGAGCGGGAGGAGAAGTTACCGGGGTACGGTCAGTGGCTTTTAATGAACCCTCGCCTTATGGCATGGTTCTGATCAAAAGAGGTTCGTTCGAAATGGGGCCGGCAGACAAAGACTCGTTGTGGGGGATCAATCCCGAAACAAAGGGAGTTTCGTTTGACGCTTTCTGGATGGACGAAACAGAAATAACCAACGCCAAATACCGTCAGTTCGTCTACTGGGTACGCGACTCTATCATCCGCGAACGCCTGGCCGACCCTGCTTTCGGTGGCAACGATCTGTTCAAGATCACCGAAGACAGATATGGCGAACCTGTGACTCCGCATCTGGACTGGAGCCGTCCGATCCCCTGGAAACGGGCCAACGAAGACGAGCTGCGCGCCATCGAGAGCGTTTACTATGTGCACCCGATCACCGGCGAGAAACGTCTGGACGAAAAGCAGATGGTCTATAAATATGAGTGGTACGACTACACATCAGCCGCTCTCCGCAAGAACCGTCTCGATCCGGACGAACGTGTGCGTAACACCGATATACAGGTCGACCCGAACGAGGTAATCATGATCTCGAAGGATACGGCCTACATCGACGACGACGGTAATATCATCAACGAAACCCTCACCCGTCCGCTGAGCGGCCCGTGGGATTTCCTTCACACCCGCTTCGTCAATGTCTACCCGGATGAAACTTGCTGGGTAAACGACTTCAACAATGCTTACAACGAGCCTTATATGCGCATGTACTTCCAGCACCCGGGATATGACGATTATCCTGTAGTAGGTGTTTCCTGGGAACAGGCTACCGCATTCTGCGTATGGCGCACCGATATGTTCAAACAGTCGTTGAACTTCCCGTCCGGACAAGCCATCGAGCCGTTCCGCCTGCCCACAGAGGGTGAATGGGAATATGCCGCACGTGCCGGTAAGAACGAGAACAAATATCCCTGGTCGACCGACGAGCTACAAAACTCCAAAGGTTGTTTCATGGCCAACTTCAAACCCGGAAAAGGAAACTATACGGAAGACGGCCACCTGATCCCTTCACGGGTAGGTTCCTTCGCCCCGAACGAATTCGGCCTGTTCGACATGGCCGGTAACGTGGCGGAATGGACATCTACCATGTATTCTGAATCAGGCCCGAGCCAGATGAGCGATATGAACCCCGACCTCCGTTACAATGCGGCGAAGGAAGACCCGTATGCCATGAAGAAGAAAGTGGTACGCGGCGGTTCATGGAAAGATGTCGCACAGTTCATCCGTTCGGATATGCGTACGTTCGAATTCCAGAACGAAACACGTTCATATATCGGTTTCCGTTGCGCACGTACACAAGTAGGGTTCTCCCGTTCAAAAGGTAAAAAATAATATAAGAAACATACAACATTATGGGAAAATATAGAAGATATAAAAACAGAATTGAGATGTTCCTTTCCAGCGAAATGGGAAAGAGAGCGTTGAATTTCTGTTACAGCTGGGGAGCATCTATCGTTATTATCGGTGCCTTGTTTAAGTTACTGCACGTACCATATGCTAACTGGGTACTTGGTATAGCCATGACTGTGGAAGCATTGGTATTCTTTATCTCTGCGTTCGAACATCCTTCAAACGAATATCACTGGGAAGAAGTATTCCCGGTTCTGAAATCGAAGAATCCGATGGATCGTCCCGACTTTGCAGGAACAGGCATGAGCAATCTGATCAATTCTCCTGAAAACCAGGAAGACGATAATACCTCGACAGGCATCAACATCAACGTCGGTGGCGTTAAAAAAGCAAGTATCGCAGGCGACCTCGGTGGAGCTTCCGTCCTGAGCAACCTCGACGTCAGCGAAGAAGACACCAAGAACCTCTCAGAAAGCATCAAGAAACTGAGCGGTGCAGCCGAACAGATCTCGAAGATGGCGGAACTGACCGAAGCCACCCAGAAATACCTGGAACAACTGTCGGGCATGTCGGAAAACATGGAACGTTTCAGTCATGTAACCAACTCACTGACCGACGTTTCGGACACGCTGCTTAACTCTTATAAGAGCATCACCGACAACTCGGACGGTATCAGCCAGAACTCACGCGGCTATGTGCACCAGATGGAAACGCTGAACCGCAATATCTCCGGTTTGAACACTATCTACGAAATACAATTGAAGAGTATCAGTTCACAGATCGAGTCGATCGAACATATCAACGGCGGCCTGAACCGCATCCGCGAAATGTACGACGGTTCGGTAACCGACAGCTCGGTATTCCGCAACGAAACGGAAAAGATGACCCGTCAGCTGGCCGAACTGAACCAGGTATACAGCCGTTTGCTGCAAGCTATGACTGTCAATATGGGTGGAGCCCCTGCTTACCAGCAACCCGCACCGCAACCACAACAGCCGCAGCCTAATTACCAGCAACAGCAGACTGCCTATCAGCAGCCGTACCAGCAACCGTACGGATACCAGCAGCAGCCTCCGTATACAAACAATCCTGGCCAGCAACAAGCCGGTAGATAACAAACAAACGAAACTGAAGAAAAATGTCTGGAATAGCAAATAATCCCAACTCGCCCCGTCAGAAGATGATCAACCTGATGTATCTGGTGTTCATCGCGATGATGGCACTGAATGTGTCGTCGGAGGTTCTCGATGGTTTCGAGTTAGTGGAAGACAGTTTACGAACGTCTATCGACAACTCGTCCCACCGAAACGATATCGTATCCGGCGAACTGGCTGCCTATTACCAAAGTAACCCCGAAAAGGTGAAAGAATGGTACGACAAAGGCCAGCAGGTCAAGACGGCTTCCGACAGCCTGTACAACTACGTACAGGAGCTGAAAGAACGTATCGCAGTCATTGCTGACGGAAAAGATGCCGACGTAAATAAGATCGACCATAAAGACGACCTCGAAGCCGCTTCACGCGTCATGCTGGCCCCGGTCACCGGTGAAGGCAAGAAATTGCGCGAAGCCATCGACTCCTACCGTTCCATGATGGGTGAAATGGTGGAAGACAGCGCCAAGACCCGTGTCCTGGAAGCGAGCCTGAGCACGACACCTCCCCACAAAGCCGGTATCAATACCCGCACCTGGGAAGAGGCCTTGTTTGAAAATATGCCGGTGGCAGCAGCTGTTACTTTGCTGACCAAGCTGCAAAGCGATATCCGCTATGCGGAAGGAGAAGTGCTGAACAACCTGTTGAGCAGCGTCGACGTAGGCGACTACCGTGTAAACCAGATCAGAGCCCAGGTAATACCGGAAAGCCAGATCGTGATGCGCGGAAGCCAGTATAAAGCGAACATCGTCCTGTCGGCAGTCGACTCGACCAAACGTCCAACCGTCTTTGTCAACGGAAAGGAACTGCCGGCTGACAGCAAGGGGCTATTCACCGCCGTAGCAGGTACACCGGGAACTTACCCTATCAAGGGATATATCGAAATGCCTAATAACGACGGTAGCATAATGCGCCAGAACTTCGAAAGCGAATATTTCGTGACCGAACCGAGTGCAACCGTAGCACCGTTGTTAATGAACGTATTATATGCCGGTATCGCCAACGATATGCGTATCGCCGTACCGGGTGTACCGAGCGGAAACATTACAGCTACCATGACCAACGGTACCCTGACACGCAAGGGCGATATATGGGAAGCCCGCCCGTCGAAGGTAGGAACCGATGCCGTGATATCCGTCAACGCCCGTATGGCCGACGGCCGCAGCGTGGAAATGGCCAAGAATACCTTCCGCGTACGTGCCCTGCCCGATCCGATGCCTTACATCGAGTATAAGGATCAAAACGGGAATGTGCGTAAATTCCGCGGTGGTAACATGAGCAAGCGTAATCTGATCGAAACAGAAGTCCTTCAGGCTGCTATCGACGATGATATATTGAATATCAAATTTAACGTATTACGTTTCGAACTGCTTTTCTTCGACTCGATGGGAAATGCCATACCTGAAGTATCTCAGGGTGCCAGCTTCTCGGACAGCCAGAAAGACAGGATACGCCGTCTGACAAGAGGTAAACGTTTCTTCATCCGGGGCGTAGTAGCCAAAGGGCCCGACGGACTGGAACGTACCCTTACACCGATCGAAGTCATTGTAAATTAAGTAGGGGCGGTTCGCGAACCGCCCTCAAACTAAGAATATAAAATATGAAACGTTTTTATTACATACTGGCAATTGCAAGCGCCCTGTTCTTCACAGCTACCTCCATACAGGCACAGGAAGAAACAGGAAACACCCAGCAACGGGCAAGAAGAAGCCCGCAGGCCACCCGCGGAGAACGGGCTAATGATAAGAAAGACACCGGTATACCCGAACTGACCGTGCGGGCACAGGATATGAACGAGCGTATGACACAGGAAGTGGGCAACGCCCGCTGGATGCGTGTCATGTACCGTCAGATAGACCTGATGAAGGAAAAGAACGCTCCCCTGTATTATCCGGTCACTCCGATGAACGGGCAGATGAACCTTTTCTCCATCATCTTCAGTCTGATCAGCGAAGGTAAGATCGATGCATACCAGTATGAAGACGGTTACGAAGATTTCAGCGAGGGCAGCAAGGTCAACCTGAAAGAGATGCTCGACCGTTTCAGTATCTACTACGAGGAAGTGGCCGGCAGAGGGACTGAAGGCAGCACTTTCGTGATCAACGAAAGCGACATACCTTCCGAAAGCGTCCGCTCCTACTATGTAAAGGAAGCCTGGTATTTCGACCAGAATAATTCGGTATTCGATGTAAAGACACTGGCTATCTGCCCGATCATGACCTCTTCGGGTGATGTGGGCGAAGTAACCATGCCGATGTTCTGGATCCCTTACGAAAGTATCCGTCCGTATATCAATACAGCGTTTATCATGACGTCCAACATCAACAACGCTATGACCTTTACGCTCGACGACTATTTCCGCCGCCGTATGTTTGAAGGAGATATCATCAAGACACAGAACCTGATGAACCAGCCGTTGCAGGCTTATTGCCCGACTCCCGACTCGATGAAGAGGGAACAGGATCGCATCGAAGGCCAGTTGGTTGCCTTTGAAAAGGCTCTCTGGTTCCAGCCTGACACAACCCAGGTGGAAGACCCGAAAGTGGCTAAGAAGGCTAAGAAATCGGCTCGCGGACAGCAAGGTGCCACCACCGAAAAGGCGGTCAAGGAAACCAAAGAAAAGACAGTCAAGACAAAAGCTCCGAAAGCCCAGAAATCATCTCCGGTACGTAGCGTACGTCGCAGAAGATAAAAGGAAACTGAAAGATAATACCCGCTAGTCGGGATAATAACAGTGAATAGCCGCCGGTTGTTATTCACTGTTATTTTTTTTGCAGGAGATAGCACATACGGAAAAACATCCTCTAGTCCCCAATCGGGGCGCTTTCAAAAATTAACTAAATACTTATCTCTTATTCCACTTACAATCATTACCTTTGCAAAAGCGTGAACTTTATTTTATCAATACGTCAGGCTAAAGACGTAGAACATGAGTATGTAATTTCCTATTTCGTTTGTAATTGGCACCTTGAGATACAACGTTATACCCCCCTGAACCAGTAAAAGCAAACAAAAGGAAAGTCATATTTGTTTATTATTAAAAAGAATGGCGAAGGCATATATATATTATTTCATCGGATTACTGTCCTTACTATTCCAGGCATGTACAACCGGAGAAGAGTTGAAAGATAATTCACCTCCTTCTAATAACAAAATCCAATTCGAACTTTACACAAAATCAAGTTCTTACAGATTACCTATCACCCGTGCAGGTGCGAACGAAAATGCACTCGATCAAACTCCTTGGGTTCTGGTATTTACCGGTTCTGACGGCAACGCGACATTCGCGGAGGCAGCCAAGGCGGAATACAACAACGGCAAGTCGTACGTTTATCTGGATAAACAGACAGGCCCCTGCCAGTTATTGATGCTGGCCAACCCCCAGGATAAGTTCTATATCGGAAGCACAGCCTACGATTACAGCGAAGATGGATTTAATGCGGCATTGAAGGATCCTGTCCGCAGTCTTCAATATGCCAGCGAAAAGATATTAACGGAACCTCTGGGCAATCCGCAGACTACTGCACCTTTCGTAGGTGAGAAACTAAGTATGAATGCCCTGGTCAGTGTTTCCGGCATCGATGTCGGCATCCCGATACCGACTGTCGAGCTGAAACGTGTTGCAGCCAAAATCGTTGTGTCGAGCACATCCCCCTATTTTACACTGCTGGGTATCACAGCCGTTGTCAATACATCGAAACAGTCAAGGTTATATAACTGGAACAGTTCGCTCACTTATGCGAATACAAACCTGATAGAATACCGCAGCAACGCATCCTACAGTCCCGACTTTATACAGGCCGAATCGAACAGTACGGCAAGCAACCCGATCTACCTGTATGAATCGGGGTATGATGCTGCCGCCAACGACACCTACCTGATCATCAGGGGAGAATACAGGGGACAGGCGTCTTATTACAAGATGGGCTTGGTGGCAAACGGAGAAAGGCTCGATGTGGAACGCAATTATTTATACGAATTTACCATTACCTCCGTGGAAGGGCCCGGATATGCCACGATAGAGGATGTAAAGAAATCACTCGCCTCGAATACGGGACTGAACTACGAGGTACTCATACAAGACAACTCAGGATATGAGATACAGGCGAACAACGATTATTACCTCGGCGTAACCAACTCGCATTACGAGCTCTATGCACCGCAAAACGGTGCAACCGAATATACGGCATTTACGATGGTGACCGACTGCAAAACGCCTTTCCCGGATAAGAGGACGGTCAGATCCCTGACTACAGGTCTGGAGATCGTCGCTCCGTCGGACGGGCTGATTCCTCTTTCGAGCACTACCCCGTATGATGTCAAGATAAAAGTCACCAACGGGTTTACCGAGGGTGAGATCGAAATCCATCTCGGAAGCCTGCAAAAGATTATCACCGTCCGACGCTATGCTCCCGTAAGCACCGGAACCGTGATCAGCAACTTTACTCCGGATGTCGGCAAATACACATCGGCCTATATCGAAAATTACCCGATGATAGACAGCAACACGCCCAATCCGAGCAATTGGCTTCAACTTTCGCCCGGAGGGGAACCGGTTCGCAACGATCCCCACCGGATTACGGTTGACAACGGATTGATTGACCTGCATGTCAACGGGAGCGGCGAAGGCGATGCGTACGTATCGATGAGTAAAAAGATTACAGAATACTTGACAGCAGAACAACGAATAAAAGTACATATCATTGTATTATAATTATAAATGCACTAATGAATAGAAACTTACATTTTATATTACTGCTTCTCGGCTGTATCGTCTCTTTTGTGTCCTGCTCCGAGGAGTTCGAGCAAAAGCAAACAAGCGGAATAGCCCATTTGTTTATCAAAAGCAACACGCTTTTCCGTTCTAATTACCCGGAAAATGCGGAGCTCGACGATAAGATCGTAAATCTTCGTATCCTGGGATTCGATGCAATGGGTGTATGTGTCAGCAACAAAAGATACGAGGCAAAAAAATACGATATCATCAAGCATGAGATCCCCAAAGGGACATACAATTTTATCTTTCTGGCCAACGAGCCGTATCCGGAAACCACCTCCCCCTTAAACGGGATAATGACCTATTCCGACCTGAAAAACATCTCTTATCCGGCTTCGGCGGTCAACTCTTTGAACGAGATCCCGATGAGCCAGGAAATAAAAGAGGTGGAAGTGCTCGGCAACGAAGGCCAATCGAAGGTAGACGATGTGACACACAATCCGCTGGAACTTAAACTAAGCCGGCTGGCCACCCGTATCGACATCCAATTGGAAGCCAACGAAAACCTGTCGGACGATTTCAAAGGCGTGACATTCGGTAATATCCCTGCCGAAGTGCCGTTACTTTCCGGCGACAACAGCTCTGCCGCCAGGAACGTCACCCGTACATTTACTGTCGACGAGGATTATTTTCAACAGGTTGCACCCACCTCCGAACAAACGGCCAGGGGCGTAGTATGGGTGCAGCAAATGACCCGCTTCATCCTCCCTTTCAGTAATTTCTCGCCGACAGACGAAGAAGACAAGGCGGTGGTATTCAGCGTTAATTTAGAAAGCCTCTACGATCCCGCCGCCAAACTGAAAATACATACGGCAGGAGTCGACGGCGCGGAGAAAGATAATTATACCCTTCCCCGTGATGCGGCGCTGTTGGTGCAGGCATCGGTCAAACTTCCATTCGACCTGAATATCACCGTCTCCAACTGGGGAGAAAGAGAAGGAGACTGGCAGGTACAAGACCGCCAGCTGAATGTCTCGCAGGTAGAAGCCGACATAACCGATTTCAACGGGGCGCGGATCACCTTCTCTTCCAATCTGGCGAAGGTACATGTATTGCCAGACGTATATGTCGGCACTTCCGGTACGACAAGCAGGTTGACAGATGAAACATTTAATGATCTGCCGCTCAAAGACGGAGATATAACAGATTACGGTACTTATGTAGAATACAAAACCTCCCGCTTCTCGTACACCTACGACAAGGGCCTGAAGACAGGACACGGCTACATGGATATATTGCTCGACGAATATAACGATCCGGGCGAACAGACATTCCGCCTGATCCTTTCGGGAGAAGATCTGTATGGAGGCAAGCTGCAACGGGAAATTACCGTCCGAACCAAACAACAAGGTCGCCGCTTCGGACACATGACCTGGGAATATCCCTATGTAGGTGTATTCTCCCGCGACAACGAAACCGGCGAACGAATCATTACCGGACAAAAAGGAAGGATCGGAAGTACCAGCAGGCTGGCGAAATGGGAAGCCTGGGTAGAAGACGGAGAGGATCAGGTAATTATAAGCACTACCCCCAGCTTCGATCCAAAGGTCGGAACAGACTCGCCCGGCGATCCTGAAAAATATCCTGTTGTCCCTAACAGTTATCAAAATGAAGGAGGTACGTATATCAAAGGAAGAGGCCGAATCTATTTCCGGGTGGGCTGGAAGACGGCAAATACTTCGGATGCGTCAGGACAAGGTAGCTTAAAGAAGCCCAGATATGCCACCATATTTGTGAAGCACGAATATGGTAATGACGGATGGGAACCGGGAGACCGCATCTACGTCAGACAGGGGGAAGCCGACGATTACGTCATGCGCCCGGAAGACGGTATAGGACAAGGCCCTTTAGCGTCGCAAACCCGTAACATGGCAAGGAAGGTTTCCAACTTTAACCTGACGGCCAACCAGTTCCTGAATGCAAGTAACAGGACAAACATATATTACGACCTTTCGGTGAAAGGTGCCAAATTCGTGGAGTATCCGTCGCAAGCCGGCAGCCTGTTCCAATGGTACTCGCCTGTAAATCCCCGCCGGGCTTACAATCCGGCCTACCCGGACGCGACTAACCTGGGAAGCGACTGGAGCGAAGAGGAATACCCGCGCCCGATCTGGGATAACGGCACCGGAGACGGGGTGACATGGAATATGAAGGCTAACTACGAACTGTGCCCGGAGGGATACCATCTTCCATCGGACGGATATACCAATCAGGTGAGTTACAACGGGCTTTATCCCAACTTCAACCGGGTTAACGATTCCAACGTTTTTATGTTCCAATGCGATTACCTGGGGAACCAGACAACACCGACCGACCATAAGGATCAAATACAATATTCGGAATGGCGGCAATCGATGTGGGCCAATCCTGTAGCAGGAGATATCGGTGAATGGACAGGGCCGCTCGACACATACCCGAACAGGATAGTACAACGCTACAACTCTTCGCCGACCTATCTCGAAAACGTGGAAGATGAAAAGAACCTGAAACAGCGCTACGGCCTTTATGCCGACGGTTATTTCGACCGCCGCCCGATCAAGAGGCAGGTGGACGGTACAACATCAGCAAGCCGTTATAGCGTTGCTTCAAGCACGGCACAGGTAGCGTATCCAGGGGTGGTTATCTTTAACCCGAATAACAAGGCCTCTATCTTCCTGCCTTCAGCAGGAAGAAGAAGCCCCAATCAGGAAATGGGATTGCTGTATTATCCCGGAGAAACCGGTTATTACTGGACGTCTTCTGCTTCGGCACCGTTTCAGAATACAGGAAATACCAATGTATGGGCGCAAGAACACAACAGATGGAAACCGGGTAGCATATCTACCACATCATTGAATGCCGCTTCCATCCGTTGCGTCAGGGATTAAGCGATACTCAGATCATCTTTACCACCCATACTCCCTGCTGTACATAACAGCAGGGAGTATCACCGGGTAACACACGAGCCACCACCGGCTGATTGTCCGGCAGAGCCACTTTCTCTTCTTTCTCATTTGTCTCCTTCTTTTTAAGGCCCAACAAAAAGCCCAGCAGGGCCCTGATAAATTGCAGGATTTGTCTTAGTTTGTTCATTGTAGTCGTTGTTTTATAGTTCATAATTATTTCCGGTTATGCCGCCCTGCCCCGCATCCAATCGTACATATCCTTTAATGTGACGATCTGCTCGTAGACGGCAACCAGGCTGCGGCGATACTGCTCGCGGTTATCCCCGTTCTGTTCGCTGATATAGGGGCTGTAGGCAATCTCCTTGGCATAGGCTTCCGGCTGGCGGCTGAAACTCCAGGCACGATGATAACCGCTGCGGATCAGCCGGGCAAAATCCAGGAAAGAGAATTCCGCCCCGCCATAACGACGGAAATAATGTACCCCGTTCGCCCCCTCTATCCTGGCCCTCTCACCGTGCCAATAGCCATTCGATGCGCCATACCCCATAATGCCGAAGTAGTTACGATGTTCCCTGGCCAGGAAGGAAGTACCCCAGCCGCTTTCCAGGGCACCCTGTGCCAGGATCATTACCGGGTTCATGTCATACGTGTAACCTGCCTTCTCGGCCGCCGACAGACAGGTTTGCAGATACTGCACTTGTTGATCTTTTTTCATACGTAATTTAAGTGTTTAATGTTTGCATATATGCCTGGTTATTAGTATATTTATAGCTATACAAACCTTCAATAACAAGCATTATGGAAAATTCATTCAATCAAAACAGAGTATGGGGATGGGGCGAGCTTGCCTTGCAATATTTCCCGAATATTTCTCAGAAAAGTGCTACGATGCAGCTGCTGAAATGGGTTCGCGTAAGCGACAAGCTCGTCGACCAACTGGAAGCCTCCGGATGGCATCCCCGTAAGAAGTTCCTTACACCCAGGCAAAAAGACTATATCGTCCACCACCTGGGTGAGCCCTGAGGGGTGGTTACTCGATCACCGGGCGGTCGTCTTCGCCACCGCCGCCTTCGTTGCCCCCTGTGGTGTCGGACGGTTCGGGTATCTTTTCAAAGGAATAATTGCTGATCGAGTCGCGCAACACCTTACCGGGACGGAATACGATACGCTTGCTTTTGATCAACGCCTGGTTGAATTCCTTCTTCGTCGCCGTACCGGTACTGCCGAACTGCAACTGGAAATTACCCAGTTCGCCCACCTGTACGACTTCCCCTTTCCCCAAACTGCGCTTCATCACCTCGATCAGCGAGTCGAGGATCAACCGCACATCGCCCGGCGAAGCGGTAGACGACAGCGAGATCAGATCGCACAATTCATACATCCCGCAGGTTCCCGCCGCTTTCGCATTGGCATAATATAACTTGCTGTCTTCCGCAGCCCCTTTGCGCATGTCCTTGCGCAACACTAATGTGTACTTTGCTGGCATAATCATTTAGTTTTTTAAGTAAAACACCTTGTTTATTAATCACATAACAAAGATACAACCACCCCCGCCCGGCCAGCGGAAAGCAACGGAAAGAGAGGGAGAGAGTGGAAAGATGGGGAAGAAAGAGGAAAAACCACCCTATAACCTATCCCCCGCCCCCCTAAAGGGTACTCCCTCCCACGATATAGGGTGTTGCAGGGTACGTCATAGGGTAGGCTACTGATTAATAAGCATTTGAAAGAGCAAAGGACAGAAAAGGACAAAAAGGACACCGCCACAATTTCAGGCGGCGGGGGTAGTCGTTTTGCGATAGAGGCCGGGAGACAGGCGGGTGATGTACTGCGGTTCCAGACGGGAGAGGTGGCGGCGGACGGTGCGGTCGCTGATACCTACCGCCTGGGTGAGCGCATAGAGGTCGGAGAGATTGAACTCGGCAGGCAGGCGGTCGAACAGCTGGCGGAAATAATCCGGACAGGTCAACTCGGGTGTCTCGTCGGATGCTTTCAACTGCGTCATCAGCAGGCGGCTATGTTCGAGGCAGACATCCACGATAGCCAGGGCGGCACGGAAATGCACGGCGTTGCAATATTGCTTATCCACCCCGTAATCGAGCGAGGCGGCTTCGAGCGCCGTAAAGATCATACAGAGGCGGTAGGCCATCAGTCCGTGACGCTTTACGGCACCCAGGAAGGTCTCGTCGCCAAACACATCCGTTTCGTGCAGCAGACGCTCGAAATGACGGTTCAGTTCCACCCATTGCTCCTGCGTAAGCAATACCTGCAAACGACGCTTACGCAACAGCAGGGCAACCTCCATGACCCGTTCGCTGAGCGTGCTGAGATACGTATCGAAATGGATCGCCTCGCCCGCCGACGATACATCCTGCCATACCGCCTGGCTCCGGCAGGTATAAAGCAACAGGCGGCTGGCAAAACCGTTCTCCACATCCGGCACCAGCCGCGAAAACTGTCCCGGCGTACCGGCCAGCAACACAGCCAGACGCGGACGTTCGATGCGTATCATCTCGTTGCCGGTCTTCCGTGAAGAAGCCACCGGTTCGTGCTGGAAAGCCTTACGCAGCAGGTCGTCGAACTGGCCGTAGTCCTGCCGCCCGGCACTGAGCAGGGTATCGATCTCACTGTCTACCATCAGGCCGCCCGTCTCGCCGTTCTCGGCCAGATGGATCAGCAGCTTCGCCTTGGTGATCTGGGTAGGGATAAAGAAATAGCAGGTGGATGCTTTTTGCGGGGCATCCGCCATCCTGACCGGTTGCTTCTTCTGATGGGCGAGCGTCTTTTTCAACTCCCATTCTTCGAGTTGCTGCAGGTAGTCGTCCTCCTTGCGCTTTGTCTCCGCTTCGATCAGCGAGGCGTACCGGTCGGCCAGGCAGCGCATATCGTTGATACAGCCTTTACCGGTAGCCGGGGGAGCCACTTCGACCGTGAAAAGATGGGGGTAGACACGCTTACGGTTATATACGCCCCACACACCCGGCAGGCAGGCGCTCAATACGGTGCAGGCGGCCAGAAAAGCCATGTCGCGTTCCCGACGGTCGGCATAGAAGCGAAGGGCATCGGCCAGTAACGGGGGCAGGCCGTCGGTGATTGTGAACGGTAGAAAAGGGGTACGTTCACGCAGTTCCTCACCTGAAATTGTGGCGGTGTCCTTTTTGTCCTTTTGTGTCCTTCCGGTATTCCGGCGGGTGTCGTGTTCGCAGGTATTACCCTGATACGCAGACGATAAGGCTTGCAATATTTCTTCTTCGGAAAAGTCCGGAGCCTGCAACAGGGGTACGCTGAAACGGGCTGTTTCTTCCGCGTTGAAGCCCCGCCGGTTGGCCTCACAACCGAGACGGTAGACGGTGTGATTGCGGTTGCCTTCGAGGGCGGGATGGGCGCGCAGCCAGTCGTGTACAAACACCTGTGCGGGAACAACGGAAGCGGGGGAAAAGGTTTCGGCATCGGGATTGTACCAGGCTTCGGGATCGTCGCTGACATAACAGCAGCGGCAGATATCCTTACAGGCACGGTCGGCCGTGAGCCCCGACGCTTGTTCGTAGCAGGCAGCCACCGCAGCAAAGGCGGCGGCATGGTGTTCGCGGTCGGTATCGACCACGACAAACACTTTCAGTCCCTGCCCGCCGGGGCTGACGAAAAGGGCCAGCGTAAAAGCCAGTCCCCGGAAAAGGGCGGCCAGGGCAGCCGGGTCGGGCACATGGTCGAAATCGAGGCCTATGATACGGCTGTAGGTTTTCAGCTGGTTGGCACGGTGACCGCCGTCGAACGATCCCGACGGGGTGAAGCCGGGTAGTTGGCTTTTCAGCTTCCCCGCTCCTTCCTTGTCGCCGGCAGCCAGTGCAGCCCGGTAGGCGGTTATCCCATGTTCCCAGCGGCGGGTACGGATCAGGATGATGATCTCTTCGAGGGTCAGGGGGTTGGAAGCCGGTAGGTAAAGTCTCTCAAAAAAGGAAACAGAGGATGTTGCATTCATAATGTTTAGTATTGTGCCCTGAGGCCGGTTTATTATACGCGAAAGTTAGCCATTTCGTTTCGAAGGATAAAGCCTTAAAAAAGACCGGATACAGAGGACTCGGGCACTCTTCGGCAAAGCCCGAAACAGCCCTGAAGCCGTCTGAGCCGTGCAAGAGACAACACAGAGCCTCCATAGCCGGTCATTTTTAGAGCGGAGAGGGGTAAAATTTATTTACCTGTTTTCTTCTCATCTTCCGACATGTAGTAATATCGCAGGATGGTTCTGGGGGAAACATCGAAATCGAAGATGTCGAGCATCAGATGGAGAAGCTTCCCGTCATGTTTTTCGCCGCTGCGCTCCTTCAGGTAGCTGTTTATCTTTCCCATATCGAATGCGATCCGCACATGTTCCGTAGTTGGCACCCGACGTCGGTCTTCGGGATAGATCACTGCGGCACCGAGCAACTCCCTGAGGAGTTGTTTGTAATGCTTCAACAGCCGTTCATTACTACGCGACAGCCTGCCGTCGGTTTGTTTCATCCGGCGCAGCCGTTCGATTTCGCTGTGCAGCGCTTCCAATGAAGAAGGGGCCGCATGAGAGGTTTGTTTTTTTTCATCTTGTTGGATGTTTATGTTTGAATTATTTCTAACGACGAAAGCCCGGAAGACGAATCCTCCGGGCTTTGTTTTTGTCTGTTTTTGCTCTTCACAGAGATCGAACAGAAGAACTTTATTTCATTACTTTAGTATTAATACGACTGCTTGTTCGCCCTCACGGGGTAATTAGTTGATTCTTGTATAGGGCATCAACCGCGCAGTCAAATTTAAATTTATTGATTATAAATAGTTTCTATTATTTTACGATTGCCTTTACAGCTGCTTCGCCTTCTACGGCTACTACTACGATACCTGCAGGAGCAGAGAGGGTAGCGTTGCCGGAAGAAAGAACTGTGTTAGCGATTGTCTGACCAAGAACGTTGCTGATAGTAACTTTCTTACCCTGAGCGCCGTTGATAACAACTGCACCTTCTTTAGCAATTACTGATACTTCACTTGCGTTGATACCTTCGTTGGCTGTCGGGATGCGAGTTTCGTCAGCATTCAAGTTGAAGATGTCGGCTTTCTTAACGTCATCTACTACAACTAATACACCGTTCAACCATTTCAGATAACCCGGCTTTTCAGCGTATTCGCTTGAACCGAAATCTTTACGGCCTGTTTCGATAACGAATGATTTAGTATCCTGATCTACGATGCGGAAGGCAAACTTAGCTACGCTATGAGAGTTTGCTTTTCTATCCATCGGCAGACGATCGAACTTACCGGCTACTCGTTCTACGAACAAAGAATCTTTTGTATGATAACCTTTCACGAAGCCCAGCTTAGCATAGCTTTCGCCATCTTCTTCGTTGATGTACTTGTTGTCATGGATATGCGTTTCGGCATATACATTGGCAGAATCCATCAGGTTAACCAGGAAGCGTCCGTAAGTAGTATCGGCATGGAACTTCTCGTGAGAAGGTATACCGCAATCGTCGTTCACAATCTTGCGAACAGCTTCCACTGTCAACAAATATTCCCAACGGTTGTTGTTGCCACGATCTACATAAGCGGTGTCGACATACAGAGCAGGATTGATTTTCGGGAACTGAACTGCATTTGCAATGCTCAGGAATTCACCCTTTTCATATACCACCTGTGCATCGTTTTCAGCACGGTAGATACGGATCGTATCACCCATAGCGATCTTACGATATGCAGGAGCATCCATCTTTTCTACAACGAACAGGTCGTTTTCTGTCTGGTCATAGATGTCGGCACGGTTAGTAATACCATTGTTTTCGCTGGTTCCGGCATACATCTTCAAATCGCCTAATGTATTAGTCTTATATGAACCAATCTTATCATCAGTCTGATCGATCTCAACCAGGTTGTAAGTACCGTTCGGTTTCATCTTCAGAGCGAAACGCTGGGCAGCAGCCTTAGCACCTGCTTCATCCAATGTACTTTCACCATTGAACGGATTGCATACATAATGCTTCATCAGATCGTTATCCTTGATATTAGAGTCAACTCCATATCTTACATATTCGCCGTTAGCATCGTTTTTCACGATATACGGAAGGATAGCCAATGTATCTTTCTTATCCGATTTGTAATCGTTGCCATCGTAATAACCTAATGTGCTTACTACATATACGGTATCGATTCTGGAAACGTTCTTGGCCGGGCGTCCTGCATATTCTTTTGTCAAAGACCAGATAACTGCATTGGCAGCATTCTTATCCAAACCGATCTGGTGTTTGCCGGCATGGTTTTCTGTCAGATAAGCATTTTCTGTTACAGGCAGATAAGCAGCGATCTTGAACTGTTCGTCTCTCAATGCATTTTCATCCATGTTGGCGAAACCGTCGAACTTAGTTGCATTGTTTACGAATTCGATCTTAACAGTATCCTGAGAACCTGCGAAAGCATATACATTGTCAGCTTCTACATTATATAATGTCTGAGCATCCAATGCGATTGACGGATTTTCACGGTTGGTGAATACCAACTGGTTGCTACTGTTCTTCGTTACAGCCCACTGAGCTTCCGGAGAAGTCAACAGAACCTTAGAAGCATCCACATAACCGGCTTCACTTTCTGTATTGATTGCATATACTTTACCATACCCTTTTGAGTTGTATTTAGCAGCAGTATTTGCATTCACGATAGTAACGAACTTACCTTTCAGCAAAGTCTTGATGTCTGTCAGGTTAGAACCACCGAACTTGATGAACGGCCAGTTTTCTACACGGCTACCGTCTGTTTCGATAGAGTTGGATGTTGTCAGCATGTTCTTGCCGTCTACAGTAGCAACATACAGTTTACCGAACAAATCGCTTTCAGTAGTTGCACCAGTATTGTACACATTAATAGCCAGAGCTTTTGCATCGGATGCTTTATAAACACCGGCACTATAACTTACACCAAAGGTATATTTATACTGAGCTTTCATGTCTGCATCACCGCTACCTGATTCTCCTACGGTCATTGCCCAGAAGTCTTCTTTAGAGATAGTAGCCAGTTTGTAACCACGATCCTTAGAGTTTTCACCATTCAAGCTTTCAGAAGATTCACTCCATGTAGATTCAGTATCCAATACGATGAAGTCGCCGGCTGCATTCTGCAGGTAGAAACGTTTATCCGTATTTGCATTTGCAGCAGTTGAAACAACTTTATTGTTCGTCTTTGCAACAGATCTTACCGGAGTCAAAGTACCTGTGAACGGATTTGCTTCGATAGAAGTCTTCTTGAAGTCTTTGTCGATAGCAATCGTTACATCAAAACCGTTACCCAGCTTTTCAGTCAGATATTTACCATCCAGCAACATACCCGGAGCTGCATACAAACCGAAGGTTGCAACTGTTTCACCCTGGGCAGCCTGCGAAAGAGCAATACCATTAGTAGCATCAGTGATAACCATTGTCTTTGATGTTGCACCATTCAGCTGTAACTGTACGGCTAAGTTTGTATTATAAGACAAACCGCCAACGCTTTCAAAGTCGGAACCGCCTCCCAATACTAAAGGCTTATCTGTTGTACTTGCAACAGTCGATAAAGTATAGTGCTTAACACCACCGAATGTAGATTCTGTTACTTTCCACAATACATTCTTCAATGCATCATCTGTAGCTGAAACAGCACCGGCATTCTCTGCACTAACCACCTCTGCAGAAGTCTTTTTCTCTAAAGTAGTACCATTCCAAGACAAGTAGTTCTGTCCGCCATCAACAGATAACAGATAATAATTACCGTCATTCTTAACCAAACTATAAGCTTCGTGAGTTGTGTTTTCAGGAGCCTGAGCGATTACGGAAGAAGCAGCCAATTTGGTAGCGGCGGCAGCAGCATAATTTTCAGCTTTAGCACCTGTATTCGTAAAGAATACATTTGCACCTTGCTTTGTATAACCAAATTTGAATGTTCCACTAATAGTCGTAGTTGTGTTTGTTGCATCCGTATAATAAGCAAACGTACCACCGTTAGCAGTCAAAGCAAAAGCAGTTGCTTCAGCAGGATCTGCAGATTTTAAACCAGGAGCGACATCCAGGAATCTTTTTGCTTCACCGGCATTCTTCAATGCTACTGATTCGTATTTACCATTGTTTACCAACCAGGATGCAGCAGCGGCTTTAGCACCATCTGTCAGGCTCCATTCGCTAGCAGCAATTGTCTTAACTTTACCACCGTCAACGATCAGTAAGTTTTCACCTAACTTAACCAATACAGGAGTAGTAGCATCCGGAGCGACCGTCAAGTTTCCACCAGCTTCAGGATCAGCCGGAGTTGCCGCTTTTTCTACTGCGGTAAGAACCTGAGCACCGTTAGCCAGAGCTACCTGTGATTCTGTTCTTTCAGCAATTACGTAAGTTCCGTCAGCCGGAGCTTCGCCTGTGCCTAGTTTAGGAGTTCCTGATACAGTATTAGTTGAAACAGCATACAGATATGCATATTTAACACCGTCACCTTCAGCTTTTAATTGTAGCTTATTGCTTACAATTGCTAAATAATTGCTTCCTGATTTCAAACGACCATCGGCACACAAAGTGAAGGTAACTTCACTTGTTGCTGCTAATGTCATATCAGCATCTGCACTTCCTGTCAAAAGGCTCTTAGAAGCACCGATCTTGCCATCTTTTACTGTCCACTGGCTAGTAGCGTCTACTGAGCTAAGATTAGTAATATTAGCGGCTTCTGCTTGTGCTAATTCTTCGGGGGTAAAGATAATAGGATCTGCATCCGCAGAGCCAATAGATCCTTTATTATCATCAGCAACCTTTGCTAAATAGATCTCTCCAGCAGTTATTGACTGTTTCTGGCTACCTCCACTTTTAGGATAAGCATAAATATTATTACCTGTGCTTGCCGAACTTCCTAGAACAATATCACTACCTGAAACCTGCAAGAATTTCGTACCGATCTTTACTTCATAAGTGGATTCATTTAAGCTAATAGCAGAAGCATCATCAGCATTATCTACAAACTCAAGAGTTGCATCATTCTGTTTCAAGTAAAGTGTTCTTCCATCGGGAGTAGAGAAACTTACTTTATTACTTGCATCAACAGTAAAAGCAGAAGTTGTAAAAGTTCCATCAGAAATAGTAGTTCCCAAAGAAAGCTTTTCAGCAGTAGTCTCCGAATACCCTGCAGCAACCTGGCTACTAACAGCTATTTCAGCAGCTTCCTTCACATTCTGTCCCAAAGCAAAAGCCTCAGTTGTACTTGCTGTATTTGCCACTGTTCCTACAGCAGTAAATACGCCAACAAAAGCTTCACCAGCCCCCGGAGTCGCTTTCAAAGATAATGCACCAGTAGTGGTATTTACAATAAGGAAATCAGTACCGGATTTAAGATTTTCACCTTCAAATGTAAAAGCAACAGCGCCATCAGGTGCTGCGTCGCCAGAAGCAGGAAGCAATACGACTTCTCCTGTTGCAGCCTTTCCGATATAACTTCCGTTAGCAGTAACCAGATTAGTAGCCGATTGATTTGCTTTACCTTTCCAGATCTTTGCATTTTCAAAAGTCAGTTCAGCAGACAGTGCCTCACCTTTAACAGTATACTCTGCAGGAGAAGCAGCTCTGGTTTGAACCATCACATACTTAGCTCCACCATCCACATCCGGCAGGATCATTGCATCTACAGCGTAGAACAATCCACCAGAAGCTAACAGTGCAGCTACTAACGTAGAAAACTTTTTGTTCATAATTCTTTAATTTAATATTAATAATAGTGTTACTTAAAAAGCCTATTCGTAGAGGATGCCTTAGTGTTGCCTATTGTTAAATGACTAGCCAAAACGTTCCTTTTTTTTAGTCATTCTTCCGGAGGCCTTTTGCTTTCGTGTAGAAAAGGAGCAATTTCATACATATTTTGCTATCCGGTTGATAAGAAAGCACATAGATCAGATAAAATAATTCTTAAAAGGATTGCACATTCAAAATTAAGCGATACCTTTGTATGACTAAAAAAAAGGAACGATTTATCTAGTCAGTCCTTTTTTGGCATCTATCCTTTATTATTCAAAAGTTCATACCCCGTATTCGACTACCCCTATTTATATAAATATGTACCCGCGCGCGTTTCATAATAGCCTGTGTTTCAATGGGCATTATTTCGGGTTTTTGCCGGGGATTGTAAAAAGGGGGTTTTTGGAGTGATTTTCCCCAATATTTCTTATTGGTGGGGAAAGAGTCTCTAAACTTCACATGCTCATTCTCTTTGAAGCCATGAAAAAAGCAGCTTCATCTTTTGATATAAATAAAAAACAACTATCTTTGTCCCGTTACCCGCTAGTGGGTAACAGACCATTAAAACCATTGACATATGGAAAAGTACGTTAATATCATGCTGGATAGCGCTTTTAAAACCGTATTCGGAGTAAAGCAAGTAGCCATCGACTTTATCAATGCCGCCCTCGAAGGCGAGCACCGGGTGAAAGACCTGACTTATCTCGATAAAGAAATCCAACCGGAAGTAGTAGAACAGCGCACGGTGATCTTCGATCTCCTTTGCGAAGATGTGGATGGAAGTAAATTTATTTTGGAGATGCAGAATTGCCCGCAACGTTATTTCTTTAACCGCGGATTCTATTATCTTTGTAAAATGGTCTCCCGTCAGGGAAGGATCGGTGATGACTGGAAGTACAGCCTGCTTCCGGTGTATGGTATCTACCTGTTGAACTTCAGCCTGCCTGAGTTTCATAGTTGGCGCACGGATGTGGTTTTGGCGAACGAGGCAACGGGTAAAGCATTTGGCGAGGTCAAGTTGAAGCAGATCTATCTGTCGTTCGACCTGTTCAATTTAAGTGAAGAGGAGTGTAAGACGCCTCTTGAAAACACGATTTTTATATTGAAGAATATGAATTTATTTGATATGTCTCCGTTCAAGGAGAAAAATGATGCCTTCAAGCGTCTGCTCGATGTATCGAAATTAGAAGCAATGACCGATCACGAACGTGCCGTCTATGAGGAGAATCTAAAGATTTACCGCGACTGGCGTGCTACGCTGGAATATGCTGTAGAAGAAGCTGAAGAGAAGGGTTTGAAGAAAGGATTAGAGAAAGGCAAAATGGAAGGTCTGGAGAAAGGCAAGGCAGAAGAACAACGTCTCATTGCTGCGAACTTAAAAAAACAGGGAATTAATATTGAAACGATCGCTCAGTGTACCGGATTGTCGGTGAAAGAGATTGACGAATTGTAATTTATGACTGCATAATATATTAAATCAGCCGGGGTATCTTGATATAACACCCCGGCTGATTTTGTTTCTGTTCTTGCCAGATCTTACAGCTTATGTATCACCTTCATCAACTGTTCACCCAGGCCGATCGTGTATCCCTGGGATACGAATACGACGCGGTTGAAAGTGTCGGCGATGATGAAGATCGGCAACTGGCTTGCATTCTGCAGCTTCATGGCCGATGCGATCTCCTTCTGGATATGGTTGTCTGCATCGATACCGTAAGTGATAGTGCCGGGCAGGTCGCCGAACTCTTTCGGATCGAAGCTGTTGTAACCCTTTTCATCCGGGAAAAGAAGCACCATGCTGCGTCCCCATGCTTCGAGGTCTTTCTTCACGGCGGCGATGTCGCGCATAGCGTGGTTGGTCGGTTCCTGACGGGCACCGAGGATAGCCACTACGAAGTAACCACGGCCGGTTGTTGCCAGTACACTGGTTTCTTCGCCGTTATCGGCACGTTTGAACTTATTCTCGGAGTTGAAGTTACCGATCACCTGCACTTCTTCGAGGTTCTCACGCATCTCCAGTTTGATATTGGTTGTCTTATCCGGTTCTATGTTGAAGAACGATACTTCGGCCAGTACGCTGCCGTTTGCCATACGGGTTCCGGTCACCATCATATAGTTGCCTTCGTCGATAGCCTGCGGTTTCTTCAACAAGCTGCTCCAGGTGGTACCTACACCCATATCGGTACTTGCACTGCGGAAGTTCAGCGTCTGCAATTTAGCATCCGGAAGGATCTTGGCGATCGTGAAATGGCTGTAATATTTCGGATCCTGCAATGCCTTGATCGGAGCGTAAGTAGCTGTAACCTTACCTTGCTTGGCTGTAGTCTGAACGGCTGCTTCGAAGTCTACATCCATCCACCGGCCGTCTTTCATAAACTGTACCTTGCGTGCTACCGGCTCGATACGGGCAGGGATACCCAGGCTACGTGCCACAGCGATAAAGAAGATGTCGCGCGATCCGGTATCAGCCACACGCGATTTGAATACGCCCATCGGCATAACAGGGATACGCTGCGAGTTGAGTTCGTTCTTGATCGTGATATTCTTCTTCACCCAGTCAACCAGTGCCATCGGATCTGCCTGAGCCTGTTTGGCCAGTTCCGGATCTATGTTGGCAATGAAATAGCTGCGGTAAGGAGACAGGAATTCGTTGGCTACACGCGGGTTCAGGATATATCTGTTGAACTGATCCGAGTTAACCACTTCCGTATTGTTCAGATGGTCGGCCAGTACAGAAGCAGGTGTATCGCGAAGGTCTTTCGCAGAGATCACATCCAGCAAAGCCATTGCTACCGGACGTTTGTCGGACGGAGTTTCGCGCAGGAACTTCTCGATCTCCATCCAGTTGCCACGGCTGCCGATCAGGAAGTCGGACGTTTTCAACGGGTCGATACCCAGCTCTTTTGCCAGGGCTTCCGCTTTCTCTTCGGTATAGAAGGTAGCTACGTATTTATTACGGATAGCGTCTTCTTCCAACAGGCGTTTCGCATTGGTTTCCTTCTGTTCGGGAGTTACTTCAGCAGGGATGGAACCGTCTACCGGCGGGATAACATCCAGAGCGACTGCTTCGATGGCGTCACCCGGCTTCTTATCCAACTTGATCGTTACATCGCCTTTACCGAAAGATACTTTGTCGAAACCGAACTTGCCGTCTTTGGTAGCCCAGACGAACATATCGCCTTTACCGGCTGTCAGGAAGGTCTTTCCTTCGGCGTCGGTCTTTTTATTGGCTACGGTATAGAACTCGGCATAGTTGTATATCTTGAATTCAACGCTGGCATCGGGAACGGGCTTGCCGTCGGCATCCACTATCGTTACGATGGCTTTGCCTGTCGGTGCGTAGTTGTCGATCACATTGATCTCGGTGTAACCGTCTGTTTCGAGCATGACTTCTTCGGGGCCGTTGTATTTGCCGAATACCTTGGTGTGCATCAGCATGCCACGGTAAGCGGGGCCGTTAAACCATCCCAGGTTCAGGATCGGTTCCGGTTCGCAAGCGCCCAGGAACATCCATTTGCCGTTCACCCAGGCTTCCACCCAAGCATGGTTGTCGTCGGTGTGTGCCCAGCGCGGGGTATATACCTGGCGGGCGGGGATACCTACCGAGCGGAGTGCGGCCACCGTAAAGGTTGACTCTTCACCGCAACGTCCGTAAGCTGTCTTTACAGAGGCCAGCGGCGAGCTGGTACGGGCATCGGAAGGGGTATAGATTACTTTCTCATGACACCAGTGGTTTACTTCCAGCACGGCATCGTACAAGGACAGGCCTTTTACACGGTCTTTCAGTTCGTCGAAGAAGACCATACGGCTTTCGTCCAGGTTCTCGTTGTTCACGCGGATCGGCAGGACGAAGTGACGGAAGATGTCTTCAGGGATACTGTCGCCCCAGGGCATTTCCTGTTTCGCCTTGAAAGAACTGCGGATGTTATCCAGATAGAGTTTCCCGTCATAATCGGTAATGTCACCGATCGGCATGTAGGCGTAAAGGAAGGTCAATGCCTCTTTCTCCTGCGGCGTCATTTCCTGATTGAAAACTGCGAACAGATCTCCGTCAGGCAGGGCAACCTGTTTGGCCTGGAAATCTTTCTCTACTTCCGCTCTGAATGCATTGTCAGAGATGAAGTGTTGCTGCTTGCTGCATGCTGCACATAAAAGAAGGGTGCACAGCAATGTGAATAGATGTTTTTTGTTCATAGAGTGATTATGTATGTGTGCCAAAAGTAGTGAATAAAACGATAAGATACAAGTCTATACAAAAGGAAGAGGATGTTTTTACGGAATATATCCACACCCTCTTCCTTAATTATGTAATTACTGTTCAAACGTTTCCCGGCAAGACTTATTTCTTATCCCACCACAGGCGGCCGAACTCGTCGGTAATCAAACCGAATTCAGGATCTTTAGCCATTGTTTCGATTCTTTCAACCAGGTTGTCATGGTTAGGACTACCCACAGCCGGGTATGAGAAGCGCGTTCTGCGCGGTACATCCTGCTGGATACCGCCGATGAAAACCGGATCGAAAGTAATAACGGTAGACTGCTGGTTGGGATAACCTGTACGGCGCCACATAGCCCATGTCTCATTGTTGTTCTTGAAGTGTTCGACGAATGACTGGCAATAGATCTGTTCCTTTGCGATGGAAGGATTCCACTTGATGCCGTCCTGAGCCATAAAGGCTTCCAGTTCTGCATCGGTTACCGCTTCGTAGTCATTGATCTTGCAATAGTCACCGATCTTGCTCCATTGCGTGATAGAAGCACGTACGCCTTCTTCATACCATTCCTGTGCCGTCTTGGAGCTGTTCACACCATCCAGTACGAACTCGGATGCCATAAAGCAGAAGTCGGCATAAGTAAGGATCGGGAACCACGAGCCACCGCTACCGTTATCCTGCATACCTTTCCAAAGGCGGGTCTGAGGTTTGTTGGCCGCACGCATATCCGTACCGTCCGATTTCAAAGAGCGGGCCAGGTAACGTTTGTCGGTTGACTTGAAATCGTTGCTGACCGTACCCCCTTCCCAACGGGTGAAATCTTCCGGGATATATTTATCCGGGTCTGTCTGCTCCGCATTATATTTCGCTACATTTTCCGAAGTCAGGTTGTTGATCTGGAAAAACAAGCGTTTTCTGGGGTCGTTATATTTCTTCAGATAAGTCATGAACGGAGCAGAAGCGCGATCCATGTCGATTACCGAATGCCAGTCGCCACCGCTGGTGAACAACTTATCGAAATACATGATAAAGCTATCGTCGATACTTGCCGGGATATCAGCTGAAGCCAATACCTCTTTGACGATGGCTTTCGCTTCTTCCGGATTCCGTTTATATATACGAAGAGCGATACGCATACGGACTGCATTGGCCGTCTTTACCCATTTCTCCATTTCGCCATCAAAGCAAACATCGTAGCCTTGCAGAGAGATCTGGTCACCGCCCAGGTTCGCTTTGATGGTAGCAGCAGCTTCTTTCAGCTCCTTATTCCATACATCGAAAAGCTCTTCCTGTGTCTGGAAATGCGGTTCGATCAGGTCTTCATGTCCTGAACGCATTCCCCATCCTTCGGAATAAACCAGTGATCCGTGCATATCGGTCGTAGCGATGCCTTTTGTGATCAGGATAATACGGCCTACTTCGATCAAGTCCTGATATCTAGCCGCTTCCTCAGCCGGCAATTGCGAAACAAGATATTCGATATGCTTGGTATAGGAACCTACATCATTATATTCCGTATATAACGTCTCGCCAATACGGGAGTTGAAGAATGTAAAGTTAGTCGTACCGTATCCCCAGATACCTGTACAATATTGCATCCATCTCAGTTTGCAGGCATACGAGTCGTCCCACATAGACTGGTAGGTATTATATTTAGACTCGGCCTGGTAAAGCATTGTTACCGGATCTACCTCCAATACGGTACCGGTATCGGTATTGATTTTTACGAAATCATTGTTGCAGGAACAAAGCGATCCTAAAAAAACCGGAAGGGCATAGGCCCATATTTTTAATTTATTCATGATTTTCTTCGTTTAAATAAGGCATTAGAAAGATACGTTGATACTGAAACCATAGTTACGGGTCAGGGCAGAACCACCGGCTTCGTAGTATTCTGAAGTGTAGTTACTTCTCAGACCTTCCGGGTTGATGTTATCCGGCAGGCTATTATACAGGAAGCCGACGTTACGGCAAACAAGGCCTACGTTTACGTTCTGCACGTATAACTTGCTGATCCATTTTGACGGTAATGAATAACGCAGCGACAGCTCACGCAAAGCGATCCAGGAACATTTCTGGATACCTGTCTCACGGATACCCGATCCCCAGTCGGCCAGGTTAGCATAATATTTGTAGGCCGACAACGGCTTAACCAACCCCTTTTCGTAGGCTTCCTGATAGCTCATACCGGAAACATCCGTACCGTTGATGTTGATTCCTTCGGCAAACACTCCTTCCGGGATCATACCGTCGTTGATAACACGTCCGTCGTCGAGTGTACGGGGCAATCCGCCGTATTCTTCCGTACGACCGAACAGAGAGGATTTCAGAATACCGTTAGACATACCATAGTTGTAAGAACCGGAGAAGATATCACCACCGAAGCGGGCATCCAGCACCACGTTGAAAGAAAGGTTCTTCCAGGTCAGGGAAGAGCTTAAACCACCCAGCAACTTAGGCTGGATACTACCGATCTTTTCGCTGGTACCCGAGCGGCGCCATGAACCGTCCTGGTTCAGGATCTTTTCACCTGCCTCGTTGCGTGTATAAGCATAGCTGGTGTAGATATCGCCATAAGCACCACCTACCGTAGCCCATGCTTCCGTATCACCACCACCGCCTTTCAGCTTGTAGCGTTCAACGCCCGGAGCCAGTTCGATGATCTTGTTGCTGTTGTGTGTCAGGTTAAGAGACAGATCCCATAACCAGTCTTTTGTCTCGATAGGAGTGGCATTGATCAACAGTTCCACACCGGAGTTCTGAATATTACCGGCATTGATCCAGCGGGCGGTTACCCCTGTTTCTTTAGGCATACTGAGTGCCAGGATCTGGTTCTTTGTATTCGTCTTATAATAAGCAAGGTCAAAGCCTAAGCGGTTATTAAAGAACTTGGCTTCGAGACCGAACTCGAGAGCATACTGCTTTTCAGGTTTCAACGCATTATTCCGCAGATACTCGGAGTCGTATTTGTAGTAAGGATAATCCTTGCTGTCGAACGGGTTTACATACGTATTGTCGAATGTATAATAACCGGTAGCTGTTGTCAGATACGGATCACAGTCATTACCTACCACGGCATAAGAACCTCTGATCTTTGCGAATGACAGGAAGTCGGGCAGCCGGTCGCGGAACGTTTCCGTCATGATCCATGAAGCACTGACAGAAGGATAGAAATAAGAGGTCGTACCTGTTCCATCGGCATAGATCAAAGCAGACGACCAGTCGTTACGGCCGGTGATATCCAGGAAGATCTGACTCTTATAGTCCATATTGGCAAATGCATAGACCGAGTTGATGCGTTTACGCTTTGTCTTATAACGTACTTCTGTCGTAGCCGGAGCCACCGAGTTAGTCATATCATACTGTCCGGGAATACGCAGACCGTTTGTAGATTTGGTCTTGTGGTAACCTGAACGGGTATCCCATTGCTCGGCAGCCACTGATCCGCTGATATTGAAATCCTCGAAACTATGATGGGCACTCAACATACCGGTCACCTTATACTGATCTTTACGTTCGTCGTTGATTTCATATTTCGATCCGTCGTAATTGCTTTGGCCTGTTGCAAAGACTTTTGCTTCATATGTCTTGAATATCTTGTAGATATCCCCTTTCACCTTCAATGTCAACCAGTCCAGGATCTTCACATCCAGTCCGAGGTTGGCACGGAAGTTGTCTTCCACCTGCGAATAGCGGTTCTCCAGATAATCGAACAACGTGCTGGAGTAGCCGAACGGATCTTCCCCGTTGTAACCGTCGCCTTTAGCGCTCTTGTAATTATTCAGCCAGTATTTCACGTCATATTCACGCGGAGCGTTGAACATAAAGTCGTACACCGGTGATTTATCTCCACCCTGGTAAGTCGGGTTGATTGCTTTGGAGCGGATGTAGGCAAATCCTCCTTCTGCTTTCAGGAACTTGCTCAGGTCGCGGGAAGCGTTCAAGCTAAAGCTATTTCTTGAGAAGTCGTTGTTGAAGGTTACACCATTTGATTTAAGGTTGGAGTAAGAGAAACGGAAAGCTCCTTTTTCATCACCACCCGATACAGCGACGTTGGTATTCATATAACGCCCTGTCTGGTACATGTCTTTAATGTTGTTCTTGGAAGCCTGGAAGATTCCTTCATAATTATCCACGTAATAGGGCTGGCCATCAAAACGCGGGCCGAAGTTACGGCCGGTCGAGATATGACGGTTGTCGCTTCCATCCGAATTCAGGCTCCATACCGGCTGCGTACCCATACCGAATTCGTTCTGAACGTCCGGAGTGGCATACACCACATCCCAGGTTTCAGAGTGCGACAGGCTGACACCTATACCTGATCCTTTTTTACCTTTCTTGGTTGTGATCAGAACCACACCGTTAGCGGCACGCGAACCGTACAAGGCGGTTGCAGCGGCACCTTTCAGGACAGACATCGACTCGAAGTCGTCGGCATTCAGGTTCTTCAGGTCGTTACCGAAGTCTTGTGTCTGGCTGTTCACCTTATCCGGATCCATTACTTCGTTGTCGATGATAACGCCGTCGACCACAAAGATCGGCTGGTTGTTACCGCCCAAAGAAGAGTTACCACGGATCAGGATACGTTGAGAAGATTGCGGCCCGGAGTTACCCATATTGATCTGTACACCGGCCACTTTACCCTGTATACCATTGATCGGGTTCACCACGTTCACCTTGGCGATTTCATCCCCTTTGATTTCTGTCATTGCATAACCCAGCGCCTTCTTTTCGCGGCTCATACCTAAAGCGGTTACAACGACTTCATCCAGAAGCTCCGAGTCTTCTTTCATTTCAAGATTGATCACAGTCTGTCCCTTTACCTGTATAGTTTGGGATTGATACCCCATAAAGGAAAAGACCAACTCGGCATTTGCCGGTACATCGATAGAGTAATTTCCATCCACATCAGAAATCGTACCGGTGGTAGTACCTTTCACGGCAATATTAACACCCGGCAACCCGAAACCGGTTGCATCGATAATCTGACCGGTAACCTTAATAGTCTGCTGTTGGGTTACTGCCATTTCCGTGCCGGCCTTGGCGAATACCGTCTGCGGAAATGCTAATCCTGCCGTCAAAGCCAAACATAAGCATAAGGATGATGCTTTTAATGGCCAGCCATTAAAAGCAGAGTTATAACTCTGCTTTTTTGAACAAAACATTTGTTGGTTCATAATTTGAAGTTTGTAATAGTAATAGTAGTGTGTTTAATACTAGTGCGAAATCAACATCAAGTCACTTTGTTTTTCCATATTTGAATTTACTTTTTCCTTATTTGGAATAACTTATCTCTCCCGCACCAAATATATATCTGTAGATGTATTATTAATATCTATTTTTGTTAATATTGGTTATCGATGTTTTACAACATTGCTTCATTTCCTTACACCATGACAGCCAGACCAAGGGTAATCAATCGTAAAACCAGTATTTTAGCAACATATTGCCATTCTTGTTTTTTATTTTAACGTTAGCAATTATTTTTATTTATCATGCACGTTATTTGGTATAAGTTTGCGAACTTTGTATCATATTATACATCACAGAGTAAAACCGTTTCCGCTTATGTTCCACGACTTAGAGATTCTACATAATGCGGAAGGAATCTTGTTGATTGCTTCCGTCATTCTTTTTTTCAGTATTTTCGCCGGTAAGGCAGGTTATCGTTTCGGACTCCCCGCGTTATTGCTATTCCTGGGAGTCGGTATGTTATTTGGTAGCGACGGACTGGGTATTCAGTTCAGTAATCCGAACGCCGCACAGTTCATCGGTATGTTGGCGTTGAGTATCATTCTGTTTTCGGGCGGTATGGATACGAAGATATCCGAGGTTAAGCCGATTGCATCGCAAGGGGTTATCCTGGCAACGGTCGGGGTGCTGGCCACTACGTTTATCACGGGTGGCTTCATTTATTACATCTCCAAACTGGTTACGGGCTACGAAACCCTCACCTTTCCCGAATCGCTGTTGATGGCGGCTGTTATGTCGTCTACCGATTCTGCGTCTGTCTTTTCCATCCTCCGTAGTAAAGGGGTATACCTGAAGCAACGGCTGCGTCCCACGCTGGAGTTGGAAAGTGGTAGTAACGACCCGATGGCCTACATGCTTACCTTGCTGCTGATCGCTTATATACAGACAGCCGGGATGAACCTGGCCGATGCTGCTCTTTCGCTGGTGATCCAGTTATCGGTAGGTGCTATTGCCGGCTTCCTGCTGGGTAAACTGGCCGTGCTGATCATCAACAAGATCGATATAGATAATGAGTCGTTGTACCCGATCTTATTGCTGGCTACCGCTTTCTTCACCTTCGCCGCCACTACGCTGTGCAAAGGGAATGGATATCTGGCTGTTTATATTGCCGGGCTGGTGGTTGGAAATGCCAAGATCGTACATAAGAAAAGTATCGGTACTTTCTTCGACGGCTTTGCCTGGTTATGGCAGATTGTGATGTTCCTTACGCTGGGATTGCTTGTCAACCCCCACGAATTGCTGCCGGTTGCCCCGATCGGGCTCACTGTCGGTATCTTCATGATCCTCTTTGCACGTCCGATCAGCGTATTCCTTTGTCTGCTCCCTTATAAGAATTTTACAACGAAAGGGAAGTTATATATCTCCTGGGTGGGCCTTCGCGGAGCCGTCCCGATCATCTTCGCCACTTATCCGCTGATTGCCGGAATTGAACATGCCGGGCTGATATTCAATGTGGTATTCTTTATCACCATCCTCTCCCTGCTTATCCAGGGAACTACCGTGACGCAGGCAGCCAAATGGCTCGGACTGATCGACGAACCGGAACGGAAAGACGTATTCGGCATCGAACTCCCGGAAGGCATCAAAAGCGCCATGAGCGAGATCGATATCACTCCGGAAGTCCTTACGCACGGTAACAAGCTGATGGAACTTACCTTGCCCGACCATACACTGGCCGTTATGGTGATGCGCGACGAACGTTATTTCATCCCCAAAGGCAATACGGTTCTGATGGAAGGCGACAAGCTGCTGATGATCTCCGACAACGACGAGGCATTGCTCCAGGCTTATGAAGCGCTGGGCATCACAGACTACACGATGAAAAAGAATTAACATCATCTACATCCCTTTTCAAAAGAACAGTAATAGCGAGGAAGCAGAGAGGCTTTCCCGCTATCGCTATGCAGATTCTGTCTCCTGCGGGCGGATATAAAAGACCGTAAAAAACAGCGAAGAATATACAAAACAGTAAAACGCATCGTTATTATGTAAACTATTCCGATTAAATTTGTAAGAACTAATAAGGTAATAATATGGCAGTAAAGAAAGACAGAGTACTTTGGGCAGATGATGAGATCGATTTGCTGAAACCTCACATTTTGTTTTTGCAGGACAAAGGATATGAAGTAGTTCCGGTAATCAGTGGGCAGGATGCTATCGACTGTTGCAGGGAGCAATCGTTCGATATTATTTTCCTCGACGAGAACATGCCCGGTCTGACTGGTCTGGAAACGCTGGCCCATATCAAAGAGATCAACCCCAACGTACCGGTCGTGATGGTGACCAAAAGCGAAGAAGAAAGCATCATGAACCAGGCTATCGGCAACAAGATTGCCGATTACCTGATCAAGCCGGTCAACCCGAATCAGCTTCTTCTGTCTATCAAGAAGAATGTACATAAGAATGTGATTATCTCGGAAACGACTACGGTCGGTTACCAGCAGGAATTCGGCCGTATCGGCATGCAGATCAACGACTCATTGACTACCGACGACTGGATGGAACTATATAAGAAGTTGGTTTATTGGGAGCTGGAACTGGAAAGCAGCCAGACGCAGATGTCCGACATGCTCCGGATGCAGAAGGAAGAGGCTAACAATGCTTTCGGTAAGTTTGTAAAGAAGAATTACGTAAACTGGATACAGAACCCGGCCGAACGCCCTTTGATGAGTCCGGATCTTTTCAAGAAAAAGGTATTCCCGTTGCTGGACAACGAGGAGAAGGTTTTCTTTATCCTGATCGATAACTTCCGCCTGGATCAGTGGCGCGTTGTAAAAGACCTGTTGGCCGAATACTTCACCTTCGACGAGGGGTTGTATTACAGCATCCTGCCTACCGCTACGCAGTATGCCCGCAACTCCATCTTCTCAGGCTTGATGCCCTCGCAGATAGAAAAGATGTTTCCCGACCTTTGGGTAGACGAGGAAAGCGAAGAGGGTAAGAACCTCAACGAGGCTCCGTTGATCCAGACACAGATAGACCGTTTCCGCAAGAAATATACGTTCTCCTACAACAAGGTACACGACTCGCAATATGGCGAAAAGTTGCTGAATATGATCTCATCCCTGACGCATAACCAGCTGAATGTCGTGGTACTGAACTTTGTGGATATGTTGTCGCATGCCCGTACGGAAATGAAGATGATCCGCGAGCTGGCACAGAGCGAAGCGGCTTACCGCAGCCTGACCCGTTCCTGGTTCCAGCATTCCACGACCCTGGAACTGTTCCGCCGCATCTCCGACAAAGGTTATAAAGTGATCGTGACTACCGACCATGGGACAATCCGTGTAGATAATCCGATAAAGGTGATAGGCGACCGGAATACCAACACGAACCTGCGTTACAAGGTAGGCAAGAACCTCAACTACAACCCGAAAGAGGTATTCGAGATACGCGATCCGGAAAAGATAGGTCTCCCCTCGCCCAACCTGAGCAGCAAATATATCTTCGCCATGAACGACGATTTCTTTGCCTATCCGAACAACTACAACTATTATGTGTCCTACTACAAGAACACATTCCAGCACGGGGGTATTTCAATGGAAGAAATGATGGTGCCGTTTATCACCATGATCCCAAAATAGTTGGCGGTTGACGGCTGACAATCGACAATTTAATATACCTTTGCGGCATAATAAAAGAACATTATCGACAGACATCATGAGTACTATCAAGATTGAGAATTTAGATACCATCCGTCAGGCAGCGAAAGAGTTTATTGCCGGTATGGATGATCGTACAGTCTTTGCATTCTACGGTAGCATGGGAGCCGGAAAGACTACTTTCATAAAGGCTATCTGCGAAGAACTGGGTGTAGAAGATGTTATCAACAGCCCGACATTCGCCATTATCAACGAATACCGTAGCGAAACTACCGGCGAACTGATCTATCATTTCGACTTCTACCGTATCAATAAGATCAGCGAAGCGGAACAGATAGGCACGGAAGATTACTTCTACAGCGGTGCCCTTTGCTTCATCGAATGGCCGGAAAAAGTTGAAGAGATGTTGCCGGGTGATGTGGTAAACGTAACGATCAGCGAAAACCCTGACGGATCACGAACCGTTGAAGTAAAATAACCGATGGAACCGACCGATTATTTCATATTAGTCATTTTCATGGCGCTGGGAGCCTTCTCCCTGATCGCCGCGATCTTCAACTTCGACTGGTATTTCGAGACCAACGGAGCAGCGACCTTCGTAAATAAATTCGGAAGAAAAGGGGCACGCATCTTTTATGCTTTATTGGGATTAGCGCTAATTAGCTGCGGCACACTCGGTTTGATTTACTGGTAAAAAAATAACACATCATAAACAAGGAATAGAAGTCTGTCTAAGGATTTCTATTCCTTGTTTTTCCTACCTTTGTACCCTACTAGTATTGCTATTGTATTTACCTGTCTAAATAAAAATGCTTATGAAGCGAATAAACTATTTTCACAACATCGTAGCATGTATGCTACTTATGTGTATTACTGCCTGTGATAAAGAGAACTCAACAATAGAAGATGTGATTCCCGCAGCAATCAAAAGCGACTTCTCCAAAAGATATCCATCTGCTGAGATCACTTCTTTCATGAATTATTCGGATGGTATCGACCAAATAAAATTTAAAGATCCGGAACAAAATGAGGCATTG